>Ga0187784_10000063_pt1 | contig 63347 bp, 53 predicted proteins | sample 1015_SJ02_MP15_2_FD_132964 | JGI IMG/M metagenome (GOLD analysis project Ga0187784, IMG submission 132964) | Tropical peat soil microbial communities from peatlands in Department of Meta, Colombia - 1015_SJ02_MP15_20_MG | ecosystem: Environmental > Terrestrial > Soil > Wetlands > Peat | place...
CAATAACCAGCATTATCAAGAAATGCCAAGACCTACTACATCGCAGCCCTCTATTCCTTATGCTCTTTAACGCTTTCCGCTTTCACGGCTAGCGTTCTGATCGTCAACCACCTATTTTCCCCGGGTAACGGATATTCTACGGTTGACGGCTGAGGGTGGATAAAGTCGGTTGATGAACGGTCTAGATGAAATCTCCGCAGTAGTGGTTTTAGCTTGCAGCTAGCTTTCGTTCGAGAACCGCAATCCTCTCTCTCAGTTCCATGTTCTGAGATTCTAGTTCTTTGATGGCGTTGAGCATGGCGAACTGCATGTCGCTAACGTTCACAGCGTAGGTGGTTGTCGGCTCCTTGTCATTCGTCTTAACCTTGGCCTGAATCTCCGATACAAGATTCTGATGCGTCCCGTCGAGGAGGCATTGGGCGACGAAGTTCACATGCTCCTTAGCAGGGTCTGCTCCGATACCGTTCCCCTCAGCGTAGTGGAACCGCATGGGCGGTGGGAGGCTGCGGACCCAAGCTAAACCCTCCGTGAATGGCCGAAACGAATCTGGGTCTTTCCAGCGGCGGTCTGAGAACGTGGCCCACGTTGAACCACCACAGGACTTACCCGCCGTACCCTGAACCGACAAGGTCTGCGTAGGAGCCGAGGTACCTATGCCTACGCTCCCCTCAATTATCGCACCATTGGTTGGCGGAGCGGTGGACTTGTAAGCATTACCAACCGCAACCCCAGAACCGTTCATCGTCAACGGCTGTAGGCCTAAATCGTTACTGTAGAAACCCAGATAGTTCGCAGCGTTACTATACATTGAGAAACCATTCGTACCAGACTTAGCGAAGATCAAGTTCCCCTGACTTGTACCGATAAGCGCAGCCGTGATGCTCGAACCGCTAACCACCGTCAACGGAGCCTCAGGCGTCGAGGTGCCGATGCCAACATTACCTGAACCGTCGATCAGAAATCTGACAGATCCTATTGGATGTTCAAGGTAGAACTGGCCTGAAGTCAGACCGAATCCGTTGTTAAAACCGCCGACGGCAAGGTTCCAAGTTTCCGCGGGCTTGTCATTGCATTCGTTCGCCTCCAACTGTATAAGAGCCGACCCATCCACGCTTTGCAGGCAGGAGGAATTCGAGAACTTTGCGACTAGGTAGTTGCCATTACATGTGTGCGCCCATAATGCAGGTTTCACTCCGGGGGACCCTTGCCCTTGAAAAAAGAGCCCCGCATATCCTTTAGCTGAAACACCATATATTGCGGTACAACATCCAGATGCGCATCCTGTCACGGGTGCCGCTTCCGCCTCCGGTATCAGGCCTGCCTTCTCCTGAAGCAGCAACCCGGCCACACCCATTGCGCCTACGGCCACAATGTTACGGAGCAGCCTCCTACGGCCAGGCACTTCCTTTCCCTTTTCGGGCATCGTTGGGTCTGAGTGAGGTTTGATTTTGGTTAGGCAAAACTCTATCGAGAGATTATTGTGCAGTTAGCGGTTTTAACGTTTACGCCCTCGAAGATTGAGGTCTTTAGGTCTTGCCTGGTGCAAGTTGTTTCTTAGAAGCGTTCTGAATCAAAGTCAACCACCGATTTCCCCCTCAACCATCCGCGACCGAGAACGAGTAATGCGAACTCTCGAAAAGTCGGACAGCCCAATTCTGACGGGCTATCAGCTATTCCACAACTACATACGCCCACACATGGCTCTGAAAGTAGGCCTACTTGTTGGAGCACCGATTGCGTTTATTGTGACTTCGCTCCGAAGCTCGTGATCCCACGCCCATTCCCATCTCCAACCAATCTTCTCCGACACCCTTCAATCACCCATTTTGCTGGTTTCGTTCGGCACTCTCCTGACATTTGCAACAGTAATCCCGCCGGATAGTTCCTGTAGAGATCCAATCTATTCGTTGTTTACTTCCCGCACTCGAATCATCACCATACGCACGTCCGTGGTCAGAAACCATACACCCTACGGCCCGTCGATGTGAATTCCCGACGAGACCTTACCGGGTTTCGGGCGGAAAGCGAGGGGGAAGGGTTGTCGGGAAGTGGCGCTTCCTTACTCTTCAGTCGATGTGATCGACGCGACCAAGCACGCGGGAAACTATGTTCTAGCTTCAACCCTTGCGTAAATATTCGGCGTGAAAAGGCGGGAAATCGCCTGCCTAGAGCGATATGTCACCGGCATTCGACATGCAAGGTAACGACTTCCTTACGCCTCACAAAACGCAATCAAGAACCAACCAATCACCGGCGGGGAAGAAGACGAACCTAGAGAGAGTGTGGGAGAAACTCGAAGGCGGCCAATGGGAATCGAGGGCGGAGCTTCAAGCCGCATGCGACGAAGACAGCAGTTCCCTCACTCAGATAATCACATTCCTGGACCGTTGGAACTTCATCGAGATGGAACACCGGCCAGAATTACGCGTAAGACGCAAACCAAAGACACTCTCCCCCACCGAAACATTCCGACTCCTAACCAAACTAGCACCACAGAAGAACGGACACGTAATTGCGAAACGAGTCGCGTGCCGCTCATGCGGGAAACGGCAATTCAGATTCATCGAAGGCAACATCGTCGAATGTAGCACATGCCGCGAGAGACAATGGTACGCAGTAACGAACGACACTCCGCTAAGCCAGGCAGGATATTGAACGCCAACATCCGAACAACTAGTTTATCGACCACCAAGCCGAGCTCGCAGGGTCGCCCGTCGCCCGCCCCTAAATGTGATTATCGAAAAAGATGAAGATTAGAAACAGGACGAAGACAACGACGAGAGGAATCGAAGACGACATAAGCTTGGTGACTTCATCTCTTCTCAAACCCGTTAACTTTCGTTTCTAGTAAGGCAATTTTGATCGTGAAACTCGTCGCGTGGGAGAATTTCTCGCGACAGGCGGTCTTGTGTTATGTGTTTCGGAACCGGTCTAGGACGAAGGCGATTCCGGGTCCGACGAGTAGAAGAACCCCTAGAGTTAGCATGGTTAACGGCAGTAGTGGAGCCATTAGCATCGGGAGCGAAGCCGGTTAGTGGCTATTTGGCATCAACGTAAATTCTATGTATAGACTAAGTAATTGCTAAGCCTGACTTCCCTCGCCTACCAAGCCCAGCCAGTCTTCCCAGCCTAACTGAAGAGGTATACCAGAAATCAGGTGATGAAAATTTACAATCCAAACCAAAGCCGTTCAGGGTGACGGAGACATTACGTTACCTTAAACTGCCCTCAACGACTTCTATTTAAGAGGAGAATTACGGAAGCTGGAGATTTGTGGGTGCCTCCCTCACGCCCTAACGTCTCTTAGGGTCCGCGTTTACCCATAAAGAGCGCGTGACCTTTTTCGAACTTACAAGCGGAAGTTGGTCTGTTCATGTTCTGCGCGGGCTGGAAAAAGTGGTAAAAGAAGCTTTCCTTTATATGAGTCAGGTTCTAAGGTTAGGTACGAACCACCAACCTATCACTGGATGATAGGCAAGAGACTGCCTGGCCCAAACCAATTTAGACGCACCACTGAAGCGGTGAAGAACGAAAGTTTAACACCGAATCGACAAACTGAAGGAAAGTTAACATTTGGTCATGCTGACGGTCAATTTCAATGAGCATTGTCGATCAAAGCCTCCATCAACTCTGTTGAATACACATCGAGTGAGTTGGAATCCGAATCGAACTTTGTAAGATGTGGGTCAAATATTTTGCTGTAGGGTTGTGCGGTATTTGAAGCCGTACGTGAGGAGTCTGTGGCTCATGCAGACGCCTCTTAAGTGCCCTCCTTTGTATTTGATGCATCAAGATGCTCAAAGTTAAATTTTCGTCACTCACTCCGCAGTAGTGCACACGGTGGCGAAAACTCGGCCCACCCGTCTTTAAGTTCGAAACAAGGTATCTCCTGAAGTTGTCAGGGCCATTATACGTGGCAGGCATCGCCGCCTTCTTGTATAACAATTTTGATCAGCTAACGCTAATTCCGTTGGTCCCACTGGCTGTGCTCGGAGTCTATGGCGCGGTAGCTAGCGCTTATTACGCCTATTATGAATTGATAACCGTATTAGGTTCCGTTTTGCTCGCAATCTTTTCTGGGGTGTATGGAGCTAAGGGATCTGAAGGACTGAGGCATTCGGTCAGGAACTCGTCTCGTTATGTGTCAATTGTTGCTATGCCTCTGGCGTTCGCTTTAGTCGCAGTTTCAAGGCCCGCTTTGACTTTGCTCGTAGGAAACGGATATGAAGCAGGTACCATTCCTCTGGTTATTCTCGCCGTGGCATCGACCACTACGATAATCTCCATGTCGCTTTTCCCTATACTAATCGTTATGAACGAGACCTTACTAGCAGCCCTTACCTCCATAATCCCTCTCTCTTTAGGGTTCGGAATAGCGCTGGTTTTGATTCCGGTTTCTAGGTATTATTGGCGCTTCCATTGCTCGCGGCTTGTCGATGGTCTTCAGCCTAATACTAACGTGGTATTTCGTTAAGCTGAAGATTCCTCTCAAACTTGACAACGGAACAATCATCAAGAGCGTGGTCGCAAGCTCAGCCATGGCTTTAGGTGTGCAGTTGCTCCAGATGGTGTATTATAGTCGATTTCTACTCCCACTCTATTTCCTAGCCGGAGCGGCCTTATACCTTGTCGCTATTCGGGCGCTACGGGCGGCGACGACGACAGACATCGATCTGATTCGGCAAGTGTTGGGCCCGCGCTTCAATGGATTATGCGATCTACTCTCACACCTCGTCGTACTCAGCAATCGTTCTCTCTTGCTTTTCTGGTGGCCACATTGATTTCGGAATATGTCCGCGCGTCTCGCTCCGTGTCTGTATCGATGCGTGGAAAGGATACCTATCCGAGTCATCTCTTAAGTCGGAACTCAGCTCGAATAGCCTTTCTGTACCGTGATACACTACTGATTACGCAATTGGTGTAGTTTCATTCGGCTCTCTGCATCAGATAGTTCGCCTGTCGGATTTGTCCGCATCAGCGGCTCCAACTAGGTTTGTTCACAGGTACGCTAGGCCCATTTAAGCAACTAAGGCACCACTAACGGTGCGCGAGTCTATGAGACCGTCATCCTCAAGGGGAAGAGCTCAAACTCGTCATGTTGAACCAAATTTGCAACCACGCGGCTTGTGGCTCTCCGTTCGCGTTCCAGCCGAATTCGAATTCGTTGCTGTTCGCTTGCCACGTCCACAGCTCGAAGATGAAACGAAATTCGTACCCGCTGCTAGCCGACCAATCAGAGATTTGATAGGTCTCATTGTTGATTTGCAACGTGACGATGCGCGTGGATCCATCACCCGCGGTTGCGTTAGTAATACTCCAATCAAAGGGTGTCAGCCAGGTTTGGTTGTCTTGTATAAACCTTGGAAACTCGATAATAGCAGGGGCTGGGGAGCTGATTGCTAGAGTATCGTTGGGTGGTTCAATCGTTTGATTGCTGATTTTGGCGAGAATCGAGATGAGCTGCACGCTACCCATATCGTTGGTCACTCCAAGATACCACGAGATCTGTTCTCCAAGGTGGATGTTTGAATTGTTATCGGGATAATAATCTGCTATTAACTGACTTGGTCCAAGAACGTAGAGCTGTAGGAATTGTTCTGTGGGTCGAGGTGTTGATGCCACGTATACGAGCGTCTCACAAATTACAAGCAGAACTATGAATACTACAGTGCGCTTTCGTTTGTTACTTGAAAATTTGAGCTTCATTTGCGCTTAACCCTCATCTGGAAAATTTTTTCGACTCGGTATGTTTGATAGAAGGTTCCCGCGAATCCCCAGAGGACTGTCCCAACGAAAGCCACTGCAGCACCGACAGCGTAGGCCAAGATTTCGTCCGCGTAGCTTTTTTCGCTATAGGTGTTCGTTAGTTCCGCTGCTCTGTCTTGGACGCTGGCAAGTATTTGGTCGACTTCTGCCAGGAGCGCGGCACGTTTGCTCGCCGGCGTGGTTGGCTGTAAAGCCTCATTATTTAGCTCCAGCGCTTTGTTAAGAAGAGACACTAAACTTGAGGTATCAGCGGACGTGGAACCGGACATCTCCGCTCGGTGCACTTCAGCAAGCGCTTGTCCGAAACCCGGTTGCAGTGTCCCAATGGTCTGTGATGCGGCGAATTGAACCGTGATGAATGACCCGATCAGAAGAAGTATCAGCATCGGTATATTATGGGTGAACGCCATCGAGATCCTCAAGTAGGTGCGAGCTTACAACTAATATAGCCATAGCGGGCGCATCTCCGATTGAACAACACAGGTTCACGGAACCCAGCCAGCTCAGGTGATCTCGAGCAGATTGTCTTGCGGTATCTTGAGAGGGAGAGTTCGGTGAGCGTCTGGCAATTGTATGGCGCGTTGTTGCTATCTAATCATAATCATTCACTTACAAGACGAGAGGCGGCCGACGTTGTTTGGCGATTGGCTGAGGAAGGGGAAGTGGAATTGGAGTATATTCCTGCGGCGACTTTCGTCGAGTTTCTAAGGCATTGGGAGAGGAACCTGACGATTTATGTTTCGTTCGCCATCGCTCTCGTTACGATTCTTGCGATATATATGACGCCTGTTGGTAATCCGCTGGTTGTTATTCGTTGGATTTTTGGTGCGATCTTCGTTGTCTTCATTCCAGGGTTTGTGGCCACGGGGGCGCTTTTTCCGAAGATTGGTGACTTGAATTCACTTGAACGTTTTGCGTTGAGCATAGGCCTTAGTCTGGCCTTGGTGATGCTTGTGGGTCTTGTTCTCAATTACACGCTATGGGGGATCACGGTGTCATCTACCGTGTTTTCTCTTGCGTTAGTCACGGTTTTACTGGGTATGATTACCCTTGTAAGACAGTATGGAGTTTTTTAGTTCCGTTGCTAGCGTCGAACAGTGTTGAACCTAGAACACAGTAAGGTGAAAGGATGAGAAACCTTGCCGGAAACTTAGGTCACTCTTACTTCTCCGGTTTCCCGTAAGAAACAAGCCTGTCTGACCCCTTTGGCTTGCGACTCTGTGATTAGCTACGAAAATCTACTGGAGAGAAAAATAGCGGTTCCTTGTAGCTTGATATACTCTAGTCCTGTCGTGATTCGGTTCAGGCTTCTTGTCCACCTGCCTCAAGAAATGAGGCTGCCCCGCGTTTACAAGTTTCTATAGTCTATAGCTTGTCCTGGCACATGATGTGAGTCACAGTAAGTCATGAAACTCACGTGGCTTAAGGCTAAGTTGGTCCCAGCGCGTCTGCAAATCACGAGCGATATGAATGAGTTCGAGTTCTGTGCTAAGTGGGGCGTTACCCCTGCCGAAGCCAAACGTCTCCACGAGTCTCTGCTACTTTTCGCGAGACAATCCCCTTTCTGGGCTAGAAACGATCTGTTATCCGTAAACTAGGGCAACTAGGAGGGTTCCTAGCGTAGATTATTCTGCTTTGTAATGAACTATGGACTTGGGATGCGGGGCCAACTTTCGATAATGTATGGTTCCCGGTCAGCGTTCGTGTGGTCGGTATGCGGCTGTGATTAGTGCGGATATGAATGATAGGGTGAATGCTGCTTCGCCTACGTAGTCCATGCGGATTGGCAGCCACAGGGCGAATGGACCGTAGACGCCTTGGGGGAAGCTTAGCTGGTAAGCAATCACGTACAGCCAAACAGCGAAACCGTAGCAGGAGATGACAAAACACACCCGCCGGATCAGACTGGCAGGAGCATGGCTCTTGGATCCCATCCGAATAATCGCCTCGGAGAGGCTCTCATCAACCCTCTTAAGTCCATTCAAGCTTGAGTACGCCTCGTCTGAGATCTCTATGTTCTTCGTGCTCATGGCAGTTCGTCGGGCGTTATTGCACGCTCAAAGTTACGTCTTGCGGAAGATGGAGGTGGCAACTGTCGTCTGTCGGCTAGTTTCAGAGTCGAAAGCGAAGTATGGAGAGTTCACTGGACTCTTGGACTCGGCAATTTCCTAAATTACATATACTTTCGTGCTCTTCGGGTGTTTCGTGAACTGAATAATTCTCGATTCACGGTCTGCTTGTTTTCAGTTGGGCTTTTCGTCCTGTGAGGTTCATCCACCGGTTAATGGTTACGTCGCAGTATGCTGGGTTGATCTCCATGAGGTAGGCTTGGCGTCTGTGTTTTTGGGCGGCGATGAGGCAGGTGCCGGAGCCGGAGAAGCAGTCGATGACTGTTTCGCCTATGGCGCTGCTGTTGGTGATGGCGCGTTCGTATAGGGCGACTGGTTTCTGTGTCGGGTGCGTTCGTTCGCTGTGGGCGTCGAGGGGTATGTCCCAGACGGTGGTTTCCTGTTTGGGTCCGAACCACCTGGCGTACTTTCCCGGTCTGCTGCCGTTTCCGGAGTAGAGTATGAGTTCATGTTCTGCGTGGTAGAGGTTCCAGGAGACTACTGGAAAGTGTTTGTGCCAGACCATCAGGGTGCCGTAATGTATCTGATGCCTCCTCAACCAATTTATCGCATCCACCGCGCTGTCCGTTCCGCAGGTTATGTATGCGGTGCCCTCGGGGGTTAGGTGGTTGAAGATTTGAGGCAGCGCTGCTAGCAGTGTCTTGTTGCCCTCGTCGCCTAGGATGGGTTCTCGGGGGCGGTTCGGTTCGAACTTTCCGGTCACGGGATTCTTCTTGGATTTGTTGGAGACGTTGTACTCCACTCCGTACGGTGGGTCGGTTACGCAGAGGGTCGCCCGTTGTCCGGCGAGAAGTTTCTTCCAGTCGTCTGGGTTTCTGGCGTCGCCGCAGAGTAGTTGGTGGGGGCCGAGTTTCCATAGTTGTCCTGGTTTGGTGATGGGGTTGGTTGGGAGTGGTGGTGTTTCGTCTTCGTTTTGGTCTGGTTGGATGGCGGGGAAGCTTTCGATGACGAGGTTCGCTTCCTGGGCCGTGAAGCCTGTCAATTCGAAGGTGGGTAGTTCGATGAGTTCGCTGAGGATGGGTGCGAGTTTTTCGTTGTCCCATTCGCCGCTGATCTTGTTGAGGGCGAGGTTGAGTTCGGCGAAGTCAGCCCTGGCTAGGTGTCTCTTGAGTCGAACGACTGGGACGGTTCCGGTGTATCCGAGTTCTTTGAGGGCGTGGACTCGTTGGTGGCTGCCGATTATCTTGAGGCGCTTGTCCGTTATGATGGGGTCGACGACGCCAAAGTGTTCGATGGCTTTCTTGAGTCTCTCAAGTTCTTGGTCGGCGATAGTTCTTGGGTTCCTTCTCCATCCCTTGATTTTTTATCGAGATTTGTTCGAGTCTGAGTCTGGGGAGAGTCATAGTCTTTGGGTTGTGAGGGTTCGTTTTATTTCACCTCGGTACCCAGGGGCTGGGTTCGCTGAAGGTCAGGGGTTCTCCTACGAAGATGACGGCGTTTTCCGCGCTTCCCGCTCCCTGCAGGAGGCTGGCTCGGTAGTCGGCTAGGGCTGCGGCGTCCACGCGGTCGTCGGGGGTTCCGGGGGAGCCGTACTTGTATCTGCCTTTCACGGCTTCGGATTCGCTGAATTTGTAATTGGCGTGTTGAATGCGTGTTCGTTCGTCTTGGAGTTTGAATAGGCCTTGTTGCATGCGGCTTTTGTGGGTTATCATGAGGGTCGGCTTTGCCTTGCCGAAATCGATTGCGAGTACGTCTAAGCCGGTTCTTTGAAGGATGCCTTTTGCTTCTTTTCCGCCTTCTGCTGTTCCGTCGATGCAGTAGCGTGCGTTGGGGTACTGTTTGCTGAGTTCTTGAACTTGGTCATGGATTAGTGTGTTATGCCAGGCGCGTACTTCTAACTCTGTGAGGATTCCGCTTGGTTCTAGTGCGGCTATGAATGCTATGGATTCATCCTTGCTGCTGACGGCGTGGTCGAATCCAACAACGACTTCTGAGTCGGGCGTGATCTTAGCTGGGTTCTGGATTCGGCATGAGTCTACGAGGGCTTGGCCGAAGAAAGTGTCGACGTCCGCGATTGGTATGAGTAGGCATTCTTGGTTGTATTGGAGGTCGCCTAATTCTAGTCGCAAGCGGTCGAGTTCGGTTCTTATGATTGGGCCGTCGGGTGTGAGGGCTTCTTCGCTTGTCTTGTGGGTTAGGTGGTAGCCCAGCTGATCGGCGTTTCGGGCGTATCGCCAGAACCATCCTGAGGTCCCCCAGACGGTGCCCATGTGGAGGCGTTTCGGGGCGGTCGTCAGGCCGGTGGGTAGGAGGGCGGATAGGTCTTCGTCGTCCATTAGCTGAGATTCGTCGGTGATTACGAATTCGGTGCTGTAGCCTCTCGCGCTCTGTCCGTGCGGGAGAGCTATGGTTCGGAAGCCGGTGTGGAATTTGGCTGAGTCTGTTGCGTCGTTGGCTAGGTTTTTCGCGTATGCCGGGTTCGTGTGGCTCTTGCACCATGCCTTGACCCAGGCTACGAGTTCGGTTGCTCGTTCCATTCTGAATGAGGAGATTACTGCATCGCCCTTCTGTTCTAGGCTGAGGAAGGCGAGTATGAGGGCGGCGGTGCTGGTCTTGGTGCCTTGTCTGCCGATCTCCCAGATGTTAACTTGGTTGTCAAAGAACGCGTTTATCATATCTGTCTGGTATGGGTAGAGGATTAGGGGTTCTCCTCGGTGTTTGCCTCTTGGGTGTCTGCAGCCGGGGAGGAATGTTTTGAAGAAGCGTTCGCTTTGGGGGGCGGCCATGCGGGGTGGCGCGTTTTGGTTGAGGGCGTGAAGTTCATCCGCTAATGAAGCCATTTCGTTTCGCAGACTCATACTCCGCACTCATCCGTTGGAATTCCGTCCGGATTTGCAGTAGTTCGCTCGTTGGTGGCCGGAGGAGGAGGTCGTCAAGTTGCCGGTTGATCGCGATGATGTGCCCCATTGCGCCAAGTTTGCGCTTCGGTTCCGATTCGCCGGGGCTTGTGGGGCGGTGGTAGAGGATCCACATTTCCTTCTGGGCCAGCTGCCAGGTGAGGATGGCTTGCTTCAGGGTTCGCAGCTTCTCCGCGTCCGCCTGCTGCGTGATCCAGACCCTGATCTCTTCTAGGTGACGTTGGATGGTTCGCAGGGGGGTCTTCGTGTTGCGTGCAATCTCAGCCGCATCCAGTCCCATCAAATAGTAGCGAAGCACAAGCTGGCGTCGCGTCTGAACCACAAAGTTGCTGCGTTTTTTTCCGGCCAATTCGAGGGCCTGATTCACGTAAGGATAACACTCAAATAACATCTATTCAGAAAATCTATCGACAGGGCTACACGTGTGATGTAGTACTCAATCTGAGGTAAAGTTGATATGAATGAGTACAAAACCGGTAACTCGTATAAGCCGTCCGCTACGGCGCTGAGCATCCTATCAACGCTCTATAAAGGAGGGCCGGCTAGGTGGACGACGCTTAAGCAAACCGTGCGGAAAACTGACGCTGGCCTCGCGATGGTGTTGAAGTCGCTGCGGGAGGCTGGCGCGGTCGTTAGGTCTGAATGCCCGCCAGACTGCAAAGTCACGCACGATCATCGCGAGGGACTATACGAAATTACTGAAGTCGGTTTGGACATTCTGAAGCGCGCGAGCTTCATTCGCATTGGTGCAGAGGAATTTCACGCGCAGCAGAGGAAAATTATCGTTGACCTCTGGAGAAGAGTGCTGCAACTTCACGTGGAAGTCCTGAAACACGTTCCAGCAGGGAATCTAGGTCCAACGCGTGAAGATCAACTGGTCTTCATAGCGGCCGTGGAATTTGAGCCGAAGGGCAAAGATAAGGAGAAGGTATTGTTGCTACATTACGTGGATCCACACGAGTGTGTGATCGAGAAAGCCAACGAGAAAGATCTACTAGGACGCTTTATCCTAACAAAACCGCTGGTATGACGCCACAACGCACCACATTTCAGGACGATCCAGAATTTAGGAAAAAAATCGCTCCCCGTCACCTCAATCTTAGTTATGTGTCCCCATCGGAATCCACAGTTGCGTAGAGTTGGCTAACCGATTGTGAAACAGACGCGTCCAGAGTTGTCGCCGAAGTCGTCTCTTACAGTTACTACATAAAATCCGGCGGGTCGGCTTGAAATGCCAGCGGAGTATGTGCCACCACTACCTGTAGTTCCGGTGTAAGCAGGGTCCTCATGTAGGGGGTAACAAGTACTACCACTACCCCCGGCTGGGTCGAGATACATGACCCAGTATACTCCGCTTCCGTACCCCACGAACTGCCCAGATATCGTGAAAGGCGTATTTGGAGATGGATGCGGCGGGGAAACAGTAACGGTGATGGATGCAGTTGCTCCGGCTAATGGTAGAATCGTCCAAGCAACAACAAGGGGGGCAAGGAGCAACACAGCAACTCGTTCTCGCACCTTACGCTGACACCGAAACCGAAACAGTTTTGCACCAGTATTAACTTTTACGGCTCGTACTCGGAAATTTTGATCCTAGCAACCCGCTACACTAAGCTCGTTGCTCGCCCTTGCGGCTTACATTCTGGACCAGCGCTCGCCATTTGTTATCGCCTTTCAATTCTCGCCTTCTCGGCGGATGTCTTGCCTTCGAGTCCTTCGTGTAGTCGAACATGGTAAATTCAATGCCCCGAGTGTGGAATGATTGTTACTCAAAAGAAGAATTTGCGGGGTAGGCGTTGTCGGTGGTGTGCGCAGAGAGCAAGACGATGATGCTCGGAACCGCATCCCCTTAATGCTCCGCAACGGTGGACTCACAGCTTACTGCAACATATTCGGAGTGTCGAACGCCCACTAAATGCGCCTCTTGGCAATTATGAATCCGATCCCTGGCCCTCAGTCAATTCGGTTGCCGTTGTAGAGGTGGTTCCGCCCGTAGTCGAGGGCATGCGACCGAATCGCGTGCTTAGGAAGCGAGAGTCGCGTGAGAGTCGAACCGTGAGAGAAGCTCAATCGAGCCAGAAATTGTCCAGTAAAGTTTGGTTACCGCATGAACCCGTCTTCGAAGCCAAGCTTGGAAAAGTCGAGGTTAGCGTGCTGCGAAACGGCGACATCTACGTAGAGACACCCACAGAAGTACATGTCATTCAGGCAGCCGCCACCCATCATGGTCCCATGACAATTGCAAACGGACACGTTAGCTGGGAATGAGGGACGCCCTCCCATTGGCACAAAGAACCAAGAAGCAATTGTTTCCTGTATTGAGATAACCTGAAGTTGCAGGGGTAACCAAAGCATACAGACTGTCACACGTGCGACACGTTTGTTCTCCACCATCAGGATGCTGGATGATCTGAATTTGGGACATGAGAAGCTTCTGAGAGGTGGCGACACAACAGCCGTGTCACACCCGTGACACAAGGGTTGTTTACTTTCGTTTCGTGCGCAAAACGGTCGTCTCACTTGTCGAATGTTACTTCGAATGTGCAGTCGGGCTCGCCCAATGCGGTGCAAGTTGTCTGTTTGCTGAACCTTGACTTCTTCCCTACATAAGCTTCGAGGAATCCAGTGCAGACGCCTCGAAGCACATGGCACATGGGTTCATCTCCAGGGAACCTACATGATATCGGGTTATCCTTGACGCCAATCTGGTAGATGCGAAAATCGCTCCCCGTCACCTCAATCTTAGTTATGCGTCCCCATCCTCTTCGGGACCAGACCGAATCGGCGACCCTCAGAAGGTCGTCGTCAGTCTTCAGTTCCTCCCTCACAAAGGCGAAACCGCTCCTGCCGATATCTATCCCCATTTGATGGAGGAGAGTTCTGCCAACCGTGAGCCCCAATAGCTCCATGAGGCGGTCCAACAAATGCAGGAATGTTTTACTTCGGAAGCAAACGATTCTTTCGCCGTTTTTAACCTCTACAATAATGCCTGTCTCGTCAACGGTTGACAGTGTATCCAAAGGGACCGGACTATCTTCTGCCAACGCTCGCAAGCAAAGGATTCTCGAAGAAAGAATTAGGTTTTTTGGCGCTCGGCAACGGATAGCCTACGATTGTCTTTGCGCACTCATGCTGAAGTATGTGGACCCTCAGGATTATGGAGAGGAAGTGAACCCGCAAAACCCGCTCGTTAAGCACATCATCCTTAGAAAGCCTGATGAATGACGCCACAAAACGCCACAACGCGCCTCAATTCCGAACGATCTGGATAAGTGACGCTTGGACTTTGCTTTGTGGCCGCTGCTTGGTTGACACGTTATCATTGTGGGCGGGTTTTGCTGATATCAGTTTGATGAGTGGGTAAGAAATGTTGTGGGTGGTGGGCTGGGTTTAGCTGAATCGGAAGAGGTGTTCCATTCTGAACTGCATGTGTTTCAGGATGAGGGCGATGGTGGCGGCTATGAAGGCTTGGGTTGCGAAGAGGAGGAGCATGCCGCCTGCGAGTGCCCATCCGCTGTGCGTTACGCCGCTCAGGGTCCACTGCCAAAGGACCCATGCGAGTATGATTCCTCCGGGGACGGCTGCGGTGGCGGCGATTATTGAGAAGACGAAGACTGGGTTGTGTTTTCTTGCGAGTAGTAAGATGGATTTTAAGATGTCAAAGCCGTGGACGAGCGTGGATAGTTTGGGTTTTCCGATTCGTTTTCGGTAGTGTATCGGGACCTCGGTGACCATGCCGCGCATGCTCATTTGGGCGAGCACCTCTGCCTCGACGCTGAATCCTCTTGTGCGAAAATCTAGTTCCCTAGCGGCTTTCGTGTTGAGAAGGTACATGCCGGAGCAGACGTCGGAGAATCCTGTTCCGAAGAGCATGTTGAACACGCCGCATAACAATCGGTTCCCGAATCTGTGCATCCAGCTGATGTTCTCTACGCTTCTGGCGCCCACGATCTGGTCGTATCCATTCACGTGCGTCAAAAACCTCTGAATGCTATCGGGGTCGTAAGTGTAATCTCCATCCATCACGAGCATGTAGGGTGTCTTGACGTTCTCGATTGCGGTCTGGATGGCGCCTGTTTTTCCCCTCCCATGCTGTTCGATAACGGTCACACCACGCTTGCGGGCCTCCTGCACTGTTGAGTCCGTTGAATAGCCGTCGATGACTAGGATGTTCGTGTAACCTTTTTCGTGAAGTTCATCAATGACTGCGGAGACGCCTTTTTCTTCGTTGAGGACTGGCAGCACGATGGTCAGGTCATTCAGATTAAGGGCGAGGTGTATTGGTTCCTGATCGAGCCTCTTCGGCTGGGCTACTTCGGTGAGTTGAGTTTTCGTTTCCAACATGTGCCTGTCCTTGCCATGCAATCATTATGCGTAGATTGCTGGGAGAAACGGTAGAGGTGGGGTGGTCGCATTTATAGTTTAAGCGATCGACAAATCCTTTCGCAGCCGCCGCCGCATCTTGGCGGATCCTGTGCACGGGCTTAGTTTTGGCTTTGCTTTCGCTCAATTTGCCGATCCGATCGATACTCCACGAATCCAGCGTGGAACGGAATCCGGATGCTCTACAAAAGCGTTAGTAGTCACAACGGTTTGTGACCTACGAGTACCTCGAAACTTCACAATGATTACCGTGTTGCTACAGTAATTACTTGATTGTAATGTCGCGCTACGGAATCTCATTGTTAGATTCCGAGCTTCGCATACCATGTGAAGGTCCTTGCGTTTGCGGCTGTGACGTAGATGTTGGTTGCGTCCGCGGCAGCTGACTGGTAGGCTCCTGCGCCGCCGGTTGTGTATTCGGATAGTAGAACGAATGTGGGTATCCCTACTAGGCTATGGGGTATGCTTTGCTGTGACCCCGTGCCTGTGCCGGTTCCCTTATTCTCGAAGAGGGGGCCGGAGGTATATGGTGAGTTATTGAGGAAGTTGATTCCTCCGCTACTGCCGCCGAGAACCCAATCTGTGCACTCGTAAGTAGTATGGCCGTCCAAGGCTGCATCAACGATACTGTAGCCCGAACCACCGATCAGGGCTGCGCAGATAGCGTTGTAGCCTGCATGAACGTCGACGTGGGCTGCGTTCACTGCGCCTTGCAGATAGCCGTTTACGATTCTGTTTCCGCTTGGCACGCCTGAAGCGCCGCCGTCAAGGTAATCGCTGCCAATGTATAAGGAGTCGGAGAATCCTTCGCTATCGATGAAGCTGAACGTGTTGTAGGCTGCGTTCTGCCCAAGCACGAGACCCTTGTAGCTCGAAATGTTATCGCCCGTCATGCCTACGTAATCGAAACCGTTCAGGTTCATGATAGTGGGGCCGTGAATTTGTATTCCGTCTGAGGCATTGGCGTTGATGCCGAGGTAAGCGAAGTGGCAGTTGCCGTTATAGTTTGTAGGATCGTTTCCGTAAATGCGCATTGGGGTACAGCCGGCGGTGGTGCTTACGAGGATCATTCTGCCAAAGTCTGCGGCGAAGATATTGGTTCCGTCGAAGAGATAGTTGCCGTTGCTTCCGCCAAGAACTAGAACGTCATCCCATTTGCCGCCCCAAAGCGATGTATGATGCCCCACCCAGTCCGTTCCGGAACCGTCGCAGTAAACAACTGTTCCCGCCGACGATCCGCCGGAAAGGCCAAGATGTTTCACGCTTACGTTGGTCCCGTTCTTGATGTGAAGAAGGTTGGCTCCAGAACTGGTTTGCGATAGTTGTGTGCCTACGCCTTCGCCTTCAAGAATCCACTCGTAACTGTTCGGGTATCCGCCTTGGAAAAGCAGTGCTTGGCTGAGAGCGTACGATCCTTGGCGAATGCGAATTCTTCCGCCAGAGGAAAGAGCGTTGATGCAGGGTTGAATCACCGCATACGCGTCTGTGCTGGAATAATCGATGTTGCCCGTGGTGCCGTTTAGCGCCCTGATCATATTCGAGTCATTAGCGTCAGTGAATACTACGTAACTGGCTGTTTTGACCGCGCTTCCGAAGGGGGAAACAACGCCGTCAGGAGTTTCTTTGTAGAGCAATCCGGACTTTGTGAAGAGTAGCGTTGACCCAGGAGACGGGGTGGTCGGATTAGTGCTCTGGTCTTGGAATGTTAGGGACTTGTCGGAGGACTGTGGGGCATACTGGACTCCCTCAACCGGCTTGACGAGGCTTCCACTGTTTAGAATTGTGAGAACCGCTGCTAGTCCCATGCCTGCTTTTAGTCCGCCGAGAATTGCCGCTCTGCGGCCGTCTCGATCTCTTCGAAGTTCACCGACTCCTAACTCGTTTATGATGCGTCTTTCATTGTCAATCGACTCGTTTGAATTCCTTGTTAACTTGCTCAAACTTCTGCACCCATTTCGGAGACTATGCCACCTCTGTAACGACGGGTAGCGCGCTCGCGTCTCACGGTTGGAACAGGAATGTTGCAGGACTAATAGGGTTTCAACGATGCGATGAATTCACTCCCCCCATGTCGTCCTCGCAACGATTCACCTAGTAAGATCGTGTAAGTGTGGAAAGAAGTGGGTCGATAGGCCGAACTTGATTGTTTTATGATAAACACAACGATATTCGTGTACCCAATGAAATTTTTGATGACGCGAAATCCATAATCGTAACTGTAATGATGAGGATCGCCGTACCAGAACCAGCAACGTCATACGCCCCTACTCGCGCTGCGAAGTGACTTGACAGTCCAAGATTTCCCGAAAAGGTTCAGATCATCTCGGTGAAGCCTTCTGTGAAAGAGACGAGGGGGCGCCTGCAGGTCATAGATGACTGGCCATATGTGATGGGCGGAAGAATCGAATGACACCGTAGCTTTTGGGTTGACTATAACGCACGATCTGACCTAGCATGACGGTTTGCTAGCGAGGTAAAGTCTCGAAATAGTTCGGCCTTTTCGCGACAGTCCGCTACCGATTGAAAGATTTAACGGTAACGAAATATGGATGAGATATGCTCTCTCAGACTGACGGAGCTTTGCAGAATCCTTCCGAATCGATTCGTCGCATTCAGAATGATTCAATTCGGTATTCGTACTGTTTGACAACAAGGAATTCTGCAAAGACTATCAATGAATGTTTGGGGAGTATCTTCGCGAGCAGTGATCCAGCTTCGGAGGTTGTTGTCGTAGACTCCATGAGTGATGATGGGACTAGTGATATACTGAGAGGATGCGCCGGAAGGGTTCGATTGATCAGCGTCGAGTGCAGACGCGGAAGGGGTCGGCAAATCGCGTTCGAGCATTCGAATGGTCAATATGTCATTGCTATAGACGCTGATATGGCTCTTCTTCCAACGATTCGTGATTTCCTATCAATCTATCATGCGAAATTCGACGGGTTAGCGTTCCTCCTGATACCGCCTGCGACTTTTCGCGAACATTGCGCGCCGTTTTTCGTAGCTCCCGCAAGCGTGATTCGTGGTGTTGGTGGTTGGAGAGATATGCAATATGCGGAGGATTTCGATTTGTGGAGCAGGCTGGCGTATGCGGGAAAGTTCAGGTTTACTTACGTTGACACGGATGCCTACGTTCGCAACTTGGAGGAACCTATGAATTGGATGGAGGCGGTTCGAGCTAATTATTATCATCATAAATGGTCCTACGTCTGCGGTTGCAGGATTCCTTGGCGTAGCTTCAATGTTCTGCCTCTTGCCTTGATTGCGTATGTCTCTTATCTTTCCAGCTTGAAATCGATTCCGAGGTTTGATAATCCAGCGGCTCGACGAGTTACGGGTGTTGCCCGCGGGGAACCGTTTTTGAAGAGGCTGCATCACTTATACAATTGCTATGTGCCTAATTCCGTGTTAGGCTCAATCACGAGCAACCGTAGCGACGCTGAACTCTGGAAGGAAAGATTGTGACGTCCCATAATTGTTTCGGGAGAGGAGACTCCGGATGCAAAGATAAAGGAAATGGATCCTTGACTATTAGTTGATGATCAAGAATAGTCTCAAGGATGAAGGCTCTCCAACGAACGAGCGCATATGTGCTTGATCGTCCATGTCCTCCTGCGTCATCCTAAAGGGATTCCGGCATCATCCAATTGACCCACTCGAGGCTCATTTTGATTCCCTCCTCGAATGTTGTCCGAGGTTCGAATCCGAGGATCTCCTTAGCCTTCGCTGAGGAGAATAATGTGTGGGTCGAAAGGACGTCGTAGAGTTGCGTGTCTATCGTCTCGTACGCGAATACCTGTCGTAAGTCTGGGACCGTCAGCTCAAGAGGTGATGCCAAGGTTGATTCCAGTTTCCTTCTCCTGTTACCCTTGATGAGTTTCGCGCCTACCGCTACCGCGAGCGGAATGCTCGACAGCAACGAAATTGTTTCAGGGGAGCGCAGTACCTCTCTCGTTTTGTTCGTCGAATCTCTTATGAGCCTCAGTCTCTGATGCAAGTTGTAGATTAATCGATTCGAATTCGTCATTCTTGCAGGTTGAGCCGTGAACAAGTCGCAGAGTTCTTGAACGTATTTTTGCCACGGTACAACATCTCGGTCATTATTGATAATGAAGGTTTGTCCGTCTCCTTCATCCGTCTCCAAGGCTAGTAGTATTGCGTCAACGACGTCGTCAACGAAGACTAAGTTTGCTATTCCGTCCTCTCCTATGAGCGTTACACGATTGGTTCTCACGCGATCGGCAATTCCTAGCAGCCAATACATGGAGAATGGTCCGTAGATCAGTGTGGGTCTGAGAATGATCGACGGTACTTCTCTACCGTACCTCCTAACTAGTCTCTCTGATTCGATTTTGCCTCGCACATAGGGATGGAAAGAAAGCTTGTAATGCGTCGATTCGTCTATGGTCCTAGATGAGTGTTTGAACCCTTGAACGGCTGCGCTACTGATGTGAATGTATTTTTTGACGTTATGAGCAAGGCATGCATCTAGAAGATTTCGCGTACCCTCGCTTAGTAGTTGGAAGGTTTTGTTGTCGGAGTTAGTACAGTTGACTACGGCGTCACATCCCCGAACAGAGTTGTTAACTTCGTCGGGTTTGAGAAGATCACAATTGACAAATTCGACGGGAAGTCTTGCCAGTCGCGTAGCACTCGCCGGTCTATGGATTCCAGCTCTTATCGTCGCCTTCAAGTCTAGTGTGAGTCTCTCAACCAATCTGGTGCCGAGGAAGCCTGAAGCGCCTGCGACAAGTATCTTATTCCATTTGGGTCCTGCTCTTATCGGTGGGACATACCTTCGGTTTGGATCCCAGGGGTATGTCATGTCTTCTCTTTTCTTATAGCATTCCTCAATTATGCTCAGCGTCTTGAGAGCGTCGGGACCTTCAACGATATCGGTGGAGGATCTGTCCAGAAATGATTTTACTTGGTCTGCAAAATGTTCGATCAAAGACTTTGGTTTCTTGTTCTCTTGTCGCAATCGCCACTTGCCATCGCCAAAGGTCAAGTAAGTTTCGAAGAGATAATGTGGGACCTCTAGCTCTGCGTTTTCTCCCTCGATAACGATACTGTTGCGGAGCGTTCGATTTCTGCTCAGCTTCAATGAACAGGGTATAGTGTCTGAGGTGGTTATGATTTTGAGCGTTGCATCGCAGTTTGACTCTATTCTGCCAAGGCCGTCATCAAGATATCGGAGTACTTCGAGTTCTCCTGCGAAGATCCATCGAAGAATATCGATGGCGTGTGGTCCCCAGTCGATTAACGCGCCACCTCCGGCTTTCTCCTTGTCCAGAATGAAAGAGGACGCGAGAGGCCAGTTCCAGATTTGTCCCTCATGGTATGAGACATTCTTTACGCGGCCCAGGAGTCCCTGGCTGATCACTTGTTTTGTAGCTTGATAGTTTTCGAAGCGTCGTCTAGGCTGGTTAACGGCTAAGCGAGCCCCGGACTTCTCGGCAGCTCGGATCATGCGCGTGGCTTGCTCGACATTTATAGCGATTGGTTTTTCGCAAAGGACGTCCCGTCCGGCTTGCAGGAAGTCTATCGATACTTCAGAATGCAGGAAGTTCGGAACCGCCACTATTGCAGCGTCTACCTTGCCAATGACTGCGTGATAGTCGCGTTCTGTCAACCCCTGGCCATATTCTTCTGCTGCTTGATGGGCAATGGCCTCATTTGTATCAACAAACCAGTCAACCTGGTGTTCGGGCAATGATCTTAGCGCGGGAACATAGTACTCGGTGCTTACTGCTCCACATCCAACTAGTGCTAGTCTCATACCTTTATCCTCAAGGCTCTTCAGAGCCGACTTCGGAACAGATCGTCGAATCTCTTCGCGACGATTCGCATGTCAAGTGTCGCCCTACAGAGTTCTAGCGCGTTACGTCCCATTTCTCTACATAAGGTTGGATTCTTCAGCAAGAACGTTAGCTTTCTTGAGATGTCCTTAGCGTCGTATCCAACCAAGTATCCAGTTGTACCATCCTTAATGATATCCTTCAAACCTCTCACTGTTCTTTCGGATGCTGAAATTACTGGTTTTCCGCAGGCAAAGGATTCGAGTGCCGCGAATGGGAAAAAGCCGTAGAATCGGAATATGACTAGGGCGACTTCGCTGATGTTCAAGAGCGCGCACATTTCTTCGCGAGAAAAGTAATCACCGAGTATTGATATGTTCTGTTCTAAGCCGAGGTCGTTTATGAGAGCATTCAGCTTAGCTTTCAGCGGACCCCTGCCTCTTATGATAAGCATGGCTTCAGGAATCTCATCTACCACTTCTCTCATTGCCGTAATCAGGAGATCCAATCCTCGATCTTGATAGAGGGTGCTTACGCATGTGACAACCTGGCTTCCGTCGCTAATGTTGAGTCTTTTTCGGATCGATGTTTCGTTGTTGCCTAGGGGCCGGTAAACATCAGTGTTTACGCCGGTTGGAATGACGCCCAACAATTTCGAATGCGATATTCCCATGTTGATGAGAAACGCTTCCGCCACCGTAGTTCGACTGACAAATCCATCGACGAGGCCGCCCAACAGTCTTCCGAACGTGTGATAGAAGAGATACTGCGCAAGTCGTGCGGTCGCGGAGGATGAGTAGCTATCCACTTCTTGCCAAATCACTACACGAGATTTGCCGCCTATGCTCGCTAGTGTGGAGACGATTGCTCCCCAGTCGAATAAATTAGAGCTCATTACAATATCGTAACCGCCTTCTCGAATCCGATCGAATAGAGCTGGGGTGAAGGGTAGCATGCCAGGACTGAAAATCCACTTGAAGAGAGTCGGCAAATATTCGACGTGGAGGTTCGCTTTTGGCTTCATGGGAATTTCTGGTAGGAAAGCGTCAGAAACATACACGGTAACGTCGTTTCCCAAATGGCTGAGTGCTTCAGCTAGCTCCACAATATTGATTTCACTTTCTTTATGCGGGCGTCCTTTCGGAACTAAGCCTACAAAGGGTACTGCGGTGCTTGGAGACACAACAGTAAGAGTAGTCAGATTAACAATCGCTATCTTCAACGCAGCATCACTCCGAACAGGCGTCTTCCCATGCGATTGAGAAATGCCGTTGTGACAAGGGCCTAACCTAAAGAGCGTCGATGCATTCAATCTCGAACATTCGGGCTCTTACAAATGCTTGCGTACTCAGCCATGGATAAAGCTTGGGCACCGCATTGTGACAGCTCATTAGAACCTTTGGCCGACTCTCCGAAATGTGTCGTCGCATCGGGCTTCATATCTTCGAGAGGGCTTCTGGAAACACATATTCAAATCGCGGCTGGTCCGTAGACAATCAAGAGCCTCGTTCAGGTGACGAAAAGTAACGCTCTTTTCGGGCTGTCGAGAGATGCCGTTATTTCGGTAGTTGACCCTGCTGTTACTTTTCTTCTGCTCTAGGGCGTTGTTGGGCTGCTAAGTTTTCTTGACGAATCTATATTTGGCAATTTTCTTTGCGTTGTCGATCGCTCTTGCTGTGACCAATGCTTGGTCTGCATTGCAGAGGGGGTCGATGACTGCTCCTTTCTTCAGAGATTCCGCTAGAAGTTGAAGCATGATGCTGATTGGTTCCTTTCGCGGCAGGTCGAACGTAGTCTCAACATTCTTGGATAGCTGTTCTAGGTCTTCGAAATTTCGCGGGTTCTTGCGTAACTTTGGTGGTGGAAATCCGATCTTAAGTCTGGCGGGAGTGTAGGTGACCTCATAGTACTCTTGGTTGGTTTCAAGTTCTAGACGACGCCTCCGAATGTTCGCGTATCGCGCTTCGACGCAGGCCTGAGTCCCTCCGAAGTTAAGCTCAATCACACACTCATACTCTGGGCTGCCTTGCGCTGCGCAAGTCATGCTCGTACTCCTGACGTCTGGCTCCTTTGCGAAGAGGTGGTAGGCGGTGTCGATTCCGTGGGATCCCAAATCTAACAGTACCCCAACCTCGTGCATGGCGGGAGGCATTAGGCCAATGCGAATCTCCCTTGACCTAACAATATCCGATAGCTCGGCTACTTCCCGAAGCTTCATGATTGCCGGGTTCAGTCGTTCTATATATCCGACGACAACCAGCCTTCCAGATCGTTTCTGGGCTTTTTCTATTCGGAGAGCCTGTTCCAAATTCTCGCCCATAGGCTTCTCGACAAAGACATCTAGACCGCGTTCGAGCGCTTTCTCGACGATTGCAGCATGGCTTGAAGGCCATGTTGTAACTGCTAACGCGTCGGGATTGAGTTTGAGTAAATCGTCAAGGTCGGCAAACGTCTGGAACTGAGCGCCTGCTAGCTTGGCAGGATCAGAGTCTTGGATTCCTACAACTTGGAAGCCGAGATCGAGAAATCTTCTGGCGATAAGTTTACCGCGACCTCCGAAACCCACAATTCCGAACCTCTCCGTCCGCAAAACTCATCACTCGTGCCACGTAATCGCCTAGAAATGTGACATTAAACTAGCGCTCGCCCAAATTGTCTAGAAGAAACCAGTTCAGTATTGAGGGTAGTGGGGTGATACCGTTAGCTTACATTCTCGTCAGCTCTCTCTATCTGTTACTTTTCCTCCGCTGTTAGGGTTCCGCTAAACGATGTGGATGCTTTTTCGTATACTGTCAGATAGTCGTGTACCATCTTTTTTGCATTGTAGTTTTCTAGGGAGTATTCGCGTATTCTTTTTTGTAAGGACTCTACGCGTCCGGTATCAATTACGCTACCAATCTTTTTGACGACATCGTCTGCGTCTGTTGCAAGTATGCCGTATCTTCCGTTATCTGTGATTTCTCGGGCAAAGGGTAGGTCATACATAACGGGGATCTTGCCCAAGCACATTGCTTCGAGAATTATCATCGGGTAGGCTTCGTATGCGCTTGGCAGGAGAATAAAGGAGCTTCTCTTCATGTTTTCAATTAGGGTTCTAGGGCTGGTGAAGCCTTTGATCTCCATATTTCTCAGTCCTAGCCTTTCAATGTCATCGGTAATGGTTCGGAGGAGTGGTCCGGTTCCGTGAACGAGTAGCTTAAGATTAGGTCTCTTCCTTTGAAGTGACTCAGCGATTCTTACAAGGTCGTAAATGCCTTTTCGCCAGAATAAGCGTCCTGCGAAAAGGATGGTGTCGCCGCGCTCCTCTATCGTACTTCCGAACTGCTGGTATCGAGCGATGAGGCGATCTGTGTCCACGCCATTGTGTATGGTGTAGAGTTTTTCGCTGTATTGCTTTCCCATTTCTGTCAGAAGGTCCGACCTTAGCGCCTTCGATACTGCGACAGCTACTTTTGAAAGGCGAAGTTCCATTCGAAACGTGGAGGACCATAACGGATAGCCCAACGCATATGTCAAGAAGTCGCTCAGGCTTCCGCCTCGTGTAAGAGAACGTAGGGCCAGGGTTTCTTCGGATTTCGGACTGTCGTGAAATGTGACTACCGCGGGAGCAAGTGTTCTTAGGGCAAGAATTGCTGGAAACGTACTCCCGCCTTGCCCATGCACTACGTCAGCTTGCATCTTTCTTATGGTGTCACGTAGCTTGCTGAAGTTCAGTAGTTGAAAGAACAGGTGTCTCGGTGGTAGGTTGGGGTACGGGAACCTTATGATGTCTACCGCTTCATTTCTTTCTGCGCTGGCCTGCCTGTAACTGGGTTTGAATTGCATTGGGTACCCACAGAGCACAGTTGTTCTTATTCCCGCTTCGCTGAGGGGTCTGGCGAGGTTTTCCACGAAAGTTCCTACTCCGCCAAACGTGAACGGCGGATAGTCGTGAGTTAGAAAAACCACGTGCATTCTTTCAACTCTCTTCTCCCGCAGGAGTTGACTCAAACAATTTGAAGTACCAGCGGTCGCTACATTCGCTTAGTATATGCGGGTTGACGCGGAGTAAGAGACTTACCCCCGACGTGCTGTTTTGTGAATTTAGACAAGTGCATTCAATCATTGCTTTGTCTTCGGCTGTTTTCCTCTTCTCTTTCCGCCCCTAATCGCCAGCAACGCGCGGCAACAGCTTTAAGGTTTCGAGTTCATCGCTTCAATTCTAGGATTACTTCACAGGCGAAGCGTATCATGCCATAGGAAGCTGGTGCGGCTTGCTCATAACATTACTTGGACTTGCTCTGGCATTCATACATTTCTCTGTCCCACTCACCTACTACGCGATGATGAGGGTGCAGTACAAAAAACCCTGGCCTCTAACTATAGACAAGTCGTATACGCCTACGATCACTATCATTCTACCCACGTATAATGAATCTCAATGGGTGAAGAAACGGCTTGACAATCTCGTAACTCAAGACTATCCAATGGATCGGGTAAAGATTATCGTGGTTGATTCAGCGTCTACTGATGGAACCGGCTCGCTTGTGGAAGGCTGGATTACAACCAATCCTAAGGTAGGAGTGAAGCTTCTCCGTGAACCTGTTAGAGAAGGAAAGTTCATTGCGATCGCGCACGCACTCCATTTAGTTGATCCGACGAACGAGATTGTTATTTTCACTGATGCAGATGCTTACTGGAGGCAGGAGACTCTACGAGAGGTCGCTAGCTTTTTTGCTGATGCCAGAGTCGGTGGAGTCACCGCTAGCATTCTTTATGCCGATGAGGATGGAGTAGTTCGAGATGACGCCTACCGTGCCTACTACAATTTGGTCCGAATAGCCGAGTCAAAGTTCCGAAGCACTCCCGTAATCAACGGTCCTCTTCTTGCCATACGGACGAACGTTCTCCAGAAGGTAGGGCTGCCCGACTTTCCAGGTAGCGATGATAGTGCGTTTGGGTCTGTAATCGCGCTCGCTGGATACAGAATGATCCAGATTGATCGCACGGCCGTAATGGAGTACATAAGAGGTGACGTCTTACAGAGAAGAATTCGAAGAGCCAACTGTCTGGTGCTGAACTTCAGAAACACCAAGCGGTATGCGAAAAGGATGAGTGTTTATGTTCCTTCCTCGTTCGACGTTGTGTGGCGAATTGAATCGTGGCTTACTTTAATCAACCCTTGGCTCTTGCTTGTGAGCGTAATCTGTCTTGCCGCTGCTATCTCTCTCGAACACTCGCTTATTGCGGTCGTGAGTCTGGGAGTTGGTGCTCTGGCATTGTCGATGAAACCCTGCAGAACGTGGGTCCTGCAACAAGTCTACCTGATATGTGGCGCGATTAGGGGTCTATCGAATCAAGACGTGATATGGAATCGATAAGCTTCTGCCTGGATTTCACGATTCGCCCAAGCTTCTTTCTATCCGGTATGGTGATATCTTCGAACCTGTATCATTTTGTATATTGCTCCGTATTGATTACGCCTCAGGTCAGGTCCTTCTAAGGTGTATGGAGGGAAAATTACAATGAAGGCTGCTGGAGTTCTCGTTCTCGGCGTTTTGTTAGCGTGTTTGTTTGTTTCGCCTGTAAATGCTGAAGAGTTTCACGGTGAAATGCTCTGCTCCATTGAGGTTGAAATCAACGGTGGTTACACTCTGATGAAGGACTGTAGAACAGGCAGCCTTTTGTTCCACTCGACGGATGCGGCTTCGCTCATTAATGACGCGATTGGGAATCTGACTACTGGCGGCACGATTTTCATTAGAGCAGGAACATACACGCTTACGTCTCACAACGTCAACATGGGTGCAGGCCAGACGGCGGCAGTCGGTTCATCTTCGATCAGCAATATTGAGCTAGAAGGGGAAGGCAATACTACGGTTCTGCGTCTTGGAGCTAACGCGAACACAGCCATCATTGGTTTACTCAACGTAAACAGATGGTATATTCACGACCTCCAACTTGACGGAAACCGCGCCAACCAAAACGCGACTGGTAACACGAAACCTTTCCTCTTTGGCATCGAGTCCTTCGGCGGAAACAACATCAGAGTTGAGTATGTCTATGTTCACGATTGTAAGACATTTGGGATAGGAGTAGCGTATGGCAATAATCCGATCATTGCCGACAATTGGGTTGTCAATTGCAATGCGAACGGAATAGGCATCGATGGGAGCATGGTTGGTGCAGTAGTCTCCCACAATGTGATAATTGGTGCGAGCGATGTGGGGCTGGATATCGGAGCCTTCGATGGAAACATAGTCGGTAGCACCTTCGACAACAACATCGTCCAGGACATTAGCCTAGGGCTATCACCATTCGGAGTTAATTCAGGCGACGGTATCTACTTTGAGGGATCAGAAGGGTACGTGATTAACGCGACCACCTTAGATGCGAATACGATTGATACAGCATCCTTCGGAATCGCAGGATTACAAACTTCGTATCAAATTCTAGCTGAAGGCAATATTATGAGAAACGTGGGACAAGGGATCTATCTCACCAGTTTCAACGGGTTCACGGCGTCAGATGGAACGATAGACACGGTGAAGGTTGGCCCCGCAATTCAAGTAGCGGGAGGGACTGATGTTCGAATCATTGGAGTAACTATTCGAGAAATATATGCTGCCTCAACATACCCATACGCAATAGAATCTGATATCGATAACACAACAATCGGCCAAAACAACATTGTCCTGGGCCCAAGGCCGCCATCTGGCCCTACGGAGATAGGTGTCCTGCTAAGTTCGGCAACTCACAATATGCTCACCAAGAACATAGTTAGCTCACTGCTCGGTCCGGGCTGCTGCAATGTAGGTATCGAATTATCCAATGCAAGCTACAATACCATCGTGAATAACCGTGTTTATTCAGAAAACAACTATGAGACCGGAATCTACATGTTCGCTTCGCAACACAATACAGTGCAGGGAAATGTTGTACGCCTCACGGGAGGCGCGGCGACTACTGGATGCACGGCACCTATAGCAATGGATGGGACCTCCCATGGGAATGAGGTCAATCACAACGAGTTAACTGGAGGCGGATATATTGCGGCAATCTGCGATCTAGCGACGAACGCTTCTCGCCCGAACTCATTGGCTTTCAATAGCGGCTACAATCCACTTGGTTATATCCAGTACCCATTTGTAAACGGAACAACCGATGTCATCTGCGACGGTTCGTCGAATACAATGTGCGGCGGCACGACTGTGAAGGGCAGCACGCCTGCCAACACGACGACGATGACAGTGATTGAGTCGCCCAAACTGATCACAATCGAGGTCACATCGGGCTATGGCGCTTCCACACTGTCTGTTTGGGTTGACGGACAGGAACTCATAACTAACTACACCCCATCGAAGGGTTGGTCTGCGTCATATCGGCTTGACCCGGGGGAGACCTTCAAGGTTACCTACTGGGCCAGCGCAACGAAGTTTATTGTGAGCGGACAGTGAAGCTGATGTACTGCGGATTCTAGTTTGACTGCGAGTTCTAGCTAGGAATAGTCTTCTCACTGGAGGCCAGACCCACGGGGTACATTTATCCGGTAACCACCGCCCGACTCTACCGGTTTTGACCACCATAAACCCGTAGTCCACTGGGCAAGTCCCAGCTAGTTCCATTGCTTAGCTCTGTGAGCAGTTCCCTTCTAAGAGCGGCGACCGATTCTCAGGTACCCGGTTACATTGACGTTGGACAAATTGAAAAGAGGGCTATGCGATAGGATAGGCACCTCCGTTGGGGAGCCACGGCATGCCTGAACTACGGGTTAGAGAACTCCATCCACGCGAGTACGAGAAATGGGACGACTTTGTGGACGCATCACCTCAAGGAACGATATTTCACAAAAGCTTCTGGTTAGATGTGTGCGCAAGAACTCTGAATAAGGCGCCGAGAATCTACGGTTGCTTCGACGGAGATCGTTTCGTCGCAGGGTGCTCTCTTTTCGTTACTTCATCTAGAACAAAGCTTTACAAGTTGGCTGGGTCAACAGCGGGGATGTCCCCATATGGGGGACTCGCGCTCGCCCAATCAGCGACGAAGAGCGTGAGAAGAAACGAACAAGCTTTCAACGACATAGTTGAGGCCCTGACCGAAAACCTCGCTGGGGAGGGCTTTCATTACGTAGAGTTGGAGAACTCTCCTAGCTTTACCGACGTGAGACCGTTTGTATCGAATGGATGGTGTCCAACGGTTTCTTACACTTACTATCTTGACATGGCCGGGGATTTGGAACCGAAGTTCTCAACGCGGGACGTCAGACGGGCGGTACAAAAAGCAACGAAGGATCATGTTACCGTTAAGAGGCTTGCTGCTCCAGACTCCAAAACGTTCAGCAGGTTATTCTCAATGACATTCGGCAGGCAAAATCTTGAGCCACCCGTTCCTGCAGAATTCTTCGACGCAATGTTCGAAAGATTAGTGTCACAGCTCGCTGGGGAAATGTGGGTGGCCGAGATGCCGAATGGGGAGGTAGCGTCTTCAGAGATAATTGTCTGGGACAAGAGAAGGTCTTATCGTTGGTCCGCAGCGTCTAACCCTGAGTTCAAGGAAACGGGCGCAACCACTCTCATGCTATGCGAGATCTTCAGGAGTTTGAAACAGCGTAATTTCAGGGAGATTGATCTGAGGGCTGCAGCTATGCCAAGTTTGGCGAGCTTCATTGCCGGCTTCAATCCCATTCTGATACCATATTATCTTGTCGAGAGAAAGACGTGGCTTGCGAGAAACCTTCAAAGGGTATACTCTTGTATATCATGGCTTTATCCTTCGATAGGGACGACCTAAGAGGGGGCGGGCTTTACACCGATGCGGAAAGATTCTTGGTGCGTCCTGCAATATGTGGCAAGATATTTACAAGTATGTGGCAAAATATTTACAAGATACCCATGAAGGACCAACGCGCAAGTTTGACGTCCCACTCAGGATGCGTTTCGACTGAATTAGGGGAGTTCCGGGAACAAGAATCAGTAAATGAAGGCTGGAAGATGCTCCGGAATAATTGGCAGGTTAAACGACCTCTTCCTTTCGGAATCGCTGATGCGCCTGCCCTCTCGTATGGAAACAAGATCCTCATTTTCGGAGGCTATGGAACTGGTCCCCGTGATATCAGGAATCAAGTGCTTGAATATGATGCGAAGAAAGATTGGTGGCAGTCGAGAGCTGCAATGCGCCAGCATCGTTGGGGAGCGACGGCTGCACTGTGTGGCGATAAAGCCTACGTTTTCGGAGGTATGACGACCGTTCGATTCAGGGGAGAGTCAGTCGCGAGATCTGCAGAATGTTACGATATCGGATATGATGCTTGGACAATGATGAACCCTCTGCCCGCCGGTCTTCCTTCCCAAGGGTTAATGGCGGTTACGGTCGACCAAAGAATTTTCATCTTCAATGAAACTTTGACGTTCGAGTTTGATCCTAGCAGCGATAATTATTCCCTTCGCGCTAAAGCTCCGCTGGCAAGGAGGTGGGCGACGTGCGCCCATGTCAAGACGGCCGGCGAGGATCGAGTCTACATAATAGGTGGTTACGATTCCGCCGTTTCTGATGCGACAGACGCGAATTACTATTATCTGCCCAGTTCGGACAAATGGGTTGGGCCGTGTGCGTCAGCGCCTTACCCTGCCTACGGGGTGCTTAGAGAGAACCCCAGCTGGCGTGGCAGGATCTTTTTCGGGTTTGGCCACAGAAACCCAAACCTGTTCTTCAGAGACGTATACATGTTCGATCCTGAGGGGAACAGTTGGGCTGTCCTCCCGAGGGCGAGTTATGAAAGAGATGGCGTTGGGTGCGCCGTGGTGGATGGAGCGTTGTATGTGATCGGAGGAAGAACGGAACCGAACGAAGAAAAGGCATTTGGACTGACACATAACGAGCGACTCGAACTGAAACTAGAAGACGACTCCCAGCCCAGTGAAGCCGGAGTGTAGGGTGCGTCTCTGCATCCAAAACTTGGTCTCGTCCGTCAGAACCGTTTGCTCAATGCGCAAATTCATCAGAACGATCCCGTTTTCACTCTACGCGAATTTCAATGATTAAGAGGGTTACATCTCACCGGCTTTTCCCGGTGCAAGTCTGGGAGGATGAAGTCGATGTTCATGGCTACAAATAAGACCGCTAGCGAAACGAGTAGTCTTTGCCCTGAGAAGCCCAGGGGTATTGCTTCGAGGATAGGTCAAAAAGACATCTACCCGTTCGAAAGGTGGTGGCATCCTCCGTCACCTATGAGAATTGGGGCGGACTGATACTCTTAACCTAGTGTCTTCATTCCAGGTAGGAAATCACTTACCTTTCCTTAGATATTCGAGAAGGGACCCAGCCTTACGCCTCAACGAGAGAAGCGCCTTCCCTTGAGGACTAGTTTGTGAAGCTAGTTGGGCATGCTGACTAAGTTCGTACTCGTACAGTTCGTCCATGATTTGATTCTGAACGGAGTAATCAAGGTTGGTTTTTATCAATGCTTCAGTGCGGTTATCTCTTGTCCACGCGCGGGGGGTAGTTGAACAGAAGAGCTTACGCCAATGCTTTGGATAATTCCACTGCCCTTTGAAGTAGTAATCGTGAGCGTTGGAGATGTAAAATAACGCTTCGTCTACCGTAATCTTGTCGAATAATTGGAGGTAGAAGTCTACATGTTCTTGAAGCATTTCCTGAAAGCTCTCAACATTAATACAAATGTCATAGGAGTAACGGTTGAGTCGCTCGAAATGCCATACGGGCACAATATAGCAGCTAAATTTGTCTAGATCAAACGGGTCGTTGTCGTAGTAGGAGCCAATCCTCATCTCAGGGCAAGCGCGGCTCAGATACTCCTTCGCATAGTAGAGGCTGACTGGGACGGCATCGACTACGACATAACTGATGCTCGTCTCGAACACGTTCAGCATGGCCTCGGCTAGTCTTCCATAACCTCCACCGATTTCTAGTACCCTTGTGAAAGGCTTCCGTACTGACCGAAAACTCCAGATCAAGTCGATGTCCATTATTGACCATAAATCGGCAATCAGAGTCTCGCTGTTCTTCTCCACATTCACTTTCCATAGTTCCAAAGGGTCATTATCGGCGAGTAACTCCTTCCATGGTTTAATACCGGTCTGGTCTACCGTTAGCAGAGCGCCGCCAATCCAACGCGCGAGCACTTTCTCCATTGTGGACATAGTGCCCTCAAGATGACGGGGCGAATATGATTCCGTCACGATTTCCTTCGTGGCGGCTTCGAATGGTGTTTGGGCGTCTAGGGTCAGCCAGATGGATGCGGGTTTGAGTTTGCCACCGAACTTCATCATGTCATCAACGATATTGGTGAGGTCACTTTGGTCCGCACGTATCGTTTCAAATCTGACCTGATGTTTTCTGATCCGGCTGTCAAACTGTTTCATTGTTAAGGAAGACCTACATTTCTAAACAACGGCCTTTGCTTGCCTCTTTTACTTAGGTATTCTCTTACCTCGGACCGCCATTGTTGCCATACACGTGGTATCCTTCGTGTAAATGACATAACTACGAAACTGAGCTGCGTGAGAATCCGTGGAATTCCTTTCGGCCGCACTGGATGGACTGATGTTGGTCCGTGGTGATCATAAGATTGGCCTAGTTAGAGTCTGGGCCAGAAATTTGTCTACGGCAACGATAGGAACTCATCGGAGTTTCTCTTATAGCTCAAGCATCTGACAGCAACTTGAGTGATTGATAACCCGAGCTCTCGCTGCGACGGTTTGATCCCACCTAAACCTAGCCTAGGTGGCGGGGGCTATCCGCTACCTGACAAGTTACGTCGAATAGAAGAATTTTAGGTCCAGATATTGAGCAGAATCAGATCTTAATCGATTCTTGCATGTAAATCGCGCCAAAGCACGATCTCTCTCGCTGTAGGCACTGAGGGAGCCGACCACTCGATGATATCATCTCGAAGTATTCTCTTCTATGACGCACAGATGTCTCCTCGGCTCTTTCATATTCCAGCCATCCCGACTCAAGATCATCTCCAAAGAGTCCGAAAGAAAACCGAGGAGAGTTGTATCCAAACTTTACGTCTGGTTGAGTCCATGCATTCCCCTGTGGCCCGTGATCAAGAGTTAGGAAGTCGCCTTAACCGAACTCATAGGCTCCTCAAGGAAGTGTCTTAAGACGCTTTCTCCGTCGCCATTTAGCCGGTCACGCAAGACACTTCGGAGCAGTTTGCCGTTCGAATCACGAGGAAGTGGCGTCTTCGTTAGAATGAGTTCCTTGGGCATCTTGTATGGGGCGATCTTACCATCGCAAAAGGCAACCATATCCTTCAACGTTACCGACGTACCTTCTTTAAATCGAATTATCGCGCATACTCTTTCGCCCCAGACCGCATCCCGTCGGCCTACAACTGCCACATCCAAAACTTCGCGGTGGAGACTGAGTACTTTCTCAACCTCTGCCGGGTAGATGCTCTCTCCACCAGATTTGATAAGGTCCTTCTTGCGGCCGGCTACGTACAGGAGATCATCCTCACCCAGCTTCCCTAGATCGCCTGTGTGCAGCCATCCTCCCATAATGGCCTGATATGTAGCTTCGCGATCACCCCAGTATTCCTTCATCACAGTCGGACCTTTCACCAATATCTCTCCAACTTCACCTGGAGGGGCGTCGGCTCCGTCGTCATTGACAATTCGAACCTCAGTGCAGAAGAGTGGTTGACCTTCCGAATTAGGATTCGCAGCATCCGCACTACTCGTAATTGTAACGTATCCTGCCTCTGTCAATCCATAACCATGCCGTACTGTTATCCCCTGCTTCAACCATTTTTCAAGTTCCCTGGGAAGTGCCTGAAACGTTTCGAGCGTCCGTAGGCTGTTCAGGTATGTTTCAAAGCTGGGCACCAGCTCTAGTTGTTGGAGCATTCTCGGGACGACTAACATCGCACTTACTTTTTCTTGTCGAATAGTCTCCAGCGCGTGAAGTGCTTCAAACGCACTCATTAGAATAGTTGTGCCACCTCTATGAACGGCGGTGACAACAAAATTAAGTCCCCAACCGTGATAAAGTGGAACGGACACTAAGGCTCTTTCTTCTGATGGATAATCTGAGGTTGCCATGAGCCCCGCCGACAACCATAGAAAACTCAAATGATCCCTGACCACGCTACAAGGGTACCCGCTAGTGCCGCTCGTATACAAAATCACTGCCGGATCGTTTCCTCCACCGACTATCTTCGGCTCGTCATCCGCGTATTGGCCGATGAAGTCTTCATTCTTCGCCCAGCCCGGGGAGTCTTTGCCTATGCTAACGTAATCTCTAACGTGGAGGTTCGGTTGTATAGTCTCGACGACTTGCGTGAAGTCCGTGTCAAATATCAGACTTCTCATTGCACTTCCTCTGCAAACGGCCTCCAGTTCAGGCGGAGCTAGGCGCACGTTGAGCGGAACCAGTATGGCTCCTATCTTTGCCAGACCAAAGAAAGCCTCCAAGAATTCACTCCGGTTAAGCATCAATATCCCCACCCTCTCGCCCTTGTTCAGGCCAAGATCATTGAAGGAGTTAGCCCATCTATTGCTCCGTTCATTTAGTTCGCTGAATGAGAGAGAAGCCCCTTCGAACACAACACCGGTTTTGTCCGGACTACGTCGGGCTCGGCCAGTCAGAAATGTGCCAACGTTGAAATTCGCCAAAAATCAATTCAGCTCTGTATTCCGTTCTTTGGTCTTTACTCAGCCAGACCGGGGGTCCCGACTTTTGTCTATTTTGTCGTTCATCAAGGTCACTTAGTTAGTGCGGTTCACGCTCGCGGAGCGGGTGTAGGATGTTCAGGCGTTTTCTTATGAACATGCAGTAATCGGAAAACCGTTCGTCCGATCTCACAGCAGGCTCACGTACACTCGGCAATTGTACCCTAACCTCATCTACCAAAGTTCCCGGTCTAGGCGACATGACTAACACTCGATCTGAAAGGATCACGGCTTCTCCAATGTCATGAGTGACTAGGACACATGTTACTTTCATTTTCCGTATTAAGTAGCTTAGTTCCGTTTGAAGGACCTCCTTCGTGATCTCATCTAGGCCCGTGAGCGGTTCATCCATTAACAGCACATTTGGTTCGTGAACCAGTGATCTTGCTATAGCTGCTCTCCGCCGCATCCCTCCCGACAGTTCTGCAGGGTACGCGTTCTCAAATCCGGTTAGGTTGACTGTATGGATTAATTCGTCCACTTTCTTCGGATCGTTCCTTCCAAGTATTTCAAGAGGCAATTTGATGTTGTCATAAACTGTTCTCCATCGCATGAGGCTGGAATCTTGAAAGATGAATCCAATGTTGAACGTGCTGTCCTTATCCCGCTCTATTGTACCCTCGCTGGGGGCTTCCACGCCGGAAATTAATCTGAGGAGGGTTGATTTTCCGCAGCCGGTTGGCCCCAATATGGCTAGAACTTCTCCCTGTACCAACTCGAATGAGACGTCCCTAATTGCCTCTATTATTGTTCCGTCAACGCTTCGATAACGTTTGCCAAGCATCTTTACTGAGAGCAGGCTTGTCAAGATTTACGCCCGTACCAAGGCATTGTAACGTGAGCGACTAGCTCTACGCTACCGTACAGCCCTAGGCTTAACAGAGCCAAAATTATGAATGCCGCGAACGCCAAGCTCGTGTTGAAGGTGCTTTGTGCACTTATTATTATAAAACCCAAACCAGCCGTTGAGCTTACGAATTCCGCAATCACTGAACCAATGACCGCTGCCAAGACTCCTAGTCTGAGACCTATGAAGAGTTGAGGAGTAGAGTTAGGAAGTCTAACTTTGTAGAGGATCTGCGTTTCTTCTGCGCCAAGAGACTTCATTAAGTAAATGAGGTCGCGGTCGACATCAACGAGGCCTGGTAGAGTAGTCAATACTATCGGGAAGAAGACTAGGAGGATTACCATGATGATGCGCGCGAGATCGTTGAAGCCGAGAAGTATGTAGATGAGAGGTGCAAGGGCGATTTTCGGGATGGCTTCGATGCCGATGAGGTATGGCATGAGTGTTTTTCTTAGGAAAGCAGATTCGGCAACCATGACGGCTAGCCCTACTCCACTTAGAGCCCCGAAGAAAAATCCCACAAGAACCTCCTTTAGTGTTACGTAGATCTGTGCGGGCCAGTTCGCGGTGACAGAGAAGAGCTCAGCCACAACAGAAACGGGCGTCGGAAGTAAGAATTGAGAGATTAGGCCGTACGAAGACTCACACTGCCATAACAAGATAACGACTACGAATACCGAGATCGCGCTGGCCCGGTCCTTCAGTGCAGTAATGATCCTACTCCTTGACGTCGGCATACGCGGTCATGGTGCTTCAACGAATTGGTTCGTAAAAACCGTATTGGGGTCAATGCCTGAAACATGGTAAATTTGCTCGGCCAATTGGACGACCTGCGCCACTGTTCCTGGATCCTGCCAACCAAGCTGAAGTGGAGTTAGCGATTGCACTTTACGCGTGTCATTGAAAGGAGGCCCCCATGTGTAGTTCCAATGCGCAAGAGTATCAGCAAGCGATACGTCATAATTGAAGTTGGGAAACGCCCTTATCAGATCGGCCACGCAGCTTGGGGTATGTAATACGCAGAAACGTACTCCTGTCATCGTGGCGTTGACTATTGCCTGCACGACGTCGGGATCATTATCGATAAGAGACTTTTGCACTAAGATTCCAAATCCTAGGGGTGGCATACCATAATCTGCGAGCCGGAAGAAGGACATCTGTTCTCCAATTTGCTCTGCTTGTACACTCAGGCCAGCAACGTTAGCAACGTATTGGACGATCGCATCAACCTTCTTTGCAAAAAGGGCGGGCGCCAGTTGCGGAAAACTAATGTATTGAACATTGACTTGTCCTTGGAGTCCCGTTTTGTTAAGGAAGGCGTTAAAGATCTGAGCGCTTAGACTGCCTAAAGGAGTTCCGACGGTCTTTCCTATTAGGTCCGACGGTTTCGAAATTCCGCTGCTTTTGAGGGATAATACTCCAATCGGGTTGGTATTGCCATTGCTGGCTACCGTAACTAGTTGAGAGGCATTGGGGGTATTGGCCTCGAGGGCGACGATATTGAAGATGCTTCCTTCAACGGTGAATGCAAAACCAGTCTTGTCAGCTGCTACAGCCTGAACTGCAGCAGTTTCGCCTGAAAGCAGGACAGGCGATATCGCGATACCATTCTGTTCGTAGTATCCCTCCATAATCGGGGCATACGCCACATCGTCCTGGTCGACCAGTCCGCCGACGTAATCCGTGACATTTACAAGCGGTTTGGCGGAAGGAGTGGGCTGCGGCGTTTGAAAGACAAAGAAGGCACTCGTTACTGCTGAGGAGATTATCACGGCGACGATTAATGAAACGACAAACAGCCTCGTAGAAACCATTCAGCCTCACTCTGACTGACCAGCAACAACACTTCGGTTAGAGTTTAACTTTTGTCTTTTTTGCGGGCATTTTATGAGCTGTGAAACTTCCGCGCCCCCTCTTGCCGTATGCTCTGGCCAGGTATTACCTCTAGCGTCGCGCCAGTGTAGCCACGTTCCTACGCAACCGAAGAGGACGCTGAACCTATTGGGTTCACGGGATACGGCTTGTATGATGTGATTCGAATCGGCCCTATGATTATTCTAGCCAGCAATCCAAACGTCCTAAAGCCCAACGGGTCCGCGGATGCTTGAGATGCTTTGTTTTCTACGAAGACATCGCTGATCGCGCGCTTGTATCCAACATCGCGAAGATATGCTAACGTCCATGCCACTCTTGCTCGTGCAACATGTTGATTTCGAAACTCAGGGTCAGTATGCATGTCGTATAGATATGCTTCGTCTGGTTTCAATAAGTATCGCATCCTAAGAAAAGGCATATGAAAAACCTGGAAGGCCGCCCAGCTTGCGTGAACGATCCTTCCATTATAACGCGCGACGAAACACACCTGCCCTGAATCCAAGCGATTACGAATTTCAGTCGGCGTTAGTGTCGGAAAATTGCGTTCGCAAAAAGCCACAAGCTCTCCAATCTCATCAGGCTTGAGAAGAGCTATGTCGATTGGCAGTTTGGCCGATACCTCCGGAATCGGTTGAGTAAGATCTCTGTCCGACAGCAACACTCGGCGGTAGATAAGGCTCGACAATAGCACTCGTACTATTGCTCCTTTGATTCCGTTCTGCCTCAGAGATTTTGCGGCACGAGCCTTGAGATCTGTGATTCTGGTGATGATCTTGACCTGTGGCATTAGTCGCGCCAACCTTTCATCTATCAAACGGTTGAGGGCGTGGAGTAGGTTAAGAACCAGTGTTCAGTATTGTTTAAGAAATGTTTTGTTTTTGGCTTTAATCGTATAGCTTCAGTGCCCCTTAGAAACATCCTGTCACGGTCAAGCTCGGCTTCGAACGAACGCACGAACTCGTCAGGAATCACAGCTGCGATGCGGCTTTGCTTTTCGAGAGATCGTGAAGAATACAGCCAGATCGCTTCGATTAGGCAGGTCGAGGTTAGTTGTCATACCGTTTGAAGTTGGAATGAGAAATTCACGTCTCCAATTGGGAGTGTCTGATAAGGATCACGCCAACTGTGAGCGATACTCGAGCTGACGAACTTTACATGAAGTTCCAGTTCATTTGGAACAGCCGCGGTAAGGACAAGGAAGTAGGTTAGTTATTTATTGGCGACATGTTGTACTACCGTTAACTAAGAGAAACGAGCGGCTAACTCCTGATCCAGAAAGCCAGTAAATTCAGGAAGTCTGGAACAAGGTAACGAGGAGACCTATGGCTGGAGCGACCAGACATGCTACACCTAAGACGAGCATAGCAAGAGGCAGAACATCAATCATTTCAATCGAACCTTCACACCGGAGAGTGTACGTCCGCTTGTGATAACGGCTCTGTAACCGAGGTTCGCAGTGCGCGGTTACAACGAAAGGAATCCTTTGTGCGCTCCCGAGCGACGAAAGTTGAGAGCACTGGAAACCGAGAGACCATAGGAGAACTGACGGGAATCTGACAAACTTCTGCCTGTGCCAAATTAGGCATAAGCTTGGTTTCTCGCGGTCGAACTAAGCCTAAGCCTCCTTGGTTCAGCCTGCGGCCCTTAATATAGCTGGCAGCTTTTGTATTCGACATATTGATGAATCTCAAGGACTGGCATGCGGTTTGTAGAGGTTGAGGAGAAGAACATATTCTTGGTGCGAGCGCGAATCGGAATTTTCTATTTGACTATGAACTGGTGTGGTGGAGGTGAGTTTCTCACTCTCGTGTTGAGCAAGATTCTACGTGATGAAGGGTTCGCCGTGGATTTGATTACGACCGAGCGGTGTCGTTGGCCAAGCATCGAGAGAATGTTGGGAATAGGGCGCGAAAGCATAGATCGAGAGTACGTGATTCCGCCGTTTGTTGCGTTGCCGACGATTTACAGTAGGTTCGTCTACTGGTTGTTACGAGACGCATTTTCCATGCTGATACTAAAACGCAGGTATGATCTCACGATCACGACGATTCAAACATTTCCAATCGTCTTCTCGGATATCCTATACATGCATTTTCCGGATTTTACCGCAGATCGATTGGATCGAAAAGGCGAGCAAGGGCTGCGGAGAGCTTACAGCTTGCCATATAGAGTTCTTTGCGAGCTGTTCGTAAAAGGGTATAAGAGAATAGGTACACGTCCGGTTATAGTTACGAACTCGAAATATACTCAAGAAGCGATCAAGCGTATACTCTGCACTGAAGCCGTTGTCGTTTATCCACCAGTGGCCGTGTCGCGGTTCCAAGCGCTGGAAAGGAGGAAGAGGCGTAACATCGTCCTGACTATATCAAGAATTGAGGAGCCAAAGAACTTGGACATTCTGCCTCAATTGGCAAGCTCTGTGCCTGAAGCGCAGTTCGTGGTAGTGGGCGCTGCGGATCGACGCTCTGACATTTATCTGAATCGAATAATTCAGGAAGCAAAGCGATTGGGAGTCAACGATAGGGTTACGATCAAATTGAATTGCGGAGAGGCTGAGAAAGAGAACCTGCTGATGCAAGCCAAGGTGTATCTTCACACGATGAGAAACGAACACTTTGGAATCTCGATAGTTGAAGGGATGTCGGCCGGATTAGTGCCTGTCGTTCACAAGAGTGGTGGTCCTTGGTTTGACATTCTTGGTGCCACGCAAGGAGAATTTGGGTATGCGTACGCCACTATCGGGGAGGCTGCGGCGTTTATAAGCGAGATTTTGCGCGACGAGAAATTAAGGACGAAGCTATCTAAAGGGGCACAGCAGCGAGCCGAATACTTTGATGTTAGTCACTTTCGAGATAGAATGTTAGCGATAGTCGAACCGATGCTTGCCGCTTGAGTCAATCGTCTTTCTCGACGGCGATTAGTTGATTGTTTACTTAGTTTTCTCTACCAATACGTTGTAGTTCTTCCGCTGGAGTAGATTCTATTCATTGTCAGGAGGGTTGGCGAGATGTCAGAGATTGGAAATACACCATTGAATGTGAAGCCCAGTCCGTAAATATTGTTGTACTCGCTCAAGTAGGCGAACGAGCTAGAAAAGTCACAGGTGTAGACGATTGGCGACAGGTAATTTGCGAAGAATCCTCCCTTGAGTTGGGGTGGAAAATTGCCATACGCTAGCAATACCGCACTTTCCGCCTGAATATCGGCACAGACTTGACTTCCCTGAGGAGCGTAGGAATGAAGCCAGGTTGCGCCGTCGACATCTGCAGTGACCGTGTTATCTTGGTAATACAGCGAGGCTATTAGTGGGTTTGGAGAGCTTCTCATTCTGTTTGCGTCCAACATCAGTGAAGTTGGTGAACCAGCGGTCACAACAGTGAACCATCCCGAAACAAACAGGAAGTAGAGAAACAGGATTAGCGCCGCCAGATGTAATGTTGACTTATCAAATGTACTTAACTTCACTCTCCGAATCTCGGCTTCAAACCACCGCGTGCCGTATATGAAAAATGGTGCCATGAACAAAAGCGCGATTTGGTAGATGCGGTTTAGATTGAGAGTCGCCGCGAGTCCGGGGAGAATTATTGAAGCTCCCACAAGAATCAAACCTGCGGTCATCAAGGGGAACATCTTCTGTTCCGGCACACTCTTGTTCTTGAGCAACAAGACAAGGAATCCAAGAAGCAAACACAACTGAACGGCAATTTGTGTCCATCTGTTCAGTTGCTGCAGGGGTCCGGGAGAAATGGGCGTTGCTCCAAGGGCCTTCATCAACTCTGTAGGCCTAGAGCTTGAGCTCAAGAAACTGTTGGTGACGAGAGTTAGGACAGAGGATGCCTCGTTGCTGAGTTTAAGCGCGGCCAATCCTCCGGTGATATAAGTGTACCAGGCGAGTCCGGCGACAACCATCAGACCGAACAGCAGCAGACCCTCAGTCTTCCTAAAGGCGCGAGAGGTAAGGCATGAATATGCGAAGATAAGGGCTGATATGTAGAAGATTGAATAGTGGGATACGGCCACTCCGATCATCAGTAAAACCAAAGAGACTTTACCCGATACACCCTTAGATAATGTTGGAGAGAGTAGAACGAAAAGAAGTAACACCAGTAGAACTTCGGCTATCTCCTGACGCGCAAGGCCTAACATCTCATCGTAGAAGGTCGGGTAAGACATAACTAGAAAGACTGAAAGAAAAGCAGCCGCTGGAGCTAGAATTTTCCTAGCGACTCGATAGAGGACTACGGTGACGATAGAATATATGAGCGGATACACGAATTTGAAAATCTGCACCAAACTCAACGCAGACAAATTACTTATCATCGCGGGCAGAACGCCCACACTCAACACTGAAGCGAACTCGGATGGGGCCGGATTCCACAAACCGGTGGACAAAGTTTGCGCGGCAAAGAAGTACTCAGACCAAACATCATAACCTCTGAGATAGTCAGATGCCAGCGTCGAGGCTAAAATTAGAGAGAAGGTGATAGACCAAATTAGTACCGTTATGGTGCGGTCATCGAAGTTATCAGGTCTCTTTAAGATGGCCATAAAGGCGGAAAAACCCAGTGCGAAGAACACGACCAGCAGGAGGTCGTGAAGGCCTAGGTAAGCGGACACCGCGCTGACGCATGGAAGTAACGGCAGGCAGCCAATCCATGGGGTCAGCGAACGATTCGATCCCTCAGTTTGGAAAGTCATCGCGACATTTTATCCTCTTTCTTGCATCACGACAAGGCGCATCGCCAGTTCTTTCCCGAGAATCTACGGTTTCCGTGTTCTCCTCCCGGTCATAGAAAGCGATCTCGACGGATATGTCACGCCTTGATATTCTAACTAAATCGGTTTCAGTCCTGCGAGTTACAGAGTAGCACGTTGGAATAGCTTGAGCCACTCGCAAGAAGGATTCTGCCTGGGAGCATCGGAGCCGCATCTTCTACATGAATGTTCTCATTTTAGGTAACGCCATGTCTCCGTGCCTATCGTCGTCGGAAATAGACTGTAAGAACGGGTTTTGAAAAGTCGTCACCTGAGGGCGTCCAGCGCAATCCGAAAGATGGTCTATCCTAGAGTCCAACTACCCTTGAGCTATCACTAGAGCAACTGTGCCGTTCTGGTGAGCCGCAAAGAGAGACAGCCCACGAGCGACTTAGGATTCGCTCAAGTGGTTGATATTAATTCACAATCTGACTCGGTTAGAGCTCGAATTTATTTCATGTCGCTGGGAATGCGAATGTCCTAAGCTGTGTCCTAGACGATAGGTGTACGATTTCTAGGAGTTTTAGGTGGCCGGGACTTCATTGCCTCATTTTTGGTGCGGTGGGCATCAACGCCTTTATTCATGGGGGGTATCTGGGAACCTAGCACATCAAGATGCGTCTACGCATGGATAAAGTTCTGTTCTCACGAAGACCCAGAGATTGCGTGCCGGCGGTTGAACAAACACTTGGTGATGCAATTAACTTCTCAAGAGAGTTCGGTTTTCGAGATGTGCTGTACTCGTACTCATACCACGAGATGCCTGTGTACTACCTCAAACTGCTTGCGTCTTGGCGCTCAGCGGATGTTTTAATGGCCATTTATCCGTGGCTTTGCAGGAATAGTTTTTCGGCGTTGAACCCTATTCGGGACGTAGAGAGCATCTTTTTCGAGCATCTCCTACGGCTAAAACATCGAATAGGCACAATTCTGTTCGTTTATGATTTGCCGATTGAGCAGGCAATTTTTTCTGGTCGGGGGAAGTTTTACGGTACGAAATCGTTTGAGTTAGAAAGCAAAGTTCTGAATTGCTTTGACATATTGTGCGTATTCAATCTCGCCATGAGGAAACATATCAGGGATCGTTACAACATAGATGATGGGAGGTTCGTGGAATTTGAGTGCCCCGATTACTGTATGCGTCCCAACGTCGCTCCTCGCCTACACTCGGGCCAAGGAAAATGGAACATATTCTATGCGAGCGGCTGGACTAAGGGTTACACGGGCGAGTGGATGAAACGGTTGAAAAAAGTTAATGGCTTGACCTGGAATTTCTTGGGTGCGGATTGGGATTGGTTATCTAGGGAAAATCGGCAGGATTTCTTCTGGCGTCTCCTAAACACTAACCAGAAAGTCTGTGATTACTTGGCCTCATATGCAGATTTTGGTATTATCACATATTCAGAGGGAGTCAATGTCTATTCTAACTACGGATGTGGCTCTAAGTTTGGCGCTTATTTGACCGCGGGTGTTCCTATTCTGGTGAACGAAAATTGCAAGTACGTCGCGTCTTTAGTGAGGAAGTACGGACTCGGCTTGTCTTTTGATTCTGTTGAACGGATTCCGGACTTGCTAATGCACCTGCCTGATTCAGATTACGTAAAGTTCACAAGAAATTGTGAGCAATTCGCAGAAAAAATGAGAAACGGGTACTTCTTCAAACGCGCGCTTGCGGAAGCACTTCGCAGACTCCGACTCAACTGAGCTTGAGCAATTTTTCACGGGATCCTTTGTGTCTCTTGTGCTTAGCGTATGGAAGCATCTAATGGGGCTGGTAGGGCAATCCTCAGCCTCTAGGCGTGAATCGATTATATGCGGGATCCTGAGGCACCGGACGATCGTCGGTATCGTGCTCTCGTGAAGCGTTCTCTAAGAGCGAGAAATGTCAAGCCTATTGTGAGGATGGTCATCGACAAAAGGATGGGATTGGGCCTGATGCCCCAATGCGAATAGATTAGTACCAAGCCCATCAGCATGGTCGACACTAAGCTGAAGCCGACACTCAGAGCGACACGAATGCCTGTGCCTAAGTCAGTGTCGTCTGGAAATAGACCTTTCACCATAACGTAACCTGGAAGGAATATGGCAAGCGCGCTGCCCAGTACCCAGCGGAGTGCCACTAGCGAAGAATTCGATGGAATGAAAGATACGGATAAGGCAGCAAGGATGGAGGCAGCTAGCGCTAGGTAGAACCAAAGGTTTTCCTCCCATGTTCCGAGATACTTGAGGATGGATATGTCTCCGGCCGGTATGTTCGCTAACTCTATCTTTCCTTGTTTGGTTAGGTCCCAAACTAGCTCCGTGACATCCGCGGGGTCCAATGCGGAGTTCTCTTTTTTGAGTTGATTGTATAGCTCTGCAACAAGAATCGGTCCGTCTTTGAGGCATTCGATAGCTTGCGGCTCCAAGGTTGAGTGTGGCGGTTGAGTACGCCGTTTTTTGATCCTGAGAAAACTCAACGTTAATCCAAGACCAATGCGCTTCGCCGAATAATTGGCTTTATGCCGTTAGCCTAATGTACCATTAGGGGTTAGTATCTTTGAACTCAAGTTGACCAATTTCTCACGATTACTGATCCTGGTCTGCGCGGTCGTCCTCGCCTCGTTGCTGGCTTATCCCATGCTTGTAATTAGTCAGACGGATAGCGTTCAAGTCAATACTACTTTGCAGGATCTGCAAGCGGCGGAGGGAGCCGGGGCGACGCCGTCTGAAATGCAGGGACTAATCAATCAAATGAATCTCGTGGCCAGTCTCGAAATACAGTTGCAGAACCTGCCTCCGCAAGACAATACGGCTCGAATCCAGTTATCTAATGAAATCAATGCCACGTTGGCGTCTGTGGACGCGCGGGCCGTTCAACTTAAGACAGTTGCGTCTCAGCGCACGTTAGTAGACCGCGTAGTCACTTACTCAACTGGCTTGGTGGCTGCGATCATAGGTACTGCAGTCTACTACTTTGGAGTGCAGCTGTATACTATCTATCGAATAAAACGAACGCTTAGGATGACGATCATTCCGAGATAGCTGGCGAGCTTGTAGCTGATGGAATATGAGGTTGAAGCGCCGATCGGTGCGTGGGCTCCTGCCGGTTTTTGTGACCCTGCTTATCCTATTCGAGATAATGGCTTACACATCTACGGTAACAAGGACTCAAGATCAGTTCTTCCAACTCTACGTCTTGGGATCAACCGGTTTCGCGGATAACTATTTTCCCAAGAATTCTTCTTCCTTGCGACTCGGTGAGACAGTGAAGTGGAATGTTGGAGTGGTAAATGATATGGGATCCCTGCAGTACGTATCTATTCGAGTTAAGTTGGGTAATGCGACTATCAACCCTCCTAACGATACGCTAGCTACGGCTTCACCGTCCCCCCTGATCGCTGAATTCGACCAGTTCATACTAAACAACGGGACTTGGCAGATACCGCTAGTATGGCAAGTAGCAAATTACACTACTTCATCCGGAGGTCAAGTAACCATCCGTTCAATCGCGATGGACAATATGACCTATTCAATCCAGGGGCCGGTGACATGCGAATCGATTACCACGTGCAATTTTAGAATGATCTTTGAATTGTGGACATGGAACGTTGAAACAGCTGCCTTTCAAATCGGATGGATCAGCGCGAATCAAAGGCAGATTGCATGGCTCCAACTATGGTTCGCTCTCTCGACTTACTCTCCGTAATGAGTTCAACGATGGCAGAAATGTGCTTGTAAGTTCATCCGTAGGCTTTGCCATCAACATTTTGGTAAGGGCTCACTTACAACTCGTATAGGCGGGCGTTGCACGAAAACGTTCGTTTATTCACTTTGGAGGGAGCGACTGGGACGAGACTATGATCAGTTGGTAGGCGGTAACTAAGATGAATACGGTCACGAGGGTCAGGCCTGCTATTCGGAGGTGTCGGCGATTAAGCAGTAGCCCCCGTCCCACGTAAATGGGGACTATGAGTTCAGACACTGTCAGTAGGAGCACCGACATGATTGCGGTCCACACACTTAATCCGCCAAGTGTTAGAGGGAGCAGGGGTATCGGCTGGTTCAACGCCAAATTAAGTCCTGTAGGGGTCGAGGGATGCGTTGGGGCCTGGTTGGAGTTTCGGTAAGAAAAGTCTTGATAGATCATCGTCCAACCGAACGGTTGTTCGGGTGGAGCCGTTCCATTGAAATACACTGATGTTCTCTCTCCACCCGAGACGTTATAGTCTAAAGCCATTGTGTTTACCCCGTTCAGGTCAACTAATGTTGCGTCTTTCGGCAATGTAATGTTAAATGCCTCATCGGTGGGATGAAGGCTTCGCGCCCACGCTATACGTTCCCATGGTTGGTCCTGCCAGGAGAAAGCAAACCGTCCGCCATACCCTCCGCTAAGACTCCACACAAGGCTGTAGTTGAGGTCGAAATTTAAGACAAATGTGTAGTTCTTAGATGGTGCTCCGTCTAGCTCAACGAGCACGAGGGTTGCGTATGAAGTACTGTTAGTTGTCACATTAAGTGCACGATTCGTGATGGCTTCGTGGGCTGTTACGTTAGCGGCGTATGGGATGTATCGACTGTATGAACTCCAATTTTGACCGGTGGGGTTGACGGTTACTGTCAACTCGCCATGAATGCGGGTTGGTACGGATTGTGCGATATTGAAGCTCCAGTAATCATCTTCGATTATGACTGGTGTGATAGTAAAGTAAGCCGAGTAAAGTTTGAATCCGTCCGCCAGCAAATCCATCCTCCAAAGCCCAAGCCTAGCCGACGCAGGAGTGTTTGCTACGGGCAGATAGAAAAGGAACGTACAAGGGGAGGCGACGCATTCTTCCGCACTGGTTTGATTCAAGTACAATTGGCCAGTTGGATCGTACCATTGCGCGGTGAGGTTGGCTGCGTAGAGCGCGGCGCTAACATACCCTATTACGAGGCGCTCGTTCTGCGTAAAAACCGAAGTCTTATTGAGGGCGGCATGGCCTCCCGCCACCCAACGGACAGCGGTTGCGAATCCATAGTCGTACACTAGAACAGCTTCGGAAGAAGCTCTAGCGGGGACGGCGGTGAGTGCTCCACCTAGCAGGAAGAGCATGATTATAGGGAGTACCACTAATTTGATGCCTTTGCCCATAAAAGGAACGCCACTTACTTGATGCATTTGCAGCCTTGGTTCGGTGAGCACTTGATAATATGTCGTGGAGCCGCTCCTGCAAATTCAAATTTATCGTTCTTCATTGTCGGACCTACGATGCTGATCTGATATTTCAAATCTTGCTACCTAAACGAGTGGTATCCGTGAAATATCTATCTATCGTCTCGCGGCTTCATTGGTCGAGTTGCTCAAGTGAGTGATGATAGAGTACTAATAACTCGTTACCAGTGTGTTAGGCGACCTCGTGGCGGTTGTGGGCTTGTCTGGCGTTTCTGACGGCAACTTTCGGCCATGCTTCATGCTTGGGGTTATTCTAGTCATTCTGGCCTTTGATGGTTTTCAAGTCGGTTCGCCGAGTCAAGCAACCGCTCGAGGGGCTTCCCTTACTGAGTGGACTGTGCCGACATTTGGGAGTGGTCCATGGGGACTGGCTCTCGATAGTTCGGGTACTTGCTGTTGGTTTGTGGAGTATTATGGGAATAAGCTTGGCCACTTTGATTCGCGCTCGGGAGTCTTCCAAGAGTGGACGATCCCAACCGGCAATTCGAATCCCTACAGCGTTGCGGTTACGTCCGTGGCGGGCAATACGATGGTGTGGGGGACGGAGTTTGCATCGGATAAGGTCTTCGAATTTTCGCCGGCGTCTGGAAATTTCAGTGAATTTTCGGTTCGAAGCGGCGGAGGGGCAGCTTACGTTTCCATTGAACCAGGTCCTGGCTTGGTTAGGGTCTGGTTCACTCAGCCGAGTGGAGATGCTAATGGTGAATTCATATATGATCCCGCGTCGGGAAATGTGACGGATTACGAAGATTCGTTTCCTGCGCCTGTGGGTGGCGGTGCTTACGTTGTAAGAGCGTTTTCTGGTTTGGTCTGGTTTGCAGGTTTCACCTCCATTGTTAGGTGGGATCGGTCATCAGGGGAGTATACGATTTGGCCTCTACCGACGCATAACGGAACGGTGGGGCGATCTATCACGTTTGATTCCCTAGGGCAGTTATGGTATACTCAAGGTACGGCTTACGGATTAAGTAATGATAACTTCGTGGGTGTATTGGAAGGTAACGTGATTCGGGAATGGCGTATACCTGGGATGGGTGCTAATCCAAGAGGAATCAGTATTGATCCACTCACCCAGCGTCCTTGGATCGCGGATCAATCATCGCTGGTGGGCAATGGGACCGTTGCTAATCTGATAGACTTTGGGAATAGCTCGCTTTTTCTCTCCTCGCCCGTGACTGCGCCTTCCGCAGCAATTCCGACTGTTCTTTCACCCACTGTCACGCATGTCACCGCGTCCGTTCATTCGGCTATCTCCACAATTGGCCCCGTCGTTGCTTCTGGCGAAGGGCCGTTTGCCGCTTATGGTTTGGGCTCCAGCTTACCTACTGACGTGATCGTTGATTCGTCGGGCGACGTATGGGCAAGCGAGCCCGCTGCGAATAAGATTGTTAGGCTTTCTCCAGTGACGCCGGATTATGCTCTCAGTCCGCCTACGTCCGTCCTGTCGTTGGCGCAAGGGAGTTCGGTTCCTGTTTCGGTTACAGCCGTTTCGGTGTCAGGGTATGTGGGGGATGTTACGTTCGCCGCTCCCAGCGTTCCAGCCGGGATTACAGTATCAGGTTTCAATCCGAATCCAGTCCACGTTTTGTCAGGAAGCAACGTGTCATCTAACTTCGAAATCTCCATCGCGCCTAACGCCTTGCCGGGAATAGATTTGATAACGGTTGAAGCAAATGATGGAACAACTATCCACACGATTGGCTTGGCTCTAATGATCACGAACAGCACCACGACCATTGCCAGTCAGCAGTTAGAGACGCGTTGTCTTGTTACGGTTCCTGTCTATATCCCCCAGTCAACTTTGCTCGTCAGCCTGTTGGCCGATGTTTTCATTGGGTCATTCTACGTCGGTCTGCCGTTGGAATATTTCAGTCGAAGGCTTCACCCAGTTCGCGGTTTGAGCCGGAGGTCGTGGCTTATCGTCTTATTGTTCGTGCCGACTCTGTTCGCTGTCGGTAGCGTGCTTCTTCTGGTTTGCTGAGCGTTCGATCGTTAGGAAAGAGGTTGGGTTAACGTTTAGCGTAGCTTCCAGCTTGAAACACGTGCCGTCTCTTCCTAGAGTCTTCGTCCGCTTATCAATTGGTAGACGGATTCCGTGATCTTGTGGTCGTCGGACATTTTGTCTTCTTCGTAAAGAATGGGTTTACCCGTCGCGATTGTCAGAATAGTTGCAAGCGCGCTGCACATCGGACAACCTAGGCCGCATCGTCTGCTCGTTTCACGGACTTCGGAACAGAAGTCTGCGTATATGGAGTCGTAGAGTTTGAACCGGACCGTGTCTTTGGTCACCTCGATCTCCACGTCCTTAACTATCTGGAGGTCCTCCACCAACACTTTGGGGAGGGCGTCTAGTAGTGCTTCTAGGCCGCAACGCTTCACTTTGAACCCAAGCTTGTTCTCGATCAAGGTCGCAAGGGCGAGTCCGGGTGGAGGAACCAACATGCCGCTCGGGTTGGAGAGGAATGTTTTATCCTCGACATCAGACCGTTCGGGTATCATGGAGAAGGGTTCGGATGGAACGAAGACCACGGCCTTGTCGGAATCTCCGGCTTGAATGTAGACTCCCTTCTCTCCGTAGCCCATCACCTGCATCATCTTATCGACCGTCCTAAGCGAGGAGATGGCGGTAGCATTCATCAGGTCCGACTTGACGTATTTTTCCGGTTCAATGAAGAACCCTAACATTCCCCAGAACGTTAATCCGAGGCCGATGAACGCTGAGATAGTAGATGCGAACACTACGGCGGCCACTAGCGCTATCATTCCAATTCCCAGCAAAAAGAAACCGACTACGGTCGTCGGGCGCCTTTCCTGCCGAAGCTCCTTAGGTTGGGAGAAGATTTTCTTGGTTTCCTGCCCAGATTCCTGCATCTTCTGGGTTGGTTGTAACAGTGTTTCAGCAGTGGAGCGGCCAGTCGCAATACTCTCCTCGACGGATGTTGTCAAGACGGGTGTAGATCTCGTGACCTTCGAGACCAAGGCGTTCAGTTCCCCCGTCTTATCTAGTTGGGTGCGAAGCAGCCTTGAATAGCGTTCCGCACAGTCTTCGCAAAGGATGTCGCCCGGTATCGCTAATTGTTTTCTGCAGATCTTACATTTGGCATCCTGCAAACGGAAACACCGGGCACAATCGTGTGAGTACCTACATACTCTATCTATGTCATAAGGATTATTTAGTTCCGGCTGGATCGAGAACCACGTGTTTAACTAGTTCTAAGTGTTCTCACCCTTTGATCCGAATCATTTAATCTGATGGCAATTGGGTCCGCAAATGACGTCCTCTGAGATTATGGGTTCAGGGGTGGTGGTGTCGCGGGGGGCGTCCTACCTCACGATTCAGACGCTCGTCACAAGTCTTGCGCAGGTATTGTGCTTTGCAGTTTTGGCTCGGATCATTACGCCCAGTGAGGTTGGGATACTCGCCGTCCTATCTCTCATAACGTCCCTGTCGCAGGCGATCAACGGTGGAGTGTTGTCCCAAGCGTCGATGAAGTATGTCGGCGAGTACACGGAGACGAACAAACCACTTGCGGCCGGTGTGGTTTATCAGACGCTTTGCGTGAGTATGATTATCTCGTTGCCTATCGCGGGCTTCATATTCTTCGAGTCAAGTTTTCTTGCTCATGAGCTGCTTCACACAGCATTTCAAACACAATTGTTCAGGGTCCTAGCAGTCGATGTCTTGGTCTACGCTGGAGCGCTCCCTGTTGCTAATGGTGCTCTGCTCGGCGCGATGCGTTTCAAGGAGTCAGCCGCTATCGGAACAGTCGGAGCCGTATTGAGGCAATGTTTGATTATTCTTCTCATTCTGTTACAGAAGAGTTTCGTGGGTTTGGTTTATGCTTGGACTCTATCCGACTTCATCACGTTTGTAGGTTACATGTTGTATGCCTTACGGGTGTTCGGGCTTGGGAGAAATCCGTTTTCACTCACGAAGCTCTTGGCTTTCTCTTGGCCTCTCACCGTGGGAAACTTGATCAGCTTCGCGTATACTTGGTTTGACCGCGCCATACTCATTGGGCTTGTGCCGCTGGCATCACTTGGGATTTACAATGCTTCGTTGTACGCGCTTGGTGTTCTTACGTCAATTGCCGTTGCTTTTGGCAATGTTCTGCTTCCGGTGTATTCAAGTATCAGCGCTAGGGGAGTTGAGGCTCGCAGAGGGGCAATCTGGCATGTTTCCCGTTATATGAGTCTGGTCATGGCTCCCTTGGCTTTCGGCCTGTTCGCGACGGCGAAACCTGCGCTTACGCTCTTCGTTGGGCAGGCTTACGAAGGAGGTGCTGTGCCTCTGATGGTAATGTCTCTATCTTTTGCTCTGAGCGCGTTTGGTTCAGGTCTCTTCCCAATGTTGACTGCGTTGGCTAAGACTCGTGCGGGGATGTTGATCACAATGGTGTCAACCATCCTAGCTCTCATCTCTGCGTTTATTCTCTTGCCGTTCATGGGGATTACCGGTGCTGCGGTAGCTCGCGCGCTCTCAAATCTTGCTGGTCTGGCTCTAACCATTATTGTTCTCAGACAAGTAGGAGCTATGAGTGTTGATGTTGAAATGGCGTGGAAGAGCATGGTAGCAGGAGCGGTAATGGTATGTGTCTTGATCGCCGTTCAACTCGTTGTTTATTCTACTCGTTTACTTCCGTTTTATGTTCTTCTCGGTGCTATTGTTTACGTGATTTCGCTGCGCGGTTTGAAGGCGGTAAGGAAGCATGACATAGAGTTACTTGAAAGATACTTCGGTTCAAGATTAGGATTTGTAGCGAGATTCTTGAGTATTGTTCTTCTTGCCAGCGACTAACCTCATCAATAGTAAGCATTTCAAAGGAAGGATACGTGGAGAATGAAGTCGTTGTTCCCCTACTCGGTCAAGGATTGAAGGTTTCCTGGCAAACATCATTCATTCTTGGTTTGAACGGTAGACGTGCCTCTTGTTTTTGGTATGGCTCAGCAACTGAAATATCACGGGCGAGTGATCATTCGCGTGATGAATTCAAGGAAGGACAAAAACGATATGACGAGTGTGGTCGCTTTGACGAGGTTTGTGTTCGGTTCACCGGTCTGGGTTTATGTAGTCACCATTCAGGTGACTTACGGTGCGTGGCTCTCAGAGCACTTGCCTTACGCCAATGTTTTTCCGTTCAACTCGCGGCCTGACGACCTAGGCATGATTGCCTTCGCGGTTGCAGTTGTGGGTTTCTGTTTTGGCAAGTTCAACTGAACGGGAGGTTTAGCGACTGGTGGATCCTGGGAACGGAGCGAGGAGGATGGGCGTGAACGTTGTAAGGTTTGCGAATTGGGTCACGGGTATCAGTCTGGCGATGGGCGCTCTGGTTGTTCTTAATCAACTTCAGATACCATACTTCCTTTTCTACTCGAGAACGACGGAGGCAATTCTAATCTCCTCTTTCTACGATTACTGCTTCTTTCTCATATCGAGTCTCAGTCTTCCATTCACCTTTTGGGTCCGCCGAAAGCAGCTCTCTGTACTCGTTTCGATTGGGATGCTTTCTGTCTGGGCAGTATCATTGGCTCTTGCGATTATGCAGGAGCCGTTTGCTGCAACAATCCTTTTCGTGACGGTGATATCTTCGGCCGCTCTCGAAGTGTTTCGTTCAACTGGCCGCGGAAGTACGCTCAGGGAAATTTTGCCGTCAATTCTTGCAGTTTTGATGCTTGTGGAGTGGTCCTCCATCTGCTACTGGCTTGACGTGAGCTTGAATCCGCATGGTGGTTTTGGGGTCTTTGCTCAAGAGCTTGAGGCGAATCTAACCTTCTTCCTCTACCCCCTGGCGATTCCGATGATGTTGTTGCTCCTGTTCTCGTGGATCTGGGTTCCACTCATCCCGCGTCTCTCCAGGCCGAAGGCCCATTTGGTCATTCGATATCGTCCTTCACCTCAGAAGCCAGATTTTAGAATGATTCTGGCTACACTAGATCTCTTCGCTATCGTCGCGGCCATTGTCTTCTTCTACTCCTATTTCGCGGGACAGACTTGGATTGTCGGTCAGGACGCTTATTGGAGATATATTGATCCGGTTAACAGTCTCGTTGGTTTAACCCCGTCGCTAGCGTTCAGCACTTCGGCCCGTCACGGAGTCTACGTGGTTTTTCTCTACTTGCTTCAATCGTCAACTGGTGTAAATGTAGCTTCGTTAGTGAAGTATGCTCCTTTTGTTCTAGCCTTCGGCACGGCGTCAGTTACACTACTCGCGGCTCTGCAGGGCGAATGGAGTTTCCGGCTCGCGATACTGAGCTCAATCTGCACCCTTCTCTGGGTGCCGACAACGCTCGGTATATACGTTGACCTTCAAGCCAACTGGCTGGCGCTTTGTTTCTGGATGGCCTTCCTAGCAGTGTACTTCGGCGCCCGTAGTGAGGCGAAGAAGGTGACCTACGTTACGCTCGGAGTTCTGTCGCTCATGATTCTCCTAATGCATCCTTGGACGTGGGGTGTGTTCGTCACAACTTTGCTGATTACCGCAATCATTTCAAAGAAGACCGCTTGGAGTCAGCATTGTGTCCGCACGCTTGTCGCCGCCTTGGCACTTGCTGTTCCAATCGGGATTGCAGCGTATTCATTCTCGCCAAGCCTCAGATCCGACCTCACAAACACCTTTCAACTATACATAAGCGGCCCCATCAACCCGGCTAATTTGTTGACTTTCGGCTTGGCCCTACTGAACATGTTCCACAATCTGGGACCGGTTCTTTCTCCAGCTCTCCTCCTTCTCTGCATCGTGGGTGCCTACGCGCTTTCTAGTCGTCGTGACATGACTGCAAACTACTTAATTGCGTGGGTTGCCGTCTGGTGCGTCGGTTCAATCCTCATTGCGCCTTCCGGTATAAACCCAACAAATCCCGGACTCAGTGAGACCGGACTCTGGAGAATGTTGTACATTTCTCCGCTCCCTTTCTTCCTTGCACTGGGTATCGAGAGATGCGTCAGCATTACGAAGCGGCCTATTCCTACCGTGACGTCTACAGGAATTCTTTCTCGAATCGTGCCGGTCTTCTCAACTGTACCATTCTTAGTTTCGGGGACGGCGTTCTTCCTATTCTTAGACGTTAACGTTCGGTTATTAGTCGTCACCGCGGCCTTAATCGTGGCGCTGGTGCTCGTTGTTAAGTTCCCGAACTATGACTGGTTAGAGGCTCTAACGGCCGTCGTTCTGATCCTGTTATTGCTCAACGCTGCGTTTCGGACTCTGTTCCCGCTAGTGCTTGATCCACACAACATATTCATTCCTGTCGCACCGGCTACAGGTACGGGAAGATGATCCCAGTAGAGGTGTCGCGGCAACTATCATGCCGCCTGCAGCTTTCTTCTCTCTACGATTGACACATTCGGTGATTGAGAGACGGCAAATTCGAACACCAATGTACCAAAATATGACGAGTTCGGCATTCGGTTCTCAAATCAAGTTTCTACCGGAATCGTATGTCCGGAATCGACTGCTCATTTTATATATGCACATCCGAAACTCGCACATTCGGCTCCGAGATTGGGCTCATGAGGCGAAATCGGGGCGAAATCCATGGATGGCAGGTATGCTTGAACAGAGTTAGGGTACTGCTTCTTGTTTCGATCTTTTTGCTTGGTATCGTCGCTGTAGGAGTTCCGGTTAAGGCGACTTTCACTCTCGGCGACTTGACGGGCACCTCTCCTTATGACGTTAACAATTTCGACCCGCATGTTCCAGGCGTCATTGGGTACGTGTGGCCGGGAGCGCGTCAGTGCGCATGGGATGGTTTTCCGAATGTGGCGAGTGATAATTGCTCGCCAGGCTACCAGTCACCATACCCGAGTGGTAATCCGCCAGGCGCGCCAAGCAATTCCTGGTATCAACTCGAAGGGGACACATATGCTCCTTTCGGCGCCATACTCACGGGTTCGACGGGTGACTTGATCTTCGCATTGAATGCTACCAAATTTACAACTGCGGCTTGTGATGCCTCTAACGGTGGTGGAGGTTGCGTCCTGTTTCAAGGGCGATGGGGAGGCGTAGATATCCTCATACCGCCTGGATTCGCGGTTCCAGGAACGCCTCAAATAGTTTCGACGATTACGAATGATTACTCCGCAGTCGCGGTTTCTCGTATCAGCCCTAACGACCGATACGCACCCGGGTGGACTTTGGTGAGAATTCTGGCCGACCTAGGCGTGGACTCTGTTAATCCGCTGCCGCCTACGACAACGGTTCCGTACTATGACCATCAGGGTATCGATTTCTCATCGGCAGGGGAATGGTATTACGTGCGCATTAACGGGGTCCTCGCGCCTGCGGTTGCTGGAAGGTACTTCTTCAAAATCTTGCTTGAGAGTGGAACCGCATCCATTTGCGGCGAGGAAGGAACGGGCACGGGGACTGGCTATGTTCCTTCTTATGTGAGTCCTGGATTCTCCGGGTGCTCCCAATTTATTCCAACGGAAAATTGGCCTGTTCTACTTGTGAAGGGGGAAGTTGATCCGGCCATCCTCACTGGGACGATTCGGTACGCTGGTTACAATTCGACGCTTTACGGTCAACCGATTCAGGAGGCCGGAAAAGTTACGGCTACGATGACTACACGCCTTGACCCTTACACGGGTCAGCAGAGGCCGGATCTGCCTACGATTGACGCGGTTGGGTACTTCAACGCTACGGCCACTGGCCACTACGAGGTGGAAGGTATGGCTCCGGGTATTTACGACATCTACGCGTCCGCAGCCGGATTCCCGCAGACTCTATGCGAAAGCGGGATAACGGTTCTGAAGGGGCAGTCATTACACTTCGACTGTTACCTGCAGCCTGGGCCCGTGATTCACGGTAATATCTTCTCTAAACACCAATTCGGCGATGAACCATGGCCGCTGGGAGATACTGGTATCCCGTGTCCCACGGGATCAACCGACTGTACAGTTGGTCATGATATTACGGGCGAATACGCTAAGGTTGAGCTCTACGATGGTCCTACGCTCAACAACATTCCGGATCCAAGCGCGAACCTCGTTTCATGGTCACCGCTTCCTTGCGTTGCTGGGGGCCAGGAGTTTTACGTGGGCTTTTACACTGCCGGAAACTGCAACGACCCGCGGCTGGGAAGCGAAATAGCGTTCCCATGGCATGAGTATACGCCGAGTAACGGCTACGGCGTACCGACGCCGGCAACCGCGTCAGCCCACGGCTATTATCAGGTGTCAGCCGGCGGTGTAGTTGCGGGTAGTGGCGTTTACTATGAGAACATGATGCAGGATCCTGAAGGTGTGGGGCCACCCCAACACTGGTATGTACAGGGGGGTGCCACGACTCCGTTCCACTTCGAGTTCGGCGTGAAGGGCGAGTATGGCGCGCCAAGGGACTTGGATGGAATGGTGCCGCAGGTCTACGCGACTTGGGTGAACGGTCTCACCCCAGGGCGCTATTACGTGCGCGCATGGGTATTCCGTTACGTTCAAACCGCTTTGGACGGGGCAACCTTCCAGGAATACTACTTCGACGTGACTCCGAACGAGTGGGCTGGCGACGTGACCCTGCCAATAGACCTACGACTCTCAAGCTGGGTTAACAAGACAGTTTACTTCCACGACACACCCAACACAATTGAAACTAGCCCAATCGATACTGGCGCGGGCGCGATGTCGGGCGTACTGGTTGACTCCAACGGGTTCGTGTGGTCGTACAACCAAACGCTGCTGGGATATGAGGGTAAGTACACTTTGGGAACAAAATCTGGTTGGGGAGCAGGGGCGTTTAAGTGTCCAGCCGGCGGCCCACCTCCCGCGGGAACTGGTTGTTCTCCTACCGGGACCGTTCTACTCAGAAACGATCTCGACAAGGCAAAGTTGAACGAATTCGCCGTCGAGACTGGTCGAGCCAATATTCAGTTTTGGGGATGGAACGATACATGGGGTGGAGAGAATTATGGTATTCCAAGCGGAACTTACGTTCCGCACGTATACGTTCTCGGGTACATCGAACACGGCCCACCGGAGCAAGTCTCGGTGACTTTGAGCGGTAGTCCCACTTCTATAAGTGACCACATGTACCGCGGCGTCGGGTTGAACATCTCAGTATACAGCATCGACTGGGAGCGGCCGAGAGTTAGTAGAAACTGGGTATGGGGGAATCCGGTTGGTTACACGGCTACGCCGGGCGGCATCACATCGCCGTCGTTTCCATCACCACCAGGAATACCGACCACGAAGGGGGATACTCCGAATTTTCTCGGAGACCCGCGCTGTGCACCCACGTCGACAACATCTGGTTGTGTTTACATGGTGGGTGAAGAGATCGATATCGGAGTTTACGCTAATGGTACCTTGATTGACTTCATTGGAGATGAGCCGTCCAACCTGCAGGACACGGTTCTGACAAGTTGCCTGTTCCAAAGCAACTGGAATGCAACTGTGCAATTGTGCGGCGGAGGCTGGGGACCCGAGTATCCGGCTCCGGGAACGGCGCCGAATATTGCTGGGATTGGATACAAGCCGTATGAAGGCCTCGCGAATGACTCTTACTTCGGCCAGGAGCTTGGAGATCTGGGCTGGGTCGGTGGTTATACTGGCGGCATAGCGTACTTCACTACGAGAACCGTCTTGTTCTCTCCTGCCCATTGGAGTCCCACGACACTGTTTGATGGGGACACGTATGAGCAGGCTGTGACGGGCTATTTGCCTCTGTATCCCTCAGCCATACCTGCTGGTCAATACAACCTGAAGGGGTACACGTACGGATACATTCAGGACAAAGACTTCACGCTCTATGGTCAGCCTGGCCAGATTGCAGATATGAAGCTGAATCTGATCATCGGCGTCAACGTGACCTTGGATGTTCTCTTCAAGAAGGAAAGCATAATCACTCCAACCGCCGACAACATGTCCGCGAGGGTCAGGTTGTTCGATGATTCGGGGAACTTGGTTGCTGAATGGATGTCGAGTGAGGGTACCTACACCACCGGAAACGGATTTGCTAGGGCGGCGGACGGAACCGACCAGTACCCGTTCGGCCCACTCCATCCGGCCATACCGGTGCCAAAACTCCTGAATACGTACGATTACGTGCCGGGCGGAGTGACGCTTCTGCATGTTATGATGGCTGGAATGCCACAGGTACCCGCGGCGGGAACGGATGACGGAGTGTTTGCCCAATTCGCGCCACAGCAGGCTTACTTCAACGATCCGTTGTTTGCCACAACAATCTGCGGCTTCCAAGTAAACTGCTACACGAGCCCAGGCACCGGCTTGGGAGTTGGCGTACCGGGTTACTTCCCGAACTCCGGAATCGAAGGCGCCCCGGACTACACGGGCGGATGGACGGCAGAAGTGGACTTCGTCAACTGGTATGCTAACAACACTCAGTCAACAACTTGGTTCTCTCTGCCTTGGGCTGGTGGCTTAATCAACGCGAACGGCGCTCAGTACTATCCACCCTCCAACGTCAATGGTCTATTGATGGGTGAATCATATCACATCATACCTGGTACCACTGCCACGTCAGGCATCAGCCTAACTGAGGATACTGCCCTGAATCCATCCCTGGTCGGCCATTCACTCGCCGCAAATCACCTCGGGCCGTACTCGCAGGAGGGCGTCTGGCAAATTGCCGGAACCCACAACAGCGGTGAAGCCTCAGCAATCTTCGAGGTTGACTTGAATGGTTTCGTAAGCGGTAATGTCTTCGCTTTCACGTGGAGTAATGAGTTCCGGACCCTCAGCTGGGGCACCATTAGCGTCACGGGCTCGGCCTCGGCGGCAACCAATTCCAGCACGGGCATGAGCTTCTACACGTACGACGGCATCTACGAAGCCTACCTGCCCCCAGGCCAGTACAGCTTCACCATCACCGCCCCAGGCTACGCACCTCAAACCTGGAGCGTCTCCATAACCCCAGGCGAAACCGGTACCGGCCAAAACGTCTACCTGGAACAGACGAACATACCCGTCCCGGAGTTCAGCGCCGTTGCCATAGTCGCTTTCTCGGCGCTAGCTGCAAGTCTCTACGTGCTACGACGTAAACGACCTTGACCGTCGTAGCTCTCCTTAATTTTTCCTTGGTTTTCGTACGACGTATGGCATATATATTTGAGCTGCATTTACCTAGGTTTGGTCGACGATGAAGAGTCTCCGGCTGGTAGCGGTTGCGTTCGTGATTCTGCTTGCTTTAGGAGTTGGCTCCGTGTATGCCGGTGGAGGCGGCGATGGAGAGGCTGACATTGGTTTGCCGATTCTCGGAACTACGGGCGTTCCGGCTCTGTCAGCGCCCAGTCTATTCAGCGGTGTCATCAGCGTGCTCTACGCGGATGGAACACCGGTCGTGTTAGAATCCAATACAGTTGTTCTCGACTTATGTAACGGTAGTTCATGCAGCACCGTCGTTGCATGGTTGAAGCAGACTGCGCCGGGAACATACGCTTACTCGTTCACGCCGCCTTCAGTTAGTGGGACGGTTACGATCTATATCAAGGCCTACGCTTTGGCAGATGACAACGGAAGAATCTTTCCGCAAGTTGATACATCGATAGGCTCGTACGCCTACACGCCTTCGACGAGCAGCTCAAGTTCTGTGCCCGGGATTCCTCCTGCGGCAGGCACTCCGGCGCCGCCCTTGACGAGCCAAGCGATTAATACTCAACCAACTCAGACCAGCCAGCTCGTAACGGGCCCGTCACCGGTCGAACCCTTACTGATCGTGTTGAGCGCCCTGGCAATCGCGGGCTCCATCCTTGTCGCCTCAAAGCGACACTAGCGGTCTCCAGTAACTGTACCTGGCTTGTTAGCCCAGCGTTTCGCCTCATCTAGTTGATCACTTCAGCGCCGCCTTGAGCACTTTCTACGCTAGCGGCCTTAACGTGTGTACTAACAAAGGTGAGTATCAAAAAGTTAACATCATCTTGAGCATTAGGCAGCATCTGCCACTAGCTCAAGAAGAGTACATCTTCCAGCGATTGGAAGTGTGGATCTCCGCTCACCAGTTTGGCTGCACGCGATTTGGCGGTTGCATATATTATTGAATCGGCTAGAGGCCAATCCCTTGATTCTCTTCTTCATCACGAATTCCGTCTCGCCCGCTCGTAGAACTAACGTAGCGCCTAGGGGCACGATCTCGAATACACAAATCTTCGCGAGTGGAGCAGAAGAGAGGCCTTTTCTTTCCGCACAAGCTCTTGACGGAGAGTTTGGAGGGGCAGCTTTCGCTTCGCGACAGTGCCGGACGGGTCTGACGTGTTAAAGCTTAGTTTTCGTTTGGTCTTCTCTTAGTTTGTGGCTCCTACGGCTTTGTTAGCTATCGTTCGGGCGGCTCAACATGTTTCGCTTCCGGTCCACTCGGGATACGTTTCGAAGCAACGATTCACCGTTTCCGGCGATCTTGTCACTCCGATACTTCGGTGTGCGTGACGCGCCCCTCGATCGCTACGATCCACTTCATCGTTTGCGGGGACGTTACGCGCTTTTGTTTAGTTGTTGCCATGTTTCTTCTTGCTAATCCTTTTGTCTTCGTCGTGTCTTGTTCTTTCTTGTTTTGGTTCTTTGTTTTGGCTGTGGTTTTCTTTTGTTTTCTTTTTCGGGCCTGTGACTTTCTGGGTCGACGCGTAGTCGCACTTGCCCCTTCTACTCTGCGGGTGCGGATACGTTCCGATGAGGTATGGGGAGCGGGCGAGGTGTTGCGTTCGCGGCGTCACTGTTCCTCTTATTGTTAGTCGCGGTGGCGCCTGTTCGTGCCGACGCGGTGTCCATCCCCATAAACGGGCGGTACTCTGTTCTAACGATAAAGCTCTACATTCCACAGACTCCGAAGTGGGCGCACGACGTTGTTTTGAACGCCTCCATGGCATGGAACCATGCTCAACTACAGTACGCCCAAAGCAATCCGGGGTCAGTGGCCTATAATTTCGTCGAGACGGATGATGGAACGGCAACCTCCACGGTCAGTTTCTCAATGCCCGCCGCCTACGCCACCATAGCGGTGGGTTGGACAAGCTATGGGTATGCGCCGGGCTCACGCATATCCGTCGTCTCAACCCAAACATACCTCACTCCGATGATCTTCAATGACGCTGAAGGGAGCAACGCGACCGCGGTGCGGTACGCGTTCTGGCTTGCCCTGCATGAGTTGGGGAGGGTGCTTGGGCTCGGCAGCCTGATGGATGGAAAGGACATAATGGAACCCCGTTACTTCGCAAGTAGGGTGGATACGGTCCCTGAATTCTCAACCATCGACCTATACGCCCTCCACGTTCTGGCGCAAGGAAGCGCTCCAGCCTTCGTTACTCTACCCGACGGCGTTCAGGACCAATTCACACCCGTCACTATCTTCCTAGCCCAAGCCTAAACACGAAGCATACCCGAGCGTGATCGGCGGGTGAAATTGCGCCGGTCATATCCCACCGGCCTTTCATGGAAGGCGGCCACATCGGAGCGAATCATCGTCGATATGGAGTCTCTCGAGTCACAATCAAGAGCGGCGGGCAAGACTTAGCTTTCTTGATGCGACGCCGCACTTCAATTCGTGTGCAGCCAAGTCGCACAGAACGTAGCAGACCGAGTCGCCGTGGCACTCTTGCGATACTCGCGTGGTCTTTATGGCGGTGGGCTAGGGCTGGTCTCTTCAGACCTCTAACAGCTCTAATCCTGCTACGCGTTCGTAGTGAGTCTTATTCCTCGTGAGCAGTGGGAAATTTTGGGTGAGGCAGATTGAAGCGTTGAATAGATCACGAATTTCGATTTCTTTGCCATGTTGTCTCAACTCGGCGCCTATCTCGGATGCCTTAACGGCTGCAGGCTTGTCGAACGGAAGGATACATTGTTGCTCGATTAAACTCCTTGCTTCCTCAGATCTCTTTTGCCCCTTCTCTGAGCATCTCGCTCCGAAGAGCAGTTCGAACGCTGTGATCGAGGTGATGGCGACATTGCCTCTATTCGCCCAGCGTCCGTAGCTCGTGAGCCAGGTTCTTTTTTCTTTAAAAAATCGATCAGAACGTCGGTATCTACGCAGATTCCCTTGGCTTCCAGCTTTTCCAAAGTTTCTTTACCTCCTGCATCGCGGCGTCGATTGATGGATCGTCTGCCCACGCTCCCCTAAGCTCGTCTAAAGGAATGAGCCGTTTCATGATAACTCGTTCCGAGTCGAGCGCGTTGATTTCGACCGTGTCGCCTTCGTTGAGCTTCACTTTTCTTCTGACTTCTTCGGGTATTGTAACTTGGTAGTTTCTAGTAACTTTCGATTTCGCCACTCCTAAGTCACGTCCACCCTAGTAGAAATATTTACACTACTAATATAGGTTCTGATAAGGTCCAGCTAAGCAGAGGAGGGCCTTTCATTATACATTTCACGCGGAGAGGAAATCCTCTGTTGCTGGAGATATTGGATGCTAGCGATGTACTCAGCAACCTCACTAAGGTCACGATGGGTTCAAAGAACGCTATGCCTGTCCGTGTCGCTTAGGCCGTCGTCCGGCTACTGAAACTGGTCGCATGAGGCCAACAGTGCCAATTCGGTCTCGGAATCAAGTTCTTGTCTTGTAGTGTGTAGCGACTTTCGTAAGCGCGGTGACGACGTCGTTTAGGTCGCTTCCTCGTAGGGCGTGGTAGCAGGGGATTATGACGTCCTCCCGGCACAGTTTCTCGGCTTCGGGGCAGTCCCCCGACTTGTACTGTACCTTCTAGCCGTACACGGGGCAGTCGAAGGGGCAGTGGGTTCTGCCGTAACCAACCTGTTTGGTGAATAGTTGCTGCAGGTGCACTGGGATGGGTGTGTATCCTTCCGCTTTCACGCCTTCGGCTGAGACGGCGTTGGTGAACTCGTCTCTGTCGATCTTTGCTGATTCCGCTATTCTAAATGCTTGGAACCAGTAGACGGGCTTCGTATCTTTCAGTACTGCTTGTGGTTTTAGCCATTCGATGGGTTTCATGTGGTGTCGTATGAATTCGGCGTTCATGCTTCTTCTTCGGTTGGCGTCGTCCAAGCGTCTGAGTTGGCTTCTGCCGATCACGGCCTGAAGCGAGTTCATTCGGAAGTTCCAGCCGATGCCGGTGAAGATGTTGTAGGCGGGGACGTTTGGTACGTTGGATACTTCGGGTCTGCAG
>Ga0187784_10000065_pt1 | contig 62700 bp, 63 predicted proteins | sample 1015_SJ02_MP15_2_FD_132964 | JGI IMG/M metagenome (GOLD analysis project Ga0187784, IMG submission 132964) | Tropical peat soil microbial communities from peatlands in Department of Meta, Colombia - 1015_SJ02_MP15_20_MG | ecosystem: Environmental > Terrestrial > Soil > Wetlands > Peat | place...
GTGATTGATTTTGCACATGTGCACGCAAGGTGTAATGGGTGCTTGCACACCGTTGAAGACTACGCGCGCGTCCTTCACGCATTGTTCAATGACCATAGTCACCTGCATAGCCACTTCTCTGGGATTGAGTTTTTGAAGGGGAACGAGCGGCGGCATCTGCCCGTCGATCTCGCTCAGTTTGGGCTACTTGCCAGCGCACTTAAAGAAAATGCTTGTGACGCCACCATAATCTGTGAATCACCACTGCTCGAACAAGACGCCGTAAAGATGAAGCCGTTTGTCGAATAGTGGCCAATCTAAGCATTTTTTGGTTGAAGCGCACCGAATTTAGTTAGAAAGTTTTATCTATCATAGTGCTTTTGTGTCTGTTAGATCCTCAAGGGAGGCACAGTATGACAGACGACAACATAATCTACGTAGGCAACAAACCGGTAATGAACTACGTGCTAGCCGTGGTAACGCAGTTTAACAACGGAGCCGACGAGGTCTTGATTAAAGCTCGGGGAAGAGCTATTTCGCGGGCAGTTGACGTAGAACAGATTGCTATAAACCGCTTCCTCTCAGACGTCACAACGAAAAAAATAGAGACCTCGACCGAGAGTCTTAGCACCGAGACTGGTAATACAAACGTCTCGGCGATCGAAATAACCGTCGGAAAATAGCAAGGATTCGCATCAGGTTTTTTAGAGTGCGACGTTAGAAGGGTGCTCAGCACTCTGGTCAAGCGCCGTTTTTAACTGCGTTTGGCTGTGAAATCGCCTTGCGAGCATAGCTGAGCACGTTTTCGTGCGCTTCGTCAGCCACATAATTCTTTAAGGTCACGCAGAAGGCCCTTTCTGCCCCCTAGCTGCGCGACAGATCTTGACGCCATGAAATTGCCGTAAAGACCCGACTCGTGCAGGTCTTTGCCAGTCAGCTGGCCGAACAGGAACCCTGCCGCGAACGCGTCTCCCGCCCCCACGGTGTCAGCTATCTGCGATTCGTAGGGAGCAGCATAAACGCTCTCACTTCGTGTTACCACATAAGACCCAGCATCGCCGAGTGTGACGGCAATGATTTTTGTTCCAAAATCGAGGAGAGCCGCTGCATCTTCGACGCGTGATGATCCGGTCAAGCGTTGAGCTTCTTCCTTGTTGAGAAAAAGCACGAAAGTACGCTCAATTAGTGGTTTCAGTTGGTCTAGTCCAATAGTTGCATAAATGCTACCCGGGCTAAATGATATTTTTGTTCGCGACCTGCGTAGGTGGCGAACGTACGAGATTTGCATTCGGAACTGATCAATGCCCATAAAAGAGCTGACGTGGAGAATTTCGGCCTGCTCAGCGTAATCGTGATTTGCGGTGAAGAATTCATCGTTTACACTTGGAAGGACATAGATAGCTCTCTCTCCGCGCGAATCGACGAATATCAACGCTGAACCAGTGTTTCCGTCTGATATCGTGATGCCACGCACATCAACGCCTTCACGCTGCAAATCGTCCAACAGCTGTGACCCTTCTATGTCATTGCCCACAGTGCCGAGAAATCCAGTTCTGACGCCCAAGCGGGCGAGTCCGACGGTGGTATTGGCTGCAGAGCCCCCCGGCTGCTTGGTGGTCGAAACCACGCCAATCTCTCGTCCCGGAAGCGCCAAGTCATCCACCCTGAAAATTCTGTCGCAGTTAAGCGCCCCGAAGCCGATGACCATAGCGTTGTGCCCCATGTCGCAGCTCCTACTCGCATAATCTCCTTTGGAGACTTAACTGTATTGCTGCGCGTTATCGAATCAGCGCGACACGCTTGCTCGACAGCCGCAGTATCCCGCATCGAGACTTCTTGGCAGATCATCCTCAAGCAGAGGCGTGGGGTTTTTTAGGTTATTGATGTCCTGTGTTTGTTGATTACAAGGCTTGTACCTGCAGGCGACTAGGACTTTCTGAGGACGTCGCGCAGCGGACACTGAGTCGCGCTTCTGTCGGAAAAAACTTAAAATATGGAGTCTGTCCTCTTTATGGACGATGTATGTCAGAAACGTGGAAATTACAGACATCAAAACTGAATCAAAAGACGTTAGGACCTTCTTTTTCGATCATTCTTTTCGTTTCGTTGCGGGGCAGTACGTCATGGTTTGGATTCGAGGTGTCGATGAGATACCAATGAGCCTGTCGTACGCAAACGGGATCACTGTTAGAGAAGTTGGTGATGCCACAGCCGCGATGTGCGCGCTGCGGGTCGGTGACACACTTGGCATTCGGGGCCCTTTCGGAAATGGGTTCCGCGTGACCAAGCTGCCAGTGCTGCTTGTGGCTGGAGGTGTAGGCGCTGCCCCACTGGCACCACTTGCTGAGTCGCTAAAAAACAATGCTCTCACGATTCTCGGCGCTCAAACAGAAGACGGCCTTCTATTCGTTGAGCGATTCAAGAGCGCTGGGTCGCTTTGGATAACCACTGATGATGGCTCTGCCGGCCACAAAGGGCCGACGATCGATCTGCTAGAAAGGATTCGAGGCTACAGCGAAATAATGTCGTGCGGCCCTGAAAAGATGATGCGCAAAGTGCTAGACTATGCAACGGTTGCAGGAATGCCGAGTCAGTTCAGCTTGCAGCGGTACATTAAGTGCGGCGTTGGGTTGTGTGGTTCCTGCTGCATAGATCCTTCAGGTCTGCGCGTGTGCTCAGACGGTCCCGTTTTTACAGGAGCGCAGCTAAAAGAGGGCGATTTTGGCGTGTATAAGCGCGATGCGACAGGAAGCAGGGTGAATTTGTGATCGGCCGGTTCGAGCTCCACGACAAGACGTTTTTGGGGACTGTGGAAGGGACGCGCGTGCGTGGCGACGGGAACACCTACGAGTTGTCTGAGCTGCGAGTGCTTGCGCCTGCGTGCCCTGGCAAGATTATTGGTGTCGGCTTGAACTACGCCGACCACGCCCGAGAACTTGGAACCCAGATCCCGAAGCAGCCCACTATATTTCTAAAACCGTCCACGAGCGTGATTGGCCCTGGAGAAAGTATCGTACATCCCGCCATTAGTTCCCGCGTAGACTTCGAGGGAGAGCTGGCTGTCGTCATTGGCCAGAGATGCGCTAACGTTGAGGATTCCAAGCGCGTTGTGCTTGGCTATACGTGCCTCAACGACGTGACCGCTAGAGACCTTCAGATCGAGGACGGTCAATGGACGCGTGCGAAAAGCTTTGACACATTTGCGCCTCTCGGACCGTTCATCGCGACAGAGCTGGATCCTCGAAATGCTGACATCGTGACCCGTGTCAACGGTCGCCAGCGGCAGCGCTCAAACACAAGAGAACTCGTTTTTGACGCATACTATCTGGTCAGATTCATATCACAGATTATGACTCTCGAACCGGGGGACGTGATCACTACTGGCACGCCGTCTGGCGTCGGACAACTCAGCCCCGGCGATATCGTCGATGTGGATATCACCGGCATAGGCCTCCTTTCAAACAATGTTATTAGTGAGCAAGGCGAGACTTTGCCGGGTACGAACTGCCTGAAGCCACCAGTGTGAGGGAGCATGGCCATACCTAAGAACTACGAGCACGAGTATGTCGAGTCGAAATGGCTTACAGCGTGGAACGCTGACATGTATAAGTATCGGGGGGAACCTCGTGCAGACCGGTTCATCATCGATACGCCTCCTCCATATCCGACTGGTACTTTTCATTTAGGAAACGCCCTCAACTGGTGCTACATCGATTTTATCGCGCGATACAAGCGTATGCAGGGCTTCGACGTGATGTTCCCCCAGGGATGGGACTGCCATGGACTTCCGACGGAGGTGAAAGTCGAGACTACTTACAACGTTACAAAAAACCAGATCCCGCGCCCCGAGTTCAGAGGATTTTGTGAAAGTTTGACGCGAGAGAACATTGCTTTGATGAAAGGGACTATGCAGCGGCTCGCTTTTTCAATAGACTGGTCGCAAGAGTTCGTTACGATGGACCCAACGTACTTCGAGAAGACGCAGAAATCTTTCGTGCGAATGTACCGCGATAACCGCATTTATAAAAGCGAGCACCCCGTAAACTGGTGCCCTCGATGCGAAACGGCCATCGCGTTTGCTGAGGTAAATTACGATTCGAGGTCAACGATTCTATATTACATCATTTTCAAAGGGAGCGATGCAGAATCGGTGCAGATAGCAACTACGCGCCCAGAGCTCCTGGGCGCCTGCGTAGCTATTGCAGTGAACCCCCGTGACGAACGGCATGAGCGTCTGATCGGTAAAAGAATTCAAACGCCGCTTTATGGCGAAGAAGTACCGGTTATAGGTGACGAAGCGGTCGATCCTGCTTTTGGCACGGGAGTCGTGATGATCTGTACGTTTGGTGACAAGCAGGACGTGCGATGGTGGAAGAAGCACAATCTGCCGGTGAAAAAAGTTATTGGTAAGGATGGCCGCGTCACCGACTCTAGGCATAACGGCGTAAGCATCGGTGAGGCAAAAGAGCGCATCATTGAAGGTCTGCTAAAAAACAAGCTCGTGACAAAACAGGAACGAATCGAGCAGAACGTCGGGGTTCACGACAGATGTGAAACTCCAATCGAGATTCTTTCGGAGAACCAATGGTTTGTCAAGATCGATAAGGATGTCATTCTTCAGCGTGCGGCCGAAATTCAGTGGATCCCGTCGTACGCGCTTTATCGGCTGAAGAATTGGACAGAAAGCGTTGAATGGGACTGGTGCATCTCGCGTCAGCGCGTTTTCGCTACGCCCATCCCTGCATGGTACTGTGATGAGTGTGGACGCGTTCTGGTTGCAGACGAACGCTGGCTACCTTTGGATCCCACCGAAGACGCACCGAGAAGGGCGTGTGCGTGTGGCTGTTCCAGCTTCACGCCCGAATATGACGTGCTTGACACTTGGATGGACTCGTCAATTTCGGCCTTAAACCTCGCAGGCTGGCCCAACGCTGCTTATCAGGAGCATTTCCCAACACAATTGCGCCCCCAAGGCCACGATATTATTAGGACTTGGGCGTTTTATTCGATACTTCGATCTGATGCTCTGGCGGCTAGCAAACCCTGGGAGTGCGTCGTCGTCAACGGGATGGTACTCGGTGAAGACGGCCAAAAAATGAGCAAGTCGCTCGGCAACATCATAGCGCCGGAAAGCGTAATAGAGCAGTATGGAACCGATGCTGTTCGACAGTGGGCGGCAATCGGCGGCTCTGTCGGATCTGACGTCGCGTACAACACAAAAGATCTCACGGCGTCTTCGCGGTTTTTAACGAAGCTGTGGAACGTCTTCAGGTTCGCCATGATCCACTTAAGTCAAGGCGTGGAGCCAGTCGTTTATGGGCCCAAAAATTCGACTGAAATCTGGCTAATCTACGAGCTTGCTGCTTTGGTAAAATCAGTCACTTCGAGTATGGAGCATTTTAGCTTTGACGAGGCTCTTAAGGATATCCGATCGTTCGTGTGGAACACGCTGGCAGACCATTACGTAGAAGCTGCTAAAGGTAGACTTTACGAACGAGACCCTTACAGCGTTGCCGCTTTGCATCTCGCCTTGGATACGATAGCGAAGCTGTTAGCACCCTTTTGCCCCTTTTTTGCAGAAGAGTTGTTTTCGCACATCAACCCGGGCGAGGAGAGCGTTCACATGCACGCGTGGCCTGAGCTTAACATAAAATTGCAGGAAAGCATCACAGCGGAACCCGAAGTCACTTTTAGCGCCGCTCCCGAGAGCGTCGTTATTGCGGCTTCTACCGCAGCGGCCAAACAGGCGCGGCACACGGGCGAGCTGATCAAAGAAATAATTAGCAGCGTCCGGCGGTACAAGTCTGAACAGCGCATTGCACTGAACTCCCGAATTGAGGGCGTCTACGTCTATACGGACTGTGATATTGCTGATGGAGTAACAGATATCAACAATGCGCTTAACGCTGGAATAATATGCAAGCGAGGAGAACCAGACATCCACGAATTGGTCACTGAAATTAGGCCTAATCTCGGTTCATTAGGCCCGCGCTTTAAGTCGGAAGCGGAACATATCGTGCAGCTCATACGCGAAACGCCAGCCCAACAGATCGTAGATCAAATTGCACAAGGATCAGTGACAATTGATGGCGTCCGACTCGAGCCGGAAGACTTTGTTATCAAAAAGGAGCGCACCATAGAAGGTGTCGCGGTCGATGTTGTTGAACTGCGTGAGGCGACAATTATCATCAAGCATAAGTAGGAGTCCTTACCATCCTTCGGCAACAAGTTCGTACTTTTTTATGCACTTTAGCACCTCTTCGTCAGTCAAATCGTAGAATCGTTCATAAAAACTTGCCACGGCAAACCACGGCCTGTTGCTCGTTAATGGACAAATATATTCGTCGACCTGAGGTTTAACGAGCATTTCAGCGCCTTTAGAAGCAATAGGCACTGCCAAAATCACCTGTTTAGGTCGTCTTTTTTTCACGTAATTGATCGCGGCAAGCGCCGTATACCCGGTCGCGAGCCCGTCGTCGACGACAATAGCGACACGATCTGTCAACTCGGGGAAGGGCCTGTCGCCCCGGTATCTGGTTTCGCGGCGCTTTACTTCAGCCAGGACCTGTGTCGCAATCTCATCGACTTCGGTGTCGGTCAGTCCGAGGTAGCTGATGATGTCGTCGTTTAGAGCTCTGGATCCGTCAGCGGTGATTGCTCCAAACCCCGCTTCAGTATTAGATGGAATCGGGAGTTTCCGCGGTATGACTAAATCGAGTGGAGCGCGCAGACGCACAGCGATGGGAAACGCGACTTGAACGCCGCCACGCGGAATCGCTAAGACTACTGCGTTTTGTCCCTCGTGTCGCGCCAACAAGTCGGCCAGTGCGTGTCCTGCTTGTATGCGGTCCTTAAACATACTGATCACTGCGCACTGTACGTTTTTATAGTTATATACTGGAATACGGAAGCGGCTAATGCAGCGCGCGCTTGAAGTTCAGGGCCTACGCGCAACGTATATAAGATATGAATATGCATTAGAGTATAAATAGTATCTTTAAAGTATAATAAACTACGTTGTGATAAACATGACTGAGTCAAAGATTCTGTTAGACGAAGACGAGATGCCTCGACGCTGGTACAATATTCAGTCTGATCTGCCGGCAAAGTTGCCTCCTCCATTAAACCCGCACACGAAAGAGCCCGCGACACTTGACGATATGCTTGCACTGTTTTCGAGCTCGTTAATCAAACAAGAGGTGTCAACCAGCCGCTACATCGATATCCCAGACGAGCTTTTTGATGCGTATTTGAGAGTTGGACGGCCCACGCCGCTTTACCGGGCGAAGAGGCTTGAGGACTATCTGAAAACTCCTGCTCAAATCTTTTATAAGCGGGAAGATGTTTCATTCGCAGGATCGCACAAGCCTAATACGGCTATAGCTCAGGCGTACTACAACAAAATTGACGGCAGCGAGGGTCTCGTGACTGAGACCGGTGCCGGACAATGGGGCACGGCTTTGGCACTCGGGTGTTCTATGTTTGACCTTTCATGCAAGGTCTTCATGGTGAGGGTGAGCTATGATCAAAAGCCCTCACGAAAAACGCTGATGCGACTCTACGGAGCAGAAGTCATACCTTCCCCTTCGAATTTAACGCAAAGCGGACGACAAGCCCTCGCCGAGTCTCCTGATCACCCTGGCTCTCTTGGGCTTGCTATAAGTGAGGCTGCTGAAACCAGTCTGAACTCACCGCAGACGAAGTACTCGCTCGGGTCCGTGCTCGAACACGTGCTGCTTCATCAAACTATTATTGGAGAAGAGACGGCCGCACAGCTCAAGAAGGCTGACGTGACCCCCGATATCATGATTGGATGTGTGGGCGGAGGATCGAACTTCTCCGGGTTTGCATATCCTATCCTCGGAGATCAGATCAGGAATGGGAATGGAACGCAATTCATAGGCGTTGAACCTACGAGTTGTCCGACGCTCACCAAGGGAGAGTACAAGTACGACCTAGGCGACGTGGCTGGTTTCGCGCCGCTGATCAAAATGTATACGTTAGGCCACGATTTCGTTCCATCTCCTATACATGCCGGCGGGCTTCGATATCACGGAGACGCGCAAAGCCTTAGCCTCCTAAAAAAGCTCGGCTATATAAGTGCGGTCTCATATGAACAGCTTCAAACGTTCGAGGCAGGCACTCTCTTCACACAGACTGAAGGCATTTGCCCGGCGCCAGAATCAAGTCACGCCATAAAAGCGGCAATAGATGAAGCCCTCAAATGCAAGCAGACCAACGAAGCTAAGGTAATCGTGTTCAACCTCAGCGGCCACGGACTTTTGGATCTCGGCGGGTACGAAAAATTCTTAGACAATGAGCTAAATGCAAACGGGAATAGCTCCTAGTTGATCTTACGTCGATTGACGTCGAGCGCCGAAATCACTTGTGCGTACGCGGAAAGAACCAAAGCTTTAGCTGAGATTTCAGTGACAGAGCTAGCTGCTAGTACTAATCCTCTTTCCACTGCTGCTGGATTTCGGGGTTGTTGGTGAAGCCCTTCGTCTTTCGCTTGAAGACCTTATCGCGGCCCTCCATATAGAAAGCCTCTTCGTTGGTGATCTCGTCATCTTCGACGAGTTCCTCGCGGCCTTCAGGCGTATAGACTCCCTCATCCGCAGCGACCTCGTTGTCCGCGACCTCTTCATTATATTGATGGCCATAGTCGGGTTCTTCGCCCCACGGGCTGTGGTCGACCCCTTCGACGACTTTTCCGCGGTGTTCTTCGGTGGTCTCGTCGATTTTGAGCTGGAGGGAGCCGTTATAGATTTCTGTGTTTTTTTTGGTCGTCCGCCTCCACGACTCCTTGGCCTTTTAGCTTGACGCGTTTTACGTCGTCTTGTTCATCGACAAAGGAATTAAATCGTTCGTCGGTCTGATCTGAGGGCTTGTTGTCGGTATGTTTGTGTGGCATGCTGATCCCAACAGAAGGTTTACTTCAATGTTCATAACAGGGCTGTAACCATTTAGTCGGACAATTCCTCGCTTATCGCAGACAATGCCCTATAACGGCACGGCGAAGCGGGCCCGAGAAATCCGATCGATGGGCAACCCAAGAGCTTAAAATTGTTCGATCCATTCGTTGAATAGGATGTATTGTGAACACAGGTCTAGGACGTCAGTATCCAGAGGATCCTTAAAATAGACGGCAAGAGTGTTGATCAAGCCGCGGGCACCGTTGCGTTGTGCGAGTTCCACGAATCGGATGAGGTCGATTACAAGGGGCGCCGCTAAAATGCTATCACACCCTTGCCACGTGAACTGCATGTTCATGCGATGCCCTAAAAAGCCTTTGAACGAGATGAAATCCCAAGCGACCTTGTGGTCCGATAGAGGTGGAAAATAGTCAATGCGGCTTCCTAGATGCGGCTCATAACCCAGCATCTTCGGCACAACACTTGTCTTTGTGAGCAGCTTTGACTGCTTGTTGTCCGGATGTCTTAATATCTGTCCGTCTAGATTCCCCAGTATGTTGCTTCCGTACCAGCCTTCAATTGTGAGATGCCGGTACTTGAACATCGGTACGAGAGCGGTTTTGACGAGAGTCTCCCCGGTCTTCCCGTCTTTTCCGCAGTGCGGAACGCCCCGCGTGTTAGCCAGTTCTTTTATTGCGGGAATATCGTTGCCCATGGACGGAGTGAAGTTGATATATGGCAGCCCGTTTTTGATCGCGCAATATGCATAAATTGCGCTCGCGGGGATCTTACTCGAATTCGCTTTGAGTGCGGCCTCAAAACTGTCGAGTGTCGCATACTCTGGTTGAGGCGCGAAGTACGGTTCCGTTGACGCCAAGTTAACCACTACACAGCGTTCGTCTCCAGCGAACTCGCGAAGTTCTTGTGATACCTGGTTTGCTGCTTCGCTTAGTGTAAGTCGCTTGTTATCGCAAAGGGAGGATATTGCATCCCCGCAGTTATTGACAATGCCGCACTTCACAGGGATGGACTCTATCTCCCCTTTCAACTTTGCAAGCTGCGTCGTGTCAAACGTGCTATTGTTGCTAACGTTTTGGTAAGCGGCGTCGTATAGAGCGACGCTCCTGATATCGTGGCCGCCAAATTGAAAGTCCTCGAGTCGCGCAAGATTCAGCTTGGAAAAACGTTTGTCCTCTGACAATATGCCGTTTGATCCGCTCAAGCCGCGCCTTATTGCGAGCACTCCTACAACGATCGTTGTGGCGACAGCACCTTTGATTCCGATGAACCAAACCTTCATCTCACTCGAATCTGCCTTTAATCTATAAAAATCTTTTAACAACAGCGCTAGGCGGATCAGTTGCGATATTGCGGCGCTCTTTTCTGTCGCGTCTCGCGACGCCGCGCAGTATATTTGCGATTGACGCACATTGCTTAAAAAGAGTGACGGTGGAGACGAACAAGCCCGCAAAAAGCGCCAGCCGCGTCAGCGTTGCTATTGTTTCTTCTTTTTGTCTTCAGAAACGAAGACATGTTCGGGTTTCTTCTCTTCTGGCTCGCAGATGCCTTCCGTATCAGGGCCGAGGTCGCACACTTCAAGCTTTTTGACCTTGTCCATGTCTTGTTCGTGCTCATAGTTGGCGTTATAGGCATCGGTGTCAGGGGCGTTTAGAGTTCCCGCCTTCATGTCCTTTTTGAACTTGTACTCTTCTTTTTTTTCGTCAACCATCGGGTATCACCGTGCGTACTTTTGTGCGGATTCTATTAATTAGTATCGGTCAAGCAGCTTATTCGATTAGGAGCAATTGTTTTGACAAATAGCCCGAAGTTCGCCTTTGGAACCCCGTTGACACAACCCCTTTCGACGCGCATGTTTGCCGCGCATAACGCGATTAATAGCGGCAAAAATTGCGTTTTGGATTGGCGATGCATAAGTTTTTGTGCGTGCTATGCGTATATGTCGTAGGAGATGATTGGATATTAACTCCCAAACCACTGAATGTAAACTTTGTGAGTTCATTTCCCCCACGGGAATGTGGAATAGCGACGTTTACACACGATCTTTCTGCTAGTTTATATAATATCTCTGACAACGTAGTTTGGAATGTGAGTGTCATCGAAGAGTGCAGGAAGCTTTTTTTAAGTAACGTATCACTCAGGGCCCAGGCGGCGCAACTAGGCAAAAAGGAGTTCGTTCGCAGCAAGCGCTTTGTGTCCAAGACGTTTAACGTCATCAAAGACTGCAATGTTGAGAGCTATACAGCGGCTGCGAAACGCGTAAATGACTCAAAAATTGACATCGTCAATATTCAGCACGAGTTTGGGTTGTATAAGGGCGATTTCGGCTGCTACATTCTGGAATTCATGCGCAGGGTCAGAAAGCCGATTGTCACGACCTTTCACACCGTCTTACCGAACCCCCCGCCCCGCATGAGAGAAGTCGTCAAGGACATCTACGCTCTTTCAGACAAAGTCATTGTTTCTGCAAACGCAGGTGCTGACCTGTTGCAGAACAAGTTTGGATTGGATAAGACACAGGTCACGATGGTGCCGCACGGGGTACCGCAATTACCTGAACTGGTCGACACAAAGCTCGCGAAGCGGGGTCTCGGACTGGCCGGAAAATTGGTAATAGCGAGCTACGGCTTAATCAATCCTGACAAGGGCATTGAGTATGTTATACAAGCGTTGCCCTCAATTCTTGAGGCGAATCCGCGGGAGAAAATTACCTATATGATCGTTGGAGAGCATCATCCTGCGCTCGATCGAAAGGTGCGCGAGTTATATAAGGAAAAAATCGATGGCCTAGTGAAGGAGCTTGGCCTTTCGCGCAACGTGAAATTCGTTGAACGCTACCTCTCTAACAAAGACATGATTAGGCACTTCTTGGCCACAGACGTCTGCGCCATAACGAACATGAATCCTGATCAGATCTCGAGCGGAGTCTTATCTCAGGCGATTGGGTGCGGCAGAACTATCGTCGCAACGAAGTTTGCACACGCGACTGAAGCTCTGTCGAAGGGGAGGGGCTTGTTTGTTGAATTTGGCGATCCTGAGGACATCGCAGAAAAAATCAACCTCCTCATCGCCGACGCTGAGCTTCGGAAGACCCTGAGCCACCGAGTGTACGCATACGGACGGGCTCTAACGTGGGACCAAATTGCCCGCAGGTACTTCAACGTCTTTGCGCAAGTGCGAGAGCCCGAAGTAGAGTTGCCGTCAATTCCTTTGCAGCAGCGTTTCTCTCAACCGATCGATCGCGCGCTGCGGCGCAGCAAGATCTGAAAAATCTTACAACAAAGCTTGAGGATATGGAAAACGCTGCGCTGGCATTTATTTAATTTTTCAATCGCCTGCCCGTTCCATAGTAGTCGCGCTTTACATCAGCTTAAGTTTGGCCAACGCTTCAAACGATTCAGCGCAGCTTGTGGTAACATCCGTTAGCGCGTCGCTGAAACATAGTCGCGCTTCGTCATACTGTCTAAAGTTAATTCGTCCTACCGCTTCTGTGAGTTTGCGAGTGGTTCTTGCGAAGATCACTTTTGAGCCGAGCACGTTCTGGGCGAGTTTTATCTCCATCATCAGCGAATTCAAATAAGCCTCAACAACCTTCTGGCCACCTATTAGTTCATCGTCTTTAAGCCCAATAAGCTTTTCAAGCAGTTGGTTTGCGATTGATACTTCAGACTTCAATTTCTCTGCGTATTCGAATTTGCGAATTAAATCTTTTGGTTCAGCCATGCGTCGCACCATTAAACGATATGGGGGTTAGGCTACATATAATTGATTCCATAAGCGGTTAGTGGGCATTAACGCCTTTTAACAGAATTTGGTGCTCGCCCGAATGCGTCGAAAGGCCATTCATTGAGCAGATGCTTCCGCGAGGTCCGCCACTACGACAGGTCTGCTATTCGTAAGCTCGAGGTTAAGAAATGCAGAGCGATTATCGGCGCAATCACACGGCGTGCTGATAGTCCGTTTGTTGCTCGAATTGAAACGCGAGGTTGAACAACAGTTGTTCGTTGAATTGATCGCCGATAATTTGCATCCCGATGGGCAAGCGCCCTTTTCGCCCGCACGGAACGGATAGAGATGGCACGTTCGCTAGGTTAATTGGAACCGTGTTAATATCGACCTTGTACAGCGACAGAGGATCTTCGATTTTTTCGCCGATCTTGAACGCAGTGTACGGCATCGTTGGTGCGATGAGCGCATCGAATTGCTTGAAAACCCTCCGAAAATCTCGGCTTATCAACGTCCGCGCTTTGCGCGCTTTCAGGTAGTACTTGTCGTAGTATCCTGCCGAGAGCGCATATGTGCCGAGCAGTATGCGTCGTTTGACCTCTTTGCCAAATCCTGATGCGCGGTTCTCCGAGAATGTCGTGTGCCAATCGTGGTCTTTTTGGACTCGATGTCCATAGATGATTCCAGAGTACCGGGCGAGGTTAGACGAAGCTTCCGACATCGCTTGGACGTAGTAGGCCGAGAGCGCATACTTGAGATTCGGCATCGACGTCTCCCTAGCGTGCGCGCCGATACTTTCGAGTACTGCTATTGCCTCCCACGTCGCATTTTCAACGACAGGATCAACACCTTCGCCAAAAAAATCCTGTGGCACCCCAATCTCTAAACCGGTTAGTTCGTCCGCGAGACTGGCGCCGCAGTGCGGCACGTGTGCGTCGCGAGAAGTGCTGTCCCAAGGATCGTAGCCAGCGATCACCTCAAAGAGTGCAGCACAGGCTTCGACGGTTCGAGCGATCGGCCCGATCTGTTCCATTGAGTTGCCGTACGAAATTAGACCATTGCGTGATACTCTGCCATAGGTAGGCTTCAAGCCAACCACTCCGCAAAAGGATGCAGGGCATCGAATCGAGCCGCCCGTATCAGAACCTAACGCAATATCGGCCTCCTGTGCCGCCACGGCGGCGGCACTGCCCCCGGAAGAGCCGCCTGGCACGCGTTCGAGGTCCCAAGGATTCCTGCACGGTCCGAAGCAGCTGGTTTCTGTCGAGGTGCCCATCGAAAATTCGTCCATGTTCGTTTTGCCAATTATGACCGCACCTTCTTCGCGCAATTTCTTGACAACGAACGCATCGTATGGGGGAACGTACTGTTCCAGCATTTTCGACGCGCACGTGGTTCGCAGCCCTTTGGTTGAAATGGCGTCTTTAATCGCGATAGGGATGCCCGCCAGCCGCCCGTCAAGTACGCCCGCATCAGCGTCTTGAGCTTGTTGTCGCGCACCTTCGTAATCGACAGTGATAAATGCGTTGAGTTTGCTTCGTCCGATGGATTCAAGTAATTCTTCGACGTGTTCTAGGTGGCTCATAGTATCCGCGGGCCCTTGAAATAGCCGTTGTCGACTCTCGGTGCGTTCGCAAGAGCCTCTTGTTGCGTTAGGCTCGGAACGACCTCATCTGCACGCAGCACGTTGCCCTCCTCTTGTTCAGTCAGTTCCGCTTCAATGTCTTCTAGCTCTTCGAAGTACTCCAGTATGGCATTGAATTGAATCGTGAACGCTTGCATATCTTCTTTGTCAAGCTCGATGCACGCGAGCCGCGCTATTTGTTCAACATCTCTCTTAGTGATCATTGTGCCACCGCGATACCGCGTTTTTCAGCTACTGATCGCAAATAAATCCCTAAGGCGCCTTTACTGTTGCGCTTGTCGCACGGAAGGTTCTTGTGTGCGAGTTTCTGCAACACGGCACTTACCCCTGTCCCATACTGGAGTGCTTTCTTCTTTCTGTATGCCAATTCCTGAGGTATCAGCTGCTCAGCCACTTTGCGCAAGATATACTTGTTGATCCCGTGGTTAAGTTTGAGTGAGCCATCTATAGTCAATCCGAACTTCACGACCCTCGGATCCAGATACGGCAAAATGATGTCTATCGAGTGATATGCGGCCGCTAAGTTGTCTCGTTCGAGATTGTCCCTCGCGATGTTAAGCACGTCAATTTCAAGCGCATTGCGCAGCCTGTTGTGATTTGCAGCGTAGAAATTTGTGTATCTCGAATACCCTGCAAAGAGTTCATCTGCACCTTGCCCGCTCACTATAGACTTCAAGCCCACTGCTTTTGTTTGCTCAAAAAGGACGTACATCGGCAGGGCAATCGCGACATCGAGCGGATTGCAACTCTCTACCGTTTCAATGACGCGGGGAATAAGCATTTCGACGTGACGTGCGTGAAGATGAATGATCTGGAGGTCAATTCCCATCAGACGGGCCGCCCGCTGTGCGCTCTTCAGATCGTGCGATTCAGGCAATCCTGCTGCGAAGTATCGATTGTTAGTGTTATCTGCCATGATCGCACAGAGCAAAGAGCTGTCGACGCCGCCCGAGAACGCGACGCCCATTTGTTCATCGGCGAGTTCGTTCATCACGGACTTAAGAAGTTCGCGAAGGTCTTTCACCGCGCGTGACTCGTTGTTCGTTGCGCGGATCCTGCTTGACCGCTGAAAGGTTTTTTTTGTGCCAAACGTGACGCTGCGCGGTTCGTGAATCGCCACCGTGGTTCCCGGATCAACCCGTTGCGCGTTAATGATTCCGGCGGACCAGAGAGCCTTGCGTTCAGACGCGAACGCGCATAGCGAGCCCTTGAGGTTTGAGCCGTAGAATAATGGTCGCGAGCCTATGCAGTCCCGGTCGAGCAGCAGAACGCGTGAATCAATAATGCGCGCCCGGGCGTAACTTGAGTGGTACCTGTCTGAAACTGTAATGGACAAGCCACTGCTGCCAGAATTCGCGCTGAATTGCGCATCGCCCATAGTACTAACGGCGTACTCTGTGCCATTCGCCAATTTTCCCTGGGAACAGTGGCGTACGTCTCCCCGATGCATCAAGACCTGGTGCATCGACCGCACAGCCCGGAAGGCTCTTGGTCCAACAGCTCCGACTATTCCAGACACTCGTCATGCCTCAGAAGCGTGACGACTCGCTCCACTTGTTGGGGAGCCGTCCCCACGTAGTTCTCGGGACGAACCATCCATTCGAGTTGTTCTTTCGTGAGGTGCTCGGCGAGCAGTGGCTCTTTGAGCAGTGCTTCTGCAAGGGTATCGCTGCTCTCGTATGCGTTCATTGCTGCTGATCGCATGATTTTGTGCGCACGTTGTCTTCCGATCCTCTTTGCGAGGTGCATCATTACGGCTTCGCTCATGTTCAGTCCTTTCATAAGATTGAGATTGCGTTTGATGTTCTGCTCGTTGAACGTCAGATTCCCTAAAACGTTGATCGAGAGCGTCACTACGTGATCACTGAGAATAGTTGCTTCAGGAATGATGATGCGCTCACTGGAAGAATTTGTGAGGTCTCTCTCGTCCCAGAGCGTGTTGTTTTCTAGAGCTGGCAAAACGAACGATCTGATAACTCGGGCTAGGCCGCAGATCTGTTCTGACTTGATCGGATTTCGCTTGTGAGGCATGGTTGAAGATCCCACTTGCGCTTTGCCGAACCCTTCAGAGACTTCAGCTATTTCGCTTCGTTGCAATGTTCTGATTTCTGTAAACATCTTCTCGAGGGACGTTGCGATGTTGGCGAGGAGCATCGCGTATTCCGCGTGACGATCCCGTTGTATGACTTGTGTGGATACTTCAACGGACTGCAATCCTAACAGTCTTAACGTGCGCTCTTGAATCTCGGCAGCCTGTTTGCCAAAGGCAGCTTGCGTGCCGACCGCTCCCGTCATCTGACCGACTTCGATCCGACCGCGCGCTTCTGCTAGCCGTTGCAAGTGCCGATATATTTCCATCGCCCAGACAGCGAACCGCAGACCGTATGTTGTCGGCACAGCGATTTGCCCATGAGTTCTGGCAGCGCAGACTCTCTCTTTATTCTCATCAGCAAGATTTACCAAAACGTTTTTGAGCCGAATGAGTTTCGACTTGAGAATTTTGCACGAATCGCGTAGCTGTAATGCCAGAGCGGTGTCAATGATATCGTTGGACGTCGCTCCGTAGTGCACATAGTCAGCTTCGGCGTGAATTTTCTCGGCAATGGCCTCGACGACGGCCATCACGTCGTGGTGGATTTCTTCTTCGATTTCTGCCACGCGTGCTAGTGTGATCTCTCCTGCAGCTTCTTCGATTTGGTCCGCCGCCTCTTGAGGTATAACTCCGAGTTCAGCTTCCGCTTTCGAAAGCGCGACTTCAACGCGGAGCAAATAGTGGAGCTTACGCTCTTGGCTCCATATTGATTTCATCTCGCTGGTGCCGTAGCGGAATTCAATCGGATGAACTGACATTTTTCGCTCCACAGTTTTCGATAATGTCTTTTGGCGCTCTAGCTTTAATTTTTTTGTCGTCGACGCCTATTTAAAGCGTGACGCCACGTCACGAACGCGGCAGGCATAATTGGCCAAGTTGTGCTCTGGAAACGCACTGCGTGTTTTTTTGATGAGCGTCACGCACCGAATTTCTGGCCTTTGCCTAAGAGATCCACGAGCACTGGGACCAAGTCAACTCCGCGGATACGATTCATGCCCCCCTGGGCCGCAAAAAACTCGTCAAACACGTTAATCTCATCCGTTCGAACTCCGTTTCCATGTACTAGGAACGGAACTGGGTCACCGGAGTGTTCTCTGAGGCTCACCGGCGTCGTATGATCTGCTGTAATGACGACAAGTGTAGATTCGTCGATTGCCAACTCTGACATCGCAGCATCGACTCGCGTCAAGAAGCGCGCTTTGGTATCGAAATCACCATCGTGGCCGGCTTCATCTGCTCCTTTTATGTTGAGCAGTACAAACGCGTGGGTCTTCAGCGCTCTGTTGACGTTCTTCACTTTTCCGTCAATATTTGAGTCAATGTGTCCCGTAGCGCCTTCAGTTGGTACGTATTCCATCCCAGTAAGTTTGCCAATCCCGATCACCAACGCGGTAGCTGCGATCACAGCGGCGTCAAGACCCGTGCGCTCTTTAAATGGGATAAGGTGCGGAACCGCGCCTGCCCCGCGAAGTAGTATTGTATTTGCTGGAAGCTCGCCCGCTTCGGTCCGTTTCTTGTTCACCGGGTGATTGCTCAGGATTGTGTGCACCTGACGCGTGAAATCATTAACGAGCGCCGCCGTTTTTTCTGGGGAAGGGCCGGTCGTGGTGGGTTGCGACGACAACTGTGCCCCGATGCGATGCGGATCAGTGGGCGTAATGCTCGGACTGAGTCCTTCACCTCGCAGAACAAGAGCCGCTCTATGTCCTGCCGACTGTTTAAAAATGAAATCGCAGTCAAGGTGGACGTGCTCTCTGATCGCTTCCGCTAGGCGATGGGTGTCGCTGATACGACCCGCGCGCCGGTCGATGACGGCACCGTCTTTGACTGTGGCGAAATTGCCGCGGAAGGCAATGTCGCCGGGTTTGACGTCAATTCCAACTCCTGCTGCCTCGAACGGCCCGCGTCCGGTGTACACTTCTTTCGGCGAGTAACCAAGCAACGAGAGGTGCGCCGTGTCAGAACCTGGAGGCGTGCCGGGTGCTATAACGTCCATGATTCCTAAGATCCCTTCGCGTGCTAACTGGTCAAAGAACGGAAGGCTAGCGGCCATAAAAGGCGTCTTTCTATTGACCGTTGGACGGTCGGCCGCACCGTCGAGCACGACAAGCAAAATTTTCGTAGGAACGTCCATGTCGCAGGAACTTGCAGCCAAGCGCAAACGTGTGCTTATGGTTCGGCTAATATCTTCGTTTTGCCGATTTCTACGCGCCGCAACGGGTAGATAATCTTCGCTTTTTTGTAGATATCGCTCGCGAGCTTTCCGAGAACGACTTCGTGGATGAACGGTTCATAATTAAGATCTTTTCCGCGTTGCCGTAGAATCCCGTTCATGATCTCACGGATCGCTTTGATTTGAGAAGATCCCGCTCGTTTTATTGTAAACGACATCGGCTTAAGGTGGATCTTATAGCCATCTTTTGTCGTTACAACGATATTTGACTCAACAAGACTGGTACGCCTTTTCACGAGGCTCCTGAGGTAATCGCGCGTTAGTTCGTGCCCTGTAAACCTCGTGTGCGCGGACTCACCATTTACTTCATCGATCTTAAAGTGCATTTTTACGTTTTGCTTTCCTAAGTCGTTCGTCAGTTCGCCGAGCGTGGTATCTATGACTCGCCCGACCAGCTTTAGAGAGTCGTCGGCAGGGGTGGTCCCGATCCTCGTGCTGCCAAAGATCTCAGGCGTCACTACGTCGTACCATTTCTTTGCTTTCCAGCCTTCAGCTTTCTTCCTTGTCTGTCTTCTCGCCATCCAAAAACTCCTTGTACAACCTGCAGGAACTCAATGACTCCTACAGCGCTTGCAATCAGCTTACGCTACGATTTTACTTGTGAAACTTACACGTATATAAATGATCGTACCACATAACACTTCTTCACAGGAACTTAATTCCCTCGGGCAGCTCATTAATACGCTTTGCGAATTTCTGCGGCCATAATTCGATATCCAGCCCTTTTTGCGCAAAAAATGCGGCGGCCCACCTTTCCAAGCCGACGCCTGAGCACCCGGACCACAGGTGTCCTTTTTGGGTTTTCACGTTGAAACCGCGAGGATATTTGTCTCCGTTTATGCTCACATTTTGAAACTCAAGCCACTGGCTGCCCGTCCGCTCACCCCGATACGGCAAGTATGCTTCGTAGTCGATCGTGCCTGCAGAACGGTCATCCAGAGTTTCAATGAGTCCTTCTTGCGCCATAAACCAGGGCGTAACGCGCGCTATTCTCCATTCGAGATCTAGTATGTCGTTAAAAATGCGCGCGAAGCGCTTCTCGAGTTTATGTGCCTCCTCGTTGACTTGTTTAGGGCTGCCGACCCAGACGATTTCAATTCGGTGAAACTCATCGACCCGCTCTATACCGTGGATGCCGCCGCTTTCGTATCGATGTGACGTGCCAGATCGATCAAACACTTTGATCGGAAGCGACTCTAAGGAAATCGTTTCGCCTTGCATAAATGGCCAAAACGAAGGACATTGGGCGTAGCACATGCCCCCGATGGGGTCGCCGATCTTCTGTCTGATAAGCTCCACGGGAATCTCATTCGTTACTTTGTAGTAATCTATGACGCCTGCCCAATATTCCGGGTCGCGCGTTTTAGGGCTAGAAACGTAGTAGATCTCCGGATAGATTCCTCGTGCATGTCCAGAACGTTTCCAGACCTCCCAAGGAACCATCTTTGGAAATATCATCTCAGAATAACCGAGTCGCGTCAAAATTTCCTTTTCGATGATTTTTTCAAATGTGTTGAAGACTTTTGTCACTTGAGGCCCGAATATCCATTGCCCGCGGCTCAAGCCGTGCTTGATCCACTGGCGCTCCTGCAGTTCTAGAGTTGGATCGCGCCGAAAGTGGTTCTCTTTTTCTGGGCTTTCCCAGATCAGATCCCAGTTCTCAGCCTTCGTCCCGTAGAGTTGGTGCTTAATCTTCTCCTCGATAAGATTCACTATGCGGTCCGGGATTTGTTTCTCTATCTCTTGCTCGCCGACGGCGAGCTGCAACGTGAGCACTTTGTCCTCATATGATGTCTGTTTCACAAACGGCAGTTCAATGCGCACAGGTGTTTCAGCCTCGATCTGTATAGTGAACTCATCGATCTCGTATCCTCTGACCCCGATCCGATATTTCGTCCCCATAGTCGTCCCCAGGGCTTTTTTGAAGCGTAAGAGCGCATCATGGGCACGTGCGTACCTACCGCTGACGATTCTGACGCACAGCTCATTGGCGTGCGCGTGCCATTCAATTATTCTCGCTGCTTCTTTGATCGAGTCGCGCGGAACGCCTTTGATGAAAAGGGCGTCATTAGCATCGTCGACTGCCTTGTGTAGTTCGAGATCTGCTTCTAATGGGAGATCGTCACTGAACTTAAGATGAGCCGTCAAATCAAACTCCATGTTGCGCACCTATCATTCTTTCCGGCAAAGCCGCGTGAGTGCTGTTGCTGACTTTTTTTCCGTCCCAGCGTCCTGTTCTCTAAACGTGACTCGCTAGCGCAATCAAGCACCGCAGCAACGTCACAAGCTAGCCCGCTCTAAAGTCCGAGTATGAAGTGCCAGGTTCTTAACTGTAGTGCTTAACGGTGGCCCCGATGCTTGACAACGCAGCTCCGACGGTCAGCCTCTTTGCACGGCGCTCTGCTTACTGTTGTGGTGCGAAGTGCACGGCTGTGAAGACGCGCGATGCAACCGCTGCGGGCGACTTCATTCGAACCTCAGTGCAAAGCTGTCTGGGCCGCGGGAAACGGATAGAATCGCTTAAAAAAGTTTATATGCTTGCCAAGCTTACAAGCGTTAATTATTAATACGGCGAGGTATGAGTATCAAAACTTGCGGAGGTCATCAATCTGCGAGATCTATTCTCTAAGCGGTCGATCGAGTCACAGCTGCGGAATCCGACCGAGGACTTTAACTTAGAGACGCAAGAAATTGAGTATCGGAAAGAGCTCCTCACCTCGCGCGCGTGCCGGATTAACGTCAAGCGATCTGAGAGAAAGAAACAAGCGCAAACCGGGATGGGATATTCCGAACTAATTGAGCTCTCTGCGAAGAACTGCTATTTCTGCCCTACTAACATTAAGACGGCGACGCCAATGTTCCCTTCGAGTTTAGTGCCCGAAGGCAGAATCAAACTCGGCGAGACGACCGTATTCCCTAATCTTTTCCCTTTTGCGAAGTATCACGCGGTCGCGACGATCTCACGGGAGCATTTTCTTGGGATTGATGAGTTCACTCTAAAGCAGATACAGGATACCGTCAAAGCGAGCATCAAGTACTTTCGCTGCGTCAGATCAAAAGACCAGAAAGCCGTATATCCAATTTTTAGTTGGAATTTCTTGCCGCCTGCAGGTGCGAGCGTGATTCACCCGCACGTCCAGCTGACTATAGACGAGCAGCCGACTAATCTCGCCTGGTTGTACCTATCAGCCTGCAAAAGATATTATGCAAAACACAAAGAGAATTATTGGCTGCACCTGCTTGAAATTGAAAAAAAAGAAGGAGCGCGGTTTCTAGGAGAGATTGGAGACGTTTCCTGGATAACTAGCTATGTGCCCCTCGGCAATGATGAAATATGTGGGGTATTCCACGATGTCTCATCGCTGTATAGCCTTGACGACACGAGCATCTCAGATTTGAGCAAGGGACTTAAACGGGTTTTTACCGCTTACACCTTGTACGGCGTTCACAGCTTCAATCTGAGCACATTCTCGGCGTCAAGCGATGACGAGAGCTTCAGGCTTGTCGTGAGGATCATTGCGCGGCCATACCCCCAAAGCTACTACAACAATGACGCAGGCTATATGGAACGACTTCACGAAGAAGTAATCATCGAGTCTATGCCCGAAAAAGTGGCGTCTGACTTGAAAGAGTACTTCGGCTAGCTCACTCCTGAGCGATGATAATCATGTCGTCTAAGGATCTCAATCCGAGCTTTTCAGATGATTTCACGATGCCCAGTTCCCCTTCTATGTAGAAAGCTGGGATCTCTTTCATTCCATGCCTGTAAGCGAGAAATGCCCTGTGATGCCCGTCGACGATGTGGTAGCAGCGACCTTTTTTTGCGACCACAATAGGGTACACCACACCGCGTTCGAACTGCTGTTCCCGTAGCCGCAGCTCTCCTGGATCTAAGAGTTTTTGAGTCGGGATCAGAGACTCAACCCACACTCGTGTGTGTCCTAGTCTGACGCCAGGGTGCAGCGTTTGAAAAAACGTGAAAATACGCTCAACATTCTCAGAAATGATGTTTTCGATGCTCGCGCGCAGCATGTCGGTGCCGGTGACGATTCCGATGACGCGCTCACCCTCGACGATGGGGAGATGGTGAATGTGGTTATAGGCCATCACGCCTGCAACGCTGACGATGTCATCATCCGGTTTTGCGGACACCAAGTCCGTCTTCATGAGCGCCGCAATTTTCTGATGGTGCTTCGCCAGAATGAGATCTACGCTAGTTACGATGCCTACCATCTTCCCATCATCGACCACGGGAAAACCTTCGTGGCCGGTTTTTGCAATGAGAGTCAACGCTTCAGCAACCGTGGCATTTGGTCGTAAAGGGATAACTGGAGCGGAAATGTACTCTTTGACGCTGACCAATTGGATTGTTGCCTCCCTAAACGTACAGGTTTAATCTGCAAGCCTTTCTTTGCGCCGCAACCGGGAACGATTAGATTGTCTGATTGACACGCATTTTTGTCCCGTACGTCACGCGGTCAATTGCGTTCTCGTAAACTAGCGTGTGCTTTTGAGCGACGTTCTTCCAGATGATATAGTTTGCCACATAGCCTTGTGCGTGCTCGCTGTACGTTTCGAGCATCAGGTCACTCGTCAGCAGTATTGTGATAGCTTTTCGCAGTTCCTCAAGATCGTCGACTGGGACTGCTATGCCCGCACCGCTTGCTTCAATTTCTGCTTTCAGGCCCTCAAGTGACGAGACAATAGCGGGTTTGTTGAGTGCAAAAGAGTGCGCGAGATTGCCGCTTTGTGACGCGTGTTTGTAGGGGAGCACGACGAAGTCTGATGCCGAAATAATGCTATCATAGGTATCAGGGTCGAAAGCGCCTAGTATCGTCCTGATGTGGTCTTTTACGGGAGACTCGTCAATTTTGCGCAGTAATTGTTCTTTGTACTTGATTCCTGCGACCGAACCTGGCCGAGCGTCGCCGGCGATCAGCAGTATCGCAGACGTGCCCGCTTCACGAATGACTTCAGGCCAGATTTCGACTACGTCCTCGAACCGTTTGTTTGGTTCAAACCATCCAATACAAAGTGCGACCTTCTTGCCAACCAGGCCGAAGCGTTCTTTTGCAAGAGGATCAGGCACGACATCTTTGGCGCCGTGCGATATGACGTGCACATTGTGCGGGATCCAGTCAAGATTGTAGGGCAGAAATAGCTTTTGAACTTCGGCGTGGACGATTGCAGAGTCTAGCAGTCGCAGACTAACGTCAGTAAATATCGCCTCGGGGCGATCAAGAGACGTATAAATAGAGTGATAAGTCATGACAGATGGAATCTTCTCCAACTTAAGTCGAAAAAGGAGCGGAAGAATTCGGCCTCCGTAGTCGCCGTGCGTTAGGTAAAGTCCATATTCGTGCTGAATATGGACCACATCCGGCTTGAGTTGCTCCACGGTGGCAAAAACCTTTTCGTCCCATCCGGGGTCGCTGGTGTCGATAACGGGATAAACGTCCTCTTCGCGATGTCCGCCATATTCCTCATCTGTGTGACAAATAATGTCTACGTGGTGACCGTTCTTTCGCAAGGCGCCGACTAGTTCCGAGCTGTAAGTAGCAATCCCACAGTGTCGCGGCGACCAGCTTGTTACCATAATGATGTTCATTTACCGCTTCTCCATGATAAATGACTGAGTCAGAACGTTCATTTTGATGTGTACAATGCGTATTTCGGCAGCCCTTTAATTAAATTTCGGTTAGCTACTGAAAAGCGGCGCTCAAAAAGCCTGAGACTGTCAAAAAAGCCATATATATCATTGCTCATCACTTCAATGGAACCATATGAAAACACTCATCTTGTGTGATGGTTATGGAAAGAAGCAAAGCGTCTATGAGGGTAGCTCAAACGCGCTAATTTCTTTGACCAAGGGATTTGCGGTAATCGACAAGCTGCTACTCGATTTAGCCACTGTTGGACTAAGCGAAGCAATGCTTCTGACCAGCGTTTCTTTTTCCTCGTTGCAAGTTGCACTCGGAAGCGAGCGCAAAGGCGTCGAACTCAGCTACGAACATGCCACAAGGACGTTCAAAAACATTGCGTCTGCCTGCAGCAAAATGGATGACGATGTCCTAGTTATGGATTGCGGCATTGTTGCAGACATCAATTTAAAAAAGATGCTCATAAAGTTCGCCCAGGTGACGGCACCTGTGCTCATCTATGCTGCCACCGGCGCAGAATCGCGCGCTTCTACTGACCGCGTGTCTGGAGCTTTGTTTGACTGGGAGTCACGTGCGGTTTATGGCGGGATCTTCTGCGTTCGAAAGGGGTTTGAGCTGGGTCAATTTTTGCTCGGAGACGAGCTCGAAGAGGTGCTTCCCCTGCTGGCGGATCTCGGGCAGCTTGACGTTTATGAAGAGGCGAACTTCTTGGGCACTTTTTACACTGAAGACGGAAAAAGAAGGATTCTCCAGGAGTTTCACAATAAAACGGCAAAGCCTTGGGGCTATGAGAAGGTTCAGATAATTACTGAGCTCTACTTGCTCAAAGAGCTCTATATTCGTGAAGGCTACCAATCGTCGTATCACTACCATAAAAGCAAAGACGAGACCATGCTCATCGTACGCGGGACGGGCTATATTGAATTTGACGATCGTAGAGAGTACTTCGAAGTGGGAGACACGATCCACATCAAACCTTACGAAAAACACACCATCGTCGCAAGCACTGACACGGTTCTATATGAAGCTTCCACGCCATTTCTAGAAGACACCACACGCGTGAAAGATTTTTATCCCGTTAGGTAGTGGTCAGTTGTAATGTCCGTTTCGTCTCGATCTCCCTTTTCAGCTCGCTTAGCGTTCTTCCCAGCATGTTCACTTTCGGACGAAGTGGGCTGTTTGGGTGTGTCTCTAAAAGAAGCCGGATCGAATTGAGTTCGCGATAGTAAGGCCCGAGTCTCCGGTTAAAATGAATCGCCTCGTCTCGGCTAATGTCGTTTTCTGCATCAAGATCTTTTTGAATCGCTTCGACTTTGCGGATTACGTTGTTGATCTTTTGATTTATATGCCCAGCGTCGTTTTTCATCGGCGCTTCGTTAACGCCGAGGCTAAGCACAAGATCATTCAGTGAATCGGCGACAACTCTGCCGCGATCGGTGAGTTCGACGTACTTGACCCGGCCGACTTTCTCAGACCGTAACAAGCCCAGCTTCTCCATGCCCCAAAGCGTTTTGACGGCATGTGGGTACGTGCAGTTGCATTCTTTAGCCAGAACCGATACGTAGGTTCGATCGTATGTACGGATAGTGAGCAGCAGTGACGTGGGCATTTTGTGTAAGAAGACGCCTGCAAGCTCATTCGCAGCCATTGCTTTTTTTTGGGAGCTAATGCTATATAAAGCCGTGTTAGGATGAAAAATCTCTTAGCAGTTCACTAAAGCTTCTTCCCTTCTTTAGTCCGGTTTCTATTAGGTGCTCCCTGCGAACTACCTGCAAGACGCTGTCTGCGACGGCTGCACTCTCAGTCGATGGGATTATGACGACTCCGTGCGCATCGGCTTTCAACAGATCACCCGGTCGTATTGAAAAACCATTGACGACAAGAGAAACATTTACCTCTCCTCTGTTTGTCGGCTTTCCAGCACGCGGTGTTATCCCTTTTGCCCACACAGGATACTGAAGTGCATCTATGGTCGCGATGTCTCGACAACTTCCATATACGATGGTACCCGCAAGTCTACGCTGTTGCGCAGCCCGAGAAGTTAGACCGCCCCACACCGCATAATTAGAACCTGAACCGTCAATGAAGAGCACGTTGCCAGTGAAAGCCACGTCAATAGCACTGACCACAGTGCCCCAGTCGGTCGGATTCGTTTTGACGGTAACAGCGGGGCCGGCGATGGCCGCGTGCGGCAAAACGGGCTTAAGGCAACCCAACACATTGCGCCCATCCATGGCGTCCGCGAGTATCGGAGTCGAGGTGTTCTGAAATAGGAGAAGCAGGTCCGCTTCTGACCACGGTCTCGCCTTGGAGCTCTCCCGCGGTGACCTCATAAGGCGTTTCCAAAGATCGATCTCAGCCTTTTTCGGTTCTTGATTAGACAAAGGCAACTAAACCTCGTAAGGCAGCCTCAGGATCGGCGGCTTTGGTTACGCCAGAAGCGAGAAGCACGCCTTGCGTTCCAAGTTCGATTGCGGCTTTGACGTCCTCACCTTTCGAGATGCCTGCACCACAAAGCACTTTTATGCCTATGGCAGCGTCGACCGCTCCCGTTACCACTTCGGGATTCGCTTTTGATACAGGAATACCCGAGCCAATCAATTCGGGAGGCTCAATTGCTACAAAATCGGGACACAGTGAGGCAGCCGCCTTAGTCGTCGATACGTTGTTGGTACAGATTATGGTCGCCAAATTTGCCCTCTTCGCGGCCTGATTCGCAGCGTCAATCTCGGCCAACTCAAGGCGTCTCTCCGAGTGATTTATGAGTGTACCGCGGGCTCCGGCCTCAGCGATCGCTTCAGCTAGTATGTGGCCGGTGTGGCCACCAAATTCTATTCCATCGATATGCTGTGCATAGACCGGTATGTCTACTTTGTGCGCTACTTGAAAGATATCTGCGGCTTGCGGTACGACGACCATAGTAACGCCTGAGTCGTCTGCGACTTTGCTGGCGGCAGTTGCGAGTGCGACAGCATTTGCTCCAGTGCTTTCGACATACGTCTTAAAATTAATCACGATTAACGGTTTCATGCTCACCCCTTTTTGTTCTTTGGATCTACGTTTCATCGCTGCGCATCGCGGGGGTACCTATCTTGAGCGAGCAGCATTCTTGAATGTACGTTGGCAGTGGCGTTGGGTCTTAGTGATGTAAAAAGGCTAGGACCAGGCCGATTGGCGTTCAGACCGGGCGGGGCCTACCCTAGAAGTCAGTCTTTACCCGGTACTGATCGATATCGCTTTGTTTCAATCCTTCGAGAAACACGCGCGCGGCGCCTTCCACGTCTCGCGCGGCTGTAATAGCGCGGCCTACCACTAGAATGTTGGCACCCGACTTCAGCGCTTCTTCGATATTTCCTTTTCGTATTCCTCCCGCAACTGCGACGAGCTTGGCGTACTTTTTTATGTTAGAGATGTTACCCCACGCGTGTGCTAAGTCTTCGGTGTCGATTGCCCTGTGGAGTTCCACGATATCTGGCTTATTTTTGAGCGCCTTTAGGACGCTTTCTGGCTTATCGACGTTTAACATGTCCACAATAACGTAGATCCCGGTCTTATTTGCCTCTTCTATTGCTTTGTCTATGGTCGACGCGGAGGCTAGTCCAGAGACTACAACGGCGTCAGCCGCTTCATCTGCAGCCAAGCGCGCTTCGAGGTTTCCGGTATCGAGAGTTTTCAGGTCTGCTACGATGAAAGCACTCGGTCGCGCCTTTCGCATCTCTCGAATCACGCCCAAACCATAGCGTTTGATAAGAGGCGTGCCAGCCTCAAGGATGATATGGTCGCTTGTTGGGAGCTGATCCAAAACAGTGAGCACAGAACTTAACTCTGTCAAGTCGAATGCCACTTGAAGGTACGGCGGATCCCAAAGCCGAGTGACTTTGAACCCCATCACAGGGTGGAGCGATCGGTCTTTTTCATATAGAACCTTGTCCATAGATGGAAAGTCGCTCAATGCTCTTCGGAGCGCTAGTTTGGTAGCGCCGTAGTTGTAGCGGTAGATCTTCTCGTAATCTCGTGCCTCGGGGTGAACGTATACGGATATTACTAGCACAAACTGCTCACTCGCTTCCTTTGGAATGACGCCGTCTTCCACGGCGTCTGCGACTGCTTTTGCAACCGCGGCTTGGGCCGGGCCGAAGACCCGCGCCGCCTGTTCTAAGTCTTGTATGGTCACCTTGGGTACGATGAGTGTTGCAGGCTTTGTTAGCAAATTGGGCCTAATTACCGCCAGCAGAGGGGTATGCCCTTGGGAGAGATGCGTTAATCCACTCGCAAATGCGTGCCCTACTGGACCGTTCTTGTCCCCTACCAGGAGGTCGATATGGGCTAGTTCAGGATCGGTGCCAATCAAAGCTTCGCCTACGTGCAATTCGGATTCCTCTCCTTTTTTTACACAGTTAGTAGTAGGTATTTGGTCTATATAGCTTTCCTTTTGGCGCTGCGCCCCAAAAGTGTGCAGAATTAGTCCCGTTTTGCGGTGAGGTAGATTTGGAGTAACTTTTTGCTCACGACATGGACATCGTGGTTCTGAACCATTTTTTGTGCGTTCTCTCTGAGCCTCCTTGCATTCGCCTGATTTGTAACAACCTCGTTGATCGCGCTCCTGAATTCTTCCGCTTTCGTGAATTTGACGCAGTTGTGCCCGTCGACAAAATCGCTGTACGCTGCCAAGTCTCGCAAGACGATGGGCACACCGCAAGCAGCCGCCTCAAGAGCAGCAATCCCTTGATTCTCCTCATAGCTAGGAAAAACGAACACGTCCGCCGCACTGAGGGCCTCGCAAATGCTGTTCACTCGGCCCGTGAAAAGCACGTTCTTTGGGGTCGCTTCGAGCACATTCTTAGCCGCTTTGGGCAAGAATGGCCACGTCAGGATTCTTCCCACCCACACGAACTGGAAACGCGGCAGCTTCTTGGCGGCGTCCACAAAGTCGTTGATGCCTTTTCGCACAAAAACCAGACCAATTGAGAGAACCATCGGGCGGTCATCCAAGGCGTGCTCTGTCTTAAACTTCGCCGCGTGTTTTTCATCGCACTCGTACGAGCTCAAATCAATGCCATTGCTGAGAACCGCTATTCTGCGCTTGATGTTGAGCGTGCTTTTTAGTACCCCCTTCGTGTACGCGGAAGGCGCTATGCATACATCGGCCAGATTGTAGAAGAAGCTTAGATATCCCTTCAGACAGGCGCTGATGAAATTGGCGCCTAAATAACTGTTGGCGACGTCTTGCGGGGTCGTATGGGCGTGAATTATCACTGCCTTGTGACGCGCCTTATGCAACAGCGCCAACAGAAGAGCGATAGGCCCGAAAGTGTGGGCGTGCATAACGTCGCATATCTTTATCGAGTTTTGGTAGAACCGCACGCCTTCCGATTCGAGTAGTTGCAACATTTTCTGCGTGTTGTGGATACTGGTGAGGATGCCGCTCTCACCGTACGTCCCATATACCAGATTCACGCTCAACGTGTGCATTGACGCTGTGCGGCTCATCTAAGCGATCATACTCGCGCTAAGGGTGCTGAGGCTTCTCTCGATGGTCTCTAATGACAGCCTCAATTGACTGTCGCCGACTGTGATAGAGAGTAATCCTCCGCCGACAGTTCCAATCGCGGCATGCGCGACTCCATGAGCCTTGAGAGCGGCCGAAACGGAGTCCAGGCTTTGGGACGTCACAGTAAGTATCGCTCTGCCGGTGCTCTCGGAAAAAAGTTCGTCCTCATCGTCTAAACAGCGAGACAAGTTCACTTCGGCGCCGATATGTTTGCACATTTTTCCGAGTGCAGCTACAAGGCCCCCCCTCGAGATATTGCTCGCGGCCGTGATCTTTCCGGTCTCGACAACTTTTACCAATGCATCGATAGTCGGTTTAATCGTTTTGCGGGGTTGCGGGACAGCACCTCCGATCTTAAAGATTTCAGCATACTCCGACCCACCGTATTCGGGATACGTTTCGCCGATCATCATCACGATATCTCCTTTTTCTTGGAAAACTGTGGGAGGGACCGCGGAGATGTCGCTGAGAATTCCAACCATTCCTATTGACGGAGTAGGGATAATCGCCGTGTGGAACTCTTCGCTTTCGTTATAGAGCGAAACATTTCCGCCAACGATTGGCGTGCTGAGGATGCGAGCGGCGTGGGAGAGCCCGGCCACCGCTCGTTCAAGCTGGGAAAAGACGGCTACATTTTCAGGATTGCCGAAATTGAGGCAATTGACAAATGCGACTGGCGTTGCCCCTTTCACGGCCAAATTCATTGCATTTTCAAAGACGGTGACTGCTGCGCCTTTAAATTGATCCGTTGCGACTTGTGTGGGATTGCAGCCTGAGGACAGTGCTATTCCTAGCCGAGCGTCGATCGAGAGAACTGCCGCTCCGTTGCCTGGCTTGACTATGGTCCGCGTTTGCACTTCGTGGTCGTATTGTCGATACACCCAGTCTTTCGTCGCGACGTTGGGAGACGAAAGCACACGAAGCGCTTTCTCTTTGAGTGTCAGATCTCGAGCGAGCGACTGTTCAAGGTGCGACTGCGCTTTTGGGCGTTCAGGTGTGCATAGTGGGGCCTCTTCGGTGAGTAGCTTAATTGGTATGTCGGCGATTATCGTCCCGTGGAGCTCTACGACGTATCTAGGCTCATCGATCACCTCACCAATTACGGCGCTATTTAAGTCATACTTGTGGGCAATAGCTAGTATTTCCTCGACGTGCTGCGGCGGAACCTCAAGGACCATCCGCTCCTGCGACTCAGAAACCATTATTTCCCTCGGCGTCATACCAACTTCGCGTAAAGGAACGGCATCGAGCACAATTCGCCCTCCAAACGTTGAACACATTTCGGCTGAGGCCCCTGACAACCCTGCGGCCCCTAAATCGCGACACGCGAAAACATAACCTGTAGCAATCGCTTCGAGCGTTGCATCGATGAGGAGTTTTTCCGTGTACGGGTCGCCAATCTGGACGGAAGGCCTGTCAGACGCTTCAGATTCTTCGCTGAGATCTCTCGAGGCGAAGGATGCGCCGCCAAGACCGTCTCGGCCGGTGGCTGACCCTATGAGGACGATCTTGCTGCCGGGTTTTTTTACGCGTCCGGTAACGAGCGTATCAGGCTGGCCTAGTCCGACGCAGACCACGTTGACGAGCGGATTTCCGTCGTAGCTCGGATGAAACAGGACTTCACCATTGACAACGGGCACGCCTATGCAGTTGCCGTAATCGCCGATTCCTTGAACAACGTGCTCGAATAGGTACCGGTTTTTTTCATTCTCTAAGGTGCCAAAATAGAGGCAATCCATCAGAGCGATCGGCTTGGCGCCCATTGAGATAACGTCGCGCACAATTCCGCCGACGCCGGTCGCGGCGCCGTCGTACGGATCAACGTACGAAGGGTGATTGTGACTTTCCATCGCTATCGCAAGAGTGAGGTGATCGCTCAGCTTTATGATGGCGGCGTCATCTCCGGGGCCTACGACAACGACGTCGCCGCGCGACGGCATTGTCTGAAGGAGTGGTTTACTTGTCCGATAGGCGCAGTGCTCTGACCACAGATTTTCGAATATTGCACTTTCGACTTCATTTGGTCGGCGACCGAGTGCTTCCGTAATAATTTTTTCGTCTGCCTCTTTCAGTGCCATCCTTGCACTCCTATAGCCCCTTCATTAGTTAAACCTTAGCAATTCTTTTATCTGTGTAATAAGACCTATGTTGTCGCATGACGAGCCGGCACTTGGCGGAGGGCAAAGAGACGTCCGAGATCTATCTGGGCTGCAGCGGATGGCATTACGATCATTGGCGAGGGGTCTTTTACGACACGCGTCGCAACTACCTGGAACAATATATTCGTTTTTTTCGCTCTGTAGAAGTCAATTCAACGTTTTATCAGTTTCCGAAAGAGTCTCAGATGAAGAACTGGTACGCCTCGACGCCCGATGACTTCAAGTTCTCCATAAAAATGAACCGCCATATCACGCATACAAAAAGGCTGCACGACACGCGCAGACCCCTCTGTGACTTTTTGAAGACCTGTTCGGTGCTCGAAGATAAGTTGGGCCCATTTCTTATAGGGCTCTCAGCGACGTTTAAAAAAGATTTGAAACGTTTTGATGAGTTTCTTTCCCTTCTACCAGAATATCGTTTTGCCTTTGAGTTTCGCCACGACTCGTGGTTTGACGTTGAGGTGTTTCAACGGTTTCGAAACCAGCGAAAGCTGACGCTGACGATGTTGGGTGCACAATTCGATCGCAATGTGGAATGCTTTGCGGATTTCGCTTACATAAGGTGGCACGCTCGCGGCGGAGAGCTCGACAGGTACACGCCAAGAGAAATAGACTACTGGGCGCACCGAATCCGCGAGATTTCACAAAAAGCAGACGTTTTCGGCTATTGGAACAACGATGCCTACGGATATGCGCCTCAGAACTGCCTAGAGCTTACGCGAAAACTGTCGTCACTTTGAGATCGGAAACGGCAGATCACGGTGAGACGTGCATTTGCATGCTGCCCGTGGTGACGCTGTCGCGTTCGCGTACAGCTTTCACAGCGAAGCGCACCAGCTAAGAAGCTTGGCCTCAAATGAGGAGCACGTTTGCAGACATATCAATGGACCAAACACGACTCTGAAGTAGTAGTGTCATGGGGGAGGGACTACCCAAACAGGGCCCCTAGCCCTTCCATGCCTGTTTCTTCTTCCTCTTCTTTCTCCTTCTCCTTTTCTTCTTCCGCTTCTGCTTCTTCCTTCTTCTCGGCGGGCGCTGGGGCCACCGGTGCAGCTGCTGCGGGTGCTCCTGCAAATGCCGCTGTCGATATAGCCTTGTCGATATCGATGCCTTCGAGCGCTGCGATAAGTGCCTTTGCCCTCGCCTCGTTGACTGTTGCGCCTGCCGCGTTGAGGACGTTCGTAACGTGCTCTTCAGTTATTTCGTTGCCTGCCGCGTGCAAAATTAGCGCTGCGTATACGTATTCCATTCGTTATCACCTTTGCTATGTTGTGGGTCTTTAGATTATCCAAATAACGCCCCGAGACCTTCCATGCCTGATTCGGATCCCTTCTTCTCGTTCTCCTCCTCCTTCTCTTCTGACGCTTCCTCTCCCTTTTGCGGCGCTGCCTTTTCTTTATCCGATTCGGGTGCCTTCGCCTGCGTGCTCTTTAGTGCGATGAGCGCATCATCAAGTGCCTCGTTCGGAAGTTGATAAACGAGCGCTAGTGCTGCTGCTTGCGCTCTCAAGAGCAGAGCTTTCAGCACTTCGGGCTCAAAGATCTCAGCGTTAACCCCGAGATTCATTGCTTCAGATGAGGCTTTTTGAAGCAGCGTCGCAGCCGTTAGAGACGTCGGGTATGCTGCGTTGATTGAGAGATTCAGCGCCTTTGACACGGCCAAAACAAATTGACCAAAGTATGCCTGCTCATCGATGTGTAGGTCCTTGGGGAGGTAGAGTACGTCGCCGTCGTACGCCGCTCGAAGATATAAGCCGACTTCCATCGGGTAGATTTCAAAGCGCTGGAGTACGTCGGCTAGCCGCGCGCTTATCGCCTCGCCCGCTTTAGCGACCGTTTTTGTCTCGCGTATTACGATTTTGCCCTTTTCGATTGCGGCCGGTATCCCAACGTTTTGAAGATCTCCGACTATCGGCCCCGGCCTGAACGACGTGGGCCCTTTCTTCACGATTATATCGCTAGGCGCCTCGTCACCTGCTTTGGCTGGTGCGGGGGTTCTGCTGTTCTCGAGCAGCTTAAACAGCTTGAACGGATTGAGATCAGTGAAGATTAATGCCGTTGGCCCGTCAACGTTTTCGAACAATTGAAGCGTCGTTTCCCCAAGCTGCCCTAGCGCACGGTGGATCAGGGAATTTCGGGCGACCTGTATTTTAGCGACACCGCGAAGCTCGGCCCGGATGCTCTGAAATTGACGTGCAGGGATGCCCTGGATACTGATAACAGCCGTGACTTCGTGCGCCTGGACTTCGGCTTTGATCTTGGTGACTTCGTCGTCTTTCCAAGCCGGTCGGTGCACGTTTGCAGTTGCTGCCATTTTACATTACCCTCACTGCGGGACCCATGGTCGTTTTAACAAAGACTGAAGCGATATTCTGCTTGCCGTTCTCGAGTCGCGATTCTACGATATTAAGGAGCGCTTCGACGTTGGCTGCGATGTCTTCAGGGCTCATGCTCACATTTCCGATCAACGCGTGGAACGTCGGCTTATCCTTTGAGCGCACCTTGACAGTTCGTCTGAGTCGACTGATGAGGGGGCCGGGATCGGCGCTTGAGGGTATGGGATCGGGCATCTTACCTTTGGGGCCCAGAATTGGCCCGAAACTCTTCCCTATAGACGGCATTAGCGGCGCCTCTGCGATAAAAAAGTCAATATCTCTCGTCGTTGATCTGATGAGTTTCTTGTCGCCACTCATCTTGTCAATGTCTTCGGGAGAAATAATCAGGTCAGCGCCGCCGCTTTGCGACTTAATGGCGAGATCCCCCTTTGCAAAAACCCCGATCTTCGTTGCTTTCCCGCGTCCGTTGGGCAGCACGATAGATTCGGTTATCCTGTTTTTTGGCTGGCTTAGATCGACGCTCTTCAAGTTGACAATCAAATCAACGCTTTCGGTAAACTTTCTCTTAGGCGCTAGTTGAATCGCTTCATTGACGGCTTTAAGGGTGTTTTCGCTGACCATACTCTCTCCGTAGTATCGTCGACCATCGCATGATCTCCTACGGTGCAATCATCAGATGGAGTAAACCTTACTTCAATCTTTCGCCGGAATTCATGCCTCGGTAAACAGATCTGCGTATTCTCCGGCGTCTATCGCCTTCTGAATATCTCTGGCTGGTTTTTCGTCGACGGTAACGCCCATCGATAAACAAGTGCCCAAAACTTCCTTGACCGTGTTTTTCAGCTCGTACGAAAGGGAGCTCCGTCGTTTCATTTTTGCTATCTTAATCGCTTGGGCGACGCTGATATTGCCCACAGTCCCCTCACCTGACGATCCTTTATCTATTCCGGCTTCTATCAGAACAAGCGCCGATGCTGGCGGTATGCCTACTTCAAGCGTAACGTTCTTCTTATCGTCTACAATGACTTTGACGGGCACCTGCATCCCGTTGTAAGACGCAGTTTTTTCGTTGATGTCGTCAACGACCGCTTTGATGTTGATCCCAAGGGGTCCTAGGGCAGGCCCTATCGGCGGACCAGGGCTCGCTTTGCCTCCCGGAACCAACACCTCAATTACGTCGGCCATGTTATTCGCGCTCCTCTTTGCTCAAGACTCGGACGTGATCGCCGCGGACCGTAATTGGTATCGGTACCATGGCCTCGAAGAGTTCGACTGTAATTTCCTCGCGGCGCTCATCAATGCGTTTGACGCGGGCACGTTCTCCCTTGAATGGGCCGTCAATAAGCTCGATAATGTCGCCGTCTTCGATGCCAGCCACGGCCGGTTTTGGCGTCAAGAAGTGCTCGATCTCCGAGAACCTCGTGCTTCCCTTCACGACGCCACGGGCGTGCGGTATGCCTTGAATCGCTTGTTCTACTATTTCAAACTTGGTGGTCTCGACGAGCACATATCCTTTGAGCTCTTTCGGCACAAGTATCGCGCGGATGTCGTAGTTCTCCTTTTTGGCAGCGAGTGCAAGCAAGTTGGCTACGGCGCGTTCTTGATTTGCCGTAGTTTTTATGGCGTAAATTGAAGATTCGAGCCCATTTTGCTCCTGACTATACATCGTCCCCTCACTGACAACTTTCTAACACGTCACTGACTATGTTGTTGCGTTCACCGTCTTATTTATGGCCGAGGTAATGGAACTATTTTGAGTCGAGTTACTCACAGGCACCGACGTGTTCACTGTGCTGGGTGTGGGTGTTGCTGTTGTGTTCGTTGTGTTTGTGAGACCGAAGCTCTGCGGGGCTTGTACCATAGCTAGATATATCACAAACCCGCCAACACCGATTATGATGATTCCTATCGCGGCGACTTTCGCTATATTCGAGAATTCCTCGCGCGTTGGCCGTCTCGTAAGCGTCAAGATTCTACGGTACTCACCCAGCTTGCGCTCGATCGTCTTTCGAGAAAAACGACTCTCTGCTGCAGTGGCCTCTTGGAGTTTGGAGGCCTTTAACGAAGCGGTCGCTTGTTTAGTGTCTTCTTTAGGGGCCTCTCGTTGCTTTTTAGGTTTAGACGAGCGAGTCCGCTTCTTAGCCATCGTACATTCACCAACCTCTGCAACAAAAACTCGCAAAGTAAATATGCAGCGCCTGAACCGGCGCTCTATACCACTTTGCACTTCAATAGTATAAAATGTTTTGTGGAGGATGTGCCTCGTAAGCCTTTATTTGACGAAATCTATGCCGTATCGTTGAGCCCCGGCTTTTGCCTTAATCGCTTCGCTCTTGCCATAGATCTGAGGCGACTTCACGCCAGTAACGATAAGGAGCGTTCGTACCATATGGTCAAGCTCCGGGTCGATCTGCGCGCCCCAAATAATTCGCGCGTCGGGATCGATACGCTCATAAACTTCCTGCACGACGCCCTCTGCCTCGGTCACGGTCATGTCCGTGCCTCCGATGACGTTGACAATGGCGGCAGTAGCACCAGAGATGTCGACGTCCAGAAGCGGACTTCTCAGAGCTTTCTTCACCGAGTCCACGGCCTTGTCTTCGGCATCAGACTCGCCAAGGCCGATCATTGCGACGCCGCCTTTTTGCATAACGGTTCTGACGTCTGCGAAGTCGAGGTTTATGAGCCCTGGTTTGGTGATAAGTTCGGTAATGCCCTTAACGGCACGCATCAGCACTTCATCCGAGACTTTGAATGCGGCTTGCAGCGGCAGTCGGGGAACGACTTCCAGCAGTCGGTCGTTTGGCACAACGATGACGGTATCGGCCATGTCACGCAGCCGTTCAAGTCCGGCTTCGGCGTTGGCCCTGCGCACCATGCCCTCCACGCCGAATGGGAGGGTCACGATAGCTATAGTGAGTGCCCCAACATCGCGCGCCGCCTCTGCGACGACTGGCGCGGCTCCGGTTCCCGTGCCTCCGCCTAAGCCGGCAGTGATAAACACCATGTCCGCTCCGGCAACGCTTCCTCGGAGCTCTTCTTGGCTTTCGACGGCTGCCTCTTCGCCTATCTGCGGCAATGAGCCGGCGCCGAGTCCGCGCGTTCGCTCCTTGCCGATCAGGATCTTTCGGTCGGCCGTCGTGTTCCTAAGGTGCTGAGCATCTGTGTTGAGCGCGATAAGTTCGGCGCCTTCGATTCCCTCTTCCGTCATCCTTGTGATGGTATTCGATCCTGCGCCGCCGCATCCGATGACGATGATGTTGGTTTGGAGCGTTTTGAGCACTTCTTCTAGCTCTTGGTCGGGGGTATAGGTTTCTTGCGGCGATTCTGTTTTCCCGTCGCTTGTGCCCCGTGCAAGCGCGTCTTCAATTATGGACTTCATGTCATATCCTCCACTTCAGGGTCTGCGAAAGACGTTACTGTCGACCGCGTGCATCGGCGTTTGCGACATTGATTGCCTTTCTAACCTTCGTAAATACATCCTCGGGTTTAATTATCCTGTCGTCTATCTTGATCGACTCTCCGCGTGCCAGCTTCGCGTATAGTGGTCCTTCACTCACGCCAAGCAATCGTGCAAGTCGTGGGTTAAATTTGCGTTCCGATATATATAGTTTTGATTTTGGCTGTGAATACTCGATTTGGTACCGCTTTTTCAGTATTTCAACGCACACCTTGAGAATCTTATCCTGTATCTTTTGTGCGTCGCGCTCGGACGGAACCAAGATGGCACAAATAGTCCCATCTTTACGCTCGAGGTAGACTATTTTTTCTATTTCAAACTGTTTCAGCAAAGCCTCCTCGTCGACAGCTTGCGCGCGTTTCACGATAGACGGGTTCAGCGCAAGAGGTGTCAACTCGATGCGATCCGCAGCTGGCGTTTGGGCGTTAAGCGCGTCTTGCAGTGAAGCGCTTATGCATATCGTTTCCGTTTCTGCAAGCAGGCCGTGCACCCTCAAGGCGCGCTTGATTTGCAGGTACGGCTTCCAAGAAACGTCTCTGCGTCCTTTGACGTCAGCCAGCCTGAGCACCTCAAAGCCTAGACGGTGCACAGTCGACTCGATTCGAGTTCGTTCGCCGCCCATATGTTTTCGATCAAAATAGGCGAATTGTGCCTGAGATTTCTCAAATGCCTCTCTAATGATTTCGCTAGTTAAGCATTCGAGTTGGTACTCGGCAAAAATGTGGCCGAAGCAAATGTCACTGCGTAGAAGCACGTCGGCGTGTCGTGCAGCATAGTGCGGCCCCCCGAATCCAACGGCCGCCGGGCACGGGATGCCGAGAGATCGTGAGTCCAGTTCGAGAAGCGCTCGTGCTACGGTGTCGCCGAGTGCTTCGTCATTCCACTCGGCTTTTGTGTTGCCGATTTCGACAAACAACGAGGGGGTTTTGATTGCCGAAGGACCGTGGTGGGTTGCCTCAACGAGGACCTTGACATTTGATAAGTTCGCGAGCGTTTGTACTATAAGTTTTAACGCGCGAGGGGCTGCGCGCGCTAACACGCCGTTCGCCCCCCGTTGAGTCGGTCCACCGACGTCTCCGGTGAAGTGGGCGGTGAATACCGGACCTTTGCGCGTCTCACTCTGGTGACGAGACGCAAATACGAGCAGGTCAGTACCGAGACGTTGGTCTAGCGATTCTTGATCAATCAGCTTGCCTTCGACAATAACAAGCTGAAAATTCTTGTATGTCCATTCGGCGGGGACCCGAGAGCCTCGCGCCCAGTGCACTCGTTTTAAAAGATGTCGCGCGATGTTTTGCGACGCATCGTCTACTTCGGAACAAATAATCGCGACAAGCATGCACCGCTATGGTCGAATGCGGACGCCATAAACTTTTTGGAGTTGAGCCGGTCGCCTAATCTGACGATCAACTCGGTGAACCTTGGGTTGCACGCGGGTTACGATATGAAGACAAGGGTTTTTTCTTTTGCAGGCCCTTCGTCGATGACTTGCAGACCGTGCCTGTCGACTGTTTTTCGGGCCGTTTCCTTAAGCTCTTCGGTATCAGGAACATCGATTTTAATGACATATCCCTGAAATTCGTCTTTTTTTGCTTCATAAAGTCTCGGGAATTCTCCTGCTTCGTCGTATCTTTCGTGCGTCTCCGGCCGCAAGCTTACCATAGGCTGTCGTGCAACCGTGAGCCTGACATCGGTAAGGCCGCTGAGTTCCTCTGCGATGCTTTGTAGGGCTCTTTGCGCCGATTGCTCGCTATCGAAACAGGTGGGGATTGAGTACAGTTCCGTTTCAGAGTCATAAAGTCCCCTACGAATTCCAATTATGAGCCTCGCTTTCTTCATGTTTCACAGCTCCCTCTACTTCTTGCCTGAACGCTGTAGATACTCGTCCCCCCTTGAGTTATACCTTTTGCGGCAGAACACGCGCGCAGGCTAACGCCCTGTTCTCTTGCGCGTTCTGACTAATCTATTCGCGCAGAGCCGTTCCATCAGCACCTATTTAAATGAATAGCTCCTAAGACAATCCAAAGCGGGGTGGGGTAGTCAGGAGATCCCGACGGGCTCATAACCCGTAGACCAGTGGTTCAAATCCACTCCCCGCTACTACTCGTCCTGCCACGGTTTGCTGTAAAATTCTTTAATAGCAACCGCGTTGCTGGCGAGAAATTTAATTGGCGCTCGTTGAGCGCTTTAAAAAAAGTCAGTATGAATCGAGATGCGCGTTGGTTGATGGCAAAAAAAAGAGTGGGGTAGGGGGGGTTCGCGTTTGATTCACTCGGTGCACGATTCAGCTGCTTTATTTAAGTCAGCTTCGAGGATCTCAGGGCGCGTTACGCCAATATAGTGCTCGATGATCTTCCCCTTACATTCCAGAATCAGCGTCGGTACGACGCGGATTCCGTACTTGTTGGCGAGTTGCAGGTTATCGTCTACGTTAATCTTCTTGAATTCGATCTTGTCTCTGAGCTTTTCTTCCAACTTCTCGAGTATCGGATCCTGTATCTTGCACGGTCCGCACCAGTCAGCATAAAAATCCATCAGTATTGGCTTCGCCATAACGATTTACCTCGCTACTCCCCTTGTGAAAACGTGCATATATATTGTTTTTGCCTGAGTGAACTGCCCTAAGCACATCAATTCTTAAATCGTTCAATCTCTTGAAAAACCAGTTGTATGACTGGGTCAATCGCGGCTTGAACCCTGGGCGAGAGGTCCGTGCAGATCCCTTCGACCCGTTCGACTTCGATTCCGATGATGGTGATCTTGTTCGGCATAAGCTCTGGCTGAATCTGCTGACCCAAGCGCAGCGTATCAACCAAATTGAGGTCGTGTAACGACATCATAAACAGGTTTGGAGGAGGCAATTCCTTGTCGGTGAACTTGTAGATCGATCCTGGTTCGCCCCCGCCCCCTCGCACGGCGTCGATGATAATCACGTAATCGGCGTCCTCCATATAGTCAAGTATGGCTAACCCGCCAACACCGGCGTTCACCACCTCGATATCGCGTCGGTCCATTTGCTCGAGTCTCTCGAGAATGTGCACACCCACACCATCGTCCGCCATGAGGTAGTTGCCTGCCCCGAGTACCTTTATTACTTGCTTGTCACCTTTCACCTTATCACCACGCAAGTGGTCGAGAGCGGATACATTGACAGCTGTTAACTAGGCGCCGGTGCTTCATGTAGTCTCCCAAGTATTAAAATAGACTGAACGATATACTGACAGGAGGCAGTGCTGACGCTGCCAACCAGGCGATCACGGGGCGGGAAAACGGTGCGTAAAGCCTCACAGACCTCAGAACGTCGCAACCAGCGAATCTCCAAAGACGAGTACTATATGGCGCTCGCAAAGACCGTTTCCTTGCGTTCAACGTGCACGAGACGCCAATACGGTGCCATCATCGTTTCAACTGGTGATCACATACTGTCGACTGGATACAATGGGGCTGCACGGAACGAACCGCACTGCTTAAACACCGGGTGTGAGAGGGAGCGCCTAAACGTTCCAAAGGGTGAAAGGTACGAACTCTGTGTGAGCGTCCACGCCGAGGCGAATGCGATTATACAGGCGGCCCGAGGAGGTGCCACCATCAATAGCGCTACGCTTTACGTCAACGGCACCCCCTGTAAGATGTGCTGGCGGCTGATCAAGAATGCGGGTATTGATCAGGTTGTGTTTGTCGACGATGACCCCGAATCGCGCGACTTCGGAGACCTCGTGCGCGTGAAGGCGCAGGATGTCACCCTGGCCCACATGCACCCCGCTAAGCGCGAAGAATGCTAGGTGTGCTGAGTCGATTCTACGACAAGACTGCCCGAAACGGCGCGAAAAGGGGCCCAAAAAAGCACATAGCAGCAAAAGACCCGACCACAGGTAAGTCATGCAGCACGGAGAGCGCAAGTATCTCTTAGGAAATGAGGCGATTGCTTGCGGCATACTGGAGGCAGGGGTCTCGCTCGTCTCCGGTTATCCAGGGACGCCGTCGTCTGAGATCATCCCTTTTATTGTGCAGCACGACGAACGCTACGAGACGCCGCCCCACGTTGAGTGGTCTGTAAATGAGAAGGTCGCGCTTGAGGTCGCCGCTGGCGCTTCTTACTGCGACGTGCGGACCGCCGTCGTTATGAAGCAGGTCGGGCTAAACGTCGCTGCCGACCCCTTGATGACTCTCGGGTACACGGGAATCCAAGGGGGCTTAGTGCTCGTTGTGGCCGACGATCCAGGGTGCTTCTCTTCGCAAAACGAACAGGATTCACGCAGGTATGCACAGTTTGCGAAGATCCCGTGTCTCGATCCATCGACGCCACAAGAGGCCTATGATTTTACAAAGTACGCGTTCGCGTTGTCTGAACTTTTCGAAATCCCCGTGATGCTCCGCCCAACGACTCGCGTCGCGCATGCGCGAGCCTCGGTGACGTTAAGCAGAAACCAGAGCGATCAGCGAGCCCCGCACTTCAAGAAGGATCCCCAGCGGTGGGTCATGGTGCCGATGCACGCGCGCCAAAGACACGCAGAAATCAACCGAATTCAGCCATTGCTCCGCGCCGAACTCGCCTCTTTAACCAGCTTAACGCTCAAAAGATCTCGCTTCGGCGTTGTCACAGCGGGAGTGGCTGCAAAATACGTCGAGGAGGCGCTGAAGAAGTTGCGACTCGATCCTTCAGTGCTGCGCATCGCTGCTTATCCTGCCAACAACGACCAAATCGCGACGCTTATAAGCAATTCGCGCCAGATTCTGGTCGTCGAGGAGCTTGAACCCGTAATCGAAGAGCAGGTTACTGCTCTTGCGAGTACGGTCGAGGTGTATGGAAAACTCACCGGACACGTCCACCGAGAGGGCGAGCTTACCGTCGATATGGTGCTGAATAGCATCGGCCAGGTGGTCGGTCGGTTCGCTACTGCGCACGTCCCGGCTGTGTTGACCGCCGCGGAGCACACGCTGCCTCCGCGACCGCCAGTACTATGTGCGAGATGTCCCCATCGAGCCACGTTTTACGCGCTCAAGAAAGTGTTCACGAAAGCTGCGATCTATGTCGGGGACATCGGGTGCTATACGTTGGGCGTGAGTCAAGGCACGATTGATACGACACTTTGCATGGGCGCAAGCATTAGCATGGGCAGTGGATTCAGTGCTGCCTGCGATAACGAGATCGTCAGCGTTATCGGCGATTCGACCTTCGTTCATACGGGCGTTCCTGGACTAATAAACGCCGTGTATAACGGTGCGCGATTGACGCTCGTCATTATGGACAACGGCACCACCGCCATGACAGGACATCAACCCCACCCTTGCACCGGCGTGACCGCAACGGGAGCCTGTACTGTGCCGACACCGATGGAAGACCTCATTAAAGCTATCGGCGTCCAAGGGCTCTACGTGGTCGATCCCTACAACCTATTCGAAACGGAAGACGCGCTAACCAAAGCAAAGAACAGCAACGGCGTCCAAGTTGTAATCGCCAGGCGACCGTGTATCATCAGTGCCAAAAAGGCCGGGCGGCTAACAAAGGCGAAAAAACGCGTCACCGCCACGTGCCAAAACTACTTCGCGAGTTGTAAGCTCTGCCGCACGCTCTTTTGTCCCGCGATCAGCTATAGCGAGACGAGCGCTCTGATTGCGGAAGACTGCGTGGGCTGCGGCGTCTGCGAACAGATCTGCGAATTCGATGCCATCAAAACCGCTTGAGGTGCGCTAGGGTGAAGATGACCAAACTCGATTGCATTATCGTGGGCGTCGGCGGCCAGGGTTCTATTTTTGCCTCGCGAGTGCTGGGCGAAGCGGCCGTGAGGGAGGGGTATGATGTAATCTCGGCTGAGACGCACGGCATGGCTCAACGAGGCGGAACCGTTGAGGTTCACGTCCGCATCGGCTCATCATTTGGGCCCTTGATCCCTCTAAGAAGCGCCGACACCTTGGTCGGAATGGAGCCGGCCGAGGGTCTCCGGTTCGCACGTTATTTATCGCCTAAGGGCACGGCTATCATCAACACGAATGTTGTGCCCGCCGCAAGTTCAGATTATCCGCCGGTCGCGAAGTTGGTGAAGGCGCTCGAGAGTGCGTGTGAGCGTGTAATTGCATATGACGCGACGCGGCTTGCATTGGACGCGGGCCATCTGCAAACGCTCAACGTCGTTCTGCTGGGGACACTTTCACGCGTGCTGCCCTTGTCCACGTTAGAAGATGTCATCGCCGAGCACGTGCCCAAAAAAGCTCTCGAAGCTAATATCAAGGCGTTCAAGCTTGGACGGCAGGTCGGAATAGCATGATTCTGTACTCACTCTCACGATCGCATCGGAGCGTAAGCGACGTTGTGCCATTCAGCTAACCTGCTAATCGCTTTTCGAATTCCAAGCAGAACGCTTGCAGCTGCCGCGAGAGATGAGTAAAGCATATCAGCGAGGAGTCGCATCTAAGAAAGGATGACAAAGCTGTGTCCTGGATGCGGGACGACTAACCTGGATGAAGCAGAGGCGTGCTGTGAATGCGGCGCTCAAATAGCCAAGACAGCGATGGATGTTCTTGAAGAGGCGCTCTTGCTTAGACAGCAAGGCAAGCCGAAAGACGCGCTCGATCGGGTCGCAGAGGCTCTCAGTTTGGAACCTTCAAATGTGGATGCACTATTCACTTTTGGCTCTTTGACAGAAGAGTTGGGCAACGGCGAGGAGGCGCTTAGTTATTATGAACGGGCTTTAGCGGCAGACCCCACCCATGCTCCCTCTCTCGTGGCCAAAGGAAGCATTCTTCGCGATAGAGGAGATTTTGACGCAGCTGTAAGGTTATTCGACGCTGCCATAGCGAGCGAACCGCGGTTTGCGGTCGCCTACAACGCCAAGGGATACGCGTTTCAAAAACAGGGTTCATATGAACAAGCGCTCAAATGTTATAACAAAGCCCAAGAAGCTGATCCTGAGTTTGATCTTCCGTGGTTCAACACAGGCGTCTGCTACGCGCTGATGAACGATAACGAAAAAGCGGAAGGGATGTTCGAGAGGGCGCTGCTGTTGGAGCCTGGCAACGCCGATGCTTGGTTCTACCGAGCGAATGCGCTAGCGAGCTTGGAGCGCTACGAAGATGCCGTCATCAACTATGACAAAGGCTTAGTGATCGACGACACCCGTGCCGCCGCGTGGGACGGTCGTGGGCTCGCCCTCGCGAGCCAGTATAAATGGCCTGACGCGCTAGCGAGCTTCGACAAGGCGCTGAGCCTCGATCCCGACTATTTCATCACGTACAACAACAAGGGGTACGTTTATTATAATCTACAGAAATTCGACGATGCGCTTGAAAACTTCGATAAAGCTCTTGAAATAAGTCCAGATTACATTCTCGCGTGGATCAATAAGGGTCTTGCGCTTGATAGTTTGAACCGCTTCGACGAAGCGATCCAGTGCTTGGATCGGGCATTCCAACTGGATCCCGAGAACTTCTGGGTGTTGAATAGAAAAGGCTTCATTCTGTTTGGCATCGATCGGTTTGACGAAGCGATCGAGGTCTTTGATGAGGTACTAAGCGCAAATGCCGACGACACATACGCGCTCTCGTTCAAAGGAAGCTGCTATGATGGTTTGGGGGAATATGAAAAGGCCATTGAGTGCTTTGACCGCGTCTTAGAGGTCGATGAAAACGATGAGTTTGCGTGGACATCAAAGGGCAGCGCGTTGTACAGCCTTAAGCGATTCGACGATGCGGTGTCCTGTTTTGACCGGGCACTCGAAATAGACCCCCAGAGCCTCGAGGCCGTTCAGTTCAAAGAATTGATTGCGCAGCGGCGCAGCGGCCCACGATAGGACAGTTCCACACGCCTGTTGCAGCAGAAGACCGAGCTGTCACAGCCGTTGCGCAGCGGCTAACGAGCCGAAAGCTGTTCCCTGATAATTCGGAACGCACGATCAATGTTCTCTTGACTCGCCGCGTACGAGATTCGTACGTGCCCTTCGCCAAAGCGCCCGAATGCCGATCCAGGCACAACGATGACGCCGGCCTGGGCAAGCCTCATTGTGAGGTCGAAGCTCGAGTCCGGCGTGGCAAACCGTGGGAACACATAAAACGCTCCTGCTGGCGTCGGACAGTCCGCTATTTCCTTGAGGTGTTGCACCACGGTGCCGCGGCGCGCAAGAAACTCCTTGACCATAGACTTCACGCTCTCTTGAGGGCCGGTTAATGCGGCATAAGCGGCTTTTTGCGAGATGGATGGTGCGCAGGCCTGGATGTATTGGTGCACTTTCAGCATCTCCTCGGCAATCGCTGCAGGCGCGATCACATACCCGAGCCGCCATCCGGTCATCGCATACGTTTTTGACACCGAATTGACGACAATCACTCGGCTTGGATCAATGCTTGCCGGGCTGACGTGTTTTCCTTCGTAGAGTATCTTGTCGTACACTTCATCGGAAATTATGTAGAAGTCGTGGTCGTTGGCGAGTTCAACAAAGCCGTGCATCTCGTTGTGCCGCTGCACCGCGCCTGTGGGGTTTGCAGGCGAGTTAATGATTAGGGCCTTTGTCTTGTCTGTGATGCGGTCCGAAACGGCGTCAGGCTGCAGCCTGAAATCATCATCAGCGCTAACCCTAGCGCTCACGGGCACGCCGCCGGCCACGTAGGTGAGTGGCTTATAAGCGACAAACCCGGGATCGGGGAGTATGACCTCGTCACTAGGATTGACCAAAGCCTCAAGTGCCAGATGAAGGGCTTCGCTGCCACCCGAAGTGCATATGATCTGCTCCTGGCCAGCGTGGACTCTATACTGTTCATAATAGCTCGCGATTGCGTCGATGAGTTCAGAAAAGCCTTTGTTTGGAGTGTACCCGGTGTAGCCCCTGTCTAGTGCCTCTTTTGCCGCTTCTTTGATGTGTGCGGGTGTGTCGAAGTCTGGTTGCCCGAGCCCAAGGTTTATCGCGCCTGGCTTAGTCAGCGCAAACATCTCCCGAATTCCTGAAAGCGAAAACTGTGAAGTGCGTTCTGCCCACATGCCTGTCTCCAACACCAAAATCGAGTGTTATAGTGTCTGGATTGCTAGTCTACGAGTTTCGTGCCCATAAACCTGTTTATTGATGTCGTTCGCACTCGTCAAGAAGGGTTCTCAGATCGCGCAAGTACCGTTACGGTGCAGTTAGCCACGTCAAAGGAGGGGTGACGACGTATCAGGGGCGTCATCCGGCTCTCGCGATAGAGCATAGTCAGTACTGCGTACTCGCTGTCCTTTAGTGAGCTCAGTTAAATAGATTTAAGTGAGACGGGCTCTAATATACAGCCTGATGCTGCGCGACCGACTGAGCGTTACGTTTGTTAGCACGTTTCCGCCCCGAGAGTGCGGCATAGCTACTTTCACTCAGGATCTGCTTTTCAATCTCATCAACGAGAACCCCGATATCAAGGCGAACGTCTGCGCCATCGACGGTAACAAGGACTCGAGCGTGTACGGTTGTTTGAGTCCGCTCATCTACCCTAAGTCGAGAGTTGCGTACGTCATCAAAGACACCGATCAAATCAGCTTTGTCGAGGCGGCGCACAAGATAAACTCGTCACGCACCGATGTGGTGAACATACAACACGAGTACGGGCTTTACGGCGGTTCGTGGGGTCGATATATCCTCGATTTCATGGACGTCCTGGAAAAGCCGATTGTAACCACGCTACACACGGTGTTATCGGCACCCCCGGAAGAAGCCAAAGTGGTAACGTGCGAGATCTACCGTCTTTCCGCAAGTATCGTTGTGCCGGGCCACGTCGGTGTCGACATCTTGAAAAAGGCTTTTGGCCTCGTGCCTGAAAAAGTGCAAGTCATTCCACACGGCGTGCCCGACGTCCCGTTTATAAGTTCGGAGCGGCCTAAAAGAAAGTTAGGGCTGTCGCACCGGTTCGTGCTAGGATCATTTGGGCTGCTCCATCCCGCAAAGGGCGTGGAGTACGTGCTCGAAGCACTGCCCCAGGTAATCGCCGACAACCCTGAAGTCGACGTCCTCTACTTGGTCGTAGGACAGACGCACCCAAACATCGTTAAGAACGAAGGCGAGCGCTATCGCGACCGGCTGAAGGAGATCGTAAAAGGCCTTGATTTGGACCAGAATGTCAAGTTCGTCGACCGATATCTAACCAACCGAAACCTGATCCTACATTTTCTTGCTACGGATATCTGCGTCCTCCCCTATCTCGCTAGGGACCAGATAGTGAGTGGTGTACTGTCGCAGGCAGTAGGCTGTGGAAAGGCCATAATAGCGACGCCATACCTCCACGCACGAGAGGCGCTTGCAGACGAGAGAGGCGTGATCCTTAATTCAGGGGAATCAACAGAGATAGCTGAGGCGATTACCCTGCTAATGCGCAACGATCGTCTGAGACGGGAAATGGAAATTCGGACGTATATGTATGGGCGCTCAATAACGTGGAAAGAGGTCGCAACAAGATACAAGGAACTCTTCAGTGCACATCGCGTCAAACGAGAGTATGGCAAAACCGACGTCCCAACGTACAGGGGCGACGTCGACGCGTTCTGATCACGCATTCGATCTGCACGAAAACTTTTTCGAGCTGACAAAGCACGCGTAACTTGCGCTTTTTTTGAGCACCCTCTGCAAGAAAAGCGTGCGCAAGGTGTTGCATTAGGAGGCAAAAACCGTTGACTGTAAAAGGCGCCAGTGAGTTTCACACCTTACGCCAGATTCAAACAAACATCGCAAAGCAGGTGGTTCTGGAGGGCCCCGCAAATGAAGTTGCGTCGATAGGGGCGGTAGCGCAATCCTTTCAGGATGACCTCGTTTTTTCTTCAGCCGTCGTTGTTGACACGCTAATGAACGTCATCGAGGAGTCCGCGTCGATTACAACGACAGCCATGCCGTACGTGCCCGGTTTCCTCTTCTTCCGTGAGGGTCCTGCGGTGATAGCCACCATGGAAAGGCTGCATAGGCGGCCTGACGTTTTAATCGTCCACGGGTGCGGCATAAACCACCCCCGGTTTGCGGGACTCGCGTCGCACGTTGGAGTCATTCTCAATACGACAACTGTTGGTGTGTCTAAAAATGCACTCTGCGGGGAGTACGTTGAACCGGTTCAAGCTGGCCGCTCCACTGCACTGACATTCAACGGAAAACAATGTGGATTCGTCTTAAAAACGGTAGCCGGCACAAAACCGATCTTCATTAGTCCAGGAAACCGTATTTCGCTGCAGGGCGCATTGCGAATCGTCGAGCGCTGCGTCGTGAGCCACAGATTACCTGAGCCGCTTCGCTTGGCTCACATCAAGGCGAGGCACCTTCGGTCAGAGATGCGTTCGAGTAAATCGGCGGCTGCTGGCAGATGACGGATTGGAATAATCTGCGCGCGAACTAGCGAACTAGCGAACTAGCTTAGACGTCGACGTGAGAAGGTTTAATACGCTCTGCGCGCAAATAGCAACCATTGATCGCCCACGAGGTATTGACATGAGAGTGTATCTTTATCGATGTCGCGTGTGTGGCGCGGAAATCTGGACGGATTTTATCGAGCTGGACAAGCTCACCTGCAGGAGCTGCTACACTGCAGGAAAGTGGCTCGTACTGGACGTTAAGAACCGCGAAAAAATATAAAAAAATAAGCAATAGCATCTCGCGTGCTAAGAGATGCTACCAACGAAACGATAGTGAGATTAGCGATTAAGTCTGGTCCAAGCGAGTTTGATGTCTTCGGCTTTGACCGTCTTGCGGCCTGCGTGCTTTGCCATTTCGATTGCTTCTTCGGCAAGTTCCTTGCCGTACGTTTCGAGATATTCTCTAAACTGTTCTGTCGCTTCAGCGCTTACGCGCTCTGCTCCAGCCTTTCGGATAATCCTGCTTACTCCTGCTGCTTGTAATTCTGCCATTTGAATTACCTCGCTCTATAGTGAGATTTTCAACATATATATACTTTTTCGGTATTTTTTCGATTTTAGGGTGATATTACCTAATAAAAATGGATTTAAGAGTCAAAATAAGATTTATGCTGGGCATGCACAAGATGGGGAAAGCTTCATCGTGCGTTAATCTGAAGCTAGTGCATTCAAGGTGGTACCCAAAATGACGAGCCGTCCGCAAATTGGCATTATCGGAAGCAGGAGCTGCTCGAGCAAGATTGCGAGTATTGCGGAACGCACGGGAAGCCTCATAGCGTCTCGCGAGGCGATCCTCATTTGTGGGGGAAGGGAGGGAGTCATGGAAGCCGCTGCCCGCGGCGCACAGGCGGCAGGGGGACTCACCGTCGGAATTCTTCCAGGCCCCTCAAAAACTGAAGCGAATCCCTTCATCGACGTTAAGATCCCGACGGACATGGGCCACGCGCGAAATGCGATTATCGCGCGAGCAGCCGATTGCCTCATCGCGATCGCCGGCGAGTTTGGTACACTATCAGAAATTGCCCTCGCTTTGCAGATGGCAAAACCAGTGGTGACCTTAGCCTCAAAGTGGAAAATCGAGGGGACCGTTCTCGCGCACTCACCGGAGACGGCCGTTGAGACGGCCCTCCGTCTGTGTGGTAACCGCTAAGCAAACGCTATGTACGTGAAGCCTCCATAAGGCTACGGGATTGCATGAACATTATTCTCCTTGGGACAGGCGTCGCCATTCCACAACTCGAAAAGGCCCAGTCAGGCATTCTCGTTAAGACCCCAGAAGAACTGATACTCTTTGATTGCGGGGCGGGCATCCTGGGTCGCATTGTGCAAAGCGGCTATGATTACTGCAAAATACACAAAGTTTTTTTCACTCACCACCACCTAGACCACAACTCTGATTTCTTGGCACTGCTCAAGGCGCAGCAACTTACCGCCTTCGATGTAGACGCGCAGGTGGGGAAAATGGACGTGTATGGTCCCACGGGCACGCAACACCACGTGGCGCAGTTGTTGAAACTCTATGACTATCTTACCGCCGATGTCCGCGTAACAGAGCTTGAGGACGGCGAAAGCATTCGCGTTGGAAGCGGAGTGGCTTCTGTTCGGGCGACCAAGCACAGCGTTCCGTCAATCGCGTACCGTATGCAAACGCCGACGTCGACGCTCGTGTATTCAGGCGATACGGAACCCACGGAAAGCGTCCGCGATCTTTGTCACGGCGATGTTGACGTGCTAATCCACGAGTGTTCGTTCCCTGACACTTACGCATCGGTGTCGAACCATACGACGCCAGCAAAGCTGCGAGACCTCATATGCGACCAGCAGATCGAGCGCGTCGTACTAACGCACCTCTACCCGCACGCAAAGGGACATGAGGATACCATGGTCGACGTTGTCAAAGAGAGGTTCCCCGGAAGGGTTGACGTCGCCTACGACCTGATGAAGATCTCTCTTTGACTTGAGCTACGCTGTTTTAGTGCCCTGAGCCGCTTCTGCGACATCTGCAACCGCGCCTGCGGCGAGTGTAATCTGGCCACGTTCGCTGATCGCGTGACGAATACGCGAATTGCTGCCGATCGTTACGTCTCCAACCGCATCAATCTTGTTGACTTGCGAGTTGCTGCCGATGTCAGCCCCCTCTCCGGCTTCAACGTGGTGCGCCTTGAATCCGCTTCCCGTCTTGATCCCGCCAGTAATTACAGTTCCAATGACGTGACAGTTATCGCCGAAGAAAGCCTCAGAACACTCAATCGAGCCGTTGATTACGACGTTGTTCTCAGTCGTCAAAATGCCGTAGATGTTGATCGTTGCGTCCTTCTCTGTGGGGTACAGCTGGCTGTTCGCTTCTAGGTACAGATCCTCGTTAAGCTCCTTCAGATTTACTTGTTTGCCGCGTTCTATGCGCATTTTTTCACCTCTTACCTAATCCCTCCGAGCAGCTCATCTGAGGTAATCGCGTGGGCATATTTCTTGAGTTGCAGCACTCCGCCGATTGCATCGAGCGCTTGGATCTTGCCCTTCACCGATTTCAATGAGGAGTCATCGTGCACGAGGAAGATCGCTTTGTCGCACACCGACAGCAGCGCCTTTGCGACGCTCTGCGTGAGAAAGTCCGCGGAGATCTCTCCTCCCTTGGGACATAAGAAGAATCCGAGCTTGAACGTCGGGAGATTTGGATGGTCTTTCTTGGTCCAGATGATGTCGATTTCACCCGCTCCGATGTCGACGGCGGACTGGACCTCGTAGTTGAGCGCGCGTCCAGTCGCTTTGCATTCGTTGATCAGTTCTGTATCTTTCATATTCACCGAGTGAATCACGACACGGCGATTTAAAAGGGTTGTTGCCGTTTTTCACGCGACTGAAGCTGCTTGAAGCACAAAAGTAAGTGGCCGTCGTTTAAGGCTGACCGAGGTGGAAACCTAAAAAAGCTAAGTCGTCGCGTGCGACTTCCGATCACGATGCGAACGAAGCGAAGTGTTCCTTAAACTCAGCACGTGAACACTCGTAACACAATCTAGCAAACCACGTCTTGATAATAATTGGACTGCCGCACCGCTCGCAGTACGCGGTTTCCTGCGGTGCAGTGTGAATCTCGATCATCTTATCACTCACTGCCAGTGACACACACACTAGATTTAAAGCTTACGTTCCAGATCTTCCTGACTTTCCTTTGCCACGGCAATGTGGTTATTAAAAAACCGCTTTGTCGGCAATGAGGCGTTCAACCCTTAAGCAGCAACTGCAACGATATTTAACACTAACTTTTATTCAATCAATAATATATAATTGTTCTCGCACACTAGTTGTTTTCCATGTTTGGTAGCGTGCGAGGGATTTACGCTTCAATCAATAAGAAAAAAAATTGCTGTTTCACAGCGAGGCTAGCCGGTTGATAAAAGATGGACCAAATGCTGATGCTGCCTCGTTTCCTTTTTCTGTCGTAGCGCGCTAGCGCTGTCCTTCCGCCGTGCTCGCTTTCCTAGGCTTTCGTATAAACTGCAAATACACCCACACTACGGCTACGACGAGTGCTCCCGGCCAGAATGTGAACAGCAGGAAGATAAAAGCTATCAACAGGATTGCTGAATTGAGGAGACTCATGCTCAACACGTTATAATGAGGGATTGCGCTTTAAGCATTTCTTTGCTTGGTCTCTGCAAAACAGTCCAACTCGAAGGTGTTGATGGCAGCCAAAATAATACAAAACATCTCTCAGAGTTAATGCCTGAGATTTTACGCAGTTGCAATTGCTCGCTTCTGAAGGCACTTGGCACACTAATCCGTCCCTGGTTTTCGGCGCCGGCGCCAAAGCGCACGCCTGAAACCGCTCTAAACCTCAATAGCGCGCAGGAGAATCTCATTTAAGAGGCACAGTACCTGGATGGCACTCGGCTTCCTAAGGACAGGTATTGAAGGGTGGAGCTCAAAAATGTTCGACAAGTTCAGAGAGCCGCGACCTACGAATTGCACACATACTAACGCGTAACAAAAAGTTGTCCAGTTCTCACTCAGTCGGCCTAGGCTACTTAGTTATATAACGAAAACGCTGCTTTCGACAAGCTTTTCAATTTCCGTAATATATTGCTACACTAAATTCTTATGAAACGAATCAGTATTAGTCTTCATAGGGTGACAATCTGCCCGTTAGGCACTCGGAAAAAGCACTTTGTATAAGAAGACAGCGATGAATACCTCAGCGGAAACCAAGGAAATTTTGCGGAAATATTATGATTGTCTTTCAAAAAAAGAAGGATGGCAATCGTTGCTTTCCGAAAATATCTTGCTCACTGGGACGGTGGCAAAAGAGTCGAAAGGAAAAGAGCTTTTTGTAAATAATAACTTTTTCAAGATGGTCAAAGATTTGAAATTGAAGCGGATGATCGTTGAGAACGAAAACGCGTGTGCTTTGGTCAACTATGACCTAACATCTCCCAAAGGCAAAAACTTCTCTGCCGACGTCGCGGAAATTTGGAACGTAAAAGACGGAAAACTTGAATCACTCGCTATATATTTTGACACGGCTGAATTTCAGAAGTCTGTTGTTTAGAATAAAGCACTTTTTGTGTCGAGGTGATGTGCACGCGATTCTGAAAAGCTTGCCATTTCAATGTTTGAGATCTACGACGACGTGTACAATCAAGAATGAACTTCGAAATGATGAGATTTCTTGTGCGAGCCCTTTGGTTGCGCCATTCTTGCAGTTATGAACCGCAGCGTATTCCAAGGGCTTTTTAAGGCGTAACTATACGCTTTTACCAGCACACTTTGAACGGGCTTTAGAGATCGAAGGAATCGAAAAAAGAAAGGATGATTCAGTAGCTAGGGAAAGGGGGCAGAAATACGTGCAAAACGGCTTTAACTCGCGCGGATGGTTAAAATCAACGTTTTTTGCATGTGCAGAATCTCAAGAATCTCCTCCCGCTTAAACTTCGAGAGTTTAACCGAAGACAAATCTTCTAAAACGTTTGAGTACGGGTATTCTTCGATCGTGAATCCAGCAGTGGTGAAAAACTGTCGCACAGCATTTTCATCTTCAAATGCGTTCGTTTCGAGGTCACGCCCTGTCGCGCCGGATACATTCTGCATCCGTTGCTTCATGGTGTTGTCTGCTTGAGCGATAGAATCCCATACTCGTTTGGGGGGCACATCTGCAGTAATCCAGATTCCGTCGTGTTGTTTAAGAAGATCACGAATGTTGCCCGCCAACGTTTCTTTTTCGTCGCGCGTAAGGTACGGAAGTAACCCCTCCGTGATAATCGCACTAGGCTTGTCTGATCGAAAAGGAATGGCCGCTTGCAGCAAACTCTCTCGATCAAGTGCATTTGCAATCCGGTAATAGAGGTTCGGACGATGTATGTTCATTTTTGCAAGGATGGAGTCGGCGATTGCTTTTTCTTGTTCTAAAATCTCCGGCAAATCAGTGGCTACATAGACTACGTTGGGGTTTTCAGTCATTGCGAGGCCACGCGGTGAAAGTCCAGCGGCGATTTCCAAAACTTGTGTAATATGGTGACGAGCAATGATCTGATCAGTAGTTTTGTAGCGTGCCTCGAAATTGAAAGCAGACTGAGTCATGAATTCCGCGCTCTTGCCTGCCAGTGTTTGAAAGTCTTTCTCTGCTCCGCTTGCTAAGGCTATCTCCTTGGCGAACGGAATATCGGTAAATGCCCTTATATGCGCTACTAGCTTGGCAGTGGAACTAATTTTTTCATAGGCTTCTTCTTGTACCATATTTACTCATCATCCTTTTGCGCCCATCTGCCCTAAGTGATTCTCACACACACGATTATTCGCACTATATATAGGAGCCCGTCTTTGTGAGTTTATTTCTATAACGGGCCAAATAGAAAGTGAAGGCTTTCATTTTGGGGCTCGGTAAAGGGAATTCGACAAACCAGTTATTTAGTGCTCCTGCCGGTTATTTCCGTGCGCCCATATTGTCTCTACTCGGTTAAATCTCCCTTGGCTTGACTCAAACCAGCAAAATCTCGTTAATCTCCATCAGTCGCTTTCCACCAGTCGCTTATCGAGTAGCTCGATTATTCCATTTCTTTTCCACCTCCTGTTTTTTTCTTCTTCATTGTGCTCGTGCTGCTCTGATAATAGAGAAAGCTGATTTCGCCTGTCTCATCGTTGACTTGACTCGCGTAGTATCGGTGCTTCTTGCGCTCCTCATCCTCGCGCCGTTTTTGCTCTACGGATTCTTTTTTGATAATCTGCACCCTTTTCATTTCGCTCATCCGTTCTCCGGCTTTGCGTTCACCTTCGGTTAGCTCCCCCTCACTTTTCCGGTTTTTTTATCTCGCAACTCTAGGCCATTTTTTTGCATTTTAGTTATCAGTTGACCCTATTAGGGTCGGCCGCTGACAGCTGCTACAAAGAGAAGGGACATCGAAGCCATCAACACTCTTAAGGAGATTGCCGAGCGCATTTTTGTATTCGGTTCGGCACACGCATGGGTCAAGATTCGTCACTTCTTGCACCTGTACGCGTGCCATTCGCCCATTCTTTACGATACGTGTTATCGCGCTGAAACTTATTATCAATCTCGACGCCGCGCTTTTTGGCGACATACTTGCGCTGATGTACTCTAACGCGCTTGTGTTTGTTCAAGGCAGCTATTTTATTTCAGCATGAGTGACACGTTTTGAGCGGTCTGGCGTGTTTTTATGATAAGTGTGACAATTCATCGTGAATCATAGTTTAAGTAAGTTATACAACTCTAAAAAGAAGTGAGATGAACTGCGTTCCTCATGTCGCACTTGGCGACGCTGTGGCTGAAGCTCAACGATACGATATCAAGGAACTTGGACAAGAGAACACCGTTCTGATGCTTGCTTACGTCTCGAACACCTCGACACTGACGCTCGGACTCTTGCTGCCGGCGTAGGAAGCGTTCCCTGCATACGTCGCGCGAAAGTAGTAGGTGCGCGCGGCTGATTCGCTCGTGGTAAACTGATAGCATCCAACGGCATTCGTTGTGGTAGCCGCGACGTTGGTCCATACTGCGTTGTTCGTGGAGCGTTGCAGCGTTATGGTCGCGCCTGAAATGTGGTGCTGCCGCTCAGCGTGCCGTTGACGGTGAAGTTCGTGCTGAGTGCGACGACCGTGGGGGAGCTCGCGGGGGTTGCGTTATTCTGTTTATGCCCTACACGATAGTCATTCCTACAACAACTGTCCAGACTGATGTATTTTGCGTCGACAGCGTGAGCCATCATGTCATTTGGGATTCCCAAGTCGGTGGAGTCGCCACGCAGACGGACCTTGGCAGATAACTACCGCGATACCCGCGGCAGTGATGAATAGTGCTGGTTATCCCGTTGTCTTTGTCTGCGGCGGGAACCGCCCTCTATTACAAGACTGACGGCTCCGGCGGATTTAGCGACTGGAATAAGTTCAGCAACGGGGCCCTTGCCGCCGGAACAGGATCAACGGCCGTCTCAGATGGGCGCAGGCATTTATGTCTTCGTCGAAGGCACCACCGGCCACCGGTAAATGGCGTACTCTTCAGACAATGGCTTAACGTGGTCCAGGTGGAAAAATCTTGGCGGGAAACTGGCGTCCTCACCGGCTGCGACTTTCGGCAGTGGAACGTGCTCGAGCAACAACTACCGCCTCTACACTTTTGTGCGCGGCCGATGGAGCCGTCTGGCACAAGTACTGGCAGAATGGCTTGAGTAGCTGGAAATCCTTGGGCGGGCAAATCGCTGACGCCGCAGGCCCAACTGTGACCCAATACATTGGCCCTGTCTTTGTACAAGGCACGGACCATCAACTCTGGGAAACACATGGCGGAGGCGGCTCTCCTTGGAGCACTCTGACGCGAGACATGTGGAACGGCTCGAAGTGGACCGAGGAAACTGTAAAGCCTCCCGGAGCGCTTTCCGCTTCTGCATCGGCCGCTGTCCTCCTCCCCGACCTCCACCTTATGGTGTTTGTCACCAACACTAGCGGGAACGTCTGGTGGAGCTGGACGGATGCTCTGGGCGGGCACCCAATAGAACTCCTTGGGTAGTCCGCCCTAAATTAGCAGTCCTACGTTGTCACGCAACGCGTTGCCCTAACACGCCATCAGAGGCAGCGTCACGCGTTTCTTTTGCCCTTTCTGTGGCTCGCAACACGTTATTTCATTTTTCGATTTCGTTCGATTTTTTTAAGTCTGCAAACCAGCGCAAGTCGTCATCTAGCTTCCTGTTATACGGAAGCACATTACAGCAGCCTTTCACAAGCACTCAAAACATAGTGAAAGTAACGAAAGTCCGTCATCGATTATACAACAGAGGAAGCGAGACTAAAACCAAATGCATTCAAGCGTTCGAATCTGATCTGTCAGCTACATGAATTTCGATTGTAGGAATAATGGTTCTGCTCGTAATATAACGTAACCCAGCCCTTTCAAAAAGGGTCTGAAACTCCTTTCTTGAGTACAATTTGACGTGCCCGGGCTCTATTTTGCGGCCGAATCTGTCTAGGATTCTCATAAAGGCGTTGTTTGCCGTTATATCTAAAATGTATAGCCTGCCTTTGAGCCTTAAAGCTCTCCGTGCTTCCTTCAGTGCCGTTTCAGGGTTCGAAAAGTGTGGAAGGCATTTGACGACATAATGACATCGAAGAAGTGGTCACGGAAAGGGAGTTCTTCGACCTATGACTTACAGAAGTGCACGTTGGAAAAGCCTTTAGATTTGGCTTGTGCCACCTTAATCATTTGCAGTGAATTATCAACGCCATAAAACTCGCCTTGTCCGTCAGTGCGGTTAGCGGCAAGCCGGAGAGCATAGCCCGTGCCACATGCAAGGTCCAGAAGACGTGGATTGTCGCCTAGCTGTACCAGAGACACCAGTTTCCTTTGTGTCCAACGAGTAAAACCAAAACGGGTGTCGTAAGTTTGAGCTCTCGCGTCCAACAATTCTTCATTTTGCTTGGCTATCTCGTCCGACGTCTCTACCTTTACTTCTCGTTGCATTCTGAGAAAAGATATGTTGGAGGGGAAAGGTCGCCACGTTAAGCTTGCAAAGGTCGTGGAAGTCCACCGCGACCTAATGGACTTGCAAGCGTTCCGGCATCACGTGACGACGACCTGACAGTTCGTTTAGTGGCTCTGTCGATATAAGCCTACGGAGTGAAAACAGGCTTTTTTAAGCAAAATATCGCTCTAGCCGCTTTAATCGATATAATCTCCGAAACGTCTTCACACTTTTCATCATCGTTTTTATGTTCTGTAGGTAGTCTTCCCTTAAGAAACTCCCTTATGACGTCTTCTGCTGCTATGAGCTTTTTTTGCGGCCCACCTTTTGATATGAGCTTTTTTGGCAGCTTCACAGCGCTTTAGGGCAACTTCGGCCCTATCGCATACCGCTTCCCAACAAAGCACGTTTTTAGACGCCTTTCTTACATCAGCCCAATTAAACGCGGTCTTACTGCGCTGTCCTAAATCAAGGAAGGCTTGTTGTACGTCGTTGCGTGCTTTTTCGAATTCCATTACTTCGCGTAGTTGTGCGCTGCCTCTCTCGAGTCGCACAAAGACCAATGCTTCCTTGGCCGCATTGCATCTTGCGAAAATAGTCGTCGCTCTCAAAATAAACAACTCAGGTACGCGTGCTTACCATCTATAGCCATGACAGGTAACGGCGCAGGAGTCATTTTGGTGCTCTCTTCTTACTTTATATAGACGAAAAAAATAACGGGTACTAGAGTCTAAAAATTGGAGCGGTTCAGACGTATTCAGGCGTATTTAGTTACTCAATTTTTTTGAGAAGCGCTTTCACTGCATCGTCTTGGGTTTGTCCTCTCTCAGCGCTTAGTATAGCATGATACCGTTCAAAATCGGCGTGGGCCTTCATGTTCACGATAATGGCCACTCTAGCATCTTTCTCCATCAGTAGTTCATATGTTTCATAAAAGACAAATCGATATGGGTTCCTATCATTTCCCGTGAGTCCGAAATGTTAGACCAATTAACGGATATATCGCCGATGTGAAAGTGGCAAATTACAAGGAAACAGTGAGATTTATCCTCAGCTCCGGCTTCCGAGTCAATATGCAGAACCTCATAGGAACAATCGCTGACTTTACAAGGTAAGTGATAGCGCCACGTTTGTCATGCACTTTGAAGATGATGGGAAAATGGCGAGCAAAGAGTTTAATAATTGTAGTGAGTCGGCAGCAAATACATAATCGATACGCTTACGTCGATAATTTCGTTAACTAGAAAGAGGAAGAATGTCCGCATGCACCTCCTGGAAAGCCTTCGCTGTATTGTTCCTTATTGTGCTCATGACGCTCGGCTGGTTGTTTTATTTTTGCCGAAGTAGCATGATGAGCGGCTGGTTAGTGTTCTTCCGCCGGCGTTTAATGAAGAAAAAGGTGGCAAAGAATGACGCCTATACGCAGTGTTTTCAAACGCGGCGAGGGGAGCACTAGTCCTTAAGGCGGTAGGAACGCCGAGAAAGTCAAGTACTCCATACCTGATTTGGTGGAATGGGTTAATCGTTTCAAACTTGAGCAGCTAAAAAAAGTAAGGCTAGTTTTACCAGCGCGTTACGTGGAAAGACAAACCCTGTAACCAGGGAGACTGCCAGTGTTCGTCAGCTCGTGTTACGCCGCAGGATTCACAATATTACTTTCCGATGGGCCGTACGTGCCATCGCCGGAGAAGTGCGCCTGGAAGTCAGCATAACCGGTCGGCGCTGAAAATGTGTGTACCCACACGTCCTTGAAAATTCCCTGCGAATCTGTAGCAACGCTTGCTTGCGTGTTTGTGCCGACATTTGGATCCGTCGCTGTATAGTATAGAGACGTGATGAAAATGCTCTTATTAGCTATACCGTTGCCAAAGACATCGGTCAAACTCCCTTTGACCTGCGCGGTTCCTCCCTCTTCTCCTACCACATAATTGTACAGCGGTTCTAACGTCAAAGTCGTCGGGATGTTTGTCCACCATGTCGCGCGCACGACGCTGCTTGTACTCCCCATATCCCCGCTGTCGCCTGCGTACACCGCCTTAAACTGGATAGTTTCTGGTGTGTCTGATGCAAAATTATAACTATACTTCCCGCTGTTGTCCGTATAAACGGTCGGTCCTGTCCGCCAGAAGGACGGCTCGCCTTTCACGTAGCGGAGGATGTAGAACTCGATTGCTGCGACTGCAAGCGGCTCGGCGACTGGCTGCAGTCGTCCCCAAGGGCCAAATTCAACGGACCAGGCCATGAGTTCTCCTGTGAGGGAGATCTCTTGTCCACGTATTGCGTTGGTCGTAGCAGCGCTCAGTGTGAGCCTCGTGGATAGTCTAGGCGTGGGCATAATTTGTTCACCTCAATCGATAATTCCTTAAAGTGCTCCTCGGAACGCAAGTATACATGCTTGCGTAGCGACTCTTTCAAGGAGTTTCTTGTAGAAAAATACTTGCGCTTCGCTATTGGTCGAGAATTGATATACTTGAATCACAGAATACTATGAATTCCAATAGGTGCGTTTTTGCCTGTCATATGACCGCATTTGAACAAGTAAGATTAAAGCAAAGGTTAGTTTCGAGCCGTACGTCTTCTCGCAAAGGATTCTTGGAGTGCGCCTAACAGACTTGAAGCTCGCAACACTCAATGAGAAGTGGCCAGAAAATAACGGCCGGCACATCACTTGTCGCGTTTTCCTGCTATCGCATGAACTAACCTGTTTCCGCAATACATAGCAACCAAATTGCAACAGCCAGGAGCATCATTGCGTACGTCGTCGCGGTCCCGGTGATAATACCAGCTTGCGCAGGGCGGCAAGAAAGGCAAGAAGCGCGGCAATTGCATAAAGTATTCTCACGAAAAACTCAAACCGACTAGTTTTTTTTGCGACGGTGCTCTCTTATTCTGTAAAGGTAAAGCCTGCTTGAATAGGGTACACAACTTAAGCGCAAAAAAAGTATTCTCCCTAACAATCCAGTTTCATCGCCACCCGTGCACCCCAGCAGGCCTTACAGCTCACTCATCGTAATATGAAATGCCTCGTTCAAGGTCAAAGTCGCTAGCCATGCCCTTGTAAGCCCCTGCACAGCGTGAGAAAAAGAGAGACCAAAGGAATCCCAAAACAAAAAAAGAAATAACGAGCTAGGAGTTGCCGCAGCTAAAAATAAAGGCTTCATTATTAAGCCGACGACGTCTGTCCAGTAAGCAATATTGGACCGACTCTCTCTGGCTATCTGCACAAAAGTTCGGGGCATTGGCAAACTTGTTGTGGCACCTCAAATCGGTCTCTGGCCAGAGCTAACGAGACGGTTCTGGCGGCCTTGCCTCCTTTCCACTGAGAAATCCGGTGAGTAATTCTCTGTCATTCAGCTAGCTGCGGCGTCGCTGACGGTCTTACAAACGTGTCTATAAAATGTTAGCCCAGAGACCAATTACCAACGGTACGACTGTGACAACAATTGCTTCAACGACGAACAGCGGAGTTATTTTTCTCCTTTCGCTCCAGATTACGTAAAACATGAGTGCGTCTGTCACAGCGACGATGATGGTACTGACGACAATCGCCCTTAAAAAGAGAATGTTTGGGTAAATGTGAACCCAGAGATTAATTGCCAACGGTACCATGGTGATAAAAATAGCTCCGACAACGAACAGCGCGTTTAAGTGTCTTCGTCCGCTCCAGATTACGTAATACATAACCGCGTCTGTCACAGCAACGATGATAGTAGTGAGGACAAGCGCTCTCAAAAAGAGACTGTTTGAAATAATGAGCGCATACATGGTTTAACTCCTCCAACTTCTCGTTTATTCGATTTCTCGCAACAGCTTAGTTACCGAGCTTGGAATTTGGCTAATACTTTATATACCTGTGATAAACGTGCTCAGCAAATAATCGCGCATCCTATTTTGACACACAAATCGACTCTTACACCTTATATGAAGAAGTAAATAACAAATAATAACCATATCAGCGTTGCAACCAACTTGAGATTAGCATAGGGAAATTATCTCATATGACAGCCAGCTAACTCATGTCGCCGATTTGAAAGTCGCAAGGTGAAAGTAATATTGGGTTAATCCTCAGTTCCGCCTACTAAGTCAATGCGCAAACCTCGTTGGTAAAAAAGCGAGTATTTTTGAGGTGAAGGAAAGAAAGGTGAGACTACCTTTGTTATCTGCTTCGACGCGGCGAGCAGTATTTAGGTTTCTCAGATCTCAACCATCTGAAAAGCGATCTAAGACCTTATAGGCCTCTAATACCTAAATAAGCCTTAAAATAGCTCCGAATTGAGTTCAGATCCCGACTCGGGCGCTGCTTTTTTGCTTTCTTTTGAGCAACGCGAAGCCCTAACACGCTATCAGGGCAGCGTCACGCGTTTCTTTTGCCCTTTCTGTAGCTCGCAACACGTTATTTCATTTTTCGATTTCGTTTCATTTTTAAGGAGTTACAAACTGGCGCAAGTCATCATTGAGTTTCATGTCGTACTGCAGTACGCGACACCAGCCTTTGTCACAAGCACTCGAAAACATACTGAAAGTAAAGAATGGAAAGGCCCTCAGCAGTAGAACTGCTGGCTGCCGAAGGCGCTTATTTTTACGTTTAGTTCTGTTGAGCTGGTTATGCGCCTGAGTGCGGTA
>Ga0187784_10000066_pt1 | contig 62162 bp, 52 predicted proteins | sample 1015_SJ02_MP15_2_FD_132964 | JGI IMG/M metagenome (GOLD analysis project Ga0187784, IMG submission 132964) | Tropical peat soil microbial communities from peatlands in Department of Meta, Colombia - 1015_SJ02_MP15_20_MG | ecosystem: Environmental > Terrestrial > Soil > Wetlands > Peat | place...
GGGCAGAAACAGTTTTCTCAATTAGGCCTTTTTTCTCAAGCTCGACTACTGCGCGATAAGTGTCTGGTCGAGCGACTCCTGAAGCGTCCGCGGTTTCTCTTATTGTTGATGTTCCCGCCACGGTGAGTGCTAAGCAAATTCTCGCTTGTGTGCCGGTTAATCCTAAACCAACAAGCGTTTTGACGTTTTCTTCCGCAGCGCTCGTTCCCTTTCCCCAATCGCGAAATAAAACCTATTCGGTTTATTTAACATTTTTATGATTCAAGATCCAACCAAAAAAAACGATTTGCTGCAGTTAGTGTAAAGACCCTGTTGTTGGAGCAGGCACCAACGAAGCTTTATAACTGTATAACTCGGCATAATTTTTCTGTTTGGGCGAGGACAAAGCGTACAAAAAGCTAGCTCTCACCCAAAATAAATTTGAAAGGAAAAATGAAATAATGAAAACGCTAAAAAGTAAAGCTTTTGCTATTCTTATCGCAGCGCTTTTAACATTCTCAATGACAGCTTCAATGATACTAATACCAGCCGCACACGCACATACACCAGCATGGAACATTCCAACCTACGCCTACTTATGGGTGTACCCTAACCCGATAGGCATCGGTCAGACAGTCCGCGTTTACGCTTGGCTTGACCCTGTTTACGGAGCAGCTGGCGGAACAACTGCGACAGTCGGCACGAACGGTTACACAGCAAGCGCATCATTACTGGCAAACGACTATCGATGGGAAAACTATAAGCTCACCATTACAGCGCCTTCTGGTGCAATAACAACAGAGAATTTACCTGTTCTTGCAGATCCAACAGGAAATTGGATATCGACCTTTACTCCCACTGCGACTGGCACCTACAAGTTCAGCTTTAGTTTCCCAGGGCAAACATATGGTGCTAATGGCGACGGTTACTCCAGGTCAGTATTGATGGGCGATTACTATGAACCCAGTAATGCATCAGCAACGCTTACTGTTCAGCAAACGCCAATTTCGCCACCCATAACCAGCGAACCGCTTCCAACTGCTTTCTGGGAAAGCCCAATATATAGTGAAAACTCTAACTGGTGGTCGGTTACGTCCAACTGGCTGGGCACAGGTGCACCAGTTCCAGCAGGCTACACTAGCTCTACACTTTACCACGGCGATAATATAGGGCCTCTAACTTCGCATATAATGTGGACAACGTCAATGCAATTCGGAGGAATCGTCGGAGGAAATTCGTTCCAAAGTGGCGGTTCATATCCTGGTAACGGTCAGGGGGCTCAGTACTACGAGGGCTCTTCCTATCAGCCAAGATTCAGCAATCCGATAATAATCGACGGTTACCTATTCTACACGGAACCAATATCGTTTACAGGTCCAAGCAGCGGAGCAACCACGTGCGTCAGCCTGTTCAATGGACAAACCCTCTGGAGTAGCACAAAAGTACCACCGCTATCATTCGGCTACATATTCAACCTTTGGGACCCGGACCAGCACGGAACCTTCCCGCCAATACTAGTCGCAGCTATCGGAGGCGGTCTCACAGGTCTGCCACCGATGTGGGAGTGTTTTGACGCGTACACAGGAGTTTCGCTGTTCAACATCACTAATGTTCCAGGCTTTGCAGCACCAACCCACGGAGTGTCACTAGTACCGGGACAGCCCCCAGTACAAGTCCCCATACGAATAAATGGGCAGATTGCCGCAACTCTCACATACGGAGCTACGATGGGTCCGAGCGGCGAAGTGCTGAGGGATGTCTTTATGAACGATGGCAATGCCACGGATCCAGATTGGTACTTGGCTGAGTGGAACTTTTCCAGACTATGGTCTTACGATATTAACCCATACACGGGCGGAGGAAGCTATTCACCATCAGTAATGAACGCGTCAAACGGAGTTATGATTCCAACACTACCCATTCCGATCATAGGCGAAACTGGTACCGCTCCAAGTGGAGCTTCTGCCTTTATCCCCTATGGTTCCTCAATCTATGTCGATGGAAGCACTACTATCGCCCAGGGTGAAGCAATATCTTCAGCTAACCCAACAGGCAAGTATGACTGGAACGTTTCAGTACCATGGCTCAACATCATGCCTTTGCAGGCACCTTATAACCCTGTTGTCTCAGGATCACTACTGCCAGTATATGAACAAGGAACCGCTGTAGGCAACCTCGCAGAAGGCGGAACAAATCCCGCATCGGTAGGAGTGTGCCCAGTAACGGTACTTGCGACAAACTACGGCGATGCTATGCTTTGCAGAAATGGCTCACTACCAACTGGTTTCAGAGCAACCGGCTCTGGGTACCCGCAACTTCCCTACACAATATTCCTCGTCAACCTCAACGCGACTGTTGGTCCAATCGGTTCGATACTGTGGATGAAGACGTATAACCCGCCAGCAGGCAACCTCACTCTGGCATTTACCGGAGCCGACTGGCAGACCGGTGTCTTTGTCTTCAATTATGAGGAAACTTTGCAATGGGTAGGATACAGCCTTACAAATGGCAATTACCTATACACAACTGCGCCTCAAAATGCCTTAGACTACTATGGTGTCGGCAATACTATGCTCGGCAACCTCGCTTTCGGCAAACTCTACAGCAGTCAAATGTCAGGAGTATGCTACTGCTACAACGATTTAACTGGACAACTGTTATGGACCTGGGGTAACGGTCAAGCAGCAGATAACAGCACATACGCCGGCTTTGCCACTCCTTACGGTGATTACCCAACCGCCGTACAATCCTTCGCTAACGGAGGAGTAATATACCTGGGTTGTGATGAGCACACTATCCTCAACCCGATTTACAAAGGCGCAACAACAGAAGCTCTTAACGCCACAACGGGAAAACAGATATGGAGGCTTTCAGACTACACCAGTGAATGGTCTACTCCAGGTGCTGAATATGTCGTTGCAGACGGCTTCGCAGCGTTCATAGAAGGCTACACTAACCAAATCTACGTAGTAGGCAGAGGACCCAGCGCCACAACCGTTACGACCTCACCGGGGGTTACAACACTCGGAAGTAACGTGGTCATAAAAGGCACAGTGATGGATATTTCCGCTGGCACAAAGCAGAATCAACAGGCAGCAGACTTTCCAAACGGCGTTCCATGCGCATCCGATGCAAGTATGCAAGCATGGATGGGCTACGTTTACCAGCAACAAGCAGAACCAACCAACTTCACCGGAGTCCCAGTGGAATTAGCTGTTCTTGACTCTAATGGCAACCAATATCCTATCGGTACAGCCACAACCGACGAGAGCGGCATGTATACCCTCACATGGACACCCAACATACCGGGGAACTTCACGGTCTACGCAACATTCTCAGGCACCAACGGATACTGGCCATCGAACGCAGAAACTAGCTTCAACGTGATGAATGCTCCACCAACACAGGCACCGGCAGCTTCGCCACCAACAGGCCTAGCATCGACAGGAACCGTTGAGTTAGGAATAGCAGTAGTGGTAATCGTGATAATCATAATCGGCGCTATACTAGCAGTGCTGACCATGAGAAAACGACCATAAGCCAAAGAAGCCAAAAAAACCACTTTCCCCTTTTTTAGTCCCAAAAGACAAGCACGGAGAAAGATCAAGAAAGATAATGGGCTGAGAAGGCTCTGGTTTCAATTCACGAAAGAGCTTTGCAGTTTTGCTCTTTTCTTTTCTCCTTAACGTTCCAGAGCCTCAGCAAACCCACCCTTTTAAACATTCTTTGAGCAAGCTTGAAACTCGCAGGGGGGCTCCCTGCTAGAATTATTATCTATTGCCTCTAAGATTTAGAGGCTGGTTTTGACTCGCCAGAGGTTATAGTTTATGGCTGTTCTTGCCATTATCTTACTGTATATGTTGCCTCTAACGTATCCTTTAACGGCTTGGTGCACAATGTAGCGTGGACCATAGAATTTATTGTAGAAATTCTTCCTCATTTGAGCTATCTCTTTCGCGGGCAAAAGCGGGTCCTCAAAGATGGGATTCATCGTATTGTACAGCGTCCAGTTCTCAATCATCTTCCACCCGTTTTTCTCCACTATATCCCGCAGTTCAGTTCCCAGATAAGGTGTCGCGTGACACAACCAAACATCGTCAGGTTCTACTCTGCGGATTAAATCAAGAGTCTGCTGTAATGTTTCCTTTGTTTCGCCGGGGTAACCTAAAATTAGGGATGCGGCTACGAATATGCCTGCCTCTTTGGTCCATCTGATTGCGTTTTCGTTCTGTGCAACTGAAATTTTCTTATGGAATGCGTCGAGCATTTTTTGACAGCCTGATTCGATTCCGAAGCCCACTTCGTTACAATGCGCCTTGCTCATCTTGGCCAAGAGTTCTTTTGTAACAACGTCTGCTCTGGAGAAGCAACCCCACGGCAGGTTTATTTTTCTCTCTATAATTCCATCGAAGATATCAACAGCTCTTTTCTTGTCGAAGGTTAACGTGTCATCCTGGAATGCTATCCCTTCTGCCCCGTACTTGTCTCTGAGCCATTCCATTTCGTCAAGAACATTTTTGGGGCTTCTCTCTCTGATTACTGCGCCGAACATTTCAGATGCAACGCAGAAACTGCAATGGAAGGGGCAGCCTCTGCTTGATATAATTGGAAGAAGCCTCTTTCCCATAATCCTGTATTTTTCAACTGGAAGACAATTGTATGCTGGAAGGGGCAGCGCATCAAGGTCTTCGATGCGAGGCCTGTTAGCTGTTCGAATAATTTGGTCATCCTTTCGGAAAGATATGCCTTTAATCTCGTTGAGTTTCTGAAGTTCGGGCAGCTGCTTGACCAGTTCTAAAATTGTTTCCTCTCCTTCGCCCCTTACGATAATGTCGACTTCTTTTTCATCAGTAAGGATTTGTTTATCTGCGAAGGTTGCGTGGGGTCCTCCCATCAAAACTTTGGCGCCGGGACAGGCTTCTTTCGCTACATGCGCAGATTTTAGGGCTGACTCTACTGTCTGAGTGAAGGCGCCGATTCCGATTACTGTGGGTTGGAAAGAATCTAGCTCAGCCTTAAGTTTTTCATGGTTCATTTCGCATACTGCGCAGTCGATAACTTTTACTTCAAAATCGTTTTGTTCCAACACAGCCGCCATGTAGGCTAAGCCAAGAGGCGGGAAAAACGGGTGATGAGTGACTCCTTCCAGAAGAGGCGTGTTAACCAGTGCTATCTTCGCTTTATTTGTCTTCATAACTCCACACGTTAGACTGCGCGATTATTAGAATGATCAAATCATTCTAATTTCAATAGGTCGTTGGTAATGCGGTTTGAGACTCTTAAGCTTTTCCTAAAAATACAGTAGATGCGAACTTGCGGTAAGTTTAGTTAATTTTTTTCATCGTTCCTGTTTTTTGGTCGAATTCAGGCACTTCTGAAGCTCTTATTGATATATCCCAGTTTATGGATGGGTTCTCTTGCGCCAAATCAAAATCGTCGCAATAGCTACTAAGGCTACCACTACTACAACTGCTGCAACTATAATAGCATAAAAAACATTCAAATTCAATCCGAGAATCTGGGGCTGCCAAATGTTAGTTCCAATCGCTTTAGTATACACGGTGAATCCCTTACTTATTCCGAACCCAGTATTACTACCGATCGGTTCCACCGTCTTTGCTTGCACAAGGATACCTGTTTGTCTATCCCAGTAATAGGCGGTGACATTTGTGGCGCCTTGGACAAGAGTTCGTTCCTCGCCTAAAACTGTTCGATGCACCACGCCACTAATGGTTACGTTCCCGCCTAAAAACTGGTTGTAGAATGCCTCGCCGGGATTGAGACCTGAAGGTATAACAAAGCTGTCTCCGGGTCGCGTCACCAAATTCACAGTTACGTTTTCTATAAGCAAGGATCCATTCGTGAACTTAGTAAGTATATAGAGACCTAAATTTTCACCTTGAACGCTTGTGACATTAATGCTTGCCCAGGTTACGTTGTACCTTGGAGGCGGGTTTCCTATCACTTTGACTTGGTATTCTATCCAGTCGCCCTTTTTCACTCCGACTGAGACGTCGGCATAAGCAACCGCTAACAACGCGGTCACGATGAGAACGCTTAAAGCAAACGTAAACAGGGCTGATTTGTACATGCTAAGTCAAATTGTAGCTACTTCGGGTCTTTAAAAGTTAGCGCGCTATTTCGATGTGGTCAGGAATGCCAGTCTAATACATGTTTTCATCCGGATTAACGAGTGTCGGAACCTGTGTTGCTCGGCAAATTGAAAGTTTTCAGTAAAGCTTTGTAGATGGTGCGAATTCAATTTTCACATTTTAGAATAGATAGGATCACGTCGTTATGGAAGCATCTGGGACCAAACATGTTGAAGAAGAATTATCCTTTCGGTCTGAGAAACGTTTCTTTTATGTCCATCAAAAGCCAAGTGCTTTTTCCAGACATCGACTTTTCCTTAATTATTTTCTTCTTAAACCTGCCGATCTCAATTGTTTTCTTGAATAGTGGCGCATCGGTAACCATGGTGTGAAAACCTTTCCCATCTTCGCCGCAAACGTCTATACTCTGCTTGTCAGCCAACGCTTTCAAATCCTTAATCGAAGAACCGTCAAGAACACGTCCCAGCCATTCTTCACCAAAATAATTCAAGTTTATGCAGCTCATGACAGGCTTTATGCCTGCGCTTATCTCCTCTTTTAGAACATCGTAAGTGTCCTGAGACGGGTTCTCAATCGGCATAATCAAACTCATATCCACCTGGTTGCAGATCGCTTTATAGTAAGCCTGATGCATGTCGACGCAGCCCGCAGCCGCAATGTCGCCTGTCACTATGCCTTCGATTCCGTGCTCTTTTTTCAAGCGCGTTAAAGTCGCAACCACGTCTTTATCTTTTTTAACCTTAACCTTGAGCTGAGGGACTCCCAAAACATTGGACTGCGCCTCCATTACTGGAAAACTGTGAAAAACATGCGGCATCTTATAATCATACGAGAGAAGATAGACGATTTCGTGACCTTGCGCAATCGCCTTTTGATACGCCAAATAGCTTTCTTTGCCTCCGCTCCAGTGGACGACAACTTTCAATTTAAACGCACCTGTTGTTCGTGGGGTAAGACAAAAACGAATTATTAAGTATTCTCTTACTTTGTTCAGGCAACTGAAATTGAGGGATGGCGGTCAAATCTAACTCATTTTTCACGATCAGATCAGAAACGAAGAAACTTGTTGAGTAGTTATTAGCGCGATCCTCTTCCACAGGTCATGAATGCTTCTCTGGCAGGTGGTTACTTCATGGTTCGCATGTCAGCTTTTGCGTATAATTTTTCTCGGGGCAAATTGCGCTGAATTCTGGACCTGATAGTTATGAGGAGATATGTGACAGCTGTTCTTGTCGCCGAAATGCCGTACATGCTTCCCTTTGCATACATGCGAATAATGTAGGTGGGACGAAGATAGAAATGCCGGAACGCCTGTTCTCGGATTTCCTTCAGTTCTTTCATGCTTAACGAAGGCGTTTCAAAGATAGGGGTGTTTATGTCATACTTGTCGAAATCAGTGACCTTCAGCCAGCCTTTTTCTTTGACCAATTCGTACAGGGGTGTTCCCGGAAAAGGCGTAGCCACATCCAAACAGCATATGTGATCAGGGCTTACTTTTTCCGCGAATTTCACGGTGTTCCATACAGTTTCCTTAGTCTCGCCGGGGAAACCGAGGACTACGTTAGGGACTGGAATTAGCCCAAGCTCTCTTACCCAACTCAAAACCTTCATCGTTAGTGCAGGAGAAATTCCTTTATGCATGTCGTCTAAAACGTCTTGAGAGCCCGACTCGATTCCGAACCACACTGCGTTGCAGCCTGCATCCTTCATTTCGATGAGGAGCTCTTTTGTAACCATGTCCACGCGGGTTCCGCAACTCCATTGTATCTTCAGTTTTCGGTTTTTAATCTCCCTGCATATTTCTTCAGTTCTTGCTTTATCGAGGGTGAAAACGTCGTCGAGGAATGAGAATTTGGTCGCGCCGTAAGTTTCATGAAGAAGCTCAAGCTCATCCACGACGTTTTTCGGGCTTCTCATGCGATATTTTCGCCCATGCATTCTGACTGTGGAGCAGAATTCGCACCAGTAGATGCAGCCACGGCTCGTCATCACGTAGAACATATCCTCGTATTTTCGGATACGCTCCATAGGCCACAAGTGACGAGCTGGGAAGGGAATGTCATCCAGATTTTCTATGTACGGTCTATCCGGATTCCGCGTGATCTTTCCGTCTTTTCTGTAAGTTACTCCTAACACGTCACAAAAACTCTTGCCTGCTTCTATTTTCTGCACCAGCTCCAGCATCGTGTTTTCGCCCTCCCTTCTAACGACAACATCCAAGTATGGGCATTCTTGCAGTGCTTTCTCGTCCCAGAACGTGGCGTGTATCCCCCAGAGAACGGTTAAGCAGTTTGGACACGTTTCCTTAACGATTTTTGCCATTTCCAGCGCCGATTTGTACGTGAGTGTAGCTGATGTTATTCCAACTATGTTGGGTTGGCGCTTTCTGATTTCACTTCTGAATTGTTCGTTTGAAAGCATGAGTGCTGGGCAGTCGATCACGTCAACTTCGTAATGATTTTTCTCTAAAACAGCAGCCAAATACCCTAAACCTAAAACAGCAACGGGCATATGCATGACGGATCCGCGTGGAGAATGTGGATTTACAAGGGTTACATGCGGCTTCATACTCTTCACTGATGCCTGTTCTTCCAAAAATACCATGTGGCTAGTGCTTAAACATTTCGCCGATCGCTCAGGCACCCAAACTTTTAAGGAAACAAGAAGAGTCTCCCTCAAAACCGTTTTGTTCCAGTACTCCGCGCAATCGCAGGGTCAAGAGGCAAAGTGGGTGACGCAACACCCTGAAGGATCGCGGGATTTAGATTGAAATTTCTTACTTGAATAACAGGTTTCGTCTTCGAGAACTACGGCTTATGCTTCAGTCTGTAGAGCACAGTTGCTAACACGCAAGACACAACCACAATTATCGCCAGAATTGATGAAACAAGAATCACGGTGGGGGGAGAATGGGTTTGTTTGCTTGATGGGGAGCCAAATGCGTAGAGAATATGGTTGTATGAACCCACGTAAACTGTGCCGTCGGCTATGGCAGGCGAAGAAACAACCATTCCTTCAGTTGAATAACTCCAAATAGAAGTTCCAGTCACAGCATTTAGCGCATAAACGTTGCCATCATACGAACCAACGTAAACTACTCCATTTGCCACTGCAGGGGAGGACGCAACTTCTCCTCCCGCATTGTAGTTCCATAAGACTCTGCCGTTGGATGCATCCAGAGCATAAACCTTGTCATCCCCTGATCCCAAGTAGACCACGCCGTTCGCTATCGCAGGTGACGATGCGACGCTACCGCCGGTAGTATAATTCCAAACAAGCTTGCCATTTAAAGCGTTTAATGCGTAAATTTCATGATCGTACGAGCCTACATAGAGGATGCCGTTTGCAATTGCAGGGGAAGAAACTACGTAGCCGTTTGTAGCATACTTCCAGACGAGGGCTCCGTTTGGAGCGTTTAAGCAGTAGACGTTATCGTCGTTTGAGCCGATGTAAACTCTGCCGCTGTAGACTGCAGGAGAAGACACCATTATTTGGCCGCCCGTAGTGTACTTCCACACCAGAGCTCCTGTCAAAGCGTTTAAAGCGTAAACGTTATGGTCCTCTGAACCAACGAAGACTAAGCCGTTGTACAGTGAAGGCGATGAAACTACAGGGTCGCCTGTCTTGTAACTCCAAATGTAAGCGCCCGTTGTAGCGTTCAGCGCGTAAACGTTGTCGTCGTATGAACCCACGTAAACTACGTCGTTAGCAACTGCTGGCGAAGAAAACATAACCATGCCTTCGGTTGTGTAGCTCCAAACAACATCATTGTGCATTTCCGAATTGTAACCCACCATGCCTGTAGAAGCGTTCAAAGCTAACACTTCACCATCATGCGAACCTATGTAAACTAAACCACCAGCTACCGTCGGGGACGAATCGATCTCGCCGCCAGTTGCAAAACTCCAAGCAATGACGCCGTCTGAAGCGTCTAAAGCGTAAAGCTTTCCATCATACGAACCAACGTAAACCATGCCTTGAGCCACAGCGGGGCGGCAGATCACGAAATCGCCGGTCGTGTAACTCCACAATAATTGTCCGTTTAAAGCATTTAGGGCGTAAATTTTGTTGTCCTCCGACCCAACGTACACCACGCTGCCGTCGACTGTCGGGGAAGATGCAACGATTCCGCCTGTTGTGTAGTTCCAAGCTTCTTTCCCATTCGACGTTTTCAGAGCGTAAATTTTGCCATCAGATGATCCGATGTAAACTAACCCGTCCGCCACATCTGGGGAAGAGTAGATTGGGCCTCCGGTTGAGTAGTTCCAAATCGATTTGCCGCTGTTAGCGTTTACAGCATAGACGGTGTTGTCGTCTGAGCCTACGTACACTACACCATTGCTAACGGCAGGAGAAGAAACTACCTGGCTACCAGTTGCATAACTCCAAACAAAAGCGCCATTGAAAGCGTTGAGTGCGTAAACTTTGTCGTCTTCTGACCCTATGTAAACCATTCCGCCGCTTACCATGGGAGATGACATCATAATCTTGTAGCCTGTCGCATAACTCCATATGATAGCTCCCGTCGTAGCGTTCAAAGCGTAAACATTCTTGTCTTCGGAACCAAAGTAAACTATTCCGTTAGCAACAGCCGGGTCAGAATCAACGTAATTTCCCGTTGTGTAGTTCCAAAGTTTGTCGCCGTTTGTAGCGTTGAATGCGTAAAGGTTATGGTCCTCTGAACCGACGTAAACGATGCCGTCAACGACAGCAGGACGAGAAATCACCACTGCACCTGTGAGTGCATCCCATATAACTGCCCCCTTGGAAGCATTGACCGCGTAAATTTTGTGGTCAAACGAGCCGAAAAATACCACGCTGCCAACGACGGTAGGCGAGTCCACTTGTCCACCGGTGTTAAACTTCCACAATGTCTGATTCGTCTCTGGCGCGGGAGAACTTGAAGCGCCAGAATGGGAAAGATCGCCGCGAAACATGGGCCAAGCGTCCACGCTTATCTTGTCTGCAGAAGCGACGCTTTCCAAAACGCCTGAAACTAAAAACAGCACGATCAGAACAAGCGAGATTATGACTAAAGCTTTCATTTTTACTCTTATTTACTCCACGAATCCGCTTAAAGACGTTTTCTTTAATATTCTCAAAAATAATGAGCTATCTTTTGCGAAGGCTTTCAGGCACATAGGCGCATGCTGGATCTTCTCCGTAGATGTCACCTGTGTACGCGTACGCCCTGTTTCTGCATCCGCCGCAGATTTCTCGGTACTCGCAAACTCCGCACTTACCCTTTAACAGGTTTCTGTTTTGGAAGCTCCTGTAATACTCCGATGCCTGAACCTCTTTCCATGCCGTGTCGAGGCTTTTCTGTCTAATGTTTCCCAGCATCATCGGTTCTGAAGGCCGAAGGTCAGTGTAGAAGCATGGTATTAAATCCCCGTTTTCGGTCACGCTTAAGTAACCGCCGAAGGCGAAATAAGTGCATTTTCCGTGGAACTTGTGCTCGTACCACTCGTCAAAGTTCGGTGGATTTCTCTGTTTAACCACTCGTGCAAAATGCGGGCAGTGAACGTGGATTTCAAATTTGCCCTCGTACTTTTCTGTTAAGTCCCATATGTGATTGAGGGTCCACTCGTACTCTTCGGGTGTTGGAGTTAGCTCCATGGTTTCTTTTGCTCTTCCACTGGGGACAAGATGGTTAAACCAGACAAAGTTGGCGTGGTACTTGTCAGCTAACTCTGCGACATGGTCTAGATGCTTATAATTGATTGTTGTAATCGCGCATGCTAAGCCGTTTAAGATTTTGCCCTCCGACAACTTCTCGATGGCCGCCAGCGCCTTCTTGTATGATCCCTTTCCCCGAAGTTGATCGTTAATTTCTTCTGGCCCGTCTATGCTTACTGATGTCCAGACTTGATTCTTAACCAAGTTATCGTAAATTTTTCCGTCCACAAAACACCCGTTAGTTAGCAGGCAAACGTTGAGCCCTAAGCTTTTTGCGTAAGTAACTATTTCAAAAATGTCTTCACGCATCAATGGTTCGCCGCCTTTCAAGCCGAACCATCTCACGCCGAATTTATGTACTTCATCGACAAGGTGTAAAGCCTCTTTTGTCGTCATTTCTCTGGGGGCATGCTTACCTGTTGCGTCAACGTTACAGTACCTACAGCGGGCGTTGCAGGCGCCTGTTGCTCTCCAAGAAGTCATAAGCAAAGGACCCTTTTTCGTCAAGTCAAAATCTGCCCTCATTCCCTTGGCTGATTCATTATTTATCTAAACGTTTCTTTCAGCCTAAAAAAGATTGTGCGGTGTGCCATCTGTTTTCAATTTTGGCATGTCCAGCACTTTTCTGCTTCTTTTGAGGCTAAATCCGACAGAAAAGGTTTTCCGCAAGGTTTAATTCCACAGGTCAATAGAAAAATCAACATCGCAGATTACCGGTGGCAAAGCGTTAATCTCTTAAACAAAAAGGAAAATAATAAACAGCTGAGGGTGCCCGTAATTCCCAAAAAAATGTTAGTCGCACTTATTTCAATACTGTTGCTTACTTCATTTTTTGCTTCGGCCACCCTTCAGATGGATGCGAATGCTCAATCGAACGCAGGGACTGACGCAACATCGGCCAATGTAAATCTGAATCAGTACGTTTGGCCGCAACTCCAAGGTAATGATTCGTTTACCCGTTTCTCCGCAGGCCCAGCTCCTGACACATCAAACATACTTTGGAAAGCCGACATAAGCGGCATCCAACCCTATCTCACGGCTTTTGACGGGCTCATTTTTGTCTGCACAAGCACTTCCGTGGCTGCGGTAAACCAGGCAGGGCAGATTGCGTGGAGCACCATTGTTCCAATGAATAGAACTTGGCCGATAGCCTACGAAATCGATTCCTCGCATATGATCGTTGAAGGCACGTGTCTGAACCCGTTGACTGGCAAAATCCTGTGGACTAGCACTTCTTTCTGCGCTGACACTGGAATATTCTCTAACAACGTGTATAGCCCAGAGACGAGAATGTTTTACGTTAAAGAGAACGCTTACATCTTTGCTTGGAATTTTTCTAATCCTTCAGCACCGCCAACGCCGGCTTGGAGAACCTTCATTCCTGGCGGCGGAATAACAGGTATTGGAACAATCTACGGTGACGGTCTCGTTTTTGCCGGTTCTTTCTTAAACCAGCAGTTAGCGCTTAATGCGACGACAGGCGCGATTGTGTGGGATACGCTTACCAAGGGACCGATGATCTTTAACGGCGCGTATTCTGATGGGTTCTTCTTCAGAGGAGGAACGGACGACAACACGATGTACTGTTTCAACGCTACCACAGGGCAAATAGTGTGGACGTACACCCCGCCTTCAGACCCATCCGGCTACTTCACAACGGGACCCGCGGTAGCTTACGGAATGGTCTATGGGATGAACAAGGACGGGTATCTATACGCCTTCAACGAAACCAGTGGCGCTTTGCTGTGGAAACACAAAGGCGCAGATAGCACGCTTATCTGGCCGGGTATGCCTACGGTTGCGGACGGAATGATCTACGTGACCACAGGACAATACGCGGCTTTCAACACTGCAGCCGGTGCCTCCCAATTCGCATGTATAAACGCTTACACTGGACAAACCATCTGGACGCTTCCCATAGAAGCTTTGGCTCCAAGAGAGTCTGATATAGTCGCTTACGGAAACTTGTACGTCATCCCGGGCAACGTAACAACCGCGGTCGACACAACTTCCGGAACTGAATACTCAACAGAAGGTCAACTATGGGCGATAGGAACCATCCCGCCTCCGACGATTTCAACAACTCCACCCCCAACGATAACTCCAATTCCAACGCCAACGCCCACACCCACGCCCCCACTTGCTCCTGTGACAACCTCATTATCCAGCAACTGGAGTACGTTCAGATCCAACCCAGCGCATTCCTCTTCTGCTGCGGTCGGTCCCTCGAATCTCACTTTGGCTTGGAAATTTACAACCGGCGGGTCAGTTGTCTCTTCACCGACTGTTGTAAACGGAGTAGCTTACGTTGGCTCACAGGACAGGAACGTTTATGCTATCGGAGCGCTGACCGGAGACCTCATCTGGAAGTTTAAAACCGGCGGCTCAATCGAAGATTCACCTGCAGTCGCAAACGGGATGGTTTACATTGAAAGCGATGACGGTTACGTTTACTGCCTCAACGCTAACACTGGCTCGCTAAAATGGGAAACGTTCGTCGACAGTAACCTGTCATTTACGTACGCGAACTTGTTACTTACATCCTCGCCAGTAGTGTCTAACAGTATGGTTTACATTGGCTCCTTAGACGGATACTTGTACGCCCTGAGCGCTAACACGGGTGCTGTGGTCTGGAAGGCTTCTGCGGGTGGACCGATAGAGTGTTCTCCAGCGTACGATGATGGCGCTGTCTTCTTTACTTCCCAGCAGCCAACGGAGGGCATGCTCTTCAGCCTTAACGCTAACACTGGGAGCGCTGTTTGGAGCCTACCCCTTCCCTACCAGTATTCATTTGTCGGCGGTACTGAAATGCTTGGTTCCCCGTCGATTGCGAACGGCGTAGTTTTTGCGTCCTCTGACTGGGGAGCTTACTACGCTGTAAATGAAAGTACAGGCCATGTAATATGGGGCTTCATTAATCCAGTGGCTATCGAGTTCATAGTCTCCTCGCCCATCTACGTTAACGGCGAAGTCTACATCATCGACATATTCAATATAGCCTGCCTCAACGCAACCAATGGACACGAGCTTTGGAGCGCCTACACAGGAGATGAGCTTTATGTTTCCCCGTCTTACGCTAGTGGCTTCATCTACGTCACAACCAGCCAACGCCACATCTTCGTTCTAGACACGGCGGAGAACGGCACAAAAATCTTCACCGCGATGACTCCATCTAGCAGCTGGTCCTCTCCAACTATTGCTGACGGAATGCTCTACATCGGATGCAACGACTGGAACCTCTACTGCTACTCAGGATACGTCAACGCCCAGGCTTTAACTCCGACGCCTTCTCCCTCGTCAGGGTACAGTATCACATTGACACCGACGTCAGTGGCGCTTATTATTGCCCTGGTTATAGTCATAATGGTTTTATTTGCAGCTGTTGGATACCTAGACTTCAGAAAAAGCAAGAAATCCGGGTCTGCGGCGAAAGTCGACCATCCAACAACGTAAGTCCCGCTCATGATGGTCTCCGCGAAACGCCCTTGCATTCGAAGTTTTCGCTTGTACTCCGACTAGCGAATTGAGTTGCCACAACTAACACGCGGTCGCTTCGAAACGAAAAACGGCAAAAAAATCAAAATGTGCTGTTGAAGCCAAACAACAATGACTATAAGCTTAGTCCTGTTGCTCTTTGCTTGGCGTGCTGTGTCCGCCTGGGCTCTTTTTTGTTGGTCTCACTCTGCCCACTTGCCTGAAAGCCCATCTTGAAAAACTGTATTTCCAAACCAGGTGGTTCAGTGCCATGCGCGCCATGATCTGGCTATGAAAGTCGCCTCTGATCCTTTTTCGAAGGTAGTAGGTTGGAGTGAAAAAGCTGTCGTAGAGCGCTTTTTTTGCTTGCTCCAGTTTTTCCAGGGGCAAGACCGTGTTTTTGAAAACTTGTGTTTGTTCATGGTACTGGTTCCAGTTTTCAGAAAGTTCCAAGCCTAACTCTTTCACGTAATCGTAGAGTCGAGTGCCCGGGTAAGGAACCGCCTCACACATGTAAACGTAATCAGGCTTTGTTTCATGGATAAAGTCGATTGTTTGCTGAAGCATTTCGGGCGTTTCACCGGGGTAGCCGATGACGAGGGATATTGCAACGAGAACATCCGATTCTTTTGCCAATTTTATGGCGTTTGCATTCTGTTCAACCGTCGTGCCTTTCCGCATGGCGTTCAGCATCTGTTGGCTGCCTGATTCAACTCCGAAGTGAATAAGCTGGCAGTTTGTGCTCCTGAGCTTAGTAAAAAGTTCTTTGGAGACTTTGTCTACCCTTGTTCGGCAGTCCCATGGAAGGTCAAACTTTCTTGCCTTCATTTCGTCGCAGATTGCGATTGCGCGTTTTAGATCAAAAGTGAACGTGTCATCGTAGAAGGCGAAGGCTCCTGCCCCGAACGTGTCTCTTAACCATTCGAGCTCGTCAACGACTTTGCTTGGGCGTCTCGCCCTGAAGCCTTTTCCACACATTTCAGAAGCCAAACAGAAGGCGCAGTTAAATGGGCATCCCCTGCTGGTAATTATAGGCATGTAAAGCTTCCCATTGATCCTGTACCTGCTGACATCAAAGTGTTTGTGAGCTGGATAAGGGAGGGCATCGATGTTTTCCAAGAAAGGCCTGTTCGGTGTTCGATGAACTTGACCGTTCTTCTTGAAGGTGATGCCTGCGACTTCGCTGAGGTTTCTTATCTTGCCCTCAGAAACTAAACCCGCAAGCTGGAGCATAGTTTGCTCTCCTTCACCTCGCACAACGATGTCAACGTCTGAGCTCTCTGTGAAGGTTCGCTCATCCAAAACCGTGACGTGCGGTCCGCCAATTATGGTTACGCAGTTGGGTAGGGCAGCCTTGGCGGCTTTCAAGATTCGGAGCGCGGGAAAGTAAGTTACTGTTGCTGCCGTAGTTCCAACAATGTCAGGGTTAAGGCTTCTGAATTTGTCTTCCAGTTCCTTTTGGCTCGTTCTGGAAACTTGGCAGTCAACCACATCCACTTCGTACCCGTTTTGTTCAAGCACTGCAGTCATGTAGCTGATGCCGAGAGGGATAAAGGCGGCTTGCGGCACATCTTCTGGGTAAGGTGGATTTGCAAGCACTACGTGAGCTTTCACGTTTTTTCCCCGACGTTTAACCTTCAAATCGGTTTTGCCAACTATTATGTGTTTTGCAAAAGAGGCTGAATCAGCAATTCTGCTTCAAAAATGATGTTTCCTGCTTTTTGGTCAGTTTTTTCAAAAAAGGTTTGGCTCAGCCTATTGAGTGGGACGTTGAATTTCATCGAGCTTGCTTTCAATTCGTTTAAGACGCTCTTCTATAAGCTCTAATCTCTTTTCAATGTCAGCTAGTTTACCTAAGACGGAGTAGGCTTCCAAACTGTTCCCTCAATTAGATATCATTAAAACATAAGAAATTAACTTTTCACTTTTGCAATCCCATACTCGCAACGTAAAGTTTTTTCAGCTACAGCTGTTTAGATTAGAACCTTTTTCTGGATAATCCATTTGCCTCTTTAGCCTTGAAGCAAGGGTTTTTATTGCATGTTTTCAATAGGCGAAGTGCGTAGATTCGGAGAAAAAAGCGGCTTGCCAGCCGATTTAGCTTTAATAAATGCAAACGTTCGGACCATGAATCCCCGGATACCCGTTGCTGAAGCAGTCGCCATTAAGAAAAATCGAATCATTCTGGTGGGCACAGACCAAGAGGTAGCGGAGGTAATAGGCAAAAAAACCAAAGTAATCAGTCTAAAAGGAAAAACTGTGCTTCCCGGCTTGATAGACACTCACGTTCACGTGGCAGACTTTGGCAGATGCCTCTTATGGCTTGACTTAACCAGCGCAGACTCCGTCAGAGAACTCAAACGTCTTCTAAGTGAGAAGGCGAAGCAAACGCCCGCTGGCAAATGGATTATTGGTCGCGGTTGGAACCAGAACCGGTTCAAAGAAAAGCGCTTACTCGCCGCTTCAGATCTTGATGAGGCTGCGCCAGACAACCCGGTCATTCTTTACCATGAAGCCGCTATGATTTGTGCGGTAAACAGTAAAGCCTTAAATTCTGCAGGCGTAACAGGGCAAACCGCCGCGCCTCCAGGCGGAGTCATTGACAAAGACTCTCGCACAGGCCAGCTTACAGGAATTTTGCGCGACACGGCTACTAGCTTAATCTGGCAAGTGGTTCCTGAGCCAACCGCCGACGAGCTTTCTGAGGCAACGGTGCTGGCTTGCCGCAAAATCGTTGAAGCAGGTATAACCAGCGTGCACTGGATATTGCTCTCGAAAGATGAGCTTTCGATAATTCACAGGCTTCAAGCAGAGGGAGAGCCTCGAACCAGGGTTAACCTGATAGTTCCCTACGAGTTCTTGAAGGAAGCAATCAGCTTCCAGCCGACTGACAACTTAATGCTGAATCTCGGAGGAGTCCTAATCACGACGGATGGGTATCTAGATTCTAAAACAGCCGCACTAGCGCAGCCCTACAGCGACGAACCAAGCAACAGCCGCACGATGCTCCTTACCGAGCAAGAGTTGGCTGCCCGGGTTGAACGGGTTTTATCGTTGGGTCTTCAGCCGGTTATACACGCGATGGGCGACAAGGCCATCGATATGGCGCTGAAAGTAATTGAATCAAACGCATTTACGAAGGATGTTCGCTTTCGCGTTGAGCAAGCAGCCGTGCTAAACGGGGAATTAATCAAGCGTCTGAAAGCCGAAAAAGTCGTCGTCTCAGTTCAGCCAACAGTTATCGCAACGGAATTCGCCGTTTGGTCAGCCGCATCACACCTCGGCGTTGAAAGAGCCAAATGGCTTCATCCGCTCAAAACCCTGCTAAGAGAAGGGGTGAAGGTTGCCGGGGGCTCAGACTGCCCCATGGAGCCGTTAAACCCCATGGTTGGAGTGCGAGAGGCTGTGTTAAGGCGGAGCTTTCCTGAGCAACGCTTAACGGTTGAGGAAGCCTTGTACTTGTACACGGTTGATGCGGCTTACTCTTCTGGTGAAGAAAATGTTAAAGGCTCAATTGAAGATGGCAAAGTGGCGGATTTAACGATTTTTTCAAACGACCCTTTCACCGTTCAACCAGAAGAGCTTGGGGATATCAGCGTTGAGACAACAATTGTTGCTGGAAAAATCGTTTACGTCAGACACTGATTAAGCCGATAGTCGACCTGTTGACGGTTATTTTCTTTTTAGCAGCACACTAACTGTTTTTTTCGGGTTTCGCATAGCTCTCAAGATTTTTTGTCTAGTGAAAGTTGGATTTGCCATGTTGGCCCTTCCGCATAATTCACGCAGGTCATCTGCCGTAAACTCCGGCGTCTCGATTAAGGGCTCAGTCGCCGCCAGTGCGTAGTCGCAAAAACCTTCCTTTAGGTAGCCTCCTTCCTTCGCCTGTTCGTAGAGTGGTGTTCCATAGATTGGCATGGCTATGCTGAATATGAGGCTGTCAGCGCCTAAACTTCTAAGTTTGTAAGCGAATCTTATGGTTTCTTCGATGTCGGCTTTGGTTTCCCCGATCAACCCCAAAACGAAGAAGCAGCCCACTTTTATGCCGACTTTTTTACACAAAACGACAGCTTGCTCAACAGTCTTTAAATCCAGATTCTTGCCGATAACATCATCTACGATGCGTTGCACGCCAGATTCGGGAGCAACACGGATTTTCTTGCAGCCCGCCCTCTTCATCTTTCGAAGTAGCGCCTCATCCAACGTATCTGCCCGGATGCCGTTAGGTGTAAACCACTCAATGCGCAAGCCCCTTTCAACAATAAGGTCGCAGATGTCTGCCATGCGTTTCTTATTCAGCGTCATGTTTTCATCATAAAAATCAACCTGCTTTATCCCATATGTCTTCACCAAATACTCAAGCTCGTCCACAACGTTCTTTGGTGTCCTAGCACGCCAAGTTCTACCCCAAACGATACGGGTCGTGCAGAAAACGCAGTTGTACGGGCAGCCTCTGCTGGTTGTTACGATAGTCCACGGCTTACTTATCTCCCCTCTCAACGGGTTCTCCTTGACTGCCTCGTTGTAAACATTCATCGGAAGAAGATGCCTAGCAGGAAACGGTAGTGAATCCATGTCGGCTATTATGGCACGTTTACGTGTAAGAGTCGGCTTCCCGTTCTTCTTGAATCCTAAGCCGTCTATGCCGCTGAAATCTCGCTTATCCGCCTCAAGCGCGTCGACGAGTTCAGAAACCGTGTTCTCAGGCTCACCAACAACGACAAAATCAACATCCAAATCTAGCAGGCAGGCTTCGGGCCTAGCCGAGGGATGCTGACCCATCAACACGACGGCAATCTTTTTGTTTACCGCCTTTACTGCGTGAACAACTTCAAACGCGGTCTTCGACCAGCCTGAGAATGGAATCTCCATAACAACCACGTCTGGACTCCACTGTCTGACGCGTTCAGCAATGATATCAGTGTTTAAACCCACACGGTACTTCGTTTCATCCATATCCACAAGGTTTTTCCAGCCCTCCGTCGGCGCGTCAATAATAAAAACAGCATGCTTTTTCTCCAGAACCGCAGCGACTGATGCCAAGGTTATGGGTGGAAAAACGTTTGGTTTTCCCCATGCTTTAGGCTGAATCCTCGGCGGATTTATCAAGCAAACGCGCATGCCATGCACTTCTTAAACCAGAAATACCATGAAGCTGCGATTAAAACTTTGCACTAAAACGGCATAAAGTACAACCGCACACTCACGATGACGCCGAGGCAAATAAGCACCCACAAAATAATAGTTACATTCCTAATACGTAAGGCGTCTAAAATCTTCTCGCCCGTCAGCGGTTCTTGGCTGTCCCCGAGAATGTACTGCCCAGGCTTCTCTAACTGCACGTGCAGCGCGCCGGCCATTGCTGCCATAGGCCAACCATGGTTTCGACTCGGCGTTTTCTTGTGGTCTCTGCACGCGATTCTCCAAGCGTTTTTAGCGTCCATCCGAAGTATCGCAGCCGCCACAATCATAAGCAAAGCAGCAAGTCGAGTCGGTATATAATTGACCACTGTGTCCAAGTTTGCGCTGAACCAACCCGTATTAACATGCTCTTTATCTTTGAAGCCGACTGTTCCGTCAAGCGTGTTAATTGCCCTAAACGCGATCGCGCCCGTGACGCCGAATAACGCGTAGGATATCATCGGCGAAAGTTTGAAGTCGATCAGGTTTTCAGCCATGGATTCGATGACTGCGCTGCTCATTTGTGAGCCGTTGAGGTTTGTTGAGTCTCTTCTTGAGAAATGACTGTACTTCTTTGCTTCCTCAACTTCGTTTGTTTGGATTGCTTTGGCTGCCGCTTTAGCCCAGTCCGTTTCAAGCTTGATGCAGATGGTCATCTTCAGGAGTATGGTGCCGGCAAACGCATAGACGAAAATGCTCACGTAAGTGTAGATCGCCCATAAACCAAAATAAGCTGGAACAGCAAACGTGCAAATTACCGTCAGCGCCAAAAGAACGCCAAGAAGCTTTTCAATTTTCGGGTCTGGGTTTTTGAAGTATGGCTCGATCTTCTTCGTGAATTTGCCCATCAGGACGGTGGGGTGAAGTTTGAAAGCCCACCTGTCAGGATAATTCGGCGATGGGTCTCCGACAACCAAATCTAAAGCTATAGCTAAAAGCAAGACGGCAACGGCTATCAGTATGTTTAGGACAGTCCAACACCTGCTAAGTTACCCTAGGGATTGCCGTCAAAAACTAATATCAATTACGGTTTGCTTTCAAAAAGAAACCCACAGCTTGCATTCTAATTAAAAGGTCCCTCTTCTCAAAAAATAACTATGCAAACGGCGGGCGTTGACCTGCCCGTAAATCTTTAGGTTTTGCAGTTTTCCTATTTTCTGCGAAGCTTTATCCTCGTGTATGCGATGAGATTTACTGCGACGACCATCGCTGTCTGAAGTTTAAACCTTCTTTTTTTGTCAAAGAAGTACGCCCTTCGCAGGTAAAAGTGGTGGAATGCCCCGTCGCGCAGTTTTGCAAGGTCTTTCATACTAAGCCACGGCGTCTCAAAGATTGGGTTGCATGTGTCGTACATGTCAAAATCCGTTACTTTGAGCCATCCTTTTTCCTTAACTTTGTCATACATTGGCGTTCCTGGAAAAGGAGTTGCGGCGTGTATGAAGGCAATATCGTCAGGAGATATTTTTTCGGCAAACTTTATGGTTTTCCACGCGCTCTCCTTCGTTTCCCCTGGGAACCCTATGATTACGTTTGGGACGGGCTTCATGCCTAGCTCTTTGACCCAACGGAGAACTTTCATGGTTAATTCGGGCGTTATGCCTTTTTTCATGGCGTCTAAAACCTGCTGAGTGCCTGACTCAACGCCGAACCACACTGAGATGCATCCGGCCTCCTTCATCTTCGTAAGCAATTCTTTAGTTAGCATGTCAACTCTTGTTCCACAGTTCCACTCGATCTTCAAGTTGCGTTTTAGGATTTCCCTGCATAGCTCCTCGGTTCTGGGCTGATCAACGGTGAAAGCGTCATCGCAGAACGTAAACTTGTTAATGCCATAAGTCTTGTGCAGAAACTCCAGTTCATCCACCACGTTCTTTGGGCTCCGCATTCGGTACTTGCGTCCGTGCATTCTTACTGTTGAGCAGAATTCGCACCAGTACACGCAGCCTCTGCTTGCTGCAAGGTAAAGTATGTCCTCATGTTCGCGGAAACGCTCCATCGGCCAAAGATGGCGTGCTGGAAACGGAAGCGAATCTAAGTCTTCAATATATGGCCTGTCTGGGTTCCTGACTATTTTTCCTTCTTTCCTGCAAGTTGTCCCGATGACATCTTGGTAGCTTTTGCCAGCTTCTATTCTCTGGGCCAACTCCAAAAGAGTGTTTTCACCTTCCTTTCTTACAACGATATCCAGTTCTGGGTAGTCCTCAAGCGCCTTGTCATCCCAGAATGTAACGTGCGCTCCGCCAGCGACTGTTATGCAGCTGGGGCAAACCTCTTTTGCGATTTTAACCAATCTCATTGCAGTCTTGTACGTTAACGTGGAAGATGTGACCCCCACAACGTCGGGGTGACGCTTGCTTATCTCGCTTCTAAAATCCTCAAACGAAAGTCTCAGCACTTGACAATCAATCACGTCAACTTGGTACTGATTCTTTTCCAAAACTGCCGCCAAATATCCCAAACCTATCAACGCAAAGGGCGTGTGCGTTTCAGTGCCTACCGGAGCAGCAGGGTTAACTAAGACTACATGAGGCTTCATTTTTTCCTCTTCACAGCTTCAACTGTTTACCCCCTCAAAAAGAAATGTTTAATGCTTAAACATTTCGCATTTTCAATTCAAAAAGAAATAGACGGATCCTTTGACAAGAATTTTCTGTTACCGGTTAAGAAAGAAACTGCCGAAAGCTTGTTTGGGCGGCTCAGATGCCGCCTCTCGCTTTCAGTTTGACGAGCTATTTTTCTTTTTATTCTAGAGCTCCCAATATTTAGAAAGGTGATTTCATGTCTGGAAATGAAGTTGAAGACGATTCAGAATCAGGACAAAAAATCTCAATACCCATCAAAGCTGAGGACGTTATGGTGAGGGAGGTAGTGACTCTGGATGAAAACGTTTCCGCAAAGAAAGCCGCGGAAATAATGGCTCAAGAGGGCGTGAGCGCCATAATTGCCACGTCCGAAGGGAAAGCGGCTGGGATTCTTACTGAACGGGACATACTGAAACGCATAGTTGCGGAGGACAAAAACTCTAAGAAAACGAGAGTGAAGGAGATAATGTCGAAGCCTTTAGTAACGATGCCCCAAGCACGAGTTTGGAGGAGGCTGCGCATCTTATGTTTGAGAAAAAAATCAAAAACCTCCCGGTTGTCGATGAGAGCCGCATGGTGGGTCTGATAAGTTTACAGGATGTTTGCCGACTTCAGCCTGAAATCCTTAGAATATTAAGGCAGGCGATGGAGACCCCGAAGAACCTCGAAAAAGTTTTGAGGTGTTACATAATCTAGACCTTCTGCAACGTGACTGGGTTTAATCATGCGCTGGCGAATTTCAATTCAGCCATTGCTTTTTTGTAAGACGTTGAAAGTGGTTCAGTGGTTTTAATTCTTCTTGGTGCATAACCGCGGCTTTGGCTTAGAGGTTTTTAGTCGAAGTCATGATGGGAAAAATATCGAAAAAAGTCGTTTTTGCGGCGAATTAAGCATTTCTTTGAAAGCAAACAATAACTTTATAAACTAACTTTTGGTAGTATTCAACCACAAATTTTTAAGGAGAAAAGAAAAATGAACATTGCTAAGAGCAAAACTGCAGCTATTGCTATTGCGATATTGTTAACGCTTTCAATGACGACTTCCCTGATACTTGTGCCAGGCGTTAGAGCTCAATCAAGCACTAACCTTCCAACATATGCGTACATCAACGTTGCACCCAACCCAGCAGGCGTCAATCAACCCGTACTCGTAATTATGTGGCTAACTAACCTCTTCTCAGGAATGGCAGGATTAAGTAACGATTACAGATTCCACAACTACGAACTCACCATAACTGCTCCCAACGGAAAAACAACAACAGTGAACTTTCCAATTGTTTCAGACCCAACGTCTGATCAGGACTACACGTTCACTCCGACAATGACAGGCAGTTACAATTTTAACTTCACTTTTCCAGGACAACCCTTCGATGAATATCCACACGACACCGTGCTCATAACCCTCTTCGGAATTCACGAGCCTGAACCGTATCTCGGCGACACTTACCTTCCCAGCTCTGCATCGACAAATCTTACTGTACAGTCAACACCAGTAGCCCCGTATCCAACTACTCCGCTTCCGACTTCTTACTGGACACGCCCCATTTACGGCATAAACTCCAACTGGTACACGGTCTCATCAAACTGGCTAGGCGAAGGTTCACCAGTTGAATCTTGCGTTGGCTCAGGCGACATAGGTGCCTTTGGTGCAAACAGCTTGTTTACGGGCGCAGCCATAAATAGGAATCCAGGCGACGCGGTAGGTTCTTTAACTAGCCACATCATGTGGACCAAGCCGCTTGACCAAGGAGGAATTGTCGGAGGAGACAACTTCCAAGTTGCGGGAGACAGCTACTTCGAAGGTTCTGCGTACGTTCAAAGATTCTGTAACCCGATAATAATGGATGGAATACTCTACTATCAGGCGCCACTAGGATACGATTATCCTGAGGGATTAGGCACGTCTGGTGGATCGGCTGGCGGAACCTATGCCGTTAATCTGCAGACAGGACAGCAAATCTGGTACAACCCTAACATTCCCGCTGGGGCACTATCATTCGGCTACATCTATGACGCTCAAAACGTAAACCAGAAAGGAGTCGAGCAGCCGATTCTATTCACAAGCGACTTTGGACAAGCTTACGATGCATGGACAGGACAATATCTATTCAACGCGACTAACATGCCAGGCGGAATCGTGAGCGCTCAAACAATGGGTCCAAACGGTGAAACATTAGAATACGTATTTGCAAACGGGCAGCTGGCTGAATGGAATTCGTCTAACATTTGGAATTGGAACATCATAGTCGGCGGAGGCTCACCGTACCCCAATAACTATGTCGGTGCCACCTCAGTACCCAACAGCTTCAATCTTACAAATGCACCGCCGCCATTCGGTCCGGGAGGAATAACTACATACACTCACACTGTCAATTTAGGCATAGGCAGCATGTATGACTATATAGGCACCAGCGGCGCGCAGAACGCCACGTTACCAGCAGGCCTACCGGTTTCTTTCACGCCAATCGCAACTTTCTATGGCAATATGATTCTATGCGAGAGCGGAACTTTGCCAAATACTGAAATCAGCACTTTGAACGGCGTTATTAGCAGTGCGCCTTACATGTACTTTGGCATCAACCTTAACTCTTCTAGGGGTGCCATAGGCTCACTAATGTGGAAGACTACCGTTAATGCACCGTCGGGCAACCTAACCGTCTTGTTAGGCCCTGTTGATCCAGAGACAGGCGTTTTCATCGAAGGCTACCAGCAAACTATGCAGTGGGTAGGATACAACCTTTATACAGGCGCAAAAATCTGGGGTCCAACCCCATCTCAGGCACCTCTCGACTACTACGGCAACCCCATCACACCCCTAATATCGGGACAATGCGCTTACGGCAACCTCTACAGCATGGGATACGCAGGAATAATGTACTGCTACAACGATTTAACCGGCGCTCTAAAGTGGACTTACGGTAACGGCGGCGCAGGCAACAGCACCACATCCGGCCCCAACACACCTTTCGGCGAATATCCAACTTTCATCCAAGCCGTCGGTAACGGAGTCATCTACGTCGTTTCTTCCGAACACACCATTAACACGCCGATTTACAAGGGTGCATTGGCACGCGCCATCAACGCCACGAATGGTCAACAGATATGGACGCTCTCAGATTACACCGGCGAATTCGCACACATGAGTTACGCTATGGCAGACGGCTATAACACATGGTTCAACGGCTACGACTCCAGCATCTATGTCGTAGGCAAAGGACCAAGCCAAACCACAGTAACAGCACCTGAATCTGGAGTAACAACTGCTGCACCAGTAGTAATACGCGGCACAGTTACGGATATTTCCGCGGGCACAAAGCAAGCTGAGCAAGCAGCGGACTTTCCAAACGGAGTTCCATGCGCAGCTGACTCAATCATGACCCAGTGGATGGGCTACGTTTACCAGCAGCAGCCGCAGCCAACTAACTTCGTCGGAGTCCCAGTCACGATAGCAGTCACTGACTCTAACCACAACTGCTACAACATAGGCACAGTCACAACCGACTACGATGGATTCTACACCCTAACTTGGACGCCGATTATAACAGGCAACTACACAGTTACCGCAACTTTCGCTGGGACCAATGGTTACTACCCATCATCCGCCGAAACATCATTCTACGCAGGCGCACCGCCGGCAACACCTGCACCGACAGCTTCACCGCCAACAGGCCTGGCGTCAACTAGCACTGTAGAGTTAGGAGTAGCAGCAATAATAATCGTGATAATCATAATCGGCGCTGTACTAGCAGTGCTGACTATGAGAAAACGACCATAAGCCCAAAGCCAAACAAAACCCACTTTCCCTTTTTTGTGTAAAAACCTCAGTCCAAGTTGCCATAGGGCATTCTGGTTATGGTAGGTTGAAATTCATAATCATAAACCGACCAAAAAAACGAAGATTTCCGCCCGCTCTCTATCTATTAATTCTGAATTAAATTCTTAAAATTATTTAAATGCCAAAAAGTGTTAATTGGCAAGGCTAACTCGCGAGAATGAGGTGCGCACAGTGCTTCAAGACCAGACGCTTAAGGAGAATATTCACCGGGCAAACGTTTCTGTCCACCGTCTTGAAGCGCAGTACTACGAGGTACTTCACCCAGAAGTGTACAGCAATCAAGAGCAAAAAAGAATAATCGAAAAACTACAAATGATAGACAAACTTGTAGCAGATAACCAAAAAAACGCCTTAGACGTTGGAGCAGGCACCGGCAACCTGACGGGTAAACTTTTGCACACTGGCTATGCAGTTACAGCCGTAGACATTTCACCAGAAATGTGTGCAATCCTCAGAAAAAAATACCGTGACTACCTGCAAAACAACAAGTTAACCATAGTCTGCTCCCCGATTGAGGACTTGTCTTTTGAAGCGGGCAAGTTTGACTTAATAACGTGCTACTCTGTGCTGCATCACTTACCTGACTACGTTGATGCCCTTCGTTGCCTGTCCGTTTTTCTGAAGAGAAATGGCGTCATCTACATCGACCATGAGGCATCTCCTTTCTTCTGGAAAGCTGAACCGAGCAGACTAGCCAACCTCATAAAAACCGTCTATTTCCACTCAAACCCCATATTAAACAGCTTATACTTGCAAATCTTCGGACTGAAAATTCCGTCAATCGACTACTACATGTCAGATTACTGGCATAAAAAAGAACACCCTCTAAACCACAACAGAATACAACAGGTGTTCAGAGACGAAAACTACGCGTTTGCAAGGCGCATGGACTACTATGAAACCGCCACCTGGATTCCCAACCCACTATCTGCGATTTACCGTCTCCTATGCAGCCCAGAAATGAGCTGTTGGATAGCCAAAAAATAATTAAGCGACGCCGGCGTTTTCGTGTGCACCCGGGTTTAATCTTCGCTTTGCAAAGTTTACGACGCCTTCACGCCTAATCCTTTTCACTATTTGTTTTGGTGACCTGTGGAAGTCCCTGAAAAATCTTCTCTGAATCGCCAGCAGCGATTCATAATTAAACTCCTCGGTTTTCAACGCTAGTAAAAAGTCGTCAAGCTGAACATAGCTCTTCGAATCTAAAACTTCCTGGTAGAGGCTGCTGTCCGGATTGGCGATGAATATGTTGAATATGCACCAGTCAGGATCCAACTTCTTGGCAAACTTCAGCGATGCCTCCATGTCCTTTAACGTCTCATCGGGCACGCCAAGCATGAATGAGCAAGCCGTTTGAATCCCGGTTTTGCGGCAAAGCCTAAAAGCGGTTTCTATCTGCTCAAGAGTTGTGTTTCTGCCGATTCTCTGCAGGATTCTCTGCGAACCTGATTCTACTCCGAACCATATCGTTTTGCACCCTGCTTTTTTCATTACTTCTAAAAGCTCTTGATCGACTAAATCCACGCGGGTGTCGCAAACCCATTCAAGGTCCAGCTTGTCCTTGATCATGAGGTTGCACAGTTCAAGAGTTTCTTTTTTTCTGAGTGTGAAGTTGTCGTTGATAAAGTAAATTCCTTTTGTGCCGTACTTGCTCTGTAAATCTTCTATTTCGCCGATAACCCTTTGCGGACTGAACGCTCGACAGATGTTTCCCCAGAGTTTCTTCGTTTCGCAGAAGCCACAGTTGAAGACGCATCCCCGTGAAATACTCATGATGTCCGCGGGTTTAACGTTCAAATATTCAACTGTCCTGTCGTAAAGTTCAAGCGGCACCAAATGCCTCGCTGGATAAGGAATTTCATCCATGTTTTCAATGAATTTTGGCGGGTTTATGACGTTTTTGCCTCGACATCTGCATGCGACTCCAGGTATCTTGAGGGCGGCAAGTTCACTACCGTTTGTAATACATGTGGCAAGTTGTGTCATCGCCTTTTCCCCTTCACCTACAACGACATAATCGATTTTGGAATCATCCAGCAGACTTTCAGGCACGTACGAAGCATGCCATCCACCAACAACTATTCTGCAGTTAGGCAGGACCTCCTTGACCGCCGCGGCGGTTTCTAAACAGGCTGAATAGGTTGCTGACCCGCATGTAATGCCCACTATCTGCGGGTTAAGGTCTGACACAAATTGCTTGACTTCGCTGATGGGTTTTTTCATGAGGTAATTATCGAGGATTTGTACTTCGAAGCCTGCTTTTTCAAGTGCTGCGGCAACGTACATTAAACCTATCGGAGGCAGCCGTTTGCCAAGGCACCACGCGCCGTTTTCAGGCGGTGCAGTAGTCATTAAGAGAATCAAGTCAGCCTCTCCTCTTCACAATTACCTGCAGGCTAAATGGCACGTTTGTCTACCCTGGAAACGTTTGCATATTTTGATTATTTGCGAGTTAATAGCTTTAACTGAATCCGACGACTTCGCTCGTTTGCGACCTGTTTTGCTGTTTTCGTAAATTAGCCTGATGCAGCAGTCGTGAAGAAAAGATTTATAGCCCTTCCAAGTGCCTTTTCCAGAACTTAAGAGGGTTAAAATGAAGGTTGTCGTCCACTGGAGCGGTGGAAAAGACTGCTGCACTGCACTTCACAAGGTGGTAGAGCAGGGTCACGAGGTAGCATGCTTAGTCACCTACATCTACATGGAACCCTACGTTTTTCACAGTTTCAAGATCGCAGAGCTGCAAGCTAAGGCTCTCGGAGTTCCTCACCAGTTTGTGGAAATCACAGAAAACCGCTACGATGACATTATGGGAACTCTTGAGCGGCTCCATAGGGAAGAGGGCGTTGAAGCCATCGTGACGGGCGACATCGACAACGTGCACCACCGACGCGTATGGAAAGATGCATGCAGAAAGCTAAACATTAAACTCCTAATGCCCCTCTGGGACAGACCCTTAAATCTGATTCCGGGCAACCGCTACCGCAAACGAATCATGGAAATGGAGCAGTCAACCGGAGTTAAAGCAATCCTCAGCTGCGTTGACCAAAGATACTTCACTGAACAATGGCTGGGGCGTCAGATTGACAGAAAATGTATCGAAGATATGAAACCCCTAGTCGGTCCACCGGGTAAGGGAATAGATGTTTCGGGAGAACCTGGAGAGTACCACTCCACAGCGCTTGATGCGCCGCTGTTCAAGGAACGAGTTGAAATAACAAAGTATGTAAAGAGAAGTCGAGTTGTTGATTTCGGGGGTTCTCCCTTCCGAGAAGGAAACTTCCTCTACATGGACGTTGAAGAAGCTGTTCTCAAACCTAAAGAGACCATCTTGGTTTAAGGAACCAAGGATTGCGGTTGGATATTTTATCGTAATGTTGATAAAGCGAGTAGGCGCCTAAAACTGTACCGAAGCTGGAGTTGAAGGCGGGTGGTTGAAAAGGAAGTTGTTGGCAACCTGAGTGTTATCTGGCTCTGCGGAGGGAAGACTGCTGATATTACTCCATCGCATCCCTTAAAGTTCAATATGAACGATGCATGCGAAAAATGCAGGAAGCAGCACTTCAAAATCCGCGTGAAATCCCAGATGGTTTTGATGTTTGATTACATGAAGCTGGACGTAAGCCTCTTTGACGGAGGGCGTATGCTGATTAAGAACGTAACTGATAAGGAAACGCCGCTTAAAGCTTACCGGGAAATACTAAGAGCAATCGACGTAACCATATAAAACTTGAAGAACGCGTGATTCAAACTGTTCCCATCGCTTTCTTGTATTTGACGACTCTCTATGCGTTTTTTAAGCTATCCTGTGAACAACGGAAGAAGGTTTGTGCAAGCAAAAAGCCCTTCTAGTGATAACAACTAGGAATTAAATCTCATTGGCGGTGGAAGACCATTGATGCGCCTTTCTTAACCGCACTGCTCAAGCCTTCCTGCCTTATTACCTGAACCAGCTTGGACGCGGCTGGCTTCTGCACGCTTCGCTGGAAGTTTCTTTGAATCTTGACGAGCAAGTCGTAGTCGAACTCTTTGGTTTTCACCCTTGCCAAGTAATTGTCCATCTGGTCATACAAGCCTTGACTTATCACTTCGTCATACAGTCGGCTGCCCGGGCATGCCACGTAAATGTTGAATTGGCACCAGTCAGCGTTTAGGCGTTTTGCAAACTTGAATGTAGCATTCATGTCATCGACTGTTTCACCGGGGATGCCCAACATGAAAGAAGTCGCCGTTCTTATGCCCGCTTGCCTGCACAGCTCGAAGGCACGCTGGACCTGTTGCAAGTCTATGTTTTTGTCAAGCTTTTTTTGGATTGCGGGTGAGCCTGATTCAACGCCGAAGAATATGGTTTGGCAGCCGGCACCTTTCATTTCAGCAAGCAGCTCCTTGGAGATAAGGTCAGCTCTCGTTTCGCAGGTCCACTTGACGTCTGTTTTGCTGCTTTTCAACAGTCGGCAGAGCTCGCTGGTGCGTTTTTTGTTTATGGTAAAGTTGTCGCCGATAAAGTAGATGCCCTTTGACCCGTAGTTTTCAGTCATGCCCTTTATTTCTTCCACGACTCTCTTAGGAGAGAACGCTCGACATGCGGTTCCCCACAGTTCCCGTGTTTCACAGTAAGCACACTTGTATGGGCAACCCCGGAGAACGCTCATGGTGTCGACGGGCTTAACGTTCAAATAGCTTAAGCTGCGGTCGTACATTTTCATCAGCAACAAGTGGCGTGCCGGAAAAGGAACCTGGTCTAAGTCGCTGATGAATTCAGGCGGAGTCTTCACCATCTTGCCGTCGATTTCGCATGCTACGCCTGGGATTTTGGCGATCGCTGATTTTTTTTCGCCCTTAAGGATGCTGGCGGCAAGTCTGACCATTGCCTGCTCGCCTTCGCCCATAACCACGTAATCTATCTCCGCGTGTTTAAGCAAGGTTTGAGGCATGTACGAAGGGTGAGGTCCGCCCACGACTGTTTTGCAGGATGGGCATGCTTCTTTGACTGCTTTGGCCGTCTCGATGCAGCGGGAATAAGTTAAAGAGCTACAGGTTATGCCAACTATTTCAGGCGACCGTTTTTTCACTTCTGATTTGACTTCTTCAATGTTATGCTCAAGCAGGTAGTTATCATAAACGTGGACGTGATAACCATTCTGTTCCAGTGCAGCAGCAACATACGCCAGTCCCAGTGGAGGAAGCTTTCCAGGCATCCCCCAGGGCGATTTTTCCGGTGGGGCAGTTGTCATCAGCAGAATCAATTGAGGGCTTTCTCCATGCTTCAATTGTTCCTATTTCAAGAGGTTGTTTGCTTTTGTCCGGACTGCTCTTCGAAAGTGCGCTAGTATGAGCCGCGTTGCGCCTAAACCCCACATTTTGCCTTTCTTAAACATGCCTAACGCGCTGACGAAGTACGCTGGGCTAAGGTAGAAGCTTTGAAGTGCTTGCTCCCTAATCTCTGTGAGTTCCTGCATGGTCATGTTTGGAATTTCAAACGTCGGTGTCGCTGTGTCATACCTATCAAAGTCGGTTACCTTCAATGACCCGTTTGCCTTGACTTCCTCGTACATGGGTGTTCCAGGGTAAGGCGTGGCTATGTAGAAGCCGACATCGTTAGGGTTAAGCTCCTTCACGAAACGGATTGTTTCCCACGCGCTCTCTTTGGTTTCGCCCGGAAAGCCTAAAATGACCCCCGCAACCGTCATCAACCCAGCTTCTTTAGCCCACTTGAATGCGCGTCTTGTTTGAGTAAGTGAGAAGCCTTTACCCATGTTTGTTAAAATTTTCTTTGAACCTGACTCGACGCCGAACCAGACGGCTATGCAGCCAGCCTCCCGCATCTTGACTAGGAGTTCTTTACTTACCATGTCAACGCGGGTTTCACAATCCCACTTGATTCGAAGCCCTCGCCGCTGAATCTCATCGCAAATCTCAGCGGTTCGCGCTTGGTCAACTGTGAAAGCGTCATCATAGAATGTAAACTGGTTTGCGTAGAAGTTCTTGTGCAGAAACTCCAGCTCATCCACCACGTTTTTGGGGCTTCGCATTCGGTATCTTCTGCCGAACATCCTGACTGCAGTGCAGAAATTACACCAGTACACGCAGCCGCGGCTGGTCATCACGGGGTAGGGTATGGTGCCATACTTGCGCAGGTTCTCCGTGTGTTGCCAAAGGTGAAGTGCTGGGAAGGGCAAATTGTCAAGATTTTCCAAGTAGGCTCTGTCAGCGTTTTTCACTGTGCCTGCGCCTTTCCTGCAAGTGGTGCCGACAATGTCAGTATAGGGTTGCGAGTTTTCGATTCTTTGCGCAAGCTCCAGCATCGTGTTTTCCCCCTCGCCTCTCACGACAACATCTAAAGAAGGCTCCTCTTGCAGTGCGTTGTCATCCCAAAAGGTAACATGGGGGCCACCGATTACGGTTAGGCAGCTTAGCCAAACTTCCTTGGCTATCTTTACAATTTTAAGCGCTGACTTGTAGGTTAGAGTGGTGCAGGTGACTCCAACTATGTCAGGCTTTACTTTACTGATTTCCTCCTTGAACTGTTTATGAGTGATTTTTTGCGCTTGGCAATCAATCACGTTAACTTCAAAATGGTTCTTGTGCAATACGGCGCCTAAGTACCCGATTCCTAGGGGCATGAAAGGCGGATGCTGATGGGAACCGGCGGGGTACGGCGGATTGACAAGAGTTACCCGAGTTTTCATAGTCTTCCCTGGAACAATAGAGTTTACTTATTGTGCTTCATTTACTTTATGCAAAAATCGCTGACTTCTTGCTCGGCACCTGAGTTATCAGCAGCGGATGTGAAAAGCCTCGGATTAAATGAAGCGAAGTACGGGGCGGTGTCACCTGGGTGTTTCTTTAGGCTGCAGGTAACATTCCTTTATGTCCATGTAAAGCCAATTTCTTTTCCAGTTTCTCGATTTTTCTTTCTTCTTCTTCGTCTTAAACTTGCCAATTCTGATCGATTCTTTAAAAAGCGGCGCATCAACCACGGTAGTGTGATAGCCTTGTCCGTCTTCGCTGGAAACGTCAATCCCTTTCTCGTCAGCTAACTCTTTCAGCTGTTTGACGGAGTCAGGGTCGATTGTTCGTCCTAACCATTCTTCGCCGAAGAAGTCGGTGTTGATGCAATTTAAAACTGGTCTTAAGCCCGTGCCGACTACTTCTTTCAAAACGTCATAAGTGTCTCCGGAAGGGTTTTCCAGCGGCATCATAAAAGCCATGCCAAGCTGATTAGCCATGCTTTCGTAGTAGCTGGAGTGGACAATAGCGCATCCTGCTCCGACTATGTCGCCGGTGACGATGCCTTCGACGCCCTCTTCGTCATACAGCTTGGTGAGCGCTTGCAAGATGTCCTCGTACGGCTTCTTAATTCTGACCCGTCGCAGAGGGGTTCCTAAGGTTTTTGACTGGAGTTCCATCATCGGGAAACTGTGAAAAACGTATGGTTGCATGTACTCGAACGTGAGCAGGTAAGCAACCTGATGACCCTGTTTGATGACTTTGTGGTAGGCTAAGCAGCATTCTTTGCCTCCGCTCCAGTGGACGACAACCTTCATTTGTCTTCAACATCCATGCTCAGTTTGAAATTGCTGGATGATGGATAAAACACATGACTTAATAAGTATTTACAGAAGTCAAATGAGGGAACTGCGCTTTTCTTCTTTTGAAGCGCGGAGCATGTACAAATTTAGTTCCGCGCTTTTTCAACTATTTGTTTTATTGATTGCGTAAGTTTTTGGTTGTCTTTTGCTGATCTGACGGTGACTCTGAAGTAGCTGTCATCTAAGCCCATGAAGGTACAGCAGTCGCGGATTAATATGCGCTCCTTAGCCAGTTCTTCCTTGAGCTTAGTTGAAGTGATTTTTCGGTTCGTGATTTTCACGAGCAAAAAGTTCGTCACTGAAGGATAAACGTGCAAACCTTCTATCTCGTTTAAGCTCTTGGTAAGCTGTGCTCTTTCCTTGGCGATTGTGTTCTTTGTGTTTTCGATGAATTCAGTGTCATTAAAAGCCGCCAACGTCGCATAGCTCGCGAGACTGTTAATGCTCCACGGTAACTTAACTGTTTCCAGCTTGTTGACTATGCTCGGTGCCGCTATGCCATAGCCTAATCGTATGCCTGCCATCCCATAGAATTTTGTAACCGACCTTATCACAAACAGATTTTCGAATTCCTGTACCATGCCCGCCAGCGTCGTGTCCTGTCCTTTTTCTGCGAATTCAATGTAGTTCTCGTCGATACTGAAAATAACGCCTTTCTTGTCACAGAATTCAACGAGGTCCAAGACTGCTTCTTTGCTGTATAGCGTTCCCGAGGGACTGTGCGGGTTGCAAACGTAAAGTATCTTGGTGTCGTCTGTGACTGCTTTCTTGATTTTCTCTATTTCCAACGCGAAGTTTTCGGGCAGTTGAACAAACACGGGTTCGCCGCCCACGCGCAAGGCTGCCTTCTCGTACTCGCTAAAAGAGGGTATGGGAATCAGCGCTTTAAAGCCCCGCGGCAAGATTTCAGTGATGGCGTAAATAAGCTCGATTGAGCCGCTGCCTAAGGCGATGTTTTCTTCTTCGGCACCGTGACCGACGTACTCGGCAATTTTCTCTTTAAACTCGACTGGGTATGGGTCGGGGTAAAACTTTATGAGCTTAGCATACTGCTTTACAGCTTCAACAGCCTTCGGCGAGGGGCCTAGAAAATTGATTGGGCCGCTGAACTCTAACACTTCTTCAAGCGGCACATTGTGTCTGCGACTGAAACCCCAGATGTCGCCGCCGTGACTGACAAACCTGCGTTCCTTACACTTGTCCGACACCTTTTCCCTCCTCCATCAACCTGCCAATTTCTTTTTCAACTTGAGCCTGAGCCTTAAAGTGAGCGTTGTACAAGTTTACAACCTTATACAGCCAGTAAACTTCCCCAACGCCCAACGTGACTATGGTGATTAAAACATAAGTTTTTATAGGTATCGTCTGAGGCATAAACATCCGCTCTGGAAAAGCAGCAGCGAGAAAAGCGTCTTGGTTCCGCTCATGCACTGACAAATCTTTAGAGAGCAGGTAGGTGATGACGAAAACTGGAATAACCAAAATGACGCTGACCGCCAAAGCCTTTGCATTCCTCTCTCGGAAACGTTCGCTCAACGCTGGCACCTGCTTGCCTTTGCTCTTCAAGTAATCAGCAACCTGCTTCTCAAACTCTGCTTCACGCTTGAAATGCTCGTTCCTGCCGTTGAGTAACCGGTAGAACATGGGGAAAAACGCTAATCCGAAAGTTACGATTGCCGCCAAGAACCACATGGAAAACCACACATTCCTGTCAGCGTCAACTTTACTTCGCATAGTGGTTTCCATATTGGCAAACTTTCCGTTGAACTTCTTAAAAGGGTTGGAGCACCCAAACTTTATAAGTTCTTCCTCTGGCATCTAAAAGTTAATGAGCAAAAAAGAAAAGCTGCTTTCAATAATAATCCCAGTCTTCAACGAGGAATCAACCATAGGCAACGTAATTGACCGCGTGAAAGCAGCGGCGGACCAAACAGGCTTGAAGAATGAAGTAATAGTTGTTGACGACTTCTCAAACGATAGTTCGCTTGAAAAGGCGGAAGGTCACGGCGCAAGGCTTTACGCGCTGAAAATGCATCTGGGAAAAGGTTATGCGTTGAGAGTGGGATTTGCTAAGGCAAAAGGCGACATTGTTGTAACCATCGACTCGGATGGCTCCCATCAACCAGAAGAGCTTCCGGAGCTTTTGTTGCCCATTCTGAAAAATCGAGCTGACCTCGTCATCGGATCAAGATATCTTAACCACAAGAAAGTTGCTACTAAACAACTGAACGCTTTCGGCGTCGAAGTTTTTAACTCGTTGATTGACTTCCTTGCGCACGTTGCCATAACCGATTCCCAGTCGGGCTATCGAGCTATGGCACGGAAAATTCTAAGAAGCCAAACGACGATTTCTCGCGGGTACGAAATTGAATCGGAAATGCTTGTTAAGGCGGCTAAGAGAAGGTTCAGAATAGTTGAGGTTCCAATAAGTTTTGAGCAGAGAACCTACGGCAGGTCTGGTGTTGACCCGGTTTTCGACGGGATAAGAATCCTGCTGTCTATATTCTTGGCTTACATGTGGGGATAAGGAAAGGTGGAGGACCATGATTATCCTAAAGTTTCAATCATCGTGGCATCCTTCAACAACGAGTGTACGATAGATGAATGCCTCAAATCGATCTTGGAACTTGATTATCCCGCAGGATACTTCGAGGTCATAGTAATGGACGGGGTGTCGAGGGATGCTACCGTAGAAAAAGCTCGTCATTACCCTGTCAACGTGTTTTCTATCCGTTTAAACGCTCCAGCAGCCTACAACTACGCCATGAAAAACGAGGCAAAGCATGAAATTCTGGCTTTCATAGACGCCGACGCGAAGGTGGAACCTGAGTGGCTAAGAAAACTTGTTCCGCACTTGGAAGAGCCGCATGTGGCAGGTGTCAGCGGCAGCATCGAAACTTGGAACGACCAAAACCCCTGGGCAAGAGCCATCGGCTACGAACTGAAAAACCGTTACAGCCGCATAGGAAAATACACCGCTCGAATCGCAACCATGAATTTGCTCTTGAAAAAAGCCGTCGCCGAGGAGGTCGGCGGATGGGATGAAAATTTGGCAAGCCAGTACGATACGGACTTGGGCTATCGTTTAGACGCCAAAGGTTACAGGATTGCTTACGAACCAAGCGCGGTTTGCTACCATTATAACAGGTCAACGCTGAGAGCTTATTTTAACCAGCAGTTCCAGTACGGTAAGAACACGTTAAAACTGTACTTTAAGCATGGCGGCTTAGCGAAGGGTGATGAAATTACGGATTTCGGGATGAACATCCAGCCTGTGTTGCTGCTGGCTGCTGTGTTGCTGTTCCTGGTTGGAATCATTCCAGCGCTTAGGCTCTTATGGCTCGGTTCAGGCTTTATTTTGGCGTTCATGCTTGTTTACTTCTTTTACTCAGCGGCTAAAATTGCGGCCAAATTCCATGAGCGGATTACTCTGCGATTACTCGTGCTTTACTTCACGAGGGCTCTGGCTTGGTTTGCAGGCGCGACAGCAACTGTCCTCGATTACCTTCGGGGCAAAGGGAGGAAAAGTCTATAATGCGTAGCGTTTGCTTCATCACGCCCGAGTATTGGCCGCTGACGGGTGGAACAGGCGCCTACGTGTACTACTTATCGAATGAACTTGTCAAGAATGGCTACAGAATCTATGTAGTCACAGGCTCCGACCAGACGGTGGATATAGAAGTCAACAAGCAGCTGAAAGTTTTTTTTCTAAAAATCCCCAAGACACCGGTGGTTAAGTCTTTTCTGTTTGCCGCTGCTTGCTACCGGAAACTGAACCGTCAACGCGGGGTCCTTAACGTGGACATTGCCCATGCGAATCTTCCCTTGACGCCTAATTTTGCCGTTCCGGCCAACTTTGGAAAAACGCTTGTCTGCACCGTTCACTCAACATGGAAGGGCGAAGCCCAAGCCATCCGCAGCGAACCCTACAGTAGGCTCAACGCAAACGAGAAGTTCATGGTGAGTTTTAATTGGTTTTTGCGGATTTTTGAGGAAGAAATGCTGAAGCGAGCCAACAGGATAATCGCGGTGAGCCAATTTACGAAACGTGAACTGCTTGAGTACTATAAGGTGCCTGAAAGCAAGATTAGGGTCATCTACAATGGCGTCGACACACACAAGTTCCATCCAACTAAGGACAAACGCAAAATCAAAGAGGAGCTCGGATTTAACCCTGACGACTTAGCCATAGTGTCCCTGGGCAGGCTTTACGCGCGAAAAGGCTTGTTCACCCTCATCGAAAGCATACCAGCCGTTGTTAAACGGTTCAGGAATGTTAAATTCATAATTTCAGGCAAGGGGCAAAGTGACGAAATGCGAAAACTCACTGCTTACGCAGAAAAAGTTGGCGTGAAAGACGACATAATCTTCACAGGTTACTACCCAGATGAGAAGCTGCCTAAACTCTACCAAGCTGCAGACGTGTTCGCGTTCTCTACCTTCTACGAGCATCATCCTTTCGCCGTTTTGGAAGCTCTCTCAACCGGCTTGCCGGTGGTTACCACTAATGTAGGTGGCATCCCTGAAACCATCGTAAACGGAAAAAACGGGTTCTTGGTCGAACCGTTCAACCCAGCACAGTTCGCAGACAAGATACTTTACCTGCTTGAACATCCGGTGGAGGCTCAAAAGATGGGGCTTCTTGCCAGAAAAACTGCTCTTGAACGCTTCGACTGGCGCATAGTTGTTAAAGCCGTGCTCAAAGTTTACGACGAAGCGCTTGGCTAGGCAGTTTCGATCGGCTCTCCTCGGTACGCCACAGTAATTTTTTGGAAGAGTTTAACGATGCCCAGGGAGCAAAACAACATTTTTGTTAAGTACTCATGCTGGTATATTTCCATTTGAGCTTTTACCGGCAAATCAATTCTTGGCGGCTCAAATCTGCGCGCCACCTCGTTGACCTGCAACCCCTCCACGGTGATTTCTTCTTCTTGTAAACCCGTTTTCTTGGCGATGTAGTTCAGGTATGTTTGCCTCCAGTTCAACAACATTATTTTCGCGGCAGTGATGTCTAAGGCTAATGCATCGTTGCTGGTCAGCATCAGGTTCATTTTGACGGGGTTACCCTTTGTCGGTCCATTTCCCTCGATGCCGATTCTCGCATCCATCACGGTCAACCGAGGCTTTAGTATAGAGTACAGCCTGTGGAAGACTTCTGGGAGGTATGGATGCAGGTAAATGCGTTTATTGGTAGGGATGCAGCCGAACAAGTTTTTTACGGCGCCGCTGTACACAGCAAACTCGTGCGTTTTCATCAGCGGCAAATCCACGACAGCATCAGCGTCCAAAACGGTTTTTGGCAAAAGCAGTTCTTGGGGCGGACCTCTGTAGGCTGGAAATTTTACTTTGACAACTTTATCCTCTGAAAGGTTAATCACGCTGCCGCCTGCTTTCTTCACGGCTGCTTCTATCCCTGTTTTTTCAAACGCTGAGTTGCAGGGGTAATTGAACCCGTCGGATTCGCCGACTACCACCTCGGCGTTGCCGTCACGCAACAAACTGACCAGTTCGCTTAGCAGCTCAGGGCTTGTTACTACGCCAGGCAGGTATTCTGGGTGACTCATGTTTGGCTTGACGTAAATTTTCCTTTTGCCGCGCAGTCCCGACTCTGCAATAGCTTGCTTTAATATTCCGTTTATGTCGTCTTTGGCCCGGAAGATTTTAACCGTTTTCTTCTCAGGATCAGGTATTTTTGGCACCTTCTGTTTGTTTTGCTATTACGCAGCCTGGATCTGAATTTAGCATGTCACCGTCATGATACGCTGCTGAACGTGCCCTGCATCCACCGCAAACATATTTGTAAGCGCATTTTCCACAGGCTCCTTTAAGGTTGCCTCTGTCGCGTAGGGCTTTAAACAGGGGCGAGTTTAGCCAGATGTCTTGGAACTTTTCAGTTTTGAGGTTGCCGACACTTACTGGCAAGAAGACGCACGGGTGCACGTCCCCTTGAGGCGACAGCGAACAGTACAGTCTACCTGCTCCGCAGCCGCCGATGAAATCCGCCAGCGGCACGGCTTTCTTGGTTACTTTGACGGTTTGCATGTGCGCCATGGACATTGTTACTTCGCCTGTGCCTCCTGGCCCTTGACATTGCAGGCCAACGCGGGATAGCTGCGGCGCAGTGGTGAGAATGGTTGTTTTGCAGCCTTTAGACATTCTGGCTAATATATAACGCATGAGTTTTTCACGCTCTTCAGGCGACAAGTCCTCGTCGTAGTGTGCTTTGCCTCTGCCTGTGGGGATGAAGTTGAAGTAGGTAAACCGCTCAGCGCCCACGTCCTCAGCTAAATCAATGATTGCAGGAAAATCTTCAAAGTTGTTCTTGGTAGCCGTCGAGGCTATGCACACGCACAAGTCAGCTTCCACACAGTTCTTCAGCCCAGCAACTGCCCTGTCAAACGCGCCGGGTACGCCTCTGAACTCGTCGTGTGTTTTTGCCGTCGCACCGTCGATGCTGATGTCCAAGTAGTTAACTTTGGCTTGCTTAAGCTTCTGCACGGTTTCCTTGGTCAGCAGGGTGCCGTTTGTCGCCACCGAAACGTAGAGTCCCCGGTCAGCCGCGTGCCGTGCAACTTCAAAAAAGTCTTTTCGGGTCAAGGGTTCGCCCCCTGAAAAAGCCAGCGCTGTCACTCCAGCGTCTGCAAGCTGGTCTACGACTGCCTTGGCCTGCTGCGTGGTAAGTTCTTCTTCGTTGACGGCGCCGCTGTTTGAGTAACAGTGTTTGCAGTTAAGGTTGCATTTGTGAGTGAAATCCCAAACGATCAAGAAGGGCGCGTAAAGAGAAATCGGCTTTTTAATCCCCATGTAAGCGAAGCTTTTAGTCAAATTCGAAACTGCCCGTCGCGCATACGGATCAGCAAGAAGCTTTTGAACTTTTTCCCGCTTAATGTTGAGGCTTCGTCGTAGGAACTCAACCCAAAAACCAATAATCTGCGAGTACAAAAAGCTGCACTTTTCGCAGCGACGGTCGGTTTTCCCAGAATAACTGTCCAATGCTGCCTCAAGAACCGTTCTGCCGCACGTGCTGCATTTTTTGAGTGACAACTGCAACATTCCTTTTGTCATTGGCAGAGTTACCACTGCATTCCAGAAGCCATCATAGCTTAGTATGCTCATCCGAGATGGTTCTCCTTGGCAGCAAGTTATGTAGTGTAGGTGGCGTGGTGATGTTAAAGATTTCTCTGAAAACCCTAAGACTAAATTCCGCCTTGAGTCGGTTCCTTGCACTCAAGGCAACCGCCGAATAAAAAACTCGGCTTCGTCTCACGTGAAGTTTTAATTATTGCCAGCAATTTTTTGCAATGCTTCAGGCAATTCTCCATACTTTTCCTTGTCGTACGGTATCGTGTTTTCCAGAATTCCAGACATAACCTTTTCTTGAGCCTGTTCCATTGTCATGTTTTGTTTGCTTACTCGGTATCTTGTATATTCCTCCAGAGTTTTGCAGCCCTCCGAGTTTTTCATGTAACTTTCCCAAAATGTTCTTTCGAGCATTCTTTTTGGACTTTTAATGTTGAAATGGTAAATGTAAGGTTCATGCCACCTAAGTAAGGCGTACCATGGAGGGAGTCTCTGTCCCCAGATGCTATCTCCAGCTAATCTTTCTTGTCCCCAGTTCCACCTTTGATCCAGTATGTATCTTAGCTGAGGACTCCATGTAAAAATCCTCCCTTGATAGCCCAAAGGAGACGGCTTGGAAAGATGTTGAAGGTCGCAACTAAAATTCAATCTTGGGAGGTCTATCATGTAGTATTTGCTTTTGTCCAGATGCTTTAGTCTATCAACCCAAACTAACAAGTTTTCTGTTTTTACGATTTGGTCAGCTTCCCAGTCAAAAACCCATTTAGACCGTGTGCACATCAATGCGATATGGCGCGATAATGCAATAGCGTTATTTCCATCCCAGTAAAAACGTATGTGTTTAACCTTATCATACTGTTGTGCCAGAGAACTCACTATTTCCGTGGTTTCATCTTCCGTAGAACTGTCAACAACTATTATTTCATCGGCAACGTCAATAATTGACAGCAGGCAGGGTTTAATCCACCGCTCTTCATTTTTAACTGGAATTAAGAAAGCGATTCCGTCTTTACGTGAAGGCTTTGCAACAAACTTTAACTTTGGAAGACTCGACAGTGCTCCTCTGATTTTTATAACCAAGCTGTCTCTACTTGTTAGTTCATCCCTCATTACTTAACTCCTTCAAGCTTTTCCACTTTTGTGCAGAAGTTTACCTTTAAGCTTTCTCATTTTTCTTCAGTTTTGCGAGTAAATGTTAAGAAGTCCTGTGGGCTTTTTTCATTATTTTTTCTGCTATTTCTAAATCTTTGAGCGTATTAACGTTAAGCAGGACTTCAACTTCCTGTGTGATTAGGGCGTTTGTTTCAATTTTGCCTTCCTCTTGGATTCTGGCGCCGTTAACAATGTTGACTCCTGACACTGCATGCCATTCGCCTCTGTACTGATCGATGGAGTCAACAGAGAGCCCCAATGTTTCACGGGCTGAGATAGGCACAAAAACCGCGTAGAAGTCTTTACCGCAAGCTTCAAACTGATCGATGACTTTGTCGAGGAACTTGCCCGTGACCGCTGGAGAATCCGCTGGAACCGTTAACAAGGGACCGAGCAATTTGGCTTGACGCGCTGCCTGCTTCAAATCGTCATGATAGCCCTTGCCGCTGGTCCGCACAACCTTCCATCCCATGCTTAGGCAGTGCTTTTCAGTTTCAGGCGTGTTCACGCTCGTTATCACATAAAAATCTGAAACCTTTTGGGCTCTGGCAACTGCCTGTGCTACCCAGTCAACAAGGGGTTTACCCAAGAAGGGCAGAAGGGGCTTCTCCACTGGTAACCCGATGCGTTTGCCTTTTCCGCCAGCCATAATCAACGCGGGAACTTTCATATTAGCATCAACACGCCCGCGGTCAAAACAAGCGTAACTGCCCTTGCTACCTCGTTCGTCGCGCCTATCGCGTCGCCTGAGACTCCGCCGAAAACTTTTTCCGAAACCTTCTCCATCACGAGCGCCACTGGAATGCTGACCAGAACCAGCCCGACCCCTGCGAAGCCCAAGTAAGGTTTGCCTGCGAAAGCGAAAAAGAAGTAAACAATCAAGACGGAAAGCGCATATGCGATTAAGTTGAGTTTGGTTTTTGCTTTCTGCAGAAAAATTGAACCTAACCCTTTATGCGCGGGCTTACCAATCCACACAACCGTAACCATAGCTAATTTCGCTGAGAGTTCTGCGGCGACGATGGCTCCGAAAGCGAAAAGCGGAGTTATCAAGAATAAGCCTGCGAAAGCGGCAAGCTCCACAATCAGCGCCAACAGCGCGCCCCAGTGGGTCACGGTCCACGCGTGAGCAACCATTTTTCGGTCATGCATGTCTCTCAAGCCAAAGGCGTTGCCTAAATCGATTAAGCCATCGAAGTGTTGTAGCCCCGTCAGAACCAGCAGGAAAGCAACGGTCATCGCGGCAACTACAAGCTTGGAAATCACGTTAACTGGCAAACCAAAAAAAGGGTTTACTAAACCGGCCAAGGAATGCACGATGACGCTTGCGCCGAGAAAGTAAGCGCCGGCAAGTACGCCAATGAAGCAGCCGATTATTGGGAAAAGGTACACGTGCTCGGCTGTCGTGAAGATGAAATCTTCTTTTCCGCCTGCGGGTATGATAGTTAGGAAGGACAGCAAATCCCTAAAGGTTTTTATAGCTTTCTCAGGCGACATATACCCTACAACTAAATGAAAGGGAATATAGACTTTGTCGTGGTAGGCATGGGGGACCTTAAGGGGAAAAAAATAGTTGTCACTGGTGGAGCAGGCTTCATAGGCTTTCACCTGTGTAAACGGCTGTCAGGCTTGACATCTAACTTGACGATTTACGATAACTTGTCAGCCGGCAAAATGGAAAACGTGAAAGACGTTGGTAAAGCAAGATTTGTTAAGGGCGACATACTTAGCCTTAAAAAGCTGTTTTCAGTTGAGAAAGCCGACTTAATTTATCACTTAGCCGCTCAAGTTGTTGTACCTTACTCCATGGAGAATCCACTGATTGATTTCGAAACCAACGCTAAAGGAACCCTGCAGGTCCTCGAGAAAGCCCGCAAGGACGATGCGAAACTTGTCTTTGCTTCCAGCGCAGCGGTCTATGGCAACCCAACGCAGTTACCAACCACAGAAGATTACGGTTTCCATCCTGTTTCATGTTATGGTTTGTCGAAGGTTGTTGGCGAAGAATACTGCGCCATGTACAAGGATCAATACGGTTTAGACGTTACGATAGTTAGGTTCGCTAATGTTTACGGTTTAAGATGCCACGGAGTCATTCATGACTTTTTGGATAAGATTGCCATCGATCCGAGCAAACTGGAAATCATCGGCACGGGTTTGCAGTCACGTGATTTCGTGAATATTTCAGACGTGGTTGATGCCCTGTTAACGGTTGGCTCAGACGAATCTACTAGCGGTAAAACCTACAACATAGGTTTTGGAACAACAACGAAGATAATTGACCTTGCCAAGCTGATGCTGAAAATTCTTAACTTGCAAGACAAAACTTCCATAACAACAACCGGTGTCTCTTGGCAAGGAGACATCACCACCATCTGGTTTGACATTTCCAAAACTAGAAAAGAGTTGAATTGGAACCCAAAGATAAGCCTTGAAGACAGCATTAAAGAAGTCATCGCAGACAGGAACCTTAGATGACGGTGCCCGCGCAAGCCAGAGGATTCGTCGCTCTTCTGCGTCTTCCGTACTGGCTGATGACTGGTGGCTTATCTCTTCTAACTGCTTTTGCCATCACAAAAAACCCGTTGAGCTTAAGCATACAAACAGTTTTGCTGGTTTTCTTTTCGATGGCGCTTATAACATCCGCCGGTTTCGCGATAAACGACTTCTTTGACAGGGAAAGCGACGCGGTGATCAAGCCGAAACGTCCCATACCCTCAGGTGCTCTGTCTTTAAAGCAGGTCGTCGCGGTCTCGGGCGTGCTCTTCACGGCTGGTTTAGTTATGGCTTTTTTCATTAACTGGTTAAGCTTCGTGATTATCGCCGCTGATTCCGCCCTGCTGCTGATATATTCAATGCTTGTGAAGCGTAAATCAGGCTTTATAGCCAATGTTTTGGTCGGCGTTTTGACAGGCACTGCTTTCCTTTACGGGGAAGCCACGGTTTCAAACCCGCCAACAGTAAGCATCATTTCGCTTAGCCTCTACCCGATAGCTTTAGGCACAATAGGCGGTAACGTGCTAAGAGATATCTTAAGCCTTGACGGCGATACAAAAATTGGTTACCCGACGCTTCCACAGAAAATTGGCATAAGCAAGTCCGCGAAGGTGGCGGCGGCATTTTTCCTGTTGACCGGCTTGTTTGCGCCTCTTCCGTTTTTTGTGGGCAGCTTTAGTGTCTACTATTTGCTGCCCATCCTTGTTTGGAGTGTTCTTTTGATTTACTCTTCAGTTCGCCTTGTAACAGTGTCTTCAACAGTTTCGAACGTGCGTAAATATGAACGTATTGTTACAATGTCGATGATTCTACTTCCGTTAGCGTTGATCCTTCAGGCGTTGTCTCATGCAGTCGGAGGGATTCTGTGAGCGGTAGCACAAAAAGTGTTTGTCCGGAATGCCAGAAGAAAATAGACGCTCAGTTAACCGAAGTGAACGAGAAAATAAAAATCACAAAACAATGCCCAGAACACGGAACCTTTGAAGCTACCCATTGGCAAAGCCCTTCTGTCTTTGATCACATGCAAGCTTACGATCAGTTCCAGTACCTTGGCGACTTGAACGCCCCGAAAAACCCTGAGGGCTGCCCTTACACCTGTGAAAGCTGCACTAATCATGCTTCAGGCACAGTTATCGGCGTAATTGACGTTACGAAACGCTGCAACCTCAAATGCGCCGTTTGCTTCTCAACTTTCCCACAGCAAGAAGTTGATTATGAACCGACAAAGGAACACCTTATAAAAATGCTTGAGTTCGTCAGCCGGGCTAACCCCAAACCGCCAGCCATCCTTTTCTCCGGCGGGGAACCTTTAGAGCGTGACGACATGCCTGAAATAATCGGTGTTGCCCACCGGCTCAAGTTCATGACGATTTTGGCAACCAATGGAATGCAATTAGCTACCAATCCTTCTGTGGCCGCCGAGTTGAAGAAGAACGGTTTGAACATTGTTTATTTACAGTTTGACAGCTTCGACGATGACTTCTACAAAAAGGTGCGGGGTCAAGCTCTCTTCGACTATAAGCTCAAGGCAATTGATGTTTGCCGAAAGTACGACATCGAAATAATCCTTGTAAACACGCTGATGAAAAGCTTGAACGACAGGGAAGTCGGAGACATGATCAAGTTTGCCTCGGAAAACACCGACATAGTGAGGGGGCTGATTTTTCAGCCCATCGCTTTTACAGGCAGAGCGACGGATAACCCTTTCAGAGAAAACTTCCGTGAATGGTCATTTGCGGAAGACGTCGAAAAACAAACTCGTGGGGCAATTAAAACAAGCGATTTGTTTCCGATGTCGGTGATGACTTCGCCGATAAAGATAATGCGCAGGTTCATGAAAAAGCCTTGGCCACTTTTCTCATGTAGCCCGCAGTGCGGCATCGTGAACTGGATTTATGTTTCGAAGAGTGGCAAGATGTTCCCCATCAACCGTTTCGTCAACTTTGACAAGTTCTTCAAAAGCATCCGAAAAACCGCTGAAACAGCCGAGTCTAAGGGTAAGCTGTCGCTTCTATCAACGCTCTTCATGGCTTCAATGCTTTCGATGGAATGGGTCTCAGTCACCAAAGAAGTGGGCGCTTTAACCTTAACAAACGCAATCATGAGAATGCACCTGTCGCCATCGTATCAGTCACTTGGCAAAATTCGCAGAAGAATCTTCTTGCTAGGCTGCATGGCTTTTATGGATTCATACAATTTTGACGTCAACCGCGTCAGGCGATGCGTTGTCCACTACATCACGCCCGATTTGAAAATCATACCTTTCTGCGCTTACAACAATATACACAGAGTAGCGATCGAAAAGGAGTACGCGGTGAGACATAACAAGGATTAACTTACAACTTGGATAGGCAAGACGCAAAAGTCATGCGTAAACTGGTAAGCATTCACGTTTGGGTCACTGTTATAACTCCAGAGCTCGAAAACCACCGAGTAATTTCCAATTTGATTTTCCGTTAAAGTGGCTGTTTTTTCCAAGCTTTGGCCATTATTTAAGGTCACCTGATACGTTGCGGCTGGTTGAGCGTTAACTGGGAAAGTGGATAAGTTGTTTGTGATTTTTATTAAAACCTCGTATTGCGTCGTGCTTCCCAAGTTGTTGACTACAGTGAATGGCACGTTAAAAGTGCTGTTCTTGCCGGCAACCAAAAGTTGCGGGTAGTTAACTGCCTTGTTTTGTGAATCAAGCAGGTAGATTGTGCTGTATCCTGCGGGTGCTGGTCTAAATAGCACATAGTATCCTGCAAGTAACGCCGCCATGATCACTAAGGCAAGAAGGATGGCAACTGCATAACCTTTGTCATCGTTTAGACCGATTTTTCTTCCAATGTTCTTGGCACGTTCTAATTGTATCTGCATCCAAAAATCCCTTAAATATGGTGCTAAATATTTCAATACCCGACTTAAATGGTTTAAGTTTACTCTTCCCGTATTTACGTGCTTTGTACGTTGTGGGGATTTCAACCATGTTGTATCCTTCTTTGGCGAATTGCACTAGCATTTCAGTTGCAAAAGCCATGTCTCCCTCCTTCAGTTTGACGTTATCGATAGCTTCATGGGATATCACTCGGAACCCAGACTGGGTGTCACTAAGGAACTGACTGTAAAAGAAGTTGTAGACGAAAGTGATAAGTTTGTTCCCGATGAAGTTCAGAAACCCCATGGCTTTTTGCGGGTCAAACATGCGTGTGCCCAAAACCATGTCAGCGTCTTTCTCGATCATCCTTTCAACTAAACGGTTAATGTGTTTTACCTCGTATGTACCGTCGCCGTCAACCATTACTATGATGTTGCCCTTCGCGTTTTTCATGCCTGTTCGGAGAGCAATGCCGTAGCCGAGCCTTGGCTCGATTATCAGCCTGCAAAAACTTGTGTCTTTAACAATCTCCATTGTCCCATCAGTAGAGTTGCCGTCAACAACAATTATCTCCTTCGGATAAGCTAGCTCTTTCTCAATCGTCGTGACGGCTTCAAGTATGTTGCCCGCTTCATTAAGCGTTGGAATAACGACCGAAATCATGTCAACTTTGGACGTCATGGCAAATTCCCGTTGTGAAGATTATACTGTTTCTGCATCATGGTTAAATAAGTTCTTCGTATATCTCGACCAGAGTTTCTACGTTTTTATCCCAGTTATACTTTTCCTCAATTGTTGCCCGAAGCTCCAATCTGCCCGTAGAGGAGGACAAGTCGGCGCGTGAGTATTCAAAGATTGCTTTAGCCATCTGGTCGGGCTGGTTGGGCGGCACCAGTTTTCCGTAATCTTCGATTAAAATTTCGTTGACTCCCCCTGTGTCTGTAGCTATTACCGGCAAGCCGCAAGCCATGGCTTCAAGTGCAACTAGAGGCAAGCCTTCTCCGGATTTTGATGGTAACACAAAGAAGTCGGCGGCGTTATAGTAAAACGGCAAATCCTCGTCGCTGACAAAACCTGCAAGCCTAAAATTGTTTTCTATCCCTAACTGTCGTATTCTCGCTTGAACACTGTTTTGGTCAGGCCCTTTTCCGACAACGAGGAAAACAACGTTTGGGTTCTTCTTGACAGTGATGTTTGCGCTCTCAATCAAGGTGTCGATGCCGTTCTTGTAGACAAGTCTCCTAACGGTTAAGGCCACGATTGAGTCCCGAGGGATTCCAAGCTTCTTCTTCATTTCCTCCTGCTTTCCAGGCAGGGGTCTAAAGTGAATCAAGTCTACGCCATTATGCAGGACTGTAATTTTATCCGGTTTTGCGCCTAAACTTAGCACGTATTCCTTGGTTGCGTCACTCACCGTGATTATTCTGTCTGCTTCGTTGAGTGTTTCCTTTCCGATAACCAGGTCGTTCAAGTGCTCAACGTTGTCAAACATGCTGTCGTATTGAATGAACGTATTATGCTGCGTGAGGACAAACGGCTTAGAGTACCTCTTCGCAAGCTTGGCAGCTACAAGCGATGTTATGTAGGGGTGACCGTGCGCATGAACTATATCGCTAGATTTTACCGCTGTGAGAAAAGTTCCAAGGCTCGTCGGAGTCGGAATCGAGTAGGGTATGCCAAGACGGAAACCAGTGTTCAAAGAATCATAGCACTCAACATTTATGTTGTCAACCGTGTAGCTTTTTGCGGTATCAATACGGCTTGTCACCACCGTGGGCTTGAAGTTTCTCTTCATTAGTCGCTTGCTCTGTTCATAAACTACCTTTTCTATCCCGCCGACATGGGGTAGAAACGTATGCGTGACAATGCACACCCTTGTTTGAACCATGAAGAGCCCAACTGCTTAAAACTCCTCAATCGACATCCTATTATAACCTTATGGTAAATCATCGACAAGCATCCGTCTTTGTTGCATTCCTAAAAATGCAATCAGGAAGGACCGAAAAATCAGCATTGCTAATGGTGACTTTTGATTTTCGCTGCTGCAACTCTCAACACCGTAATGCTTATATCAAAACGTTGGATACACCATCCAAACATTAAGGCGGAATAATTTGCTGAACATCAAGAAAAAAACCCCAGTTTCTTTCAATCTTTTATCGAATGGCAAATTATCTGGATGTTTGGAAGCTTTAGCACTGGTTTTTTGTTCAGATGTTTTTTGGCTTGAAAAGACCGCGTTACCGGCGAGTCATGTTCATCCTAGACGGTTACTAAAATCGACAGTTGAGGATGAAGATTCTTAAGGAGAGCAAAACCGTTATGAAAGTTGTTGCTTCATGGAGCGGCGGCAAAGACAGCTGCTACGCGTACTACCTGGCAACTCAGCAGGGCTATGAAATAGTTAAAATTTTAACCATGATGATGAACAAGGAGAAATCAAACTTCCACATGATTCCCGTAGGCATCTTGGATGCTCAGTCGGATGCCATCGGCATTCCGCTGGTTAAACAGCAGGCGACGCCTCAAACTTACGAGGACGACTTCAAGGGGGCGCTGAGACGCTTCAAAGCCGAGGGTGTTGAAGGCTTAGTTACGGGCGACATCTACGAGGTGGCTGGGCACGAGCAGGGTTGGCTTGGTCGAGTGCTCAGTGAAGTCGGGGTGAAACCGATAAAGCCCCTGTGGATGGGTGACACAAAACAGATTTTCTTGGACTACTTGAAAACGGGTTTTGAGGCAACTGTGGTCCGCACCAACTTGGAGAAGCTGGGCGTTGAGTGGCTGGGACGGGTTCTTGACAGAAAATTCTACGACGACATCCTCAAACTCGGCAACATCGACCCTTGCGGGGAAGGCGGAGAATACCACACTGTCGTGACGGATGGACCGACCTTCAAGAAAAAGATTGAAATTCTAGAAACGCAGAAACAGAAGCTAAACGGCGGCTTCGGATACCTTGAAATTAAACGGTTCGAGGTCAAGCCGAAAGGCAAGGTAAAACCCTAGAATGAGTCACAAACTTGACGTGCTGATAGCTCACAACCAGCCAAAAGCGAAAACTTTCCTCGATAAAATTGCAGGCAAAAAACCCCTTTTCATCTGCACAATTGCAACAACGCAAACCGGCAAAATTCCCGGAATTTCAGCGGCTGGCCAGCACCCAGAATTAACCGATTATACTCCCCCGGCAGATGCTGAACTGCTGTTGCTGGGCAAATGCAAGTGCATCGACGGCGTGCCAGTGACTCCCGAGGGGATTCCGACGCCAGCGCTGATTACTATGTCGGCTTTACACTTAGCTGACATTCCCGTGATTATAGTCAGCGGCGGGTTAAGAGTGAAGCCGCAGATTCCCTTCTTAGAACTTGGCGGAAGCCCGGGAAGAGACATTCGAACAGGCAACGCAGTTGACAATGTTAAGGAAGTTATTGACCGTGCCAAGATTGCGGGCGCACAATTTGCTAAGCTGGCGGATTATCTTGTGATTGGCGAGAGCATTCCGGGCGGGACAACAACCGCGCTTGGCGTTCTTTCTGCTTTAGGCGTGAAAGCAGAGGGAAAAGTCAGCAGCACACTGCCTGAAAACCCGCATAGTTTGAAGGTTCAAGCGGTTAAGGCGGGCTTAGCAGCTGCTGGCGAAAGTTTCGGTAGTTTAGCTAAAAACCCGATTAGAGCCATTTCCAGCGTCGGCGACCCGATGATGGCTGCTTTCTCAGGATTAGTGCTCGGGGCTGCCTCGCAGGTTCCAGTCTTGATGGCCGGCGGAACCCAGATGAGTGCTATCTTAGCCGTGGTAAACGCGCTCGAACCTGAGGTTCTCTGCAGCGTGGCTGTGGGAACGACAAGGTGGATCGCAAAAGACAAGTCATCCGACCTCAAAGGCATAGTGATGCAGTTCTGCGACGTACCCATCTTGGCAGCAAACCTAGACTTCGGCACCTCGCGCTTTTCAGGCTTGCAAACTTACGAGACCGGACTGGTGAAGGAAGGAGTGGGTGCAGGTGGGGCTTCCATCGCTGCGATGGCAAAGCTCGGCGGGGCAGTTACTGCTGACCTATTGCTTAAAGAGATAGAGCGTAATTATGCTCTGCTGATGGGTTTGAAGTGAGATGGTTACTAAAGAGCTTAAAAACCTGCTTTCTTTCCTCACGATCTTTCCCGTAAAAATGGACAAGGACATGCTTACTGACTGCGCTAAAAGCATGTGGGCTTTCCCATTAATCGGCGCTTTTATCGGCTTGTTAGCCGGAGTGTTCGGCTGGATTGCTTACCAATTCCTGCCAGGCATAGTTGTCGGCGGCTTAGTTTTAGCCTTGTTGCTGCTAATCACTGGGCTTCACCACATGGATGGTCTTTTAGACTTCGGCGACGGCGTCATGGCTCACGGCACAGCCGAGCATAAGATTGAGGTTATGCATGACCAACTGACGGGTGCAGGAGGCTTATCCTTGGGCATTATGACCATGCTTATCAGCGCTCTAGCCATTGGACAATTCAAAATCGGGTTGATAGTTGGTGGCCTAATAGTCGCTGAAGCTTCCGCCAAACTTGCCATGGTTGTTACGGCTTGGGCTGGAAAATCAGCACACCAGGGCATGAACTCGCCGTTCGTTGAAGCCATGCATGGAGCCAAAGGCAACTTGCTCCTGATTGTTGCGCTCGTAATTTCCTTTGCGATTGCAGTGCCGCTGTTGCGGGTTGCGGGTGTTGCTGTTGTCTTAGCGGGCATACTTACCGGTTTAGTGATGGTTGCGATTGCACAGCGGAACTTCAACGGCGTCACAGGCGACGTGTTTGGAGCAACTAACGAGATAACCCGAATGGTCTGCTTGATTGTTTTGTTGGCGGTGGCTGCATGGGCATAACTGCGCTTGTCATGGCCGGCGGAAAAGGAACCCGCATGCAAATCCGCGAGGAAAAACCCCTAATAAAAGTCTGCGGGAAAGCAGTAATTGAATACGTGATTGAAGCATTAAAGAACGCTAAGAAAGTCGACAGCATCATTGTAGCCACAAGCGCTTTCACGCCAAAAACCGCCAAGTACTTGCGTCATTTCCCTGTCAGAATCATCGACACGCCCGGGAAAGACTACGTTTCCGACATGGGCTACGCCAGCCAAAACCTCAAACTCGGCGTTTTCTTAGCCATTGCAGCGGACCTGCCGTTAGTCACCCCTCAAGCGCTGGATGCCGTCGTCAAGCGTTATGAGCTTTGTGGAAAACCAGCTTTGACCGTTGCTGTGTCGCTGGGCACGAAAACGAAGCTTGGCATGAGCGTCGAGTACTCGTTCAAGATGGGCGACAAAGATGTTGTTCCCGCGGGTATCAACGTTATCGACGGTCGCAGGCGGTACGGTGACGAATGGCTGGACCAAGACATCTACCTGTTCGACCTTGAAGAGCTAGCAGTAAACATCAACACGGTGCGGGAACTGCAATTAGCCGAGCGTTTACTGGGTAAACGGAAGGGTAAACCCTCTTGAAGTTCAAACTTTTGGTTGCTTAGCTTCCAGCATCTGTTTAAGCGTTTCCTTCATTTTTCTGGCATCGACATCCAAAAGTGGCGACTCGCATATTATCGTCGGGTGCATTTGAAGGTCCACGATCACTTCAGCCAACATGCGGAAGTCTGGCCCGTACCTGATTTCATCCAGCGAATGGTGGCTTCTTTCGCCTTGCAGGTTGAACTCGATCTTGGAGAAGTGACAGTGCATGCTCCTCATTGTTTCCGTGCCGAGCCTTTGCTCTATTTTTTCAGCGACTGACCTAAAGTCTTCCGTCTTTTTTAGCCCTCCATGATGAAGCGCATGCATGTGCGCCCAATCGATAACGAGCTGAGTTCCTTCAACCTCCTCGTTGAAGGTCATGATTTCTTCCAATGTGCCTACCTGAAAATTTCTGCCCGCCGTTTCGGGACCGAGCTTAACTTTGAAGCCTAATTTTCGAATTTCGGCACTAACCTCCTTCAGCGCCTCCAAACAGGTTTTAAAAGCAAAATCCTTTTCAAAATGTCCATAAAAACCCGTGTGAAAAACCATGACGTAGGCTCCCATCCATTCGGCCGCTGTTGCGGACGCGATTAGTCGCCGTTTGCTTGCTTCCACAATTTCTCTCTTGCCTGACAAGTTAATGTAGTACGAGCCGTGAAGGCTGAGTCGCACGTCATTTTCTTTCGCTGCGGCACCCAATTCTTGAGCGTGATTTTGTGAAATTTGCGGTTTAGGACCCCAACGGACGGCTTCGTACTCCAAGGCGTCTAAACCTTCTTCACGTAGAAGACGTGGAACATCGGGCAGTTCTGCTCCCATAACCCTGAACATCGGCGGAACACCCGCAGGTCCGAAACGAGTACTCTCAGCCATCAAGTCCCTTCATTAAATTCGCGAAACCCGTTATCCTTTGATAACAATCTAATTCCCGCAACAAATATCAATTTTTCCGCGGGTCCTTAACGTTTCAAGAAATCATCTAGTTATGCATGAAGGAGTTGCACTATTGTCGGTATCGGGACGAACAAGCGGACGTAAACGGCTGCAACTATGATTCCGACGGTGATTGCGAGAAGAACGTAGTCCCCCCAGTGCAGTTTTAGTGCGTATAGATTGGTGCGTTTCTTGGTGGCTCCCCAAGCTCGGCTCTCCATTGCCTCCGCCAACTCAAGGCTTCTTCGGATAGCACTAACAATCAACGGAATAAGCACGGGTACGTAGTTCCTAATCCGCTTCATCAAGCTGCCCTTCTCCAGTTCCAGTCCCCTCGCTTTTTGAGCGTCCATTATTGTTTGGGCTTCCTCAGCGAGGACAGGAACAAAACGCACCGCTGTGGTGAAGGCGAAGGAGAACTCGTAAGGCACACGGGACTCCTCCAGCGCCAAGCCTAAGTGATCGGGTGAAGTGGTCAGGAAGAAGACTGAGAAGGACTCAACAAGCACCACGAAACGTAGGGTTAACGAAGCCGCGTCCTCCGCGATTGTGGGAGTGAACCTGTAGCCCGCGTAAACGTAGTCAGTCGCGGCGTTAACTATGAAGATGACTGCTGCCAGAAAAGATGCTCCCCGCAGGGACCTCAGCCACTGTCGCTGCACACGCGCTAGCAGTACGAAGGGAACCTGCAGGACAAACAGGCAAAGCAATGGAATGACTTGAGAAAAAATGATGGCGACGGCAAAGATGGATAAGACGTAAAAGAATTTTATTCTCGGGTCTAAATTGTGGATTGGAGAGTAAACTTTCCTAAACTTTAACCCGTCAAAAATGCTCATTGCTGCCGCTTGTTCTCCTCGGCGTTTAGAATCAATTTTTCCGCCTCGTAAATGTCGATGACGTCTTTCGGCAAACCCAGAGGCGAAAGTTTGGTGAAGATCTGCGCTATCTGCGGCAGCACGATTGATGATTCAGTCAAAATCTTAGGGTTTGTCAAGATTTCTTTTCCCACGCCCTCAGCGACGATTTTTCCTTCACTCATCAAGACAACCCTGGGGTTGCATTCCGCCACAAACTCCACGTCATGAGTAACGATAACGACGGTTTTTCCCTGAGTCTGCATCTGCATTATGAACTGCCTCAGTTTATCTTTCTGCTCATGATCCTGCCCGATAGTGGGTTCATCCAAAATCAACATCTGCGGGTCCCAAGCAAGAACTGAAGCCAACGCGACACGTTTCCTCTCCCCGCCACTTAGAAGGAAGGGCGAGGTTTTCCTGTACTGAGTGAGAGAGAGCAGCTCGAGAGCCCACGTGACGCGTTTCTCAACGACATCTGCTCCGAACCCAAAGTTTTTGAGGCCAAAAGCGATTTCTTCCTCGACGGTTTCACTGAACAATTGATGATCCGGGTTCTGAAAGACAAAACCCACGTTTCTAGCAAGTGCCGCAACGCTTGTTTTGGTTGTTTCAACCCCGTCAACGCAGACTGTTCCCGACGTGGGTTTCAGGAGACCGTTGAAATGCTTTACGAAAGTTGATTTTCCCGCGCCGTTTTGCCCCATTATCGCGAGGAACTCGCCGTCTTTGATGGTTAACGAGACGCCTTTGAGTGCTTCCACCTTGTTCGCGTAGCGGTAATGGACGTCTCTTGCTTCAATCATTGGTTACCAAGCGCCTCCAACAGTTCGTCGGCTAATTCCTCGGAAGACAGCGGTGTGGTGTCGCCGACGTTCAACCCGTCTTTTTTTAGCATTTGATAGAGCAGCGTTGCCTTTGGGATTCCAACGCCGATTAGACGTGTCTCTTGTGAGCTGAGGATTTCTCTCGGGTTCCCTTCGAAACGCACTCTTCCCTCGTCCATGATGATGAGGTGGCTCGCATACTTCGCCGTTAAGTCCAACCTGTGCTCTACAAGAATGACCGTTATCCCCTGAGTCCTGTTTAAATCGTAGATGACGTCAAAAATTTTCTCAGCGCTCAATGGGTCAAGGAAAGATGTTGGCTCATCCAGCACGATGATTTCGGGTCCCATTGCTAGGACGGCTGCTATCGCGACGCGTTGTTGCTGTCCGCCTGATATTTCGTGGGGTGACCGTTCACGTAAAGAGTAAATATCCGTCTGGTTTAGTGCCCAATCGACTTTTTTTCTTATTTCTTCCCGGGGGATACCCTCGTTTTCTAAGCCGAAAGCAACGTCCTTCTCGACTGAAAGGGCGAATAGCTGGTTTTCAGGGTTCTGGAATACTAAGCCAACGTGCTTAGCCATCTCGTACGTGTGGTGCTCTAACACATCTTCGCCTGCAACCGTGATCTCGCCTTTCAGCTCACCCTGATAGAAGTGTGGAATCAGCCCGTTGAAGCATCGGCACAAAGTTGTTTTTCCACAGCCGCTTGGACCAGTAATGAGTACAAACTCTCCCTTCTCCACTTTAATGGAAACGTCTACAAGTGAGGGCTTGGCTGCGCCTGGATAGGTGTAAGTGAGGTTTTTTGTTTCGATTATAGCCATTTTTTGTGCCTGCATCTTTAAGCGAGAGATTTTGCTCTCATTTAAGCGTAGCTACCCATTTTTGGTTATTTTCTTTCTTAAAAGAACAAGAAACTGCTTAAGCGCAGGCTCAGTTTCGCCTAACCCGCTTACCCCTGCCGCCATCGCGTGTCCTCCGCCGACACCATGTAGGAACTCGCCAAGGGGTGACGCTACATCCCTTCCCAAGTTGACTCCTGTCTCCTTGGTGAACTGGCGTGTGCAGCGTAAGCTTACTTTTATTTTCCCCTTTTTCGTTCCTGCAACAGCCGCAGCGTGCGCGCCTAAATCAACCAAGGCTTTTGCTGCGGCGGCTTGGTAAGCGCTAACATCGGACACTGCGATTATCCAACCGTTGACTCTCACGATTTTGGCTCTTTTGCAAGCCTTCAACTTGGCCAGGCGTTCAGAAGTTTCGATGGGTAGGGCAAACTCTGCAAGCGTCTCTTGGACGTCTATTCCTTCGCTCACCAGTTTAGCGACAATCGCAAAAGTCGATGCGCTTGCCAGAGCGAAATGCCGCGTGTCGAAAGCGATGCCGATGAACAATGCTTTTGCCTCGTTGAGGTCTGGTTTGGTTTTCGCTTCTTTGAAAAGCCTGTAGACTATTTCGCAGTTGGCTGCTGCTTTATCGTCTACGATGCAGAGCTTGCAGATTTTTGTTGTTTCAGGGTTTGGCGTATGGTGGTCGATGATTATTTTGGGCGCTGTGGATTTCTTTATGGTTTCAGCCACTTGGTCAAGCTGGTCAATCGTGTTTAAATCCAAAAAAACAATCACATCAGCCGATTCAATGTTTGGCTTCAAGTTGACAGTCATAGGCATTTGCTCCAAAAGATGTTTGGACGGCTTATCGATGCCTTGTGGACAACCAACCTCAGAAATAACATCAGGCATGAAGCGCTTTAGCAAGCTCTGCAAAGCGTAGGCTGAACAAATCGAGTCAGCGTCCGCGCTCCTGTGACACAGCAAAAGAACGAAAGATGCTTTGCTTTCCCTAAGTATTTGCAAGAATTTTTGGAAATCATTCATTTTAGTTTTCTCAAATATTTTTCACTGGCTTTATGCGCTTCGTTTATCGCTTCAGCAACCAGCGCCTTCGCGTCCACATCTTTAGCTTCTGGCTTTAAAATTAGGTCCATTTCCACGGTGACGTTTACTGGTTTTGCCCCTTCCGCTTCCACGCTGATGTCCAGTCTGTCAACCATTTTAGAAGAAACTTTGGAGAGAACGTGTCTTCTAGCCGCGTCCTCAGCCGTTGAGCATAAAATTTCTATTTGCTCAGTAGATAGCTCTGGGATTCCCAGTTCTACCAACGGGGCGTCCACCTAAGATGACGGCGGCTGAGAAACTGGGCTTAGATCTTCCTGGAGTTTTGTCTGTGATTCTTTAATTTGGCTGCGCATTCGCTCTTCTTGCCTTGCCAAAACCGTGCTTCTCGTGTCCAAGAGCTCTTTGCGCTCGACAAGTTCTTCCGTTACTTTGGGCCTCTCGGCCTTAACCAGAAGTGAACCTACCGCTTTGTAGATAACCGCGTCGTCGGCCGTTTTCTGCAGTTCAGCAATCGTCTGTTCAACCTCTGATTTCTCCATTTCAACCTGCTGCTTCTGTGCTAAGATTGATTGCAAAGTTTGCTGCAGTTGCTGCAGCCTAAGAAGCCTTTCCTGCACGTTAGGCGGTAACTTTGAAAGTTCATCACTCAAACTTTATCCTTCCGTATCCAGCAATACCGTGAGCTATTAATTAAGTATTTCCAACAACGACAAACGCCTGAATGATCGCCCGTTAAATGCCCGTTTGGTTCCAGTAGTAAACGTGCTGGTAGCCTACATTGCCAACCGGGTACTGCGGGTCATAGTATACTATGTCGAGGCTCACCCCGTATTGTGACAAGAGAGTACTAATATCCGTCGCCACCTGTATGGTTTTGCTGTCAGGCGGCCAGAAACCCCAGATAGTATCGTTCGGGTCTCGCATGCCCCACCCGTAATTTTGAGGCAGCACCAAGGCGGCTGCGGGACCGCCTAGGTTTGGAAATTCCTGTTGGTGAATGGCATTCCAGAACTTCTGCATAGCGTTAAACTGCTGAGAATTCAGTGCGCCATACTCGCTGCTTCCGTTGTACGGATAGTCGAAAACTGCGATGTACTTTGCTCCCGCCTCGTATGATGTTAACATTTGATTGTAAATTTGGTCTTCATCGTCATAGTATGGTGCCGAACTGTACGTCCAAGTAATCATTGCACCCCACTGCTTATGCTGCATTCTTGCCGCGCCCTTCACAAGAGCTATCTGCTCCGCTAGGCTGCAATTCCACCCTAACTCCGTGAACATGACATTGTATCCTCCCAAGTAATCAAACCAGTACAAGCAGTAATCCGATGTGAACGTTGTGACTCCAGCGGTTTTCAAAGCTTTAAGCCCACTGTCTGTTCCGAGCACGTCTTGCACGAAAAAGTTGGCTTCCAAATTATAGTTTGGAGGGCTTGTCCCGTTGTTCATGTATCCAAACATTTTCAGGTAAATGTGGTAGAGGTCAGTGGCCACTTTTGAAGAGTTGTACCGCTGTAGGAAGTCCATACCGTAAGTCTTAAACCAGCTTGACCAGTTTCCATCAAGCTGTATTCCGCCTGGCTCATCATTATAATACATTCCCAGAAACTTGGCACCCCACATTGCCTTCCACTTCGCAGTGACAGCAAGCGACTGATTCCAGAACCAAAAGCGGGTGGGATCAAAGTGATCATAAATGCCCATGTTTATGATTACGCTCAAACCTTCAGCGACAGCATAATCGCAAATTTCCTCCACGGCTGTTTCGTTCTGGGTAATTCGGTTCCTTCCTGCGTCCAATATGAAGAGGTTCGTGTAGCCCTTGACCCTGTTAATCAGAGTCATGGCTTCTTGAGTAGTGTTCCCGCCGAAGGCCACCCCGACATAAACGTTCGGGTTAGGTTTAGGCTGGCTTTCAATCGTGTAAGAGGTGTACGCTCCTACCGAAACCAGCAACACAACCATGAGTAAGGTCGCAAGCAAATATTTTCTAACCAGATTGGGTCTGCTCATTGCTAAACCTTGCATGAGACTGTTAATTTACGCTATCCTTAATGTTTTGCTGTAAAATCGACGATTCCGTGGTTGTCTTTGCTTCAAGCTGGTGCCAAAATAAATGAACGTAGACTAACCGCTGCAGGGTCAATTGCATATTCGATTTGCCTCCACGGTTTGCGTCTTTGAGCTTTTGGCAAGAAACTTTTGAGCTTACGTGCCATTCTCCTTTTTAAGCCAACCAAACCGTCCTTTTCACGCCGCGAAAAACCAGTGTTTAACAATTAACCAGCAGAAAATAGTAGTGTGTAGTTTTTACAGTAATTGTTGCAAGGGTTATTGTGAAGTTTTTTAAGGAGTCCAATCATTAATGAGCAGTAAATCGGGAGCGAAAACATATTGGAGCGCGCTAAGGTTACAAAGGAGGAGATTCTCCAGCAGGACACTCGTTTTCTAGCAGTCTACGTTGAATCGAAAAACTCGTGCATGGTTATGCTAAGCGAAAAGGAAGACAAGCTTGGAACCTTAGCAATAGCAGTTCCCAAACCCAAAGACTTGGTTGGCACCGTCACGTCATCCGTGCTTCTGGGGGATAAGAACATCATTTCGGCACGGATGTTCGCTGAGTACGTTGCTTCTAAAAAGGGTAAAATCGCACTCGTTTCCGTTTACCTGGATAAAGTTGGCGAAATTCAAGCGCAGGAATTCTTCGTACACCTGATTGACAAACTTATCAAGAGCGAAAACCAAAAGGAGCCAACCGCAATCTGATAAGCGACAGGTTGAACTTCGAGTGAAAGACAACCATGATGAAAGAAACACTTACGTTAAAAGTCAACTCGCAAAACCCGGACTCGGCTAAGATAGAGATTGCCGCACGGTTCATCAGAAAAGGCGGGTTAGTGGCTTTTCCCACGGAGACGGTTTACGGTTTGGGCGCAGACGCGCTTAATCCCGACGCTGTCTTGGCACTTTTCGAAGCCAAAAAGCGGCCTTTAGACAATCCGCCGATCGTTCACGTCGCAGACCGAGGCGAAATCTGCCGACTGGTGGAGGAGGTGCCCAAAAAGGCTGAGCTACTGATGGAACTGTTTTGGCCTGGACCGTTGACGCTAATCTTTAAGCGTTCAGGCGCAGTGCCCAGTGTGACGGTTGCGGGTTTAGACACGGTTGCGATTCGAATGCCAAAACACAAAGTGGCTTTAGCGCTAATAAGGCAGAGTGGTTGCCCCATCGCTGCTCCAAGCGCAAACCTCGCGGGTAAACCCAGCCCAACAACCGCTCAACACGTCTATGAGGACTTAAACGGTAGAATCGATGTTATCTTAGATGCTGGATCTGCAAGAATCGGAGTTGAATCCACAGTAGTGGACTTAAGCGTTGATCCGCCCATGCTTCTTCGACCAGGCGGAACAACTTATGAAGAGTTAAAGCAAGTCCTCAGTGACATGCGCCTTCACCCTTTTGTTCAGGCTGAGAGAGAGTTGCCGCTGGAAAAGGCACAGTCGCCTGGAATGAAACATAGACATTACGCACCTAAAGCAGAAGTCATCCTGGTGGAGGGGAGCGTTCCACTTGTCGTGGCAGAAGTGAAGGAGTTAACCGCGTTTTACGGGCTTAAAGGAGCAAAAGTAGGCGTCTTAGCCACTGACGAAACACAAACTAGCTACAAAGCAGACGTGGTTAAATCTTTAGGCAGCCGATTTAACTTGGCGCTCGTTGCCCAGAACCTGTTCCGCCTGTTGAGGGAGGTGGACGCTGAAAACGTTGACGTGATAATAGCTGAAGGCGTCTCTTCTGAAGGATTGGGATTAGCGGTCATGAACAGGCTTCGCAAGGCGTCAGGCTACCACATAATCAAAGCAGGATGATTTTTTCGTGAATCGGAAAAGAAGGTAAACAGTTACTGTAATCGAGTTAACCTGCAAAGCTATTAGTTCGAAGAGTTGTTCCAGAAAGAACAGTTGCAACCGTGAGAGTAAACAACTATCTGTAAATGACTATTAGTTAAGTAGTTGTTGAGTTGTTTGCTGAGAAAAATTTATATTTAAATATCTGATTGTTGAATTTCGTTTATAATTCAGAAAAGTTAAACGGTGAAAATTATGTCTACAGGTGGAGGAACAGTTCCAGTTCTAGTATTGA
>Ga0187784_10000067_pt1 | contig 61835 bp, 66 predicted proteins | sample 1015_SJ02_MP15_2_FD_132964 | JGI IMG/M metagenome (GOLD analysis project Ga0187784, IMG submission 132964) | Tropical peat soil microbial communities from peatlands in Department of Meta, Colombia - 1015_SJ02_MP15_20_MG | ecosystem: Environmental > Terrestrial > Soil > Wetlands > Peat | place...
CAGAAAGGCGAAGGCAGCGATGATGAGAAAGGCGAGCAGCGGGGCGACCGGCCCCTTGGCCAGGGTGGCCAGACCGGTAAAGAAGTAGATGTCATAGAGCCAGAACTTGGAGTCCGTCTCGTACCACGCATACCAGCCGAGCAGACCGATAGAGAGAGGCGCTGCCATCTGCATGTCGGTGGAGGCGCCACGCGCGAAGCCCATGATTCCGGCGCAGGCCACGGTGATCAGGGCTGCGTCGAGATGGCCCCCGGGACGGAATCTTCGCATGTGCAGATAGATCAGCCCGACCATAATGAACGCGAATGTGGCAGAGGGCAGGCGGGCGCTCCAGTCGTGCACGCCGAAATCCTGAAACAGAAACATCGCCCGCCAGTAGTAAAGCGCGGGCTTTTCCAGCCAGGGACGTCCGTAGAGGTAGGGAGTGACGCATGCGCTCAGGCGTTCCTTGAGGGCGGCTTCAACTGCATGCACGATGCAATTGATGTGATGCGGTGCGACGCAGGCGTCGATGCGGCTTTTGAGGGTTTGCGCCGAATCGAAGCGCACCAGCATCTCGTGGGCGATCTGCGCATAGCGTGGTTCGTCGGCGCCGACCAACCCCAGGCCATCGCCGCCCAGGATTGGGATGAGCCCATACAGTAGGAAGAATAGCGTGAAGACAAGAAAGACCGATGCCTCAACGACCGTGGCCCAGCGAGGGCAGCTCCAGCGCAGGCGAGAGTGCGGCTCAGGTCCCGGCGGTTCCACGGATTTTTCCATCTCCGGCAGTTCTCCAAGCAGCGTGCGACGGCCTGCATCCTGCAGGGCGGACATTTCAATTCACGCAGGATGCGATGCGGGGGAGCAAATGCATGAGGGAATCGACACGGTCAAGGCTATCAGATTCCCCGGCGCCGGAGGCCATTCAGTCAGGGCCGGCGGGCAAGCGAGCGACCGCGACGCGCAAATGAGCGAGAATCTCTTCTCGCGCCCGCGTGAGCGGCCCATCGACCGTGCAACCGGCGGCGTTTTCATGCCCCCCTCCGCCCAGACGCGCAGCGATGGCCGCAACGTTGACAGCGCCCTTACTGCGCAAGCTCAGCCGCACGGAGCCGTCCGGCAGTTCGCGCAGGAAGACAGCCGCTTCCACGCCCTCCACTCCCAGGGCATAATTCACAATGCCGTTGGGGTCGTTCTCCGAGGCCTGGCTTTGCACCATGTCGCGTTCGGTTACCCAGAGCCAGGCCAACCGCCCATCGCGTTGCAGTCTGCTGAGGGCCGCGCCCATCAGCAGCAACTTGGAGGCGGGTGCAGAGAAATACACCTCCTGTGCGATGTCGATGGGGTCGGCGCCGGCGGCAACAAGATCTCTGGCCAAGGCAAACGTGGATTCGCGCAGGGCGCCGTAGCAGAATCCTCCCGTATCGGTGAGCACGGTAGTGTAGAGGCAGGTCGCCATCTCCGGCGTCAGCGCGGCGCCGGCGGACTGCGCCAACCGGTACACCATCTCACCCACGCTTACGGCTTCATGGTCGATCCAGTTCAAGTGGGCGAACTGCTGGCCGCTGATGTGGTGGTCGATGTTGATTTGATAGAACGATTCGAGGCCGAGGAGTTTGGTGCGGTGCAAGCAATCGCACTCCAAGATGATGGCCGCATCGTAGGGCCCGTGCACGCGCTGTTGGGTGTGAATGGCGCCGGCGCCGGGCAGTCCGCGGTAGTGGGCCGGGATGCGTTGCGCGGCGACCAGATCGGCGCGCTTGCCCATCTGTTCGAGCAACATGGCCAAGGCCAACATGGAGCCGACGGAATCGCCGTCCGGTTGGCAATGAGAGCAGACGAGGAAGCGTTCTCCCTGGTGCAAAACCTCTAGGATTGCTGCGATAGGATCTGCATGCACTGAAGTCAGCGTACTAGGCTCCATTTCTGCTGCCACGTCTCCTGCCGCAGCGGTCTGGAGTTTTTCGGAGATTTGGTTCATCAGGCTAGTTGAGTCGCGATCCCCGCTCTGATTCTGTTGCAGAGTTGGCGTTGACGGGCTGAGGCTGTCTTTCCGCCCGTTTGCTTGGGGACCGTGCGCGCGACCGGTTCATTAGTTCCTCGATGCGCGCCTGAAAGCGGCCGGAGCGGTCGGCGAGAAAGCACAGATCGGGCACCCGCTTCACGCCCATCCGCTCCTTGAGCTCTTGACGGATATATCCTTTGGCAGCCTCCAGTCCGGCAATCGTTTGCTGCTCGGACTTGGCGACGTCCTTGGCCGCGGTGTCGACGGCCACATACACGCGCGCCGATTTGCCTCCGGGATTGAGCGCCACCTCGCTCACGTGGCAAAAATCGATGCGTGGGTCGGAGAGTTCGCCCTCGATCATGGCGCCGATCTCCTCGCGCAAGGCTTCCGCCACCCGGTCCTGGTGATGTTTCCTGTTTCTGTTCTCCGGCATGGCTTCCCTACACAAATAAACGTTCCAGAATAACAGACTGGATTGTTTAGGGAACGGTTCGGTAGCGGGCCAATTTGGAATCAGTTTTGAAAGGGCACGACTTCAGAGCCTGCCCTGAGCGCAGTCGAAGGGTACCGTAAGTCGCACAAAAAGAGCCCGGGCTTCAGCCCCTGAGGGACGTTCTTTCAAAGTGACCCACTACCAACGGTTCGAAGTTCCGCTCATCGCCGGCAACGATACCGGCATTGCGCACTTACTCCTTCGCGGCGCGCTCCAGCTCGGCGAGATCGATCTTCTTCATCTTCAACATGGCCCGCATGGCTTTGGGATTGCGAACCAGTTCAGGGAGGCGCGCGGGCACAACCTGCCACGAGAGGCCGAACCTATCCTTCAGCCACCCGCACTGGCTTTCGGCGCCGCCATCGGTCAGCCGCGACCAGTAGTAGTCCACTTCCTCCTGCGAATCGCAGCGCACCACGAATGAAACCGATTCATTGAACTTGAAGTAGGGTCCGCCGTTGAGCGCGGTAAACTTCTGCCCGTCGAGCTCGAAGGCAATGGTGAGCATGCCGCCCTTGGGGCCGGGTGCGTCGCCGAAGTTGCGCAGCTCGTCGAGACGGCGCGAATTCTTGAAGACGCCCAGGTAGAACGCGACGGCCTCTTCGGCATTGTTATCGAACCATAGAAACGGAGTGATGCGGGGAAATCCTTGAAGTGCGCTCATGGGGAGACCGCCTATTGAGGAATTCGGCGCGGCAGCGCCGTACAGCTGTCCTCGGGGAAGGCCGCGGACAGCCGCTCATGCTTGGGTACCATAATTCACTTGCAACTTGCAAGTGAGGTGCTAAGATGCGGTCGTGGGACAGAAATCCATTGCACGACGCCACCGCTCCGGCTGCCCGGTCAGCGCGGCGTTGGAACTCGTGGGTGACAAGTGGTCGCTGTTGATCGTTCGCGACCTGATGGTGCGGGGCTATCGCACCTTCCGCGAGTTCCAGGGCTCGGGCGAGGGGATTGCTACGAATATTCTCGCCGACCGCCTGCACAAGCTCGAAGCCGGGGGCATTCTGGTTCGCGAGCCGGCGGTGGAAGACGGGCGCAGCACCCATTTTCGCCTCACGGCCAAGGGCATGGCGCTGGCTCCCGTTCTTCTCGAATTGCTGATCTGGGGCGCGCACCATGAAGAGAGCGATGCGCCCTGCGCGGCGATCGAACAGATGGAGCGGAATCGCGAATCCGTTATCGCAGAAGCTTACCGGCGTTGGGAACAGCGCGATCCCACGCCATTGATTCCGCCGTTCGCCGGGGCGCGGGCATCGAGCTTGAAATGGAATCCAAAATCCAATACCCGGAAAGGAAAATCCAAGCGATGAAGGTGAACACATATTTGAACTTCCCCGGCAACTGTCTTGAGGCCATGAAATTCTACGAAAAGCATCTGGGCGCGAAAATCCTCACGAAATCGACATTTGCCGAGATGAGCTCAGCAGGCGCGCCGCAAAATCTGCCGCCGGGCCTGAACCGCGACGGCATCCTCCATGCGCGCTTTACCGTGGGCGACACGATTGTGATGGCCAGCGACGGCCCAAAGGTGGAGCCCATGCGCAGCGCGTACATTTCGCTGAGCGTCGACAGCAACGAGGAGGCAGAGCGCATTTACAAGGCACTCACCGAGGGCGGCGAGGTCTTTATGCCGATGGGCGAGCAATTCTTCGCGCACCGCTTCGGCCAATTCCGCGACAAGTTCGGCGTGAATTGGATGGTCATCCACGAGAAGCCGATGCACTAGGAAAGCTCTGAACAAGTAGCCACGGAGGAGAAACCCGTGCCTCAGGGGCTAAAGCCCGATCACTTTTACTGCCTCTGTCGGCACGACTAAAGTCGTGCCCTTTCAAAACAGACTTGGTTCAGAAGTTCCCTAGACGGGCAGATCGGCGTTATCGAGTTTCGGCGCCTTCGATTTTCTCAGCCTCGATGCGAACCCGGGTGACGAGCAACTGCCGCTGCGCGGCATGGCGCACCATTCTTACGAACTCGCGCCGAAAAGGCCATCATCGACAAGCTCAGGCCGATGTTGCATAGTCTTAGTCATGTCAGAGTCATGGAAATCCGCCGGTTTCTTCGGCAGAGCCTTCTTACTGTGCTGCGCCGGTACGCTGGCTTCCATCTGCACCAACGACTCGCTCGCCGCGCAGCAGCCGGCGGCCGCGCCCATCGTGCTTCACGCCGCGCGGCTGCTCGAAGTCGAGACTGGCAACATGCTGCGGCCCGGCGAGATTCTCGTCGAGGGCGAGCGGATCAAGGCGGCCGGCGCGGCAGTCGATCGTCCGCTGGGCGCGGAGGTGATCGATCTGGGAGACACGACGCTGCTGCCCGGACTGATCGACGCGCACGTGCATCTATTCCTGCACCCCGGCGCCGAAGATTTGCAGACCGTGGAAGAATCCGTTCCCTGGCGCACGATTCTGGCCGAGCAGGCCGCGAAGGCCGACCTGATGGCGGGATTCACGGCGGAGCGCGACTTGGGCACGGAGGGCGCGGGATCGGCCGATACGGCGATTCGCGACGCCATCAACCAGGGGCTTATTCCCGGGCCGCGGCTGCGCGTCAGCGGCAACGCCATCGACATTCTGGGCGGGCATGAGGACGCGATTCACTTCAATCCCGCGCAGCATGTGCTGTCGAATGCCGACTACGCCAACACTGCCGATGAGATCGTCGCGGCGATGCGCCGGCAGCACAAGGAGGGTTCGGACTTCGCCAAGATCTATCAGACCGGCCCCGACCGCATGATTGACGGCGTGCTGCACACGCCCTACCAATACACCGAAGCGCAATTGGCCGCGGCGGTGGAAGAGGCGCATCGGCTGGGCACCTACGTGGCCGTGCACGCCATGGGCGAGCCGGGAACGCTGTATGCGGCGCAGGCCGGGGTGGGCTCCATCGAGCACGCGACGCAACTCTCGGACCAGACGATGCAGTTGATGATCCAGAAATAAATCTTCGCCGTGCCCACGTTCACCATCTTCGACTACTTCGCACGGCACCGCGAATCGCAAGACCAAGCAGCGGGCGAAGCCGCGATGCTCGATTACAAGATCGCCGAGTTTAAGATGCAGATTGCTGCGGGGATTTCCTTCGCGGTGGGCTCCGATGTGGGGCCATTCCCGCACGGCACGCAGGCGCATGAATTGACTCTGATGGTGCGCTACGGGATGAAGCCGCTGGCTGTTTTGCAGGCTGACATGATCAATGGCGCCAAGCTCCTCGGGTGGGAGGGCCAGATCGGCGAGCTCAAGCCGGGATACTACGCCGACATCGTCGCCGTCCCCGGCAACCCGCTCGACGACATCTCGGCGGTCGAGCGCGTGAGCTTTGTGATGAAGAACGGCGTGGTGGTGAGGCAGTGATGGCGCCTTCTTCTGCAAGCTCAGACACGGAGTGTACACTTTCTTGTATCCGGATCTAAGAGCTGGAAAAACACAGGCGCCCCCTCCCGCCTCGAAAATCATACTTTCCAGGAGACATTATGAAGCGCCTCGCCGCGCTGCCGATTCTTGCAATCGCGACCGTTGCTTTTTGTGCGCCAGTGTTACCTGCGCAAGACACCCGCCTCCAAGGAAGCTACAAGTTCACTGACGGTGGCTGGACGTACGTCCATTTGCAGGGGACGCCGGAGCAGATCGGGTTCCAGCACGGAACTCTGCTGGCGCGGGAGATCGAAGACAACGTGCAGGTGTACAAGGTGGAGGCGCCGCACCAGACCAAGCGCGATTGGAGTTTCTTTCGCGACGCCGGGCAGAAGGTGCTATGGCCGCACATCGATGCGGAGTACCGGCAGGAGCTGATCGGGATCGCAGAGGGACTGCATGCGCAGGGATCGCCGCTGGACCTGTGGGACGTTGTGGCGCTCAACGGCATCATCGAGCTAAGCGATTATTATCTCCCCTGGCTGAACGCCAAGGAGGGCCGGCCGGTGCAGGCGGAGGCCGTGGCGCCGGGCAAATGCAGCGCGTTAATCGCCACCGGCTCGGCGACGAAAGATGGAAAGATCGTGATCGCGCACAGCAATTGGTCGTCCTATGCGGAGGGAGAACGCTGGAGGATGGTCTTCGATATTGTGCCGGCCGACGGAGAGGAGATCCTGATGGACGGCCTGCCCGGAGTGATCACGAGCCAGGACGATTTTGGTGTGAATGCGAGCGGGCTGATGATCGCCGAGACGACGCTGCCCATGGCCAAGGGTTTCGACGTGAATGGGATTCCCGAGTTCGTCCGTTCCCGGAAGGCCATGCAGTACGCCACATCGATCGAGGAGTATGCGGCGATCCTGCGCGAGGGCAACAACGGCGGCTATGCCAATTCCTGGCTGATCGGCGACCGCAAAACGGGCGAGATTGCCTATCTTGAGTTGGGGCTGCGCCACACGCCGCTGATCAAGAAGAAGGACGGCTACTTTGTGTCGGCGAACTTCGCGGCGGACCCCGCGCTGATTCGCGACGACACACCCGGTTTCGACCCGAACGACGCCGAGATCTCGGGTAATGCGCGGCGCGTTCGCGCCGAGGAGTTTGTCAAGGAGCACTACGGCAAGCTGGATACGGCGCTAGCCGAGGCGTATCTCTCAGACCACTACGACAGCTACGAACATAAGATCGACGCGGGAAAGCGCAGCCTGTGCGGGCATGAGGACCGGTCGCCCGTGGGCGAAAAGACGTGGGAGGAGCCGCCGTTCAATCCCGGCGGCACCGTGACCGGCAAGGTGACGGATTCGGATTTGGCGGCGAAGATGAGCTTCATCGGACGCGCCGGGCACCCCTGCGGCGAAGATTTTCTGGTGGCGCCTTTTTTGGCCGCGCATCCGGAGTTCGCCTGGCAGAAGCCGATTTTGCACGATATGATTGCCGGCCCGTGGACGAGGTTCACGGCGGATGAGAAGGCGCCGGGGGCGGCCGCGCCTGCGCAAAAATGACGCGCCTGATTTAGATCGTCACCACTAATTCAGAATAGGCTGCCAACTGCGCATCGGCGGTCAGCAGATGCAGCGGCTCGTTGATGGCTTGGGCAATAAGCAGTAAATCGAACGGATCGCCATGGTGCCGCGGCAGTTTCGCGACCGCTTTTGCGTGACGCGAGATCACTGGCAGCTCCTCGAACCCGTTGTTCCAAATCTCAGCGATCAGCTGCTCGGGATCCACCTTCAGCTTTCCCAGCCTCACTTTGATGGCGATCTCCCAAATCGTTGCGCAAGAGACAAAGACTCTCTCTGCCCCGTCGATCAAAGCTTTTGCGTGGTTGTCCAGCCGCGCATCGCCGTCTGTGAGCCATAGGAATACATGGGTGTCGAGCAGCAGACGCACGATCAATTCTCCGGCGTAATCAAGAAATCCTCGGGCAGGTACGCGTCGAAGTCGTCCGCAATCCAGATTTTGCCTTTTAGAGCTCCGTAGCGGATTTTCGGCTTCTTTCGAGGCTCGATTCGCGTGAGGCGCGCAACGGGTTTGCCGGCGCGGGCGATGATGACATCCTCGCCCTTCTCGGCTTTCGCAATGAGCTTCGAGAGCTGAGTTTTGGCCTCGAAGATGTTGACCGTTATGGGAGTTTGCGTGGCAGCGGACACGGGGCTCTCCTTAGCTAAGTCTAGCTTAGCACTCCCGTAGTTTGAAAGCAAATCCGAAAGCACGACTACACGGCAACGGTAAAGCTCTCTTCGGTGCGCGTCACCGGCCGGTAGAGCGTGTCGCGCTCGACGGGAATGCGTCCGGCCTCGGTGATTAGGCGGCACAGCTCTTTGCGCGTCAGCCCTTGGGGCGTGGTGGCGCCGGCGTCGTGGTAGATCTTCTCCTCGATCACCGTGCCGTCGAGATCGTCGGCGCCGAAGCGCAGCGCAATCTGGGCGATCTTGGGCGTCATCATCTGCCAATAGGCCTTGATGTGGGGAAAGTTGTCGAGCACGAGGCGGCTCACGGCAATCTGCCGGATGTCGGTCAGCCCGGTGGTCACGGGCAGGTGATCGAGCGGCGTGTTCTCGGGATGAAACGCCAGCGGAATGAAGGTCTGGAAGCCGCCCGTCTCGTCCTGGAGGGCGCGCAGCTTGAGCAGGTGGTCGATGCGGTCGGCGTCGTTTTCGATATGGCCGTAGAGCATGGTGGCGTTCGATTTGAAGCCCAGCTTGTGCGCCGCGCGGGCCGTGGCGAGCCACTCCTCGCCGTCGATCTTGTGGTCGCAGATGATGGAGCGGACGCGCGCGGCGAAGATCTCCGCGCCACCGCCGGGCATGGAATCCACGCCCGCATCGCGCAGCTTGAGGAGCGTCTCCTCGACGCTGAGCTTGGCGCGCCGCGCCAGGAATGCAATCTCCACCATGGTGAAGGCCTTGATGTGGACCTTGGGAAACCGTTTCTTTAGCCCCCGGACGAGATCGAGGTAGAACTCAAGAGGCAGATCGGGATGCAGGCCGCCGACGATGTGGAACTCCGTCACGGCCTCGGAGTAGCCGGACGCCGCCGCAGCCCAAGCTTCTTCGAGGGCCATGGTGTAGCCTGCCGGATCGCCCTTCTTGCGGCCAAAAGCGCATAGCCGGCACGCCGCTACGCAGACATTGGTGGGGTTGATGTGGCGATTGACGTTGAAGAAGGTGACGTCGCCGTGCAGCCGCTCGCGCACGTGGTTGGCCAGCCAGCCCACGGCCAGCACATCGCGCGTGGTGTAGAGCGCCATCCCGTCTTCGGCAACGAGCCGCTCTTCGGCCAGGACCTTGGCGGCAATCGGCTCCAGTTTCGGATCGTAAGTCCGGAAGGCTGCCCGCTGGCTGCCGGCCTGTGCTTCCGCGCTCATACCCCGATGATACCGGAGTTCGCGTCAGGACTCCGATAAGCCGTCCAGCACCGTATCTCCCGACGGCTAGGTCGCAAGGCTTGTCGCAATTCGCGGCGCGCTGCCCGACGTTCTGGAAAGGAAGCGTAAATGCAGCGAATGCCCAGGCTGTGTTATTTCGTAGTCGCTTCGAGGCAAGGTGCGGGTCGGGACTCCGCATTACAGCCGGTTAGGAGACCGGCGATACGCCCCGCTGGTCGCGAAGTCGCGGGGTTCCGGTACCAGACCTGCATAGGTGTCTACGGCGGCCCCGCCAACCGATAGCAGCCTGCCAACCTATAATTGATGCAAGCGCGGTACCGGCCACACATCTTCCCTGTAAAGCGAGAACGAAATTGGCACGTGAGCTTTATACGGCTCGTCTCGAGCGCAAAGACTGCATCTCCGAGGTCGCCCAGTGCTACCACTTCCTGTTTCGTGTTGAGGGCGTCGAAAACTTCCATTACCTTTCCGGCCAGTTCGTCTCGGCTGTCGCGGTCGACGGCAATGGCAAAACGCAAACGCGCGCCTACTCGATTGCCTCGGCGGCCAGCGGCAATACGTTCGAACTGTGCGTGAATCGCGTGGAGAACGGCTTTTTCTCCAATCATCTTGCCGACCTCACGGACCTTCCTCCGGGCGCCACCATCCAGATTCACGGGCCGCACGGCCATTTTGTCCTCGAAGAGCCCATCACCGACTCCATCCTGGTCGCCACCGGCACGGGCGTGGCGCCGATGCGCGCCTACGCGGAATGGCTTTTTCCCGAAGGCGGACCGGACCGCAGCAATGGTAAAGAGATCTGGCTGGTCTATGGCACGCGCTACGAAACCGACATCTACTACAAGGACGAGTTCGAAGCGCTAGCCCGGCGCGCGCCAAACTTCCACTACCTGCCCACGCTGAGCCGTGCGCAAGACGATTGGCCCGGCCTTCGCGGCCACGTGCAGGTTCATATCCAGGAGATCATCGAGGAACGCGCCGCGCGCCTCGGTCTTCCCCTCCTGTCGCCGCCCGTCAACCCCGCCACGCCGCCCGCTGAACTCAAGTTCGACATCTTCGCCTACATCTGCGGGCTCAACTTTATGGTGAGCGGCGTGCGCGAGTTGTTGAGCGGATTCGGCTGGCACAAGAAACAAATCGTCTTCGAGCGCTACGACTAGGTCTCTGACCGGATGAATTCGAACCTGTTCAGGTCTGCAGTATCCCAGGTTAGGCGCAAAAACAAAGACGCGCCGAACCTGGGGCACCCCAGGAAGGTGCGAAATCAAGCGGTCAGAGACCTAGGTGACCAGAGCCGATGCGCTATTTGCCGCCGAATCGGTCCGGTTTTGCGGGAAAAACCCGGCGAAAACGGCTGAGAAGGCCGGCAAATTGGGAGAAAAAGCCGCGCTTTTTGACAGGAAGATCCACGGGCTTTGCCGCTTGCAAATAGCTTACGGTGCAGATTGTGTAACCCCGCAGGGGAGTGAGTCTCTTGAAAACGACCTCAGCCCCCTGGCGCGGAATCGCCGGCCGGGCGGTTCGATTTGGCTGGGCTGGCTTCATAACAATACTATTGTGCGTCAACGGCGCGAAATTATCTGCAATTCTGCCGTGCAAAAACCGTACGTTTTTCCGGGGACGTCTCACAGGTTGCGAGTCCCCTGTTTCAATTTCAGAGCGCTCGAGGCTCGTTTGCCTGTAACTCGATCTGCAGTCACCGGTTATCGTTGCGTCTGGGGTTACGAAACTGGCTTGCAGGCGTCTCGCGCCCGGCCCGGCACTTCGCAACCCCCGGGAGTCCCGCCGCGGTTCTGCACGGAGTCTTTGCATTGACACATTCTTCCCCTTTGGCTATAAACCGCTTGGATGAACTCGCGCTTGGCTCGAATTGCTTTTAAGGTCCTCTTGACTTTGGCCGCCGGTGTGGCACTGCGCCAGGCAGTCAGCCTCCGCCCCGACTGGTGGGCCGTGTGGCTGGCTCCGGCCGTGCTGCTCATCGTCGGCATTCGCTTTCCGCTGCGCGATGCGGGATGGATGGTCCCCGTCGCCGCCCTCATTGGCACGAGCGTCGACTTCCACTATTTCCGCCTAGTCATGCCTTTCTCCGCAGTCGTGACATCCATCGCCGCAGGAACCCTGCTTTGGACATTCCTGGTCTTTGCCACTCGCCGCGTGGTGCTGCGCTACAAGGCGTGGTGGACTGTATTTGTCTATCCCGTCCTCTGGGCCGCCGCCGACACGCTCATGGCTGCGCTGCTGCCTGACGGCAACTGGGGCAGCCTCGCCTATTCGCAAGGCGACAAGCTTTCCATGATCCAAATCGCCTCGCTCTTCGGCACTGCCGGCGTGCTCTTTCTCATCGCGCTTTATTCTTCTGCCATCGCCCTAGCCATCGCCTTTGGCAGCTCGCTGCGCCGCGGCTGGCTGGCTTGGTCCATCACGGTCTTTCTGCTTGCCGGTTCGCTGGTCTACGGGTTTATCCGCCTGCATCGGCCGGTGCGCGGCGCGGAAACAACCTTCGGCATCCTCTCCATCGACGATCCCATCGGTCTGCGCGCAGCCGAGCCCTACACCGAGACGATCTACGACCAATATGCCTGGCGAGTCGCGGCCCTGGCGGATGAGGGCGCCCAAATCGTCGTGCTGCCGGAAAAGATCGCGATGCTCACGCCGGCAAAGGCTCTCGATCTGCAACATCGGCTCAGCACCGCGGCCCGCGAAAACCACGTCTGGCTGGAAGCGGGCGTAGGCATCCACGACGGCCGCACCCCGACGAATTGGGCGTGGCTGTTTGCGCCCGATGGCGCGCTTGCCGCCAGCTACCAAAAGCACCACATGGCTCCGCCCGAGCGCCGCGACCACTATGCTTGCGGAAGCAGCTACACGGTTTACCCCATCTCCGGCCTGCGCTACGGGCTCGCCGTTTGCAAAGACATGCACTTCGCCGCGCTGGGCCGCGAGTACGGCCGGCGCAGCGCTTCCGTCATGCTGGTTCCGGCATGGGATTTTGCGTATCTCGACGGCTGGATGGAGGAGCGCACCACCGCTTTTCGCGGCATCGAAAACGGCTACTCCATCGTGCGCGCCTCGCGCGAAGGTCTGCTCTCGGCGAGCGATCCCTACGGCCGCGTGCTGGCCGAAACCGCGAGCGGCGTCATGCCCGGCCGATCCCTACTCGTCAAAGTCGCGGTGGCGCCGCCGGTGCACACCCTCTACACTCGCATCGGCAATCTCTTCGGCTGGCTCTGCGTCGTCGCCGCCGCGGCGTTCCTCGTGCTCGGTTGGATGACGTTAAAACGAGAAGAACAGCCAACAGCTAACAGCTAACAGCCAACAGCCAACAGCTAACAGCTAACAGCTAAGAGCTGCTTTTTACAGCTTGAACAACTCCTTGAGCCGCTTGGTCTGCGCGCGGCTGACCGGGATCTCGGTCTGCTGCTTGTCGTTCATGCGCAGTTGATAGCTCGACTTGAACCACGGCATCACTTCGCGAATCTGGTCGATGTTGACCACGTAGCCGCGGTGCGCGCGCCAGAACCGCGTCGGATCGAGCAGCTCCAGCAGCTCGTCGAGGGTCCGGCACTTCGACTGGCCCTCGAAGCTGCGCGTCACCACGCGAATCACGCCCTCGTCGATGGCCGCAAAGCAGATCTCGGCCTGGTCCACGAGCAGCAGCCGGCTCTGCACCTCCACGATGAGTTTGGCGGGCTGGCGGCCGCGCTCCGCGCCCTGCGGCCGCCCCTCTTGATTCTTGACCAGCCGCAGCAACGCTGCGAGTTGCGACTCGATTTCCGATGGAGGGGCCGCATCGGGAGCGGCCGCGTTCGCGCTGTCCGTCGCGATGCGCCCGCTGGCGCGCTCTACCGCAGCTTGTACGCGCGCGGGGTCGAACGGCTTCAGCAAATAGTCGACGGCATTCACCTCGAAGGCGCGCACCGCGTACTGGTCGTAGGCCGTGGCAAAGACGAACTGGGGTAGGCGCGCATTGTCCGTCTCCACGCCGGCCGCTGCTTTTGCCGCTCTCGCGCGGTTGCGCTCCATCACGCGTTGGATGACCGCGAACCCATCCTCCCCCGGCATCTGCACGTCGAGGAAAACCAGGTCTGGGTGGTGCTCCTCGATCAGATCAACGGCCTCGATCCCGTTCGCGCCCTGCCCCACCACCTCCACGCCGCCCACCTGGTCGAGCAGATACTTCAGCTCGTCGCGGGCCAGTTGCTCGTCATCGATAATCAGCGCCGAAATCGACATTTGGCTCGAAGACTCGATTGTAAGAAGCGGAGCGGGCCGGGTCAATGCGGCGGGATCGGATGCCGATCGGGCCGCAATCGCCGGATTAGCGGTGATCCGCACGCAGTACTTCTTGAGCGCCAAGTTCTCGGACGATTTTACGGATCGTCGTAAAACGGTCTGGACTTTTTTCCGATAAGTAATAGAATAGTCCAAATGAACCGGCCGCGGCTTTACACCGCAATTCTGCAGGAGCACTTCGAGCAGCACCGCCAAATGGCGTTCTTGAGCGGTCCGCGTCAGGTGGGCAAGACCTGGGTCGCGAAGGCAATCAGTGATGCTTATCTGAACTGGGACAACGCAAACGACCGCCGCCAACTGCTTCGCGGGCCGGCCGCTCTCGCGAAATCGCTCGGTCTTGACAAGCTGCGCGCGAAGGTCCCCGTCGCTACACTGGACGAACTGCACAAGTACCCGAAATGGAAGACGCTTCTCAAAGGCTTTTATGACACCTATGGGGACCGGACGCATTTGTTGGTGACGGGAAGCTCCCGGCTGGATATCTTTCGCCGCGGCGGTGACAGCCTGATGGGCCGCTACCTTCACTATCGCATGCACCCGTGGAGCGTAGGCGAATGTATCCGCACCGGCCTGCCGGTAAAGGAAATCCATCCCGCCAAGGAAATAAAGAAGGCGGATTGGGACGCGCTGTGGGAACACGGTGGATTCCCGGAACCCTTTCTGCGGCGTGAGGCACGGTTTACGCGCCGCTGGCGGTCGCTTCGCCTGATGCAGCTCTCCCGGGAAGACCTGCGTGACGTGACGTCGGTCCGCGATTTGGGGAGCATGGAGACGCTAATGGAATTGCTCTCTGAGCGGTCGGCGCAGCAACTCGTGTACTCGAATCTTGCCGCGGAGATCCAGGTCTCGGTCGACACCATCCGGCGATGGATCGACCTGCTGGCTAGAATGCACTATGGGTTTACGGTACGTCCCTGGTTTCTTAACGTCGCTAAGGCGATCCGCAAGGAACCCAAATGGTTCTTGCGCGAATGGAGCGGTGTGGCGGATGACGGTGCGCGCGCGGAGAATTTCGCAGCCTGTCATCTGCTCAAAGCGGTTGAGACTTGGGGGGACCTCGGGTTTGGCAGCTTCGAACTGCGCTATTTGCGGGACAAACAGAAGCGGGAAGCGGATTTTCTCGTGGTGCGCGATCGCAAGCCGTGGTTCCTGGTTGAGGTCAAGCTCAGCGGTACGGCGCTTTCGCCGGCGCTCGCCTACTTTCAAGCGCAGGTCAAGGCGCCGCATGCATTTCAGGCAGCGATGAAACTACCATTCGAGGCTGTCGATTGCTTTTCGGCGCGGCGGCCGGTCGTTGTCCCGGCGTGCACGCTTTTCAGTCAACTGCCGTAAAGCACGCGGAAACGGAACTCAACCAATCGCGATCAGGCCAACGCTAATCGCTGATAGCTGCATCTCTACTCGCTCATCACCCTGAGCCGCGCCGGCATGTGGTCGGCGGCCAGCTCGTGGCCGCAGCGGGTGCAGAAGAGATCCGTGGCGCGCACGGTGCGGAAACAGTTGCCGCAGCTCGCCAGCAATTGGTAGTTGCATTGCGGGCAGAAGTGAAAATCGCCCTGCACGTGCGTGCCGCAGGCCGGGCAGCGCGAGACTTCCGGCTGGCGCAAGAGAAAATACAGCACCGCGCCGATCCCCGCCGGCATGACGAAGCAAATGAACATCCAGAAGCGCGTGCTCATGGCGCGGCGCGGCGCATCCTTGCTGATGTAGCCCACCATGAGGATATAGAGCGCGGCCACCACGCCCCACGACAGGTTGAAATAGAGCCGCAGGCCCAGCGGCGGCGGCGCATGGTGCCGCTGCTCCGGCAGCAGCACCCAGAAGTAGTACTCGACGAGCACGAACGCTACGCTGGCCGCGATGATCGACCAGACGGGAATCATGCGCTCTTCGTCGTTCACGCGGATGGATGGCGGTTCGGGCATACGCTGGTTCCGCGCGGCGGCCTAGAGCATTTTCACGGTTACGATGCGAGCGAAGATCTCGCCACCCCACCCTAGCCGCAAGAGCAAAGACGCGGCAAGGGTGGGGCAGCCAAGGGGTCGCTCCTTACACCGTGAGCGAAGCTGCTCTAGCCGCCGGGAACGGGAAATCTCGACCCTTTCTTTTTAGAGACGGACGGGCAGAGAAAGAAGTTGCCTTCTCGATCCCACTTGCGCGGTCAAGTTGGATACATTCTCGCTTTGGATTGTCTCGGCAGGTTCTTTTGCCTGGGATTACCGCCTGGCCCGCGACCATCCGGCCACCAGCGCCGCCAGCAGCGCCGGGCAGGCCACGCACACCCAGAGGCTGGTTTGCGTCGCCATGTCGCTCCAGTGTTCGCCGCCAATCAGGTCGTCGGCCACGCGCCATACAAACGGCCCCAGCGCCAGAAGCATCAACAGGAACCCGGCGAGCGCAAGCGACCGGCTCCGTTTGCGGTCTGCTCCCTGATCTTTCATCACGCCGGCCGAAGCCAGCACCACGCGGCGTGTACTCTCAGCGACGGCGCGGTCGCGCCCGGCCTGCTTGCCGGCAAGCGCCGACAAAAGGTCGTGGTCCGGCTGCTCTGCTCTCGCTGCCGGCCGCGCGCTGGCATTTCCGGCCAGTTCCGCTGCCCTCACACCGCCTCCTGGAACCTGGCCGCCGCGTAGCCGAGCCTCGGCCTAATCATCGCCAATCCGCGATAGAGCCTTGATTTCACGGTCGAGAGCGGGGCCCGCGTCACCTTGGCAATCTCCTCGAGCGAAAGCTCCTCGTCGAAGCGCAGCACCAGCACCTCGCGATGCAGCGCGTCCAGCTCGAGCAGCGCCGCCGCAATCCGCTCCCGGTCTTCGAGGTTCGACAGGCGGTCGAATGGCGAGGGCTCGTCGCCGGCGACTTCGAAGCTCATCGGCCGGTCTTCCTCGGTCGCGCCTTCAATCAGTTCGTCGAGGCTGTTCATCGTGCGCTTCCGGCGCTGATCGATCACCAGGTTGCGCGCAATGGTAAACAGCCACGTCTCGAAGCGCGCCCGCCCGTTGAATTGCCCGCCGCGCACCAGCACGCGCATCCACACTTCCTGGAACAGATCCTCCGCCGCGTCGCGGTTGCCGGTCAGAAACAGCAGATAGCGCAGCAACCGGTGCTGGTAGCGCACAATCAGCTCGTTCAGCAGTCCGGCCTTTTGGCGCTTGAGCCCTTCGGCAACGGCGAGGCTTTCCTGTCGCGCCGCCTCGTCGTGCGCCGCCGCAACCGCTTTCTTGAAGAATGGCCGAACAGAAGCAATGGTCATCTGATTCAATTAGACGGCAAAACCGCTCGCAAGGACGAAAAATCGACGGAAATCAAATCCAATCCGCCCGAAACTGTACGGCGTTCGACCGAAAACCGATTTCAATCGATCTCGAGCGGAGGACCCGGACCCAAACCGTCTGGAATCCCGTTTCGCTGCTTGCCCGTCTCCTCCCCACTGCTGCTATCGAACCCGGTTAGCGCCGCAAAAGTTGTGCGTAGAATCGAACTGAGCACGCAAGGCAACTCCGACTCCCTTAGTCCCTGGGTCCCTCAGTCCCTTAGTCCCTCGTTCCCCGCTTTGCGTACCGCCTCATCAATCGCTTTCTGCGCCCGGCGCTCGCGGGCTTCGGGCGTTTCGTAATAAAAGATGCCAAATAGGTGGTTTCTTCGCTGGATCGGCGTCAGCGCCTCCCACGCCTCCCGCGCCCCGGGCTGCCGCTGAAAGAGCGCGCGCAGCACGGGCGGCGGATCGGCCTCGCCTTCCATGGCGTGCATTAAGCGCTCGGCCATCTTGGCCGCGCGCATCTGCCGGCTCTCCGAGCTCTTCGGCTCGCCGGTCCACTTGCCGATCTCCCGTCGCGCCGCCTCGCTCAGTGCGTCGAACCACTTGCGCAGCTTGCGATCCGCATTCAGCTCGCGCTCCAGCTCCGCGGGCAGCAGAATCGCCCGCTCTTCCAGGTCGGGCTCGAGCCAGATCCGCACCTTGTCGCCCTGCCGCGTGTGCGTCGCGGCCCGCATCTTCCGGTTCACAATCAGCACGGCCCCCTTGCCGCGCGGATAAGAGACCAGCGTGGTGCGAAACGCGAAGCCCTCGATCTCGCCACACACGCGCCGCCCTTTGCGCCCCGGCCACACCCTGGCGACATCGAAGGGAATCTTGGCGATCGTCCACTTCAGCGCGGTGCCATCCGGCTCCAGCAGCGCGGTAAAGGACTTCCGGGTTGGCCGCGGGTGCGCCGGCATCGTTATCGGACTCCGTCAGACGGCCTGCCGCGCGCCGCGGAAGAGCGAACCCAGCGCGCGCAGAACCCAGCGAAGCATCAGGATGAAGATCAGCACGAGCACGCCCGCGATGGCTGCCGCAATGTACGGCTTCCATGCCGCCATCCAGGTCAGCAGGATCGCCAGCACGTCTTCGCCCATGCTGAGCGTGACGTTCGAGACCGGCTCGGGCGAGGGCGTGACCGCGGCGCGTACCGCCGTCTTGCCGCCGTGGGCCACAAAGGCGATCAGCCCGCCAGCCAGCGTGGCGGCCAGTTGTTCGCCCGGCGAGAGAGAGCTTGCCGCCTGGAAGGCCAGCAGCGCCGCCACCGGCACGCGGATGAAGGTGTGCAGCGCGTTCCACACCAGATCGAACGCGGGAACCTTGTCGGCGAAAAACTCCACGCCAAACAGCGCCACGCTGGCCGCGATGATCGGCCAGCCCGTCAGCAGGTGCAGCGCCCCCGGCAGCGCGATCGCGTGGAAATGCCCCAGCAGCCCCAGCGTGGCCACCGTGGCATAGACGTTCAGCCCCGCGGCAAAGCTGACAGCAACGAGCAGGGCGACGATTTCGTTCGGGGGCAGGGGCATGCGGAGAGTATATGCGGCGGGCTTGCGCTCAGCCTATGGAATTCTCGTGCGGATGTCGGCGGCGACGGCCTTCAAGTAATCCTCCGCCGTCTTCACCGCCTCTTCGGCTTCCGCCTCGCCGATCACGGCAATGTCGTAAAAGGCGATGTTGCGCTTGCGGCGCATGCGGTCGAAGAGGTCGAGGAGCGGCGCGAGCGAAGGGCCGAGATGCTTTCGGGCAAACTCAATGATCGCGATGTGATGCCCGAGTTGCACGCGCGGGCGCTGCCCCTGGCTCAACATCAGCGCAAGCGGCCCCTTGACCATCGCCTGATACGCGGTCTGGTAGGCAGTTTCCTCATCGATGCTTAGGGTTTTGCGCGCGGCTGCGGCCTTTTTTCGGGCGTCGGCCAGGAACCGCTTCACTTGCTTGGGATTCACCGGTTGTAGCTTGGTGGCTGCCATCGCCTGTCAGCTCAATCCGCTTCCCGTTCCAAATATCGGCGACAAACGCATCGTGCGCCGCAAGCCGCCGCTTCAGCTCGAGAGAAGTGAGAACAGTGTAGTTGATTTCCCGATGGAGCGCCCGCTCTGCCGCGCCGATTCTGGCGGCGAGCTTTGCCTGGTCGGGCCGGCCCACAATGAGCAGATCGATGTCGCTCACCGCATCCGCCTCGTTCCTTGCAAACGATCCGTAAAGCCAGGCGGATTCGATGCCAGGCGCCGCACCGAGCGCGCGCTTGAGCGCAGGCTCGATACCCACCGAGCCCTGCAGCAGGGTAAAGGCCGCCTTGAGGAACGGGTAGCCGCGATTGATCGAGTAATAGAGCTGCCGGCCTTCCCGCTCGGCGCGCAAAAAGCCCTCGCGCACAAGCCGGGCCAGCTCTCGCGAAACGTTGGTCGAGTCTGCGCCGAGCCTTTCGGCCAACTGGCGCACGTACACGCGAGCCGAACGATTGGCGGTAAAGAATGTCAGCACCTTGCGGCGCAGCTCGGAACGGAGGGAGATCATCGCAGTAGAATTTTACTGCATTTGCAGTAGAAAATCACTGCAATCGAGGCGCGAACCGTCCCCGGGGTTCTCTTTCCCTGGCGCGGGACCAAGCCGTCAAAGCGACGGCCCGCAAGCGGCACGACGCCAATCGTGCGCCTAATCCGGGCATTTCATGGCACAATCGTTTCATCGGCGGCTGATTCGAAAGAACCACAACCAACCAGGAGAACTGCGATGCGAGCGATGGCCGGTCTTGTCTTCGGCGTTTCTTTCTATCTGCTCAGTCTGCTTGCCCCTCGGGGCGCGTCTGCCGCCAAAGCCCAGGCGGCCTTCGCGCAGGGCGATTCCACGGAGCGCGATGAGATTCTCTTCGTGCAGGCCCCGGAGCACGACAACGGCAGCGGGGGCATCGTCGTGATCTCGATTCCCGAGCCGCTGCAGAGATTCTGCCTGGGCAAGACCTTCACGCAGTGCAGTTCCATGGACTATTGCATTCGCACCACAACCAAGCAAGTGAGCATGTGCAGGAATCTCGCCGTCCCGCTCAGCCGCCTGCCCTCGTATCCGCCGGGGATGACTCCGCGGCGCTTGATGAGCCTCAGTTTCTACAAGCTCACGCCGGGAGGGCCTTACGCCCCGCTGGAGGATTTTTATAAGAGCCTGCCCCGCAGCTCCCTGGAGCGGATTTCCATGGGCGCGCGAATTAAGGCGCGTATCCGGTTTACTCGAACCCCAGAGGGCGACGATTTCCAATTGGAACAGGTTCTCGCCACCGCCCCATTCTGAAATCAGCGGAGTTTTCCCTCCAAGGCGCGCCGGCCGTCTAGCTCGCGCCTTCAGGCCGGGTTCTTCCCTCCACTCTTCTTGGCGGGCTTGCTCCCGCTTCCATTCCCGCTGTTTTCGTCCGCCGAATCGCCGCCCTTGCCCGCCGATCCCGCGGCATACAACGAGTCAAACAACTGGCGCGCGTAGATGAACCCCTGCACCATCACGCTCTCCTCGGAGACGGAGCTGGCCACGCCGACGAGGTAAAGAAGATTCGCGAACAGAATCACGGCGGCGATGGACGGAGTCATCGGCCAGGCGTGATGCCGCCAATGGTAGACTTCGACGATCACACCGACCTGCACCAAGAGAGCGGCGCCGTTGCAGCAAAACGCGAATCTCTTCAACGCGTAAAGATTGCGCTGGAATCCGTAGGAGATCTCCTCCTCGAAAACCAGCGTCTTGCCGCGCGAGTTCTCCCGCATCCACGCCACGACCGGCTCGTAAAGCGAGTCCAGCAAGTCCGCCTTTTCGTGGTTCGACTTGTGGCTTTCTTCGATCCGGACGTCCTCATCTTTGCCGGGGAAGGTGGGTCCTCCTCGCGCCACGATCAGTTCTTGCATCTCGTCGGCGCGCGGCGACTCGCGCAAAAGATGCTTCACGCGATCGACGGATTTAGCTGTATTTCTCCGCCTGCCCTTGCCGCCGGAAAGCTCCCGGATGAGCCGCAAGTCGTCCGTCTTCGGGCAATTCAGGGCGACGCGCAACAACGGCGGGAACCCTAATGTGCCTGACTGGCTCAAGGAGGAATACCTCAGCGCGATTGGATCTCTTGCCGAGAAAGGGATCTCAGAGCTCCCTCATGTGCATGATCCGGAAACGTGCCGCTCGATCCTTAGCGTTGTCGCACTCGACAGGGGTCTTCGTACACACGCTCGTCTGCTCGTCAGCTATTCAGAGGACGAGTTGCTGCAGATGGATCTCTGCGAAGCGAAGTAGGCTTATGCCTCAGTACGAGAACCGCCCGCAGGCGGCCCTTTTGAACTGAAAGCTGACGGCTGATAGCTGAAGGCTGCTTTTCACCACCTGCCCCACGCCCGGCTGAAGTAGTCGGTCAGAGTCATGCCGGCGAGCGCCATCCCCAGGCGCGTCAAGCTCCGTTATGCCGGCCGGTAACCCTCCAGCAGCTAAATGTGACATAATTATGTCATGGCGGTCCGAACCACCGTTGATATTCCCGAGCCGCTGCACGACCGTCTTCGACGCCAGGCAGACAGCACCGGCGCCTCGATTCGCTCGCTCATCGTGCATGCCATCGAGCAGACCTATCCCGGCCCAAAGAAGGGACGGCCGGTGACTGGCCCGCTGATTCGCGGAAGGGGAAAGCTCGGTCCACGGTTCCCGGTGGACGAGAACCCGCATGACCTTGTTCTTTCCTGACTTGAACGTCTGGTTGGGCCTCTCTGTCGTCGCCCATACTCATGGATCCGCTGCCTGGAATTGGCTCGGCTGCCTTTCCGCGAGTGACAAACTCGTCTTCTCGCGGTATTCCCAACTCGGGTTCTTGCGCCTGCTCACCAATCAAGCCGTGATGGGATCTCAGGTCCTGACGCTCGGGGAAGCCTGGCAGGTGTACGACCGTTGGCTGGAGGATCCGCGCGTGGGTTTCTACCTGGAGCCCCGCGGAGTCGATGCCACCTTCCGTAAGTTGACCAGGTCCGTAGCGCCGCTGCCGGCTTCGAAGGCAATAGGAGACTGTTGGCTGCTGGCCTTCGCCGCCGACATTCACGCAACTCTTGTCACATTCGACCGCGCGCTCTACGGCCTCGCCAAGAAGCAGGGCCACTCGGCTGTGATTCCTGCGTGAGAGTTTCAGCTAGGGGAGTTCACGAAAGATGCTCAGTTTTGACGATCCGCGATGGGATGGGTTGGAGGGCGGTTATAAGGTCCCGTTCGACCCACGGCCGTTGCTCGCGCGGCTCGAGAGCGAACCAGATACCAAGCTGGTTTGGAGAGTGCTTTGGAACCAACTGCATCACCAGGGCGACGTGGGCGAGGCGTCGTTTGCCGCTGTTCCGCACATCGTCAGAATCTGTGGCAATCGCGGAGCGCTCGACTGGAACGCTTATGCGATTGTTGCGGTCATTGAGCTAGCGCGGAACAAAGTGGGAAACCCTGACGTGCCGGAGTGGCTTCAAGACGACTACTCCGACGCGATTATTACACTCGCTGAAAAGGGTATTTCCGAGTTGCCGAACGCACAAGATGCAAATCTCTGCCGTGCAATCCTCAGTGTCATCGCGATCAAGAAGGGTCTTCGGAATCATGCCCGTTTCCTCACGGATTACGATGAGGAGGAGCTGGAGCAAATAGACATCACATGGAAGGAGTAATCCCCGTTCTAGGCCAAGGGCCGCGCACAGGCGGCCCTCCGATTCTGAGAACTAAGAACTACGAACTATGAACTGGTCTTCCTACCACCGTCCCCACGCGCGGCTGTAGTAATCGGCCAGCGTCATGCCGATGAGCACCAGAAACATGAAGAAGCCCGAAAACACCGTAAGCTTGGTGAGCTTGGGGCTGTACTTGACGTGCATGAAGAACAAGACCACGAGAATCATCTTCGTGGAGGCGATGGCCAGCGCCACCACCGGATTCCAGAAGAGCGTGAGACCCGGTGCGATGTGCCACTCGCCGAGATCGAAGTAGGAAGCCAGCACCGTGAGCGCCGTGCCCACCAGCAGCGCGAGGAGAATGATGACGTAGGTGACGGGGCTGACGATGTGGTGTTCCTGCTCGTGTTGTGCGTGCGGTTCGCTCATTGTTGGTTCCTCCGAATCCTTCGTCGGGGCCCGATTCGCTCAGGGGCTAAAGCCCGAGAGTTTGTTGGCCATTTTCCCGGCCCGGCTAAAGCCGTGCCGTTGTTACAAAGCTCGCTTGGGCGCTTCGATCCGCGACTTAAGAACAACCGCAGATCCTTCGACTCCTACTCCTTCGGCCTCGCGCAGGCCCCGCCCGCTCCGTCGAAAATCACTTCGACTTGTCCTGTCGCCCCTACGGGGCTAGGCTCCTTAATTCGATGCTTACCCAGGATTCCCCTTCCACTTCGCTGCGCTCAGTGTCAGGGTCCATCCTGGGCTATCTTCGTGGCTCCCTCCGGGAGCGGATGCAGAGGCGGAATCGGATTTTCACTCCTTTGCTGGACTCAAGGGTCCATGGAAACTCACGATGACAGTCCTATTTGCTTGGCGATCGCCTAGGAAAGCTCTGATCAAGTCCTGGACCCATCCCTCAGCGGCTAAAGCCGCGTTGATTTGGTTCGGTTTGCGGCACGACTAAATTCGTGCTCTTTCAAAACCGCTCCCTAATCAGACTTTCCCTAGCGGCGCCGGGTCTAACTCCGCTAACCCCGCTAACTCCGCTAACTCCGCTGTTTCTCGTCAATGCCTGCTAATCAAATACAGCAGGGCGAATAGATAAATCCAGATGATGTCGACAAAGTGCCAGTAGAGGCCGAAGTTCTCCACAAACGTGACGTGGCCCGTGGTGTAAGCGCCCGCCTTGGCCCGAAACAACATGTAAATGAGGATGCCCACGCCGATCACCATGTGCAGCGCGTGCATTCCGGTCATGGCGAAGTAGAGGAAGAAATACTCCTCGGTCTTTTGCGCCATGTCGGGCGCGAGCGGCTTGTCGTGATACTCGTTATAGACCTCGGGGTCCGACTTAGGATCGAGGAACGACTGCACGCTATAGTGATGAATGCCGGGGATATGATGCTTCTCCCACTTCTCGCTCCACTCGATGCTCTTGATGCCGAGGAAGGTAAGGCCGAAGAAGAGCGTAAGGCCGAGGAAGAGCAGAAGCATGCCCTTGCGCCGCGTCTCGGCACTCCACACGGCCATGGCCATGGTGAAGCTGGAGCAAATCAGCACCACCGTGTTCGCCGTGCCCCAGAAGATTTGCAACTGGTGCGAGGCCACGACGAAGGCGGGGTAATACCAGTTGCGCAGGATCAAGTAGGCGGTGAACAGGCCGCCGAAGAACATGATCTCCGTCAGCAGGAAGAGCCACATGGCGAAGTTGGTGGCGTCGAACTGCTGATCGACGGATTCGAAGTGGTGGCGCTGGTAAGCCGGATGCTCGTGATGAGTTTCCGCCGCGGCGCTGTTCGCGATTGCAGTGCTATCCGGCACTCGCCACCTCTTTCTGCTGCTGGGCCTCCAGCCACTCGTAGTCGTAGGCTTCGTGGTCCACGATCGGAATCTCGACAAAGTTCTCGGTCGGCGGCGGCGATTGCGTCGTCCACTCCAGGCCCGTCGCCTGCCAGGGATTGTTGCCTGCCACCTCGCCGTACTTGAGCGACCACGTGAGGTAGAGGATCGGCAGCAAGTAGCCCACGCCGAGAATCGTGGCCCCGGCAGTCGAGAAGACGTTGAGGATTTGGAACTCCGGCGGGTAGGCCGCGTAACGCCGCGGCATGCCCAACATGCCCAGGATGAACTGCGGGAAAAACGTGAAGCAGAAGCCGATGAAGGTGACCACCGCGGCGAGTTGCGAAATCTTCTCCGGATACATGCGGCCGGTCCACTTGGGCCACCAGAAGTGGATGCCGGAGAGGAAGGCCATCAGCATGCCGCCTACCATCACGAAGTGGAAGTGGGCGACGATGAAATACGTCTCCGTCAGGTGAATGTCGGTGCCCGTGGAGCCGAGGAAGACACCGGTGAGGCCGCCGATGGTGAACAGGCCCATGAAGCCGAAGGCGTAGAGCATGGGCGTCTCGAAGGTGATCGATCCCTTGTAGAGCGTGAAGGCCCAGTTGAAGATCTTGATGGCCGATGGCACGGCAACGAGCATGGTGAGCAGCGAAAACACCAGCGCCGCGTAGTTCGAGATGCCCATGATGAACATGTGGTGCGCCCAGACGAAGAAGCCGAAGACGGCGATGGCCACCGAGGAGAACGCCACCGCCGTGTAGCCGAAGACGCGCTTGCGGCTGAAGGTGGAGACCACTTCGGAGATGACGCCCATGCCGGGCAGAATCATGATGTAGACGGCGGGGTGCGAATAGAACCAGAACAAGTGCTGGAAGAGGAGCGGGTCGCCGCCCTTGGCCGGATCGAAGACGCCGATGCCGAACGCGCGCTCCAGCATGATGAGCACCAGGGTGATGGCCAGCACCGGCGTCGCCAGCACCATCAGCACGCTGGCCGCGTAGTTCGACCAGACGAATAACGGCAGCCGGAACCAGGTCATGCCGGGCGCGCGCATCTTGTGGATGGTCACGATGAAGTTCAGCCCGGTGAAAACGGAGCTGAATCCGGCGACGAAGGCGGCCATCGCCGTCGAAATGACGTGCGTGTTGAGATAGTGCACTGATAGCGGAGCAGTGAAGGTCCAGCCCGTATCCACGCCGCCGGTGGCCATGACATAGATCCCCATACAGCCGCCGATGATGTAGAGATACCAGCTCAGCAGGTTGATCTTGGGCAGCGCCAGGTCCTTGGCGCCGATCATCATGGGGATAAAAAAATTGCCGATGGTGGCCGGCACCGACGGCACCAGGAAGAAGAAGATCATGATGACGCCGTGCATGGTGAACACCTTGTTATAGGTGTCGGCGGCCATCAGGGTGGTTTGCGGCGTGAGCAGTTCCAGGCGGATGAGGCCGGCCAGCGCGCCCCCGATAAAGAAAAAGAACGTAATCGAAATCAGATACAGCGTGGCGATGCGCTTGTGATCGCCGGTCAGCAACCAACTGAGGATACCGTTCTCCTTGGTCAGGAAGTTCATCTTGGGAATCCTGGCCGTGGACGGATCGGGAAGGTTGACGATAGTGTTGCTCATGGTGCTCATGGGTTGACCCCCTTATGCGCCCTGGGCGGCTTGGCAGCCTGCACGGCTTTGGCGGCCGCGTTCTGCGGAACCAGCTCCGTAGTGTTCAGCGTTTGCTGGACGCGGTAATCGGAATCGAGATTCTTGATGTATTCGACCAGCGCGATCACGCCCTCCTCGCTGATCTGTCCCTGATAGGTGGGCATGATCGGCGAATATCCCTGCGTGATGTGTTGCGAGGGATTCAGAATGGCTTCGCGCAGGTAGGCGTCGTCGGCGGTGATCGTTTCACCGGTGGAGAGCGTGAGCTTCGCATCGAAGACACCGGCCAGGCTGGGCCCGCGCGCGTCGGGCCGCGCGTTATGGCAGGCGCCGCAGCTCAGGCTGGAGAAGAGCCGCTCGCCATCCTGCGCCAGCGAGTTGCCGCTGGTGGAAGATTGTAGCCACTTCTTGTAGTCGTCGGGCGTGAGCACGAAAATGTCGCCGATCATCTGCGAGTGATTGGTGCCGCAGTACTGCGTGCAGAACAGGTGATAGGTGCCCGGCTTAGTGGCCTCGAACCAGACCGTGGTGTAGCGCCCGGGAATGGCCTCGCGCTTCACGCGAAACGCAGGAATGGAGAAGCTGTGAAAGACGTCCTGCGAGATCAGCGTCAACTGGATGGGCTGGCCGGTGGGAATGTGCAGCGCGTTGATCTCATGCTGGCCGCCGGGATGCTCGGCCTTCCACATCCACTGCTTGCCCACCACGTAGATGTTCATGGCGTTGGCCGGCGGCGTGTAGACGCGGAAGTAGATCAGCGCGCCCCAGACAAACATGATGAGGAACAGGCCCAGCGGAATGATCGTCCAGGTGGCTTCGAGAACCGTCGAGCCTTCGATCTGCACCGCCTGAGGATGGCGGGCGCGGCTGTAGAGAATCGAGAAGCTCACAATCAACAGGACCACGATCGTCAGCCCAATCAGGCTCACCAGCACCATGAAGAACAGGAGTGCATCCATCTGCGGCGCGATCTTTGACGCTTCGGGCGGAAACAGCGCGAAGTTCGTCAACCACTTGACGAGAAACTGCCAGAGTACCGGGCTGATGTGATCCATTCCGTTATCCGTTCGCTTTCCTTAGCAGCCCGTGCAATTGCCGGGCATTTCGAAAAACCGTTCCTCAGCGGCTAAAGCCGCGTGGATTTTGCTCCGTTTACGGCACGACTGAAGTCGTGCCCTTTCAAAACCTGGGTTCCGCCATAGGTTGCCAACGCCCCCTGGGGCGCGACCGGCGCCGCACGATCGCGCTGGAAGTCGCGGCGGAACATCAGCAGCATGAATCCGCCCAAAAGCACCAGCGTGAGGAAGCCTCCGAGCTGCACCACCCGCGCCACGATGAGCGAGTGCGTGTTGGTCTTGGGATCGTAGTGGTAACAGTAAGTGACGATGTTGTCCACCGGCGATCCGATGCGTTCCGCCGAAGCCTCGTTTAACCCCAGCAGCAAATCCTTCGGCGAGTACTCGACCCCCATGTAGTACTGCGCCAGCTTGCCCTCCGGCGTGACGATCTGGATCGAGCTGGCGTGCGCGAATTGCGTCAGCCTGCCGTCGGGGCCGGGAATCTTGACGTAGCCGAAGCCCACCGCTTTGGTGAGCGCATCGATATTGGGCTGCGTTCCCGTCAGGAAGTGCCATCCATCCGCCGTCTCCGGTTTGCCATAGCGCTTCAAATAGGTGCGCTTCTTGGCCGCCGCCAGATCCGGGCCTTCTGTGGGATCGATGCTGGCGACAACGATGTTGAAGTCCTTGCCGGGAACGTAGCGCACCATTTCGAGGGCGCTGACCAGCCCGTTCAGCTCTTCGGAGCAGAGCATCGGGCACTGGTAGTAAACCAGCGCCAGGATCGCCGGCTTCTTGCCCGGACCGAAGTAATTGGCGAGGGTGACTTGCTCGCCCGCGTCATCGGTGAATGTGAGGTTCAGCGGCAGTTGCGTGTTGAGATGCTGCTCGATGCCCACGCCGTTGAGGATTGCGGGCGGCTTATCGTTCGCCGGCCCCATTTCTTTTTCGCCGTAGCCGGAAACCTGGCCAACGGCGGGCGGAGCGCAGAGCATGAGCGCAATCGCGAATAACGCGGCGCGCGTGAACCGTCCGATTGTGCTTGTGCCCTGCATCTTTTTTCGGTACTCGTCTTCTTGATTCGACCTGATTGGTCTCCCACCCTAACCGCGATGAAACTGCGGTTAGGGTGGGGCGCCCAAAATTCCCTCAGGGGCTAAAGCCCCGTCGTTTTGATTCCTCCGTTCAGGGGCCTGAAGGCCCCTGCTCCCTCCGCGCTATTTCGCCGCTTCCTGCTTCTTCAGCGCTTCTAGCTGCGCCGCCTGGGCCTGTTCATAGGCCGTGGGCGCGAATCCATTGGTCAGCGGCAACGTGACCGCCGACGTGCTGTCCCCGGTCATCGGGGCCGCGGTCTGCACGCTGGGCGCCACCGGCAATCCGCGTTGGGCAATCAACTCCATGGCGCGCTCGATGGGAATCCGCACCTTGCCCGATTGCCGGTCGGCCCAACTGTAGTGGTCGAGCAGCAGGCTCTCGCGCGCGTGCAGGTTGGCCACATCCTGGTTGCCGTCGTCGGCCTGCACCCGCGGCGTGGGGAAGTTCTGCGTCAGCACCGCGATCTTGTTCTGCAATTCGGGGTTCGACGGCATGTTGCCGAGCTGGCGCACATCTGCGGTCTTCGTCCACTTGCCGTTGGGTCCGTCTTGCTTGTTGAGATACGCATTGAACACCTTGCCGATGCCGTAGCAGAGCAAGCCCGTGACCGCGACGAAGATGAGCAGCGCGATGAGAAACACCGCCACGCCCGTCACGTTGGTGTCGCTGCGCTCGTAGCCGGCCGAGGCGTCGACTTTTTCGGGCTCGTGGCCGCCAGGTTCGTTATGCGATGGCATGTTCGGGCTCCAGAATCTCCTTGAGATGCGGATCGTTCGTCTGCACCAGCGGCCGCGTCTTCAGCCGCGTGCAGAAATAGGCCAGCCAGAAGCAAAACATCGCGCCGGGCACGGCGACGTACTCGAGAATTCCCCAAGTGAAGTGCAGGTTGCGCGCGGCGTCTGGGAAGTTCGGCTCGATCAGCCAGAACATGTCGAAGGCGCGCGCGAAGACCATCCACTGGCAGACGCGCACCAGCCGCTTCTTGTTGCGCTTGAGGTCGCGCGAGAGCAGCATCGAGAACGGAATCACCCAGTGGAAGAGGAAGTCGAGCGTGATGACGACGCCCCAGCTTCCGCGGATGCGGTCGAGATACCAGTTGATCTCGCCCGGCAGATTGCCCGACCAGATAATGAGGAACTGGCCGAAGTTGAGATAGATATTCAGCATCACGAATGCGAAGGCGAGCTTGCCCAGGTCGTGCTGCTCGGTCTGGCGCAGGATGGTCTTGAACGGTTCGCCTTTGGAGAGCGAAACCGCGACGATGATGCTGAAGGCCAGCACCAGATACCCCTGCCCGACGAGGAACAACAGGCCGTAGACCGTGGAGAACCACGTGACGTCCATCGACATGACCCAGTAGATGGCGCAGGCGGTCATGGTCAGCGCGTAAACCAGGATGCCCGGCCCGCTGATGTTCTCGAATTTCTTGATCCAGTGAGGCGTGTTCTCTGGCTTGTCGGCTTCGCGCGTGAGAGCGAGCGAGTTCAGGCGGATCGCGTAGTAGGCCCATACGGCGAAGCAAAACAGACTCACTCCCCAGTACGCATCGGGGTTCAGCATCGGCCGCTTGAAATTGAGGCAGTGCGCCTGGATTTCGCTAATTAGTCCGGATTTGAGCGCGTTCTCCGTGGCTTCCCTAGTGGTGTACGCCGCCCAAAGGTAGAGATGCTTGTTGAAGATCGCAGTGACCAGCCAGTAGACGAACACCACAGGCAGCGTACGGCTAAGCGCCTCCAGCGGACGGCGCAGCAGCAGGCCCCACTTGCCGCCGGAGCAATACTGCACCATGAGCAGCGCCAAGCCGCCGATCGCAAGGCCCCAGGTCCACATCGTGCCCAGCGTCCAAGCGCGCAGCAGGTGCTCCCAGCCCAAGCCGTCCTGCGCCTGGCCGCGGAATCCGAGAAACACGGCAATCGCGGCGAAGATAACTCCGATCACGAGCGCGCGCGTCTTCCATGTATCCACAAAAGCCGGCGCGCCGAGGCTGTCGGGAAGCTGCTTCGCGTGCGGGTTGTGAGCCTGATCCATAAGCGTTCGTCCCTCAGTCCCTTAGTCCCTCAGTCCCTCAGTCCCTTAGTCCCTCAGTCCCTCAGTCCCTTAGTCCCTCAGTCCCTTAGTCCCTGCCTTTAGCGCGCCGGCTTACTCGTCGGTATCACAATCTGCGGCGGCGCCGGATACGCCGGAGCCATTGCCGGAGTCCCTTCGCTGGCGATCGGGTGCTGGCCCTCGACCGCCGTCACCGGCAGCTTCCACGGCTCGGCATACGACTCGGGCATGCCCTCCTCGCGCGCGATCTCTTTCAGGTCGCGCACCTGCGCGCCCGCCGGTACGTCGGCAACCGTCGCCGCCTGGCTCAACTGCAAGGCCCGAATGTAGGCCGCGACGGCCCAGCGATCGGCAGGCGCGAGCTGCGCAGAGTAGTCGGGCATGGCGCCGTAGCCGTGCGTCATCACGTAAAAGTAGTGCGAGATGGGCTGCGAGAGGCGCACCTGGTCGTGGAGATTGCCGGCCGGCTTGAATCCGCGCTCGACGATCTCGCCCAGCCCGTTCCCCACGCGCGAGTGGCAAGGCGTGCAATAAACGTTGAACCGCTCCTGGCCGCGCTTGAGCACCTCCATCGTCACCGGGAACGGCATCAGGTCCTGCTCTTCGCGGTAGCCGTTCGCGGCCTGCACCACCCCGGTGTAGAAGTAGCTGTCGTCGTGCAACTGGCCGCGCGCCACCGTGTTCAGAACCTGCGGACGCGCGCCGCGCTGGTCGGCAAAGAAATCCGATCCGCGCTGCGGGTACATCCTGGGCTGGTGTTGCATGTCCTGGCGGCAGCCGGCGAGAAGAAGAAGACCGGCGATTCCGGAGACGACGAAGGCGTTGCGAAGACGCAGCGCCGCCCCCACCCTAGCGGCAAAAGCAGAGGCGCCGCGAGGGTGGGGCACCCGGCCTGAACGGCTGACCACTGACAACTGTTCCCTGATCACTGTTCCTTGCTCCCTTGCTCCCTCGCTCCGTTGCTCCCTGCGGAGGTTCATCAGTAATCCACCTCCACTACCGAGGTCGGCTTGAAAGCCGCGAGATACGCTTTTGTCTCCGCCAGGTTGAACTTGGGGTCGAGCGCCTCCAGGCACAGGAAAAACTTGTCGGTGGTTGCGCCGTCGCGGAAGTTGGGCGCGTTGAACAGCGGATGATACAGCGCGGGGAGTCCACAGAGCGCCAGCATGCCGAAGCCCGCCGAAAGCCCGGCCCAGAGAATCGTCCACTCGTAGGCGGGCACAATGAATGCCGGCCAGGAGTACAGGGGGCGGCCCGCAATATTCAGCGGATAGGCGAGCACGGAGACCCACACCTGAAGCGCAAACATCGCCGCGCCGCCCATCAGGCCGCCAATGAGCGTAATGAGCGGCACCTTGTTGCGATGGAAACCGATGGCCTCGGCCGCCTCTTCCACGGGATATGGCGTGTAACAGTCCATGCGCCGCCAGCCGTCCGCGCGCGCCTGGCGCGCGGCCCGCACCAGGTCGCCGGGCGTCTCGAATTCGGCCAACAGGCCGTAGATTCCCTCGCGCGCAGGCATCAGTCGGCAGCCTCCGCCGCCTTGGACTTGATCTTCGCCGCGGGCAGCAACATGCGAATCTCGTTCATCGGAATCATGGGCAGGAAGCGCACGAACAAGAGGAACATGAAGGTGAAGAATCCCAGCGTGCCCACGAAGGTCGCATAGTCCCATTTGGTTGCGCGATAGGTGCCCCACGCCGAGGGCAGAAAGTCGCGATAGAGACTGGTGACGACGATGACGAAGCGCTCGAACCACATGCCCGTGTTGACCACGATGGAGATGAAAAACATGAACGGAATGTTGGTGCGCAGCTTGCGCGACCAGAGCGTGGTGAGCGGTATGACCAGGTTGCATGCGATCAGGGTCCAGTAGGACCAGCCCATCGGCCCGAAGGCGCGATTCCAGAAGGCGAAGGCCTCCCAGTGGTCGGCCGAGTACCACGACATGAATGCCTCCATGCCGTAGCCGTAGGCCACGATGAATCCCGTCACCAGCATCACCTTGCCCATGTTGTCCATGTGGCGATCGGTGACCAGCGATTCGAGGTGATAGAACTTGCGCAGCGGAATGGCCAGCGTGAGCACCATCGCGAAGCCGGAATAAATAGCGCCGGCGACGAAGTACGGAGGAAAGATCGTGGTGTGCCATCCGGGCAGAACGGCCACTGCGAAATCGAAGCTGATGACGGTGTGGACCGAGAGCACGAGCGGCGTGGCCAGGCCGGCCAGCAGCAGCGACGCCGTCTCATAGCGCATCCAGTGGCGCACCGAGCCGCGCCAGCCCACCGAGAGCAGGCCGTAAGAATACTGCGCGATCTTCGACTGCGCCCGATCGCGCAACGTGGCCAGGTCGGGAACCATACCGATGTACCAGAAGACCAGCGAGATGGTCGCGTAGGTCGAGACCGCGAAGACGTCCCACATGAGCGGCGAGCGGAACTGCGGCCACACCGTCATGGTGAAGGGCAGGGGCAGCATCCAGTATGCAACCCACGGACGGCCGGTATGAATCAGCGGGAAGAGGCCGGCGCACATGACGGCGAAGATCGTCATGGCCTCGGCAAAGCGGCTGATGGAGTTACGCCAGCCCTGCTTGAACAGGAGCAGAATGGCCGAGATCAGCGTGCCGGCATGGCCGATGCCGATCCACCAGACGAAGTTGATGATGGCAAAGCCCCAGGCCACCGGCTGCGTGATGGCCCAGATGCCGGTGCCCTTGAGGAAAAGCCATGTGATCGCCACCAGGAGCACAGTCGCGCCGCCGCCCGCCACCGTGAATAGGCCGAACCAGCCCATGGGCGTGTGCGGCGTGAGCACGATGCGCGCGATCTTCTCGGTGATCGAGCGGAAGGTCTGGCCCGGCGCGATGACGCGGTATTCGCCGGTGGCCGGATCGATCCAATGCTCGGGCGGTTTTACTCCTTTGGTTGCCATGGCTGTCCGGTTCTCCCAGCCCCTCGTCGCTGATTACTCAAGTTCGCAGTTCTTAGTTCGCAGTTCATAGTTCGTGGTTCACAGTTCTTAGTTCACAGTTCGCATCAAAAATGACTTGTCATCCTGAGCGAGTCGCCGCGGCGACGAGCCGAAGGATCTGCGGTTGCTTTTCACGAACTCCCCATTCACCATCGCGGTTCCCTCGCCCCTAGTCCTTAGTCCCTAGTGCCTATTGCCTAGCCCCTACTTCACGCCGGATCGTGTTCCTTCGGTGCTTCTTCGAGTTCCTCATTCAGGTTCAACACTTCCGCCACATACGTCGTACGCGGGCGCGTGTTGATGTCGGCGATGACTTGATAGCTGCGTTGCTGTGCCCTCAACTTTGAAACGCGACTCTCGTTGTCGTTGATGTTGCCGAAGGTGATGGCGTTGGCCGGGCACGCCTGCTGGCACGCCGTGACGATCTCGCCGTCGCGAATGTTGCGGTTCTCTTTGTCGGCCTCGATTTTCGCCGCCGAAATGCGCTGCACACAATATGTGCACTTCTCCATCACGCCGCGCGAGCGCACGCTCACGTCGGGATTGCGCATCAGCTTCAGGCTCTCGGTTTCGTAATCGCTGTAAAGCAGGAAGTTGAAGCGCCGCACCTTGTACGGGCAATTGTTGGAGCAGTAGCGCGTGCCCACGCAGCGGTTGTAGACCATCATGTTCAGGCCTTCCGGCGTATGCACCGTCGCGCCCACTGGGCATACCTGCTCGCAGGGCGCGTTCTCGCAGTGCTGGCAGGCCATGGGCTGGAAATGCGCGCGCGGCGCGGCCAGATCGCCCTCGAAGTAGGTGTCGATGCGCAGCCACTGCATGTTGCGGCCGATGCGCACCTGCTGCTTGCCCACCACGGCGATGTTGTTTTCGGCGTAACAGCTCACGATGCAGGCGTTGCAGCCCGTGCAGCTGTTCATGTCGATCGACATGGCCCAGGCGTTGGCCTCGTTGTACTCCCAGATGGGGAAGAGCGACGTGTCGCGGCTCGGCGTCTCGCGGCTCTCGCCCTCGTGCGCGAAGTTCGGGTTCTTCCTGAACTCGTCGAGCGTGGCGGATCGGATGATGCCGCGCTCGCCGATCGCCTCATCGGCTTCGAGCGAGTGGTTGGCGTTGTTTCCCGGGCCGCCAAAGACGCCCAGCCGGTGATCCTGGTAGTGGCTCTTGGTGATCGCCACGCCCCACTTGCCTTCGATCTTACGCAGCGAACCCGTTGCATAAAACGGCGCCCAGGAGTTGCGAATGAGATAGGCATTGAAGCCGGCGCCGCCGGCAACGCGGCCCACCTGGCGGCCGTAGCCGAGATACACCGTAACGGAGTTATCGGGGTGGCCGGGAGCGACAATCACCGGCGCCTTCACGCGGCCATTGCCGACGGTGATCTCGACAATGTCGTCCTCTTCCAGGCCCTTCGCAGTCAGCGTAGCGCCGCTTAGGATCGCGGCGTTGTCCCAACTCAGGCTCGTCACCGGCTTGGGCAACTCCTGCAGCCAGCCCACGTTGGCGAAGCGGCCGTCGTAGGTATTCGGGTCCGGACGGAAGATGATCTCGAGCGAATCCTTTGGGCTAGGTGGTGCCGCCTTAGTAGCGGCGTAAACAAACATGGGAGCCCATGTAGTTGCGCCAGCCGCGAAATTCCACTCGTCGGCGCTGCCCTCAATCCATCCATCGTGCAGCGCCTTGCGCCAGCCAGTTTCAAAATCGCCTTTGATGACCGGCTTCCACGTCTCGCGCACCGCTTCATAGGCGCTCGTCATCGGCTCGCTCAACAGCGATTGGAGAACATCGTGGGCCGTGTGCCCGCCGTAGAGGGGATCGATCATCGGCTGCACGATCGAAACTGTGCCGTCATAAGCGCGCGCATCGGACCACGACTCCAGATAGTGTGAAGCGGGAATGTGCCAGTGCGCCTGTTGCCCGGTCTCGTCGTAGTGCGATCCGAGATGCGCGATGACATTGGCCTTGCCGAACGCCGTGCCGAAATCGAGATCGGCGGGCGCATCGTAGATCGGATTCGCATTGAGAATAACGAGCCAGTCCACTTTGCCCGCGTTGAGATCGGCGACGAGCGACTTGAAGTCGCCCAGTTGGTCGCTAGGCACCGGAATCGCCGGCTTGCTAGTCCTCTTGATGGTCTTGGACAGGTCGCCGAGCGCCTCGTTAATGACCGTAGCAAGGCTGGCAACCGACGCATCCTGATACAACCCCGGAATCACCGCGCTCTTGCCGGCGTTGGCCTTCAAGTCTTTCGCCACCGCCGCCAGGAACTTCTGCTGCTCATCGGTCCAAGCGTAGCTCGGCGCGTTCACGCCCGGCACGCCGACCGCCTTCGCCAGCTCTGCCGCAAACGCCGGAACCTCGCTCGCTCGCAACCCCAGCCGATGCTCGGCCTTCATGCCTGTCGTCGTGGGAGCGCTCTCGATCGCATACAGCCGGTTCATGCCGTTCTCCGGCTGCTTGCGCCGGTCGGCGTAGTCGCGCACCAGTTTGTGGAAGCCGGGATACGAAGCGCCCGAAAGAAAATCCGCGTCGAGCGAGACGATCACGTCAGCCTTGCTGAGGTCGTACTGAACGTTGAACCCTTTTTCAAGGAACGTTCCCGCAATCGCCGGATCGTACTGAACGAGCTTCGCCTTGGGCCACGCCTTCTGGACCTCGCTCCATTGCCGCGCCAGCGTGGGCGAAGTAATCGTCGCGCTCAGGAAGTAGATGCCGGTGCCGTCTTTGCTCTCCGCGACCTTATTGCGGAAGGCCTGGGCAAACTCCGCCCACGAGCGCTCCTCGCCGCGGTAGGTCACATGCTTGGAGCGATCGGGATCGTAGAGATCGAGCAGCGTGCCTTGCGAGAACGGGTCCGACCCGCCGCGGTTGTAAGCGTGCTCCGGGTTGCCGTCGATCTTGATAGGCCTGAACTCGTCGCTCTTCACCAAGAGCGGCACTGCGCCGGTGGGGAACGGGTGCGCCGTGGCAAAGTACATCGGCTTGCCGAGGACCAAATCTTCCGGCGCCTTGATGTAGGGATATATCGGTTCGTCGGGCTGCTTGGTGCAGCCGGCCAGGCCCGCAAGGGCTACCGACGCGCCCATCAATTTCAAGAAGCCGCGGCGCGAAACCTCGTCGCCCCAGGAGTGCGGCGAGCCCGCAAACTCCTGATCCACCGCCGCCTGAAACTCTGGCGTGTTGGCCAGCTCATCGAGCGAGCGCCAGTACCGGGGCCCCCGCAGACTGGTCTTCGTCTGCGGGGTGGAGCATTTCTTGCCCTTCGCGCCGCTCAGCCTGCCGCGCACGGCGTGGAGCGACAGCGGCTGGGGTGGCGGTCCCGCTTCCCCCGCGGGCGACGAGAATGATTCCGCCGCCCCTACGGGGCTTGGCGATTTTGAATGCGCCGTCTTCCCAGGACTGCGCTCTGCTTGTCCTGGGCTAATCTCCATCGCTCCCTCCGGGAGCGAATCGGACGCGAAGGCGGGCCGTGGAGAAGCAAACGCAGATCCTTCGCCTCCCCCTCGCATTGCTCGGGGTCGCTCAGGATGACAGGCGGAAGGGGGCTGATTTGCGGCGGCCAGCACTCCCTCAGCGGCTAAAGCCGAATCAATACGTGGCCTGCTCTCGGCACGACTAAAGTCGTGCCCTTTCAAGGGCACGACTTTGTCGATTCTCGTGCGCTTGCTCATCGGTGGCACACCTCGCAACTGGTCAGGTCCTTCGGCGTGCGGATGCTGTACTGTCCCTCGAGGAAGTGGCCCAGATCATCCTGGTCGGTGAACTTCCGATACGTGAGTGCGGCCGGGGGCACCGCAGCGGCCGCAACGTCGCTCGTGATCCCTTTCGCGCCGGAGTCCGGCAGATGCAGCGACGCCAGTTCAGCCCCCGCGCCAGACGCCGCACCGGGATCCTGCATTGTGCAGCTCACGCCCTGTGCCGTCGGCGTGCCGGTCTTCACATCGGCAGCTGCGCACCAAACCGGCTTGTCCTCGGTCGGCCCCTCCCACGCCATGTTGTAGATCTCGCGGGTGGGCCGCAGGTTCTTCGCGGGATTGCGATGGCAGTCCAGGCACCACTCCATCTGCAGCGTGTTCTGCGCGTACATCAGCGGCATCTCATCCACGCGCCCATGGCAGCTCTCGCAGCCGATGCCCTTACCAACGTGAATCTCGTGGCTGAAGTAAACAAAGTCAGGCAGGTCGTGCACCTTGATCCAGGGGATCGACTGGCCCGTGTACCAGCTCTGGCGCACCGGCTCGAGCAACTGCGCATTCGTCCAGATCTGCGCGTGGCAGTTCATGCAGGTGCGCGTGGGAGGAATGCCCGCGTAGCTCGATCCTTCGACCGTAGTGTGGCAGTATTGGCATTGCAGCCCGAGCCCTTGCACGTGATGCTTATGGCTGAACGGCACCGGCTGGTCTGCGCGCTGCCCCTGCCGCGTAACCCACGGCGAGCGCTGCAACTGGTCGAGCGTCACGCCCAGGGCAATGACAATCAACCCCGTCAGCACCAGGCCCATGCGAGCCAGTGCATTGGAGCTGCGGTCGAAGATTTGCGCCATGAACGATTCCTGGTTTGACTTTCGTTGACATGCGATCGCTTGTATCAGGCGTCACATGAGCGGTGTACAAGAAACGCTCTTCGATAGAACTGTACTGGGGGCGGGGAAGCCCGAAATCTCACTATAGCAGTGGATGCGCCGCAGACTCCAAGGTTGCGTGCCACATCGCGGGAAATGTCGTGTGGGTAACCGATGGGTAAGGCCAACAAAAGAAAATCGGTTGTGACAAGAGGCGATTCGAGGTAAACACCTCTTTTCTCTGGCAACGTTCGCACCAGAGACTGGAATGTTCAAGACAAATTTAGCATGGCGGAATCAGGACGCGCCACGGACCTCAATGAGTTGCCCCCGAAACAATGTCAACGATACCGCGCGATTCTGTTGAGACGGAACATATAATGTCTCAAAAATGCCAACTTTGAAGAACTTGCCTCGAATCGCCTCCATCGTCGCGTTCGTGATCGTTGGAATCGTCATCCTTGGGGGCTGCTGGGACCGATCATTGTTCTTCCCTTCGCGATGGTTCCTTTGTGCGCCGGAATCGGTATCTTGCGGAACCGAGTCTGGAGCGCATATGGGTTTGCAACGTATTACTTCGCGCAGCCTCTGCTCTTTGCCGTGATCCTGCTCCGGCCATGGTACTCGACTGGACGTGCGCCTCAGATCGTCGCTTGGGCATTGGTTTCTCTCGGACTGGGAATCTTGTTTCTGTTTGCAGGCCGCTCGTTGGCCGCCTCGGGCGCGCCTCGTGGCAGGGCCTGGCCGTGGATCGCAACAACTGCGCTGTTTACCGCTCCATTCTTCTTCGTTCTCACCTTCGATATTGCATCGAGGTCGATGGAAAATACTCTGTTGCCGGGGGACCGTATTCTGGCTCGGGTGTTTCCGCTCCGGCTTCCGGAGCGAGGCCAGATGGTTCTCTTCATCTCGCCGGCCGAGCGCAGTTATATCCTCATCAAACGGGTGATTGCTGTTCCTGGCGATCGTCTCCGCATCGCGATGAGGACTGTGATTCTGAATGGAACAGCGCTTGACGAGGAGTATGTGACGCACGAAGCCGGCGCAAAGGACCCCTATGGGGATGGCTTTCCGAATGACCTCGGTCTTCCCGAGTGCAAGGAAGGCCATGAGATGCTTTCGCGGCAGTTGGTAGACGGGGAGATCGTAGTGCCCGCGGGAAACTACTTTGTTCTCGGCGACAAGCGAGAGGATTCGCTCGATAGCCGCTGCTGGGGCTTTGTCAGCTCAAGCGACGTGGTCGGAAAGCCGCTTATGATCTACGACTCTATCGGACGATCATCCGAGGAAGCGTCGGACCCCAACCGGAATTGGTTGGGGCACAGGCGCTGGGCGCGGTTGTTCAAGGTCCTCTAGCGCAGGGCCACAATCGTCCTCTGATTGCGGCTACAGAAACGGATTCTCAACGCGCAGGCTGCCGAAACTCTGCCCGTGTTGCAAATCTTCGGTATACAGCACATCGCAGCGAGCCTGCACCGCCGCGCTCACAATCAGCGAGTCGAACCACGAAAGCCGGCGCTCTTTGTGAATGCGCAAAGCCTCGGAGAACAACCCCAGCGAGGAATGAACGGCGAGGAGTGGGCGGAAGACCGTTCCCAGATAATACTCGGCGTCGGACCCGGTCATGGGTCTGGCAAAGCGCCGCAGAGCCACGTTGAAGAACTCCTGAACCACTTGATAGCTGGTCACTCCCGCTTGCGAAGCGAGAGCTTTCCTGATCAGCCGATCGGCCTTCGCGGCTTTTTGCGGGGCATCCTCGTCGAACGCGTAAATGAAGACATTCGTGTCCAGGAAGAACCTAGCGCTCATTCATCTCATCCCTGGTGAAATGCCTGTCCGCCTTGACATGGCTGAGTCTCTTCATCAACGCGTCATAGCTCTCCAAATCGCCATCGCTCGCGGTAAATTGCTCGAGCCATTCGCGAAAGGCGACATTCAGCGTGCGGCGCTGCGAGCGGGCGATCAGACGCGCCTTCTCAATCAGGCCCTCGTCCGCACTTAAAGTCACGTTTCTCACGAAAACAGTGTACACGATTTTCGTGCGAATGCGCAACTTCGATCCCGGACTGCGCCTTCGATGAGGAGTGCGCCGGTCGCATACCAATAGTGCGTTAGCCGCAGTTGGCGCAGCCGCAGCGGCAATCGCATCGATCGGTGTTGCTCTCGCCGCTTTCGGAGAAAACGCTCGCTTTTGCCGCCGGCCAGCCCGCGATCGCCAGAAACACATCGAGCACGAACAGCCCGATGGCAATGTCGTTGAACAGCCCAGCTTCGGGCAGGTTCGGCCAGAGCTGGTTCGCCGCCCAGAACAGGAAAGCCGCGGCCAACAGAATCGCCTTGGCCAGTTCCGCGAGGGCCGCCCGGCGCGCAAGTTGATGCAGCAAGTAGGCGAATGCGATCGCCGCCAAAGAAAACGCGGCGAGAAAGTCGTGGCTCCGCGCGGGAAACAGCCGCGGCGCGGCGTCCCGGACAAACAGCAACACCACGGCGGCGAGCGTCGCCAGGCCGAGCGTCAGGGGAAGAAGCCTTCGGGTGAATTCGGGAGCGATGGTCACACCTCATTGTTTTCCGCAATAGGAAAAGAAACCGTAAAGGCTTGCCGGTGTCCCTCCACGCCGTGAATTGGCGCGGAAACCGCCTGCACGCCGCCTCAGCGGCGCAGGTTGCGGCGCCACGGCCTTGAAGATCGAATGCTTTAGAATTCAGGAGGGATTTGCGCCGGCCGTTTTTTGTCTTGATAATTCTTGGTCCGCCGGTTCGAATGGCAGGATCCGACGCGGCCCACTTGCAAAAGCGAATTGCCGACAACTTAAAAGGCGAGGCCCAAAAGGAAAGACCATGAAGTACGCCGGACTGCTGGTGATGCCCGCCGGATTCTTTCTCACCGTCGCCGCGCTGGTGCTGTTCCCCGATCCGCAGCGCAGGCTAGCGTTTGTAGTATGCGGGCTGGCCGTTGAGTGCCTGGGCCTGGTGGTGGCGGTGCGCGGTCACATTCCGGCGCGCGGGGCCAGCCGCCCATGAACCAGATTCCTCCTATCGCCCCCCTGAGCGGCGCGGCCATGAGCGACGCGGAAGTCGCGCTCGCGCTGGCCCTATTGCTGATCGCGCCGCTGGCCATTGCCGGCGTTGCACTGGTCAACGCGGGCCTGGGGCGTGCGCGCTCCGCCGCGCAAGGCCTGCTCGGCAGCCTGGCGATCGCGGCCGTCTCTGCCGTGGTTTTTGCTCTCCTGGGAGCCGCACTCGCCGGGCCGCCGCCCAACGCCGGGGAGAGCACCGGATTCGTTTTTCACGCGGCAAGCAAACCGTGGAACTGGCTCGGAGCCGGGCCGTTCCTGTTGCGCGGCATTTCCAGCGCCGCGCCGCATGCGCAGCTCGCGCTCCTCTTCGAGTTTCTGGCCGTGGCCTTGGCGGCGATCGTTCCCTGGGGATCGGGCGCGGACCGTTGGCGCCTTGCCGCCGGCTGCGCGTCGGCCGCGGTGGTCGCCGCGATCCTCTTTCCTCTCGTGGCGCATTGGGTTTGGGGCGGCGGATGGCTCGCCGCGCTCGGCGTCAACTTTACGCTCGGCGCGGGATTCCTCGATCCCGGCGGCGCGGGCGCCGTGCACATGCTGGGCGGACTGAGCGCGCTGGCCGTGGTGTGGATCGCCGGCCCGCGAAGAGGAAAATTCCCCAAGGAAGGCTTATCGACCGCTATGCCGGGCCACAATGCCTCCTACGTCCTGTTCGGCTGCATGATTGCTCTGGTGGGCTGGCTGGCCTGGAACGCCGCCGGCGCCATCTTGTGGCTGCGGGCGCCGCTCACGGCGTTGCCCGTCGCCGCGATCAACACGCTGCTCTCCGCCTCGGGGGCGCTGGTGGCCACGCTCTCCATCACGCGATTCCGCTTCGGCAAGCCCGACGCCAGCTTGTGCGCCAATGGCTGGCTGGCCGGCCTGGTCGCTTCCAGCGCCTGCGCCGCCATCGTCTCACCCATCGCGTCGCTTTTTATCGGCGGCGTCGCCGGCCTCTTTACGCCGTTGCTGGTCGAGTTGCTGGAGCTGGCGCTCTCCATCGACGATCCCTCCGGCGCAATCACCGTGCACGGCGCTGCGGGCCTTTGGGGATTGCTGGCCGCGGGCATCTTTGCGCCTCAGCCAGGCCAGCTTGTCGCGCAGCTCGTTGGCATCGCCGCATTGCTCGGCGTCATGCTGCCGCTGGTTTACCTGCTCTTCGCCATCCTGAATCGTGTCGTTCCCTTTCGCGTCGATCCCGACGGCGAACGCGTCGGCATGGACCTACACGAACTTGGCGGCGGCGCCTATCCCGAATTCGTCATTCATCGCGACGAGTCGTACCGGTAAGTCTGACCGTCGTATCTGGTCGTATCGCCGGTCTTCAGACCGGCTGTAGTGTGGGCCTTCCAGCCCGCACACGGAGCCAGCCATGCATTACGATGAATGCATTATCAGGATTGGAATCGCATGGGCTTTCTAACCGGATTGTTCTACCCTTGGGGCTTGCTGCTGCAACTTGCAGCCATCGTCCACTTCATCCGGCGGCGGCCCGATACCTATTGGATCTGGGTGATCATCTTCCTCGGGCCCATCGGCGCGCTGGTCTACATCTTCGCCGAAGTGCTCCCCGATCTCGGCCTGCTGCGCCAATCCTTCAAGGCATTCCCGCGGCGCAAGCGCATCAAGCAGCTGGAGATGGAGATCCGCGACAATCCTTCGGCAGGCAACTTCGAAGAGCTCGGCGACCTGAACATGGACGAGGGCAATTTACAGGTGGCCCGCGCCGCGTACGACAAGGCGATTGCCGCCCGCTCCAACACGCTGGACTGCTTTTACCGGCGCGGCATGTGCGCACTGTTGCTCGGCGACGCCGCGGCCGCACTGCCCGACCTGGAGATGACTGTGCGCAAGGACCCCGGCCACGACTTCCATCGCGCCGCCGGTCTGCTGGCGGACGCCTACGCAAAGACCGGGCAAGCGGAAAAGGCCGATGCCATGTTCCGCCAGGCGGTGGAGCGTTCGACGCTCTCGGAAACCTACTTGAACTACGCCGATTTCCTCGCTGCGCAGGGCCGCAATGCCGAAGCCCGCGATTGGGCCCGCAGAGTCCTCGACAAGAAACCGACCATGCCGCGTTACTTGCGGCGTCGCGAGCGCCCCTGGTTTCGCCGCGCCGGCGCAATTCTCAAGCGGGTGCCGACGTAGTCGGGACGCCGAACATTCCGGCGACACCCTCGCCAAGAGCGCTTTTAGTGTGGTATCTCCGAAATGGCTAGACAATGTTTGAAAACGGCAAACCGCAGATTCTTTGACTCCGTCCGGCGCAAATAGCCGCGCCGGACTCCGCTCAGAATGACAAGCCGTTGTAGAGCTATTTACGAAACACCACACTAGCCCGCGACCACTGCTGTGGCTGGCGAAGCGAATCGGCAGCGGTTGCGCCCCGCTTTTCTCGCCTCGTGCAGAGCCGCCTCCACATCCAGAATCACATCCACCGCCGAGGCGTGCCGGTCCCAGGCGACGACCAGCACCCCCACGCTCATGGTCACGGGAATTGCGCCGTGCGCGGTCTGGATGGGCGCCGAAGCCACGGCGTCGCGCAACTGTTCGGCCCGCGCCATGGCGGCGGAAGCGTCGGAGCAGCCCGGAAGAACCACCAGAAACTCTTCCCCGCCGTAGCGCCCCACCAGATCGTAATCCCTCACCGACTTGATCAGGCGCCGGCCCACTTCCTCGAGGACCTCGTCACCAACCAGATGGCCGTGAACGCCGTTGATGGTTTCGAAGCCGTCCAGGTCGGCCAGCAGAACGGCGTTCGAGCTTTGCTCGCGGACGCTGCGCGAGAGCTCCATGTCGAGCCGCTCCAGAATCGTGCTGCGATTCATCAACGAGGTGAGAGTATCGTGCACCGTGATGAACGCCAGTTGCTCGCGGGCACGCTCCAGCTCAATCTCCGTCGCGTTCTGCTCGGTGATCTCGCGCCCCAAGCCGAAAAGCCCGAGCGTATTGCCGGCGCAGTCGGTCCAGGGCATTCTTTTGGTCAGCAGATGCCGGATTCTTCCCTCCGCATTCGTGGCCCGGTCTTCCAGGCTCGACTGCGCCATGCCCGATTCCAGAATCTTTCGGTCGTTCTCAAAGAGAGTCTGGGCAATTTCCTTCGGGAAGAAATCGGAATCGGTCTTGCCCAGTAGCTCGGCGCTCGATGCGGCGCCCGCATTCTTGGCGGCCGCCGGGTTTGCCAGCAGATAGCGGCCGTTGGCATCCTTCACAAAGACGATTTCGGGAAGTTGCGCGACGACGGCGCGGAGCATCGCCAGCTCTCCGGGAAAGAGCTCGCGATTTCGGCGGCGGTTCTTCCGCCAAGCCATCAACCAATGGAGTGCCGCGCCGATGGTCGCCGATAATCCGGCAAGAACGATCGGGAGAGGCCAAAGTGCTTCGATCTTGTGCGCATGGAAAAGTGTAGGCGCAGCATGGAACACCCATTCCCTGGCGGTGGCGATACCAATCCGCAAGAGATCGAGTTGTGCCAACACTACCATCCGGCTTCGAATCGACCAAAAAATCGGCAATGGGACGGCTGCAGTCGTGTATATCGGCAGGAAGCGCCGGAAACTTGAGAAATGAATTTGGAAGCCAAGAATGCCGGACTTTGGAAAGCACGGTGGGCCGAATGGGGTTCGGGACCCGGAGAGACGCGAGGGAAAGACTCCTACCGCTTGGCCAGCAGAAGCATGATCACGAACAGAAGCATGGGGACCAAGGCCAGGCTGGCGTAGAGCAGCGTTGTTTTCGCATTCGGGAAGCCATGCCTGCGCAAACCGGTCCGGCGTACAAGGTTCTCCACGCCCACCAGCTCCGGGTGCTCCAGTTCCCAAGCCATCTCATGGGCAGTCGAATAGCGGTGACGCGGGTCGCGCTCCAGAGCGCGGAACAGGATCTCTTCGAGCTCGGGTGAAATCTCCGGGTTCAGCTCGCGCGCCGGCCGGGGATCATTCACCACGCGCTCGTTCATTACCGCCAGCGGATTCGGTCCGGTAAACGGCGGCTGGCCGGTAAGCATCTCGTAGAGCATGGCGCCCAGCGCGTAAATGTCGCTGCGCTGATCGCCGCGCTGGCCTTTCACCTGCTCGGGCGAGATGTAGTCGGGCGTGCCCAGCGCCGGCGTTACCGAAGTGTGCGTGATGCGCCGTGCGTCCTCTTTCAAGGCAATTCCGAAATCGACGATCTTGATGCGGTCCTCGCCGTCCACCATGATATTTTCCGGCTTCAGGTCGCGGTGCACCACGCCATGCTTGTGCATCGTGTCGAGGGCGTCGCAGATCGCCAGCGCCAACCCGACTGCGCGCTCGATTGGGAGCTTCCGCCCCTCATTCATGATGGAACGTAGCAGGCGCCCGTCCACCCATTCGATCACCATGTAGCGGCGGCTGCGCTCCTCGCCGTCGTAAGTCTTCACGATGCCCGGGTGGTCGAGCTCCTGCCCGATCTCCTCCTCGCGGCGGAAGCGCTCCAATAGTACAGGGTCGGCCTCCATCTCGGGATGGGGAACCTTTACGGCCACCCGCCTGCCATTGCGCAGATCTGTCGCCCGGAAAAGTGTAGACATGCCGCTGCGCGCGACCTCCGCATCGAGGCGATAGTGGTCGAGCACGTCTCCGGCGGCAAGTTGGGATGTCACTTCGCACAGCATCGCAACTAAAGAGTGTTTCATGCAAATCGTAAGAAAGGTGTATGGAGGGCTCGTGCCGCGCGCCCCCTCGCCCGAGGGCCTGAGGCGTGTCCTGATTTGATTCCGCCGGTAACGTCCGGCGGCGAAAATTCGGCGGCACTCCGTGCGGAAGTCATTATGATGGAGGGCATTGTGCAGCGGGCCCGTCCAACTCTGGCTCTCTGGCTTGCGCTGGGATTCGCCTTGTGGCCGGTCTCTGTCCGCGGCTCCGCGTCCAAGACCCGCCCGCCCAAACCCGAGCCGCCGCAGGACACGGGTTTCCTGAACCGCACCGTCGAATCGCATGGATTGGCTTACAAGTTTCAGGTCTACCTGCCCGAGGAGTGGCGCCGCGACGACGGCAAACTGTGGCCCATCATCCTCTTTCTGCATGGCCGGGGCGAGCGCGGCTCGGAGGGCATGTGGCAAACGCAGATCGGCCTTCCCGAAGCGGTGCGCAACCACCCCGACCGCTGGCCGTTCGTGATCGTGATGCCGCAATGCCCGCACAACGCGCACTGGACCGATCCTGCCATGCTGGACCTCGCCATGGCGGCGCTCGACCAGGAATCGGCGGAGTTCCACGGCGATCCGGGACGCACCTATCTGACCGGGCTCTCGATGGGCGGCTACGGCGCGTGGGAGCTGGCGCGCCTGCATCCGCGCCGCTGGTCGGCCGTCGCCATTGCGTCGAGCGGCGTCTTTTGGAGCTACGATCCCGAGCGCTGGCAGGAGGCATCGATTCTGCCCGCCGAATACGCAAACGCGCTGGGCCGCACGCCGGTTTGGCTCTTTCACGGCAGCCTCGATCCCGTAGTGGCTCCGCGTCAGAGCGAGCTCATGTTCGACGCCTTCAAATCCGCCGGCGGAAACATCCGTCTGTGGATCTATCAGGGACTCAAGCACGACTCCTGGACGCGCGCTTACGACGAGCCGGAGCTGCCCCACTGGCTGCTCTCGCACCGCCTCACCACCGATGCGGAGCTGCCGGCCTTCGCCGAGCGCCTGCTGATTCCTGCGGCCCCGACCATCATCAAGCTGACGACGGCGCAGCTCGACACCCTCGTGGGCGAGTATCGCGAACCCAACGGCAAAGCCATCGCCACGATCTTCCGCCAGGGCGAGCAGCTCCTCGAGAAGGCGCCCGGAGGCGAAGTGACCCCGCTGGAGGCCGAGTCGGCCGACGCCTTTTTCTATTCCGGCGGCGCCAACAATGGCATCACGATTCATCTCACCTTCGAGCACGACACGCAGGGCCATGTGACGGCGTTCGTGCTCCGCGACAACCGGCATGAAGAGCGCTGGGTGCGGCAATCGCCCATTGCGGCCAAGTAACCGGCCGCGCGATTTGCGGAACATTGCCGCCGCGAACTGCGTATCGATGCTCAAACCATAAGGAGGCAATATGTTTTGCAGCGGATGTGGCCACTCATTGGAGGCGGGGCAGCCCGTATGCCCGCAGTGCGGCCGTCCTGTGCCGCCGCCCGTACCGCCTATTCCCGGCTTCGAGTTCCAACTCGCCGGCTACTCCAACAAAGTCAGGGCTCTGGGGATTCTGTGGCTCGTCTATGCCGGACTTTCCCTGATTCTCGGCGTGGCTGCGATGTCGTTCGCCAAGGCCTTCTTCGCCGGCGGGTTCGGCCCGTGGATGCACGGGATGCATGGCACGATGCCGCCAGATTGGTTTTTCCCGGCAGCAATCCACTTTGTCTGGCTGGCGCTGGCGGTGCGCGCCGTGCTGTGCGTCGTCGCCGGATGGGGCCTGCTCGAGCACACGCAGTGGGGAAAGATCGTGGCTATCGTGGCCGCGGTTCTCAGCCTCATCAAGTTCCCCTTCGGCACGGCTCTCGGCATCGCCACCCTGGTCATCCTGCTCGGCTACCGGAATTCCGCGCTGTACGACCAGTTGCAATAGCAGCCTCCAGTGTCCTGGTTCTAAATTTCGCTGCATAATTGAGCGGTCATCCCGAGCGGAGTTCGCCGCAGGCGGACGGAGTCGAAGGACCCGCATTCTGGAATACGATTTATGCAACGAACTTCGGATTCCTCACGCTAGTACCGAAACCACAGAATTGCTTGATCGCCGCAAACGGGCCGCCGGCCTTCTGGCCGGCTGTCGTGCGAGAGCCTGCCCTGAGCAGAGCCGAAGGGACCTCGCCCGTACACGCTCGAGGGTCATTACGAAACTACGAGGCCAGAGCACCAGATCCACTAGCCCCGCCAGCTCCGCTGCCTTCCCTTGTAACCTTTCTCTCTCATCCGCCGTACACTTCAACAGAAAGGGAAGCGAAGATGCCGGAGCGATCGAGCAGCGAACCCTCGGGCTCCGTTCTCGACCGATTCCGTCGTGGCGACCTCGATGCCTTCGAGGATCTCTTTCGCGAGCACCAGCGCGCCGTTTACGGTTGGATACTGCGCATCGTCCGCGACACCGGGGCCGCGGAAGACCTCACGGTCGAGTCCTTCCTGCGCATGCATCGCGCCTGCGCGAGCTTCGATCCCGGGCGCCCGTTCGGGCCATGGGCGCGCCGCGTCGCCACGCGCATCGCGCTCGATTGGTTGCGCGCGCGGCCGCCTGAAACCGAGCTCGACTGCGACGTCGCCGCCGCGCTTCCCGCTTTGGCCGCGCCCGATCCCGGCGTCGCCGCCGAGATTCGCGCGAAAACCGCGCAGGCCTTTGCCCGGCTGCCGCCGCGGCTGCGCATCGCGGCCCTCCTCTCACTCGTCGAGGAGCAGCCGCACAAAGAGATCGCCGCGGCGCTCGGCATTACCGTCACCGCCGCGAAACTGCGCGTCTTTCGCGCCGTTCGATTGCTGAGAAAGGATCTGGAACTCCAGGGAATCACGCCATGACTGCACACCGCAAAGAACAAATCGATGGGAAGCGAATCAAGGAACTGCTCAAGCAGGCGCTGCCGCCCGTCGCACCGGATGCCGAGCCCGCCCGCGACCTGTGGCCCGCCGTGCTTCGGCGGCTCGATGCCGAGCCCGCGCCAGTCCGCGCCGCGCTCGCATCGACGCCGCTGAAACTTCCTTGGTTCGACTGGGCACTCATCGCCGGCCTGATCGCGTTCGCTGCGTTCTTCCCGGCCACCATTCCGGTGTTCCTCTACTACCTATGAGAAACGGTTCACAGTTCGGAGTTCACAGTTCACCGCTGCCGACATACTCGCCGTCCGCGCTCCTTCACTGGGAACTAAGATCTGCGAACTAAGGACTACGAACTATGAACTGTGAACCACGAACTGCGAACTGCCCTACTGAAAGGAGCTACGCCATGTCCACCCACCCTTACCTTCGCGCCTACCTCGCTGGAGTCTTCGTTCCCACGCTCATCCTGCCGCTGATGCTCACGGCATTCATCGTGCTGCGCCTCGTGCTTCAGGTTCCGGTGCCCATTGAGCGCGGCCTGGTCTTTCCCATGTCCCTCGTGCCCGTCGTTTGGGGCCTATGGAACGTGATCTGGCTGGGCTCGCACGCCCGCACACATCTCGCCGTGGGCGTGCACGGAGCCATCCTGCCGGCCCTGCTGGTGCCTTGCGGCGCTCTGGTTGCGCATTGTCTCGGTATCTTGGCGCTAGGCGCCCTTAGCGTGACTTGGTTCAACGCAATCTCTGTGCCCTACGCGTTGATCGCCATCGGTTTCTGCTTCGCCGTCGCCGTTTACTACCTGGTCTGGAAGTACATCGTCGGCTTCCTCAATCGCGTTCTCGGTATCGCACCGTAGCACGCCGTTTTCTGCGACGCCTCACGGCTAGATCGTCGCGGCGATCGCAGGCGCTCGCGCCTGCACTGATTCCTGATCCCTGGTCCCTGATCTCTGATCTCTGAAAGGAGGCAACAATGTTCGTATTCATGCGCACCATCACCTACGCATCGCTTTTTATCGGCTTTGTCCTCATCTATCTGCCAGCGCGCATCCTCGCATGGGCGGGCGTCGTCCGCCCTGCGGAGCTTGCCTGGCCGCAGATTGCCGGTTTGATCATGGCAACGCTCGGCGCCGCGCTTGCTCTCTGGTGCGTGGGCGCTTTCGCGTGGATCGGGAAAGGAACTCCGGCGCCCTTCGATCCTCCGCGCCGGCTGGTGATTCGCGGCCCCTACCGCTTCGTGCGCAATCCCATGTATATCGGCGCCACTCTGGCTCTCGCCGGCGCCGCGCTCTTCTACATGGCGATGCCGCTCTTTCTGTTCGTCTGCGGCTTTCTCCTCGTCACGCACCTCTTCGTCGTGATCTACGAGGAGCCGACCCTGCGCCGCAGTTTCGGACCCGAGTACGAGGCCTATTGCCAGCGCGTGCGGCGCTGGTTCCCCGCGCGAAAAGCGCTTCCGGGGGGAGCGCCGAAGTTAGCCCAGGATGAAGTCCGCCGTGGCGGACGAAATCCCGGGAAAACTTCCGTCCCGGAGGAACGGACCAAAATAGCCCAGGGTGAAACCATGGGATGAGATCGCCTTAAACGGGTCAAGCCTCGGAGGGCCGTCCGAAACGGTGATACAAGTTCATGTGGCCTGAGACCCAGGGCAAAACCACACTTGGTTTATCCCGACAGGGGCTAAAGCCCAGCCAGTTCGTGGGCGAGTTTTCGGCCCGAGACCCAGAGGGTACCCCGTCGTGCCCTTGTTACAAAGCTTCTACCGAGATACAGCAACTCTGGTTTTGCGCTAGGGCAGGGTACTAGCTCCGCTAACTCCGCTAACTCCGCTAGCTCCGCTACAGCGGCTCCCTCACTCCTCTGCCACCTTCGGTAACCGCATAATGCGCATCAGCATGCCGCTATCCAGCCAGTGCAGCTCGCACCGCTCGCAGCTCGACATCACCGCGTGACCTCCGCCGAAGTAGTAATGCGTGTCCATCCGCCGATGGCATCTGGGGCACATCACCTTGCGCTCCAGGTCCGCCGCATTCGCCGGCCCGGAAAACTCCCGCTCCGCATGTACCGCCCGCATCTTCTCTATCAGCACTTCGAAGTCGCTCATCCGCACCAGGAAGCCGCGGCACTTCTTGCACGAAACCAGCTCCACCGACGCCAGCACGGCGTGCCACAATCCGGACTCGCACACCGGGCAGTAGAGCCCCCGCACCTCATCCAGGAATTGCACGCCCGTCTCGTCGGGCGCAAGCTCCACTGCCGCCTTGCAGTAATCGCATTGCAGGCTCGTATTGCCCGCCGCCAGCTTCAACGGCGCTCCGCACGAGGGGCAGTTCATTGCTGCTTCCCGCATTCGGGGCAGAACTTCGCGCCCGCCGGAACCGCCTTGCCGCAGTCGGTGCAGAACTTGCCGCCCGCCGCAACGTTGCGGGCCGGCCCCGGCGCGGCTTGCCCCATCATCGACTGCGCCATGGCCACGCCCGCGCCCAGCCCCACGCCCATCCCCGCCGTTCCGCCGGGGTTCTGCGCAGCTTCCTCCAGCGACTCCGCCGTCTCAAACTGCGTCAGCCGTCCGATGTCGCCCGCCATGCTCATCCCGATCCGCTGGTCCAGCACCTTCTGCAGTTCTTCGGGCAGCGACACGCTCTCCACCACAAACTGGCTCAAATCGAGGCCCAGCTTGGCAAACCCCGGCATCATCGCGCCGGCAATCTTCTCCGCCAGCGCGGACTGGTTTTGCGCCATATCCAGGAACGGGACGTTGCTCTCGGCAAACGCGCCCGCCATCCGCTCCGCGATCATCGCCCGCAGTTGGTCCTCGAGGTCCGAAACGTAGTACACCTCGCGCGTCCCGCTCACCTGTGTAAAGAAAACCCGCGGATCGGCCAGCCGGTAGGCGTAGGTCCCATAGGCCCGCAGCCGCACCGCGCCGAACTCCTTGTCGCGGATCGTCACCGGCGTTCCCGTGCCCCACTTCTGGTCCATCTGCAGCCGCGTCGAGAAGAAGTACACGTCCGACTTGAACGGCGACTCGAAGTCCTTGCTCCAGTTCATCAGGTCGGTCAAGACCGGCAGGTTGCGCGTGTTCAGCTCATGCAGCCCCGGCCCGAAGACGTCGGCGATCCGCCCCTCGTTGATGAACGCCGCCATCTGCGTCTCCCGGACGGTCAGTTGCCCGCCGTTTTCGATCTCCATATCCTGCATCGGGTAGCGGTACGCCAGCACGCCATCCTCGGTCTCGTTCCACTGGATGACGCGGATAAATTGCTTGCTGATGAAATCGCTCAGAGACACGTTCCCCTCCTGGTCGCTGATCCTCGCCCGCGATGCTACCACCGCGCCCCGCGGGCCAGCACTCCCACTTTGGTGATGGGAGATCACCCGGAGGCGCGTTGCGGAGAGCCGACAGCAAACAGCCGACAGCCCACAGCTAAGAGCCGGCAGCCAGTATGGTGTTGCCCAAATGGCAATACTACCGCTTGTCATTCTGAGCGAAGTCTGGTGCGGCTTTTCTGCGCCAGACGGAGTCGAAGAACCTGCATCCTGAGACGTACGCACCAGTCTAGGCATCTCGGAAACGCCGCACCAAGTCTCTGGCCGCATGAATCTGCATCACCGTTTCGGTCGCCCCTCCGGGGCTGCGGTTTTCAAAGGTGACCTAATCCCAGGGTTTCACCCTGGGCTATTCTCGTCCGTCCCTCCGGGACGGATGTTGGCAGGCGGTACTCCCTCACGCGGTGGGGCAATCGCATGAAGGGCGTTGCTGGCTCAAGGTTCGATCTCGCACCGCCCCTACGGGGCGGAATCATCGTATGGGCACTGCTTCCCAGGATTCCGCCTTCGTTCGCTGGCGCGAACTCAGGCTCCATCCTGGGCTATTTTCGTTTCGTCCCTCCGGGACGAGAGTCCTTTGCCTGCCAGTCCGGCCCGAATGGGAACCCAGCATGTCAACAAAAATCATTCATGCAATCGCCCGGCCTCACGCGGTGAGAAGCCCGAAAGCTGTCTTTCGTCACTGTGACACCTTCGAAACTGTCACAATCGCTCGACCAACCGAAGAGCTACCCACCTAATCTGCTGGAATGAAAAACCAGCATTTACCGTTTGTACTTCTCGTTCCTCTCCTCGCGGTGCCAGCGTCGCTCGCGCAAGACTTAGATTGGCAGTCCGTCCAGAAGCTTTCGCCAGGCACGCTCCTAGTCGTAAAGACGCACCAGTGGACAGCCTGTACTTTCCAAGGAGCGACTGACGACAAGCTCTTCTGTTCTCAATATTTCACTAAATCCGATTTCCAAATGCCACCTGACGATCGAAAGCCACTCGGAAGCCGTATGTTCAACAGGGAGGCCATTCAGAGTGTACGCACGATTGATAGCCTCGAGCAGTACGAGAACGAATACATCGACGAGTCGGGAGATCCTCTCGTTGTTTTCCTTGCGGCAGAAGCAGGAGGCGGCTTGGATCTTCGAAATCAGCCCACCTCATTTGCCGGCGTAAAGGTCCCAAGTCTCGTGATTGGACTGGCCAGCCCCTTCAGCATGGACCTCCAATATGACCGCCTCAGCGCGCAAAATGGTTTCTCCATCGAAGGTTCTGCTGAACTCCCGATCTTCAGGGTCCCGGCATTTCGCCCCGGAAATGACCACCTTCATTTTAGGGTGTTCGCTGAGCCGGGCGTCGGCTACCGGGCAGGCGGCGGGCCATTCGGCGGCTACACCAGCGCCAAAGCGCTCATGCTTCTGGGCAGTAAATGGTTCCAGGATGGCGGGCCGTCACCCTATATCGAATTCCAGCGTCGCTTTCCTTTCAACTCACCTCTCGATGGAGACAATCGCATCGCTATCGGCATTATGTCGGTCCTCTGCGAGCACTGCCCCCTCGACTAGCCGCCTAAGTCCCTGCCGATGGCTGATAGCTGATGGCTGAAGGCTAGCGGCTAGAAGCTAGCAGCTGCCTCCAATCCGCTTCGCATGCGCCGCCATCGTCGCCTGGATCGTCAGCGCCAGCTCTAGCGCGGCGCGTCCCTGGCGCGCCGTCACCCGCGGCTTGCGCCGCGTGCGCACAGACTCAAGAAACGAGGCAATCTCCAATCGCAGCGGCTCCCCCGGCGTCACCTCGGGCTTCACAAAGGTCAGCCCCGGCGCCGGTCCATTTTGTGTTTCGGCGCTCGGCCCGGCCAAGCTCTTCGCAATCTCCTTTAACTCTTCCGGATCGTTGTTCGCCGCCAGCACCTTCATCATCAGCGACGCCGAAACCCGCCCCGATGCCATGAGCTTCTGCATCGTCGCCGCATCCAGCTTGCCTGTCGCCAGAAACTCCGCGGCAGCCTGCGCCAACTGCGTCGAAGAACTGGCTGCGTCACCTTTGCCGCGCGTCTGCTCTTGCGGCGAGGGCGGGAGACCGTGCCAGTCGCTGACTCCGCTAACTCCGCTTGCTCCGCTAACACCGCTAACGCCGCTGTCCTCCATCCGAATCACCAGCACATCGCGCCGCGCATAATCGATCGACACATACTGCCGCGGCTCGAAGAAACGCAGCTTCCTCACCCGCTCCGTCGAGACGCGCGAGGCCGTAAAGTTCGCCACGCAGCCCGACTCGAACTCCACGCGCACGTTGGCAATGTCGACTTTCGGCGATACGACCGGCAGCCCCACCGCGCGCACCTCGCGCACCGCCGACTTTGCGAACACGAGCACGATGTCCAGGTCGTGGATCATCAGGTCCAGCACTACGTCCACGTCGAGCGCGCGCGGCGTGAACTCGCTCAGCCGGTGCGCCTCGAAGAACATGGGCCGCTTCAGCTTGGGTTCCACCGCCAGCACTGCCGGGTTGAACCGCTCCAAATGCCCCGGCTGCACAATCCTGCCGACGCGCTCGGCCCGCGCAATCAAATCGTCAGCTTCTTCCAGATTTGCTGCGAGGGGTTTCTCCACCAATAGGTCAAGCCCTGCATCCAGCAGCGCCTCCGCCACTTCGTGATGTTTCACCGTCGGCACAGCGACGCACGCCGCATCGAGCTTGAGATCGGCGCGCAGCAACTCGTCGATGCTCGCGAAGACCGGAATGCCGTACTGCTTCCCGGCCTCTTCCGCGCGCGCCGCATCGGGATCGACGGCGGCAACCAGTGCCGCGCCTTCGCCTGCCGCCTCCAGCTCGCGCACCACGCGCAAATGGTTGCGCCCGAAGACTCCGGCGCCGGCCACGGCCACGCGCAACTTGCTTCCGCCGGTTATTTCGGCGCCTCTTTCTCTTGCATCGCGCCTTGCACAGCATTCAAGCACCGCGCGTAGAGCGCCAGCAACTGGTTCACCTGCTCCTCGGGCTTCGCCGCGCCTGTCCCGGTGAATCCGGTCGACGGCGCTGCCGGCCTGCCCACGCCCGCCGTCCCCGCCACAAACTTCAGCAAGTCGAGCGCGATATCTTCATTGCGACGCGCTCCCAGCCCCGCGATTCCCTGCGTCTCCATAGGCCAATTCTCCGAAGTCCGATGCTACCAGATCAACCGCTTGCGTTCTCCCTTTGATTTTTCGCGGGCGCCCCATCTTCGGCGCATTCCTGTTTTTGCGCGTAGGGCGTGATGCCGGGTGCCCCACCCTCGGCGCGCTTTTGTCCTTGCGGCTAGGGTGGGAAAGAAATCTCGACTCGCTCGGCGAACTCGCTGACCCGCTGACTTGCTGACTCGCTGATTTGCTGACTTACACCGCTGTCCCCACCGTCCTTACGAATTCATCCCGCACGAGGAACAAAAGGCCTATAATCTCCGTACACTTCATCGGAGGCGCAAGTCGTGAGCGCAAGAGCGAACTGGGCGGCCACTGCCGTCGGCACCGCAGTCGGCACAGGCGGCTAGATCTTCGGTCTGGGCAACGTTGTTTGGCCGGCGCATCCTGTCTGGGCGCTCGTTTTCCTCACACTCGGTTCGACAATTGTGACCCAGGTGCTCGTCGAGCAGAGAGTCCGCCGCGCCGCCACTCGCGCACAAACCTGACCCGCTAAATCGCCGGCTCGCTGACCCGCCGACTTGTCAACTCGCTGACTCGCCGACTTGCTGACTCGCTAACTAACCCCGCCAACCCCGCGATCTCCGCTACTCTAGTTCCAGATGCCGCTCGCTTTCATCGCCCTCGGCGCGAACCTTCCCAGCCTTGCCGGCCCTCCCGAAGTCACGCTGGCCGCCGCCGTCGCGCGCCTCGCCGATCTCGGCCGCGTGACGGCCCGCTCCTCGCTCTACTCCACGGCACCCGTCGGCTTCCAAGATCAGCCTCGCTTCGTCAACGCCGTTGCCGCTCTCGGAACCTCATTGTCGCCGCTCGAGCTCCTCGGCGCGCTGCTCACAATTGAAAAAGAATTCGGACGCGACCGTCTCTCCGCCATCCCCAACGGCCCCCGGACCCTCGATCTCGACATCGTCCTCTATGACGATTTTGTCTTGTGCGAGTCCGCCCTGCAGATTCCGCACCCGCGCCTCGAGCAGCGCGCCTTCGTCCTCGTCCCGCTCAGCGAAATCGCTCCCCATCTCCGCGATCCGCGCTCCGGAAAAACCGTGTCCCAGTTGTCGCACGATTTGCCGGCTCACGAGGATTCCGATGCCGCGGTGAAAATCGACTCCGCCCAGTGGACCGCTAGAATCGATTCGTGACTCCGCCCTTCCATCTCATCGCGCAAAGCGCCGGCGGCGGCCGCCGCGGGCGCCTCGCGCTTGCGCATCGAACCGTCGAAACCCCGGTCTTCATGCCCGTCGGCACGCAGGGCGCCGTCAAAGCTGCTCCGCACGACGCACTCGAGGCCCTCGGCGCGGAAATCATCCTCGGCAACACCTATCACCTCTACCTCCGCCCCGGCCACGAAGCCATTCGGCGCCTGGGCGGCCTGCACCGCTTCATCGGTTGGCCGCATGCCCTGCTGACCGATTCGGGAGGATTTCAGGTTTACTCGCTCAGCTCCTTGCGCAAAGTGACCGACGACGGCGTCCAGTTCCGCTCCCACCTCGATGGAAGCGCCCACTTCTTCACGCCCGAACACGCTATCGATGTGCAGATCGCGCTTGGCGCCGACGTCGCGATGGCTTTCGACGAGTGCACGGAGTATCCCGCTGACCGCAGCCGCGCCGAAGAGAGCCTGCGCCTCACCATGGCCTGGGCCGAGCGCTCGCTCGCGCATTTTCGCGCTCATCGCCACGAGGTTCCCTGGCTTGACCGACCCGAATCTCACTACGAACAAGGGGTGCCCCAGGTCCCTCGCTTTTGGGGACCTGGGATGGAAGACAGCACGTCGTCCCTCTTCGCCATCGTCCAGGGCGGCATGTATCGCGACCTCCGCCGCCAGTGCGCCGAGCGCCTGGTCGAGATGGACTTTGACGGCTACGCGATCGGCGGCTTGAGCGTCGGCGAGCCGCGCGAGCTCACGATGGAAATAATCGCCGAGGTGCTCCCGCTCCTGCCCAAAGAAAAACCGCGCTATGTCATGGGTGTCGGCTATCCCGACGAGATCGAGCAGTACGCGCGCTTGGGCGTCGACATGATGGACTGCGTGCTGCCCACCCGCGCCGCACGTCACGCGCTATTGTTCACCAGCGAAGGCCGCCTCAACATCAAAAACAAGCAGTACGCCGAAGACGAGAGCCCGCCCGACCCCGCCTGCTCCTGCCCCGTCTGCCGCCGCTACTCGCGCGCTTACCTTCGCCACCTCGTGCAAGCCGGCGAGCCGCTCGCCGCCACACTCAACTCCATCCACAATCTCGCGTTCTATCTCGGCATCATGCAGCGCGTGCGCAACTCGCTGCACCCGGAGTCATCGGGCGTCGATGCGAGACTGCACGTTGATCGCTGAAAGCTGTAAGCTGCCGGCTACCGGCTAACCGCTGATCGCTGGCGCTCGCGTCCGCATCGCCTTCAGCCCCCTTGCCAGCGTGACTGCCGCCGCTGCCCACAGAATCGCGCCCGTACCCAGCGCAACGATTCCCTGCAATCGGTCCGCGGGCACAGCCGCCGCACCAGCGAATGCCCACACCAACAGCACCGTTCCGGTCACATAGTGCAGCGGGTTGCGGAACAGCCGCGCGAGCGGATACAAATGCAGGCCGACGATCACGGTGACCGCCGAAGGCAAATACGGATCCCAATGAAGGCGCGCGCACGCAAACGCGACCGCGGCCACCGCCGCCCATTCAATCGCGGTGATCCATGCAAACGCCCGCCCCACACGGGGATCGTCAGGCACGTGCAGCCAGCGCTTTGCCTGACGCTTCATGTAGAACGCGGCCGCCAACAACACGAGCGTGCCGGTCTCAACGCCGATGGCCGTTCCCGCCGAAATCTCTTGCCGCGCGATTAACGACCAAAACAGCCAGCCCGATCCAAATACTGCGAAGAACATGATCCCGGTGGCCATGCTGCTGAGACGATTCGCTGTCAACTCCCTTTGCATATTCCAACCTCCTTGGGGAATCCTCGCCGCTTAAATTGCCGAGCCCAGCAATTCCTTCAGCGCCCGCACATACTCCGTCAGCGCCGCGCGCCCCGCATCCGTGATGCGATACAGCGACTGCGGTTTGCGCTGCACAAATTTCTTCTCGACGGACACGTATCCGGCTTCTTCCAGCTTCATAAGTTGCGCGCCCAAGTTGCCGTCTGTCGCGCCGGTCTTCTCGCGCAGCCACGTAAACTCGGCCTCGTCCACCCCGGCGAGCAAGGTCAGCAGCGCCAGGCGCAGCTTTCCGTGCACCACGGGATTCAGGTCCGGCAACTCAGGCATGGGCCGCCCCGCGCACTCTGCGCCGCCGCGCTTCCAGCACCATCGCGTAAATCCCAAACACGATCTGACACAGGAAGATGGCCACCAGAAACGCGCCCACCGCCGTATCGACCGAGCCAAAACTTGCGGCGACTGTCGCAGCCCACCACACCAGCGCGCAGGCAAATTCCGCCTTCCACTTCAGCATCATGCTGCACGCTGCGTTGGCCGTGCCCAGCATCGCCGAGGCGGCTGCAAGCGAGATGCGCGGGTCCGTCAAGTGCCCGCTAAAACCCAGCGCGTCGAAGAGGACGAACATCGAAATGCCCATCGCCCACCACGTTGAAGCGACTGCCCGGCCCAGCGTGGTGCCCGGTCGATTCCCCTGCCGCCAAAACCCCACCACCGTCAGCAACGCCGCGGCCACCACCGTCACCGGCCACGCATACGCAAAATGACCCCAAGCCGCCCAGGAGAACGCGACGTAGTACGCTACGCCCCACAGCACAAACGTCCAGCCCCAGCTCTCGCACTTGCGCCGCCCTTCGGCGATCATCGCCTCAATCAGGTTCAGCCGTTCCGTCAACTCCACGTCCTTCGCATTCGCACCCACTGTCATCCTCCTCGTTCGCTTGCTCGCTTGCTTCCTCGCTCCCTTGTTCTCTGTCTTTGTAATCCCTGTTCCCTAATTCCTAATCCCTGCCTTATGCAACCTCCCACCGTCTCGCCACGCGCCGCGCAATCAGGAACAGCGCCACTCCCACCGCCAACAGCACACTCACCTGCGGCCACAAATCCATCACCGGCAAATCCCGCCAGAACACCTTCGTAAATCCGTCGATCGCCCACGCGTTGATCGTCAGCAGTCCGGCCTTTTGCATCGCCTCCGGCATAAAGTAGCGCGGAAACATGCTGCCGCCGACGACGGACATGGTCATAATAACGAGCGTCGACAGCGCGGCCAGTTGCGCCCGCGTATGGCATAGGCTCGCCAGCAGCATCCCGAAGGCCGCCACAGCGAACGAGGTGCTCAGGCCCATCACCACGAAGCCGGGAATGTGATGCGGCAAGTCGACGCGAAAGACAAGCCAGCCGAAAACGAACATGACCACCAGCTGGGTAAAGGCAAGCAGGATGGCGAAGGTCATCTTTCCGGCTAACAGTGTGCTCATGCTCACTCGCGAGCTGAGCACGCGGTCCAGCGTGCCGCTCTCCGCCTCGTCCAGCAATGCGCCCGCTGTGCCGCTCGATGTCCACATCAAAAACATCACGCCGAAGGCCGCGGCGTAAAACGCGATCATCGGGTTGGGCTTGTTCTCGCCCACCACGGCCCGCCGGTTGACGGCGATCACCCCGCCGCCCGCTCCCTCATCGTCGCCCGGAGCGGTCCCAGACCGGCGTTCTGCCTCGCGCCGCGCCACTGCGGCGCGCAGATCCGCCAGGTTCTGCTGCATACGCCGGGTTTGCTCCGCAGTGTAGCCGCCAATGTACTCGCCAGAGACTTTCATCCCCTGCTCCGCCAGCGAGGCAGGCATGGAGGTCATGGCGGCTTTTTGCAAAAGCCCGTTCACCAGCTGCGGCGCTACCTGATCGCTCGCGTCGTAGAGGAGTTGGATCTGCGCGCCCTTGCTACTCGGGCCGAAGGCGACCGGATTCTGGCCATAGCCCTGGGGAATGACGATGGCTACCGGCGCATCGCCCGCCCGCACCGCCGCCTCCGCCGTCGCCGCTGTGTACTCGGGACCGGACGGCTCCCCTTTCTTCGTTACCGGCGTGCGATGCACCCACAGCGAGTTATCGCGCTCCAGCGCCCGGACCAACTCTTGCGAGGCTTCGCTCTTATCCTCATCCACAACGATCAACGTGACGCGCGGCGTCGTGTCGCGCGAGCCGCCAAAGATGAGCGCAAAGACAGTGAAAAATGCGATAGGCAGCGCAAAGCTCAGCGCCAGCGCGCCGCGGTCGCGCCGCAGCCCCAACAATGCGGTTCGTGCAACATTCAGAATCATTCGCGTAGCTCCCTTCCTGTGAGGTGCAGAAACACGCTCTCCAAATTCGGCCGCCGCAGCGATACGTCCTTGAGCTCCAGCCCCGCGCGGCTCGCATCGTCCAGCAGCCGCGGAATCTCCGCCGCCTGCTCGATGGTGAATTCCGCCGTTCCGTCCACCATCCGCCCGCCGTGCCGCTCGGTCCATTCACCGATCGCAGCTTCCGATCCCGAGAAGCGCGCCAGCACCTGGCTCCGCGTTCCGAACGCGCCGCGCACCAGCTCCTCCTTCGTCCCCGCCGCGATGATCCGGCCGTGATCGATAATCGCGATCTGCTCGCACAGCCGCTCCGCCTCTTCCATATAGTGGGTGGTGTAGATGACCGCCGCGCCCTCGTCGCGCAGCGCCGCGATCATCTCGAAGATGCGATTGCGCGACTGCGGATCGACGCCCACCGTCGGCTCGTCGAAGAGCAGCACCTTGGGACGATGCAGCATTCCCGCCGCCATGTTCAGCCGCCGCTTCATCCCGCCCGACAAATTCCGCGCCAGTTCGCCCGAGCGGTCCTCGAGCGCCGCCCAGTGCAGGCACCACTGGATTGCCTCTTTCAGCGCCTGCCCCTTCAGCCCGTAGTACCGCCCGAACGCTCCCAGGTTCTCCCCGCAGCTAATTCGCGGATAGATCGCCAGCTCCTGCGGCACCCATCCCAGCGCCATCCGCGCCTCGGTCGAGCCAGCCGCCGCGCCGAAGACCGCCACGCGCCCGGCGTCGGGGATCACCCGCCCCACGATGCTGCGGATTAGCGTGCTTTTTCCCGCACCGTTCGGCCCGAGCAGTCCCAGGCACTCACCCGCGCGAACCTCCAGGCTTACGTCATTCACTGCCGTCAGATCCCCAAACCGCTTCACCAGCCGCTCTATTTCCAGCGGCTTCGAAACCCCGGGTTTTTCTCCGCTCACCATCGCCGCCGTCCCCTCCTTGCTCCGTTGCTATTTGAAGAGTACTCTACGCTACAGAGTACTCGATGTCAAGAGATTTCTTGCGCCGTGGTCAGACTTTCGCTAAGTAATTAGAATAATTCACCTTATCCTGTCTTCCCGAACGGAACGCGCTTGAGACCCCTTGATCGCGTCGCAAGAAACGAGTGAGTTAAGTCGAGGGATTTGCAGTTATTCTTCGTGAGGCCGCCGCAGTCGGGCCGTGTTCAGTGCGCTGGCTGGGGCTATCGGGTTTCGACGACTGCGGGCACGGTGTTTCAGGATACGCGAACGCTATTGATCGTGTGGTTTCGCGCCATGTGATGGCTGACCAGCCAGAAAAACGGGGCGAGCGCGGTAGCCTTGCAGCGTGTGCTCGGCCGGGGCAGTTATCAAACGGCACGGACGTGTTTGCATCAGTTACGCCGCGCTATGGTGCGGCCCGCCCGCGAGCGGCTGGCTGGAGTGGTCGAAGTCGACGAGAGCCATTTGGGCGGCGACATGCGGGGCTTGCACGGTCGTCACATCGGCGGGCGGCGAAGACTAGGCTGGTTGCGATCGGAAAACGCCTCTCCGGTCTCTGATCTCTGATCTCTGATCTCCGATCGCTGCTTACATCCCCTCCGCTTCTTCGACGGTTGCGGCCATCGGGACGACGGTATCCATCTTCGTGATGTGGAAGACCTGCGTGACGCGCGGGCTCATGCCCACGGCGATCAGCTTGACGCCGATTCGCTGGCAGCGGACCAGGTGCGTCGCGACCACGCCCAGCCCGCTCGAATCCATCGAAGAGCACTGCGAGAGGTCCAGAA
>Ga0187784_10000069_pt1 | contig 61019 bp, 46 predicted proteins | sample 1015_SJ02_MP15_2_FD_132964 | JGI IMG/M metagenome (GOLD analysis project Ga0187784, IMG submission 132964) | Tropical peat soil microbial communities from peatlands in Department of Meta, Colombia - 1015_SJ02_MP15_20_MG | ecosystem: Environmental > Terrestrial > Soil > Wetlands > Peat | place...
CAATCGATTGTTTGAGTGATCTTGATTTTCAGCCACTCGCGGCTGCGCCGTTCTTCATAAAGGCTGCCGCGCCGCTTGGCCAGAATGCCTTCCAGACCTTGCTGCCTGGCAGCTTCAAACAGTGCCTTACCTTGCTCGGAGAAATGTTCCGAGTAACGTACGAGCTTATTGTTCGAGATGATTTGCGCCAGAACCTGCTTGCGTTCCTCCAGTGAAACGCGGCGCAGGTCGTAGCCATTCAGATAGATTAGATCGAAAATGTAATAGGCGATGGGCAGATCGGATTGCCCGGCGACGCGGCGGCCGTGACTGCGAATTCCGGTACGCTGCTGCATCAAGCTAAACGAAGAGCGGCCCTGCTCATCAAGGGCGACGATCTCGCCATCGAGAACTGCACTTTCAGCTTTGATGAACTGCGGCAGATCCTGCAATTCTGCGAATTGAGCTGTCAGGTCATTCTGATTACGCGAAACCAGCCGAACTTTGCCATGTTCAATGAAAGATATGGCACGATATCCGTCCCACTTGATCTCAAATAGCCACTCGGGACTGTCGAAAGGTTTATCGGTTGCGGTAGCCAGCATGGGATGAATCGCCGCCGGCATAGCGCGTTTGGCGACGCCTTTTAAGCTTGGAAGCAGAGCGAGCGTGTTAGTTTTTTTATCTTGAACTGGAATGGTTGAAGGCGAGGTTCGGGAGTCAGACTTCAGTTTCTGTTTCTGCTGCGCTTCAGGTGGCTCCGTGATGGCCGCGTTTTTTCGTTTTTTTTTATCCAGCTTGGCCAAAGTTTCCGCCAGCCATGGTGCTTTCAATTTTCCTCGAAATGCCTTGCGTCCACTCTCCCACTCGGCCGAACCCTCATCCCCTGCGATCTGCGCCATGGTTCTGCCGCTGAGGACGGAAGTGTCATCCTGCTCTGCGTCGAAACCTGTGGTTGAATACTCATCCTGTTTCTTGATGAGCAACCATTCTGTCCCTTTGCTGCCTGCCCGACGCGACTTCATGTGGATGAGCGCGAAGTCTCCGTTGAGGCGTTTGCCGTGCAAGCGAAATTTCAGGTCCCCTTTTTCCAGCATCGCTCTGGCTTCGGCATCGGTGCCGGGGACGTATCTGCCATTGACCGGCTGAGGCGAGAGCGGCTCCCACGTGCCTACGTCCCACACCATGACGGTGCCTGCGCCATAATTGCCTTCGGGAATGATGCCTTCGAAATCGAAATAGGAAACCGGATGATCTTCCACTTGCATGGCCAGCCGCTTGTCGGCAGGATCGAGTGAGGGCCCTTTGGGGACAGCCCAGGATTTGAGCACGCCGTCGAGTTCTAGGCGGAAGTCGTAGTGCAGACGCGTAGCACGGTGCTTTTGGACCACGAAACGGTGCCCAGACTTTTTTTCGACCTTGGGTAGAGGCTCAGGTGTTTCTTCGAAACGGCGTTTTCGCTTGTATTCCTCTAAAGCCACGGAATCATTCTAACCACGAAGGCCAGGAAGTGACATAAGGGGATGGAGAAATCGCCTGACGACAGGTGCGTGCATTAGAATCGCTCGGGTAAACCTCTCAGGTTATGAAACGCGAGTATCCGGAGACGCCATTAGTAGGTGTGGGAGCCATCATCATTGAAGGAGATCGAGTGCTGCTGGTGAAGCGGGGACATCCGCCTCTGGCCGGTGAATGGTCCATTCCAGGCGGAGTCCTAGAGGTTGGCGAGACCTTGCGGGAGGCTGCCGTTCGTGAGGTGCTGGAAGAAACCACGCTTGAGGTTGAGGCAATCTCCCTGCTCGGAGTTTACGACCGCGTTTTGCGCGATGCCGACGAGCGTACGCTGTATCACTATGTATTGATCGATTTCCTGTGCCGGCGAGTCTCGGGCGAGCCTCAGGCTGCGGGAGACGCGGATGAGGTCAGGTGGTTTACCGAGGCGGAAATCGCGGGGCTTGCCCTGGCGAGTGATACGGCTGAGGTGATCAAATTGGGGTTCGAGAAGGCCGAGCAATAAGAAAAGTCCCAAGCCTGAAAATGAGCCTGGGACTTTTCCTCTGTTATCCAGGGTGGTGGCCGGGCGAGCTAGTCTGACGCCAATTCTGCCAGGAATATGTCTGCTGCCCCGGTTCCCAGCAGTTCGGTTTTTCCAAACCATGCTTCGCTCTGATACGCACCGGTGACAAAGACGCAGCCGTTTTGATCGACTGCCAGAGCGGGGCTAAGTATCGTGTTGTTCCCAACCCAAACTCCGGCATTTTCCGCTCTCTGTTCCCAAAGCAATGTCCAGCCAGAATATTTCCGGACAACGAGATTTTGCAGATACCTTCCCGAATAGACTCCGCTCACGTACAGATTGTCTTTGGAGTCATAAGCTACGCCAGTGGTGACCTCTCGCATGTCCCCGCCTGCCCGGCGTACCCTCAGCAACACGCCTGCGGTATCGTACGTAACCACAAATCCATTCTGGTTGTAAGGATCGGTGAACGCGCCGTCACCAAGAGTGTCATTCTTGCCTGGGGGCAGAGAGGTGACAACAGTCTCCTCTTCACTTGGCGATGCGAAGTTGCTATTGTCAGGGTTGATGTTGCCGAAGTACCCAACCACGGTGACTTCTTTGCCACTGTGGCTGGCCGCGACCCGGCTTCCATTGCACTTGTACCCGCCGATATCGGTTACCCACTGGGCGTTGCCGTCCTGATCGTACTGAGCGAGAAAGCAGTCATCCGGATAATCGAAAGTGGTCTGAGCAGGACTGAGGCCAACCACGGTGATGTCCTTGCCGTCGTTGCTGAAGAAAGTAGTTCCGTCTTCAAGCCACCCGGTTACGTAGACGTTGTGTTTATCGTCTACCGCCATGCCGTCCGGAATGCTGTTGGGGGAAGCATTGTTGAATTGCCCCCACTCGAAGTTTCCGCTGGTATCGTACTTCACTAGGACCATATGCCAAGTGCAAGGCCCCCCAACGATGTTGGACGTAGTATTTGCGGACGAGAATGTATTGGCTCCTTGGGTGACACCGGTGATGTAGACGGTGTCAGCAGTGCGGTCCACCGCTACTCCGAAGCCATTGTTTACGGTACCGCCGCAAGTAGCAATACCGGTCTGCACCCACACCAGGGCACCGGAAGGAGTGTACTTCGCGAGGAAAGTGGTCGACCCGAGTCCACCACCCGTGATCGTCTGGTTCTTACCGTCGGTAGAGCCGAACACCGCGCTAACGGTAAAACCGCCCGTAACATAGATGTTCCCTGCGCTGTCGAGATCCAGATCGGTCCCGCCGTCATCGCCAGTTCCACCCGCCTGCACTATCCAAAGCAAATTCCCGGAGCGTCCGTACTTGGCAAGGAAGATATCCAAGCCGCCCGCGGACACAAGCGTGGTACCTCCGAAATTTATGGTTCCACTGAAACGGCCGGTCACGTATAGGCTGCCGTCATTTCCGATCTTAATTGCCTGGCTCATATCATCACATTGGTTTGTGTCACAGCCATTGCCGCTGCCCTGGGTGGTGATGGCACGTACCCAGGACGGCGGCTCGGCGTAGGCGGCAATCGTCATACCGCAAAAGAGAATCAGTAAGGTTTTCAAGTTGGCCAGAGAGAAGTGGTTGCGCACATTTTTCATGAGAATCAGACCTCCACTGAATTTGTTGCGTGCGTGGCCCTAGCTCAAGCTAGACACGCTGTCCGTAGCTGGTTTTCGATTCACTGCCTGTCTTGCAAATGGCCGCGCGGGGGAAGAAGGCCAAGGGGAGGTAAGAAAATGCGTGCCGGGCAACATTCATTGCGGCACTGATCAAACTTTTTGGTTCGGATCGCGATTAGGGGGAGAACCTGGAGAGCTGTGAAATTGCACTCTAGGGGTCGCCCCAAAAAATTGTCAAGTCCAAACTGAGAAAAACTCAAAATATCCTGGTGATCCTATTAAATTATTCAACACTCCACGTGGCGCAAGAAATCTTCCTCGACAGGCCTAAGTTGCGAATCATGATACGTAGCCCAGATTTCGCTGCCGGCTTGAAGCGGATCTACAAGTCCAGGTCGTCAATGCTGTGCTAAAGCGCGGAACGCTAGAGTTATCCATCCAAAATTGGAGCACAATTCGGAGTTTAAAGCTGTGACAACGAAGGGATTTCTTGCTACAAGGCGAAACGGCCCAAGGTTGTAACCTTGAGCCGTTCGGATGAACTGAGTTGGATTACCAAGAGGTGGTCACTCTACGTGGCCTCTACGGCAACTCCGGGATCATGGCGCGACCTCAACGCCAAGCGGATCGAATCCAAACTCACCGGTAGTGTGCGGGCTGTAGCTTTTGGCGCCGGAGCGCCCCAAGCCCCGCTTAGAGCGAACCAGCTCTAAGTCTCAGCCACCTCACCTGGTCTTTTGAAGCATTTACCACTACAGTCAGAACTTGTCATCAGACCACCTCCTTTCCGGTGTAGTCGCAGATTACCGGAAAATGAACTCAGGAGCAAATGGCACGTAGGTGCGGGAGCGAGAGAGTAAACCCGTCACTGGCGGCTTCCGTTAGGATCAAACTGTGCACGTCTGGACTCCCCACGTAATCGTCGCGTTTCTGTGGTCGCTGGCGCCAGTATTGGCGTTCGGTTTTGCTGGGGATCAGATCATTCGGCTTTGCCAGAGAGTGCCGATTGTGGTCCGGCTGATTCTTCCGGCGGTATTTGGCGTCCCCTACGCACTGGCGGGGTCAGAGTGGAGCCGCGGGAATTGGCTAGTGATTTACTTCGGGCTGCCGATCGTGATCGCGGTGCTTCTTTTGCACGCAAGCCAATATGATCCCAAGCAGCGAGGCGACTGGCGCGATTTCACGGTTCTTCTTCTCCTCGGATTAGCAGTTGACTTGAGATGGTTCGAGCCAGCGTGGCCAGCCCATCTTAGCGTCATCAGCAAGTTGATTCTTCTCGATTCCGGACTCTACGGTTTTCTGGTTGTCCGGCAACTTACGGATGTCGGATTCGATCTGCGAATGCATTGGGAGGACGTCACGATCGGGTTGCGCGAGTTGCTATTCTTTGCCGTGATTGCAATTCCGCTCGGCTTGGTTCTCGGATTCCTTCATCTCCAAAATCGACTCCCCAAGCTGGACTCAGCGGGATTGACTCTCGTCTTCACGTTTTTTCTGATCGCAATTCCGGAAGAGATTTTCTTTCGCGGCTGGATGCAAAATTTGCTGGAACGCCGTCTGGGCGCGCGCTTTGCGCTCTGGCTCACGGCTGCAATTTTCGGTCTTTCGCATTTCAATAAGCGGGCTACGCAATTCAACTGGCGGTACGTTTTGCTGGCGGCAATTGCCGGAATTTTCTATGGCCGGGCCTGGCGCTCGCGGCGCCGAGTGGCGGCATCAGCGATCACACACACTTTGGTGGATACGGTGTGGTCGCTGTGGCTGTGAATTCGGAGGATCGTCGTAGCAGGTACGCTGATTGCCATAGCTATATAAAATTGGATTCGATTCGAAGATCTGATGTGTTGAAGTGCATCTGAGAGCCCCGAGAGAAATGGCGATGAGCACATTCAAATCGGCGTTGATTGTCCTGTTATGTGTAACGGCTGTTGGGCTGGCACAAAAAGATACTGGTCCGCAGGTGTTAGTGATTGATGGTGCTGCTCCCTCCCATCTCTTTCCGCATTTCTGGGAACACATGTTCGGCTCAGGTCGAGCGATTTTGTCGTTGCGAGAAAGCTATCGCGATGATTTGCGCAGTGTCGAGAACGCCACGGATTTTCAGTACGTCCGCTTTCACGCCATCTTTCATGACGAGGTGGGAGTCTACGACGAAGATGGGCAAGGAAATCCGGTTTACAACTTCTCCTACGTGGATCAGATTTACGACGGCCTGCTTCAGAATGGGATACGCCCCTATGTCGAGCTGAGCTTCATGCCCAATAAGCTGGCGGCAAAAGACACCCATCAAGCCTTCTGGTACAAACCCAACGTATCTCCCCCGAAAGATTGGAGCCGGTGGGAAGAGCTTGTGTATCAGTTCGTGCGGCACCTGGCGGAACGCTACGGCGTCGATGAGGTCGCAAACTGGTACTTCGAGGTTTGGAACGAGCCGAACATCGATTTCTGGGCTGGAGAACCGAAGCAGGATACTTATTGGCAGTTGTATGACCACGCCGCGGCCGGGGTGAAGCGTGTCAACCGGCGACTGCGCGTAGGTGGTCCGGCAGCCGCACAGGCTGCCTGGGTGGACGCGTTCATTCAACACTGCGCGCAGAACCACATTCCGATAGATTTTGTCTCAACCCATGTCTACGGCAATGACACCGCTCAAAATGTCTTTGGAACAAATGAAAACATCCCTCGCGATCAGATGGTGTGCCGCGCGGCAAAGAAAGTTCACGACCAGGTTACCGCTTCCGCCCGTCCCGATCTCCCGTTCTTTATGAGCGAGTTCAATGCCACCTATTCGACCGACACTGCGGTTACGGACTCCATCTACATGGGGCCCTGGCTGGCAGACACGATCCGCCAGTGCGATGGATCGGTGAACGAGATGTCGTACTGGACATTCTCGGACGTGTTTGAGGAACAGGGCGTAGTGAAACAGCCTTTCTACGGTGGTTATGGGCTTATCGCAGAAGGTGGAATCCCAAAGCCGGCGTACGCGGCTTTCGCTTTATTGCACCATCTCGGCAATCAACGCCTGGCATTGGACTCGGATTCGGCACTGGTGACGCGCCGTCCGGATGGGACGTTGGTGTTGGCTCTGTGGAATCTCGTGCCACCGGAACAGAGTGGATCGCCAAAAACGGTCACTGTTCGATTCAAGAATCTCTCCGAACTCCTTCACGCCACAATTTCCCGCGTGGACCATGACCATGGTGATGTTCACTCCGCCTACGAAAAGATGGGATCGCCACGTCACCCGACGCAGGTGCAGTTACAACAACTGCGGCAAGCAGCCCAGCCTCCGCCGCCAGAAATTGAAAATCTCAAGAACGGCGAGTTGACCGTGACTTTTCCCACGAATGGGTTAGTCGTGATTGAGGCGAAGTAGCGACAGGCACAAGATGCTGCCAAAATACATTTTTTGCACTCAAGCGGGAAAATTTTTCAAACACGCGGCCGCAGGCGCGCCTTAGCTCCGGTAAGACTCAGCACGGGAAAAAGGGCAAAATGCCATTCTTTACCGGATGCCAGAGTCACTGCGCTAATAAGGTGAACACCTTAGTTGGGCAATGGGGCGTAAGTGGTTCCAGACGCTGGGCGTGGTGACTTTGCGACTAGAAATGGTTCCCAAGCTGCAAGCTCGTAATGCCAGCCGGGTCTTCTTTCTCTGACCATTAAGATAGTGCGAAGCTGGCTCGCGCTGCCCAGAAATGGCATAACTTGTTGTATGCACAAAGCTTATGGTAGCTTTGTGCATCTTTAGGAAGTGGGTGCCGGAGTAGCCCAATATTCTGATTTCAAGCACCGATCCAGGCGGTAGACTTCAATTCACTGAGTTCAAACATGGGGCGTCACGAGTTCCGTAGCGGGTGGCAGGAGCGCTTAGCGGCGCTGCGCAATGTCCCCCCGGTTCTTAAGATTGTCTGGGAATCGGGACCTGCCGTCGTAGTGTTTGGACTGTTTTTCCGGCTTTTCGTGGCGGTGCTGCCGGTTGCGTTGCTGTACATCACCAAGCTCATCATCGATCGCATTGTTCACGCCATCTCGGCGCATCAACCGGTGAATCCACAGTTTTGGTGGCTGGTGGCCGCTGAGTTCGGGGTTGCCCTTCTTATCAGCGCTCTGAGCCGCGGAATCGACTATCTGGACTCGCTGCTCGCCGACAAGTACACGCGGCACGTCAGCATCGCGGTGATGAGGCATGCTTCCGAGCTGGACTTGATCGCGTATGAAGACCCGGTTTTTTATGATCGGCTGGAGCGGGCTCGAGTGCAGGCCACCGACCGCCTGGGGATGATCCAGTCGATTGGGCGGCTGTTTCAGCAACTCATTACAGCGGTCACGATGTCGGTTTCCATCATCGTATATTCGCCCTGGCTCATGCTGCTATTAGTAGCCGGCGTGCTGCCCGCGTTCCTCGGGGAAAGTCATTTCGCTTTCCTGGGATATGCCAAGAACTTTCGTCAAACTCCTATTAAGCGGCAGCTGGATTATTTGCGGGTCCTGGGCGGCAGCAAAGAGGCGGCCAAGGAGCTCAAACTTTTCGGTTTGAGTGGGTTCCTCACAGATCGTTTCACCCAACTTTCTAACCAGATTTATCGCGAGGACGTTTCGCTGGCGCGGCGGCGGCTGGTTGCTGGCGCAGCGTTATCGATTATCGGGACACTTGGATATTACTCCGCTTATGCCTGGGTGATCTGGCGTACGCTGGCTGGCGCGCTCTCGATCGGCACGCTGACTTTTCTGGCAGGCGCGATCCAACAGGCCAGCCTTAACATTCAGCAGGTGTTTTCGACGTTGGCAGGAATCGCTGATCAGGCCCTGTTTATTACGGACCTGCTCGCGTTCTTCGATATGCAGCCTACAATTCGCTCCAAATCTGGCGCGCTTTCGGCTCCGCGGCCGATCCGCCACGGATTTGAGTTCCGCAATGTTGCGTTTCGTTATCCCGGGACGGAGCGGCTGGTTCTCAACCATCTGAATTTTCATCTTCATCCCGGAGAACGGGTTGCCCTGATCGGGGAAAACGGCGAGGGAAAGACCACGATCGTCAAACTGTTGACGCGGCTCTACGATCCGACAGATGGGCAAGTCCTGCTGGATGGTGTGGACTTGCGTGAGTACAACCTGGAGGACCTCTATCGGGAGATTGGAGTCATCTTTCAGGACTTTATGCGGTACGAGATGACGGCGCGAGAGAATATTGCCTCTGGATTAATCGAGCAACTTGGAAATCTTTTGTTACTCAAGAATGCCGCTCACAAAAGCCTGGCGGACGAGGTGATTGACCGGCTCCCACAGGGTTATGAACAAATGCTCGGTCGACGATTCGAAGGCGGAGTCGATCTCTCCGGGGGTGAATGGCAGAAGGTGGCGTTGGCGCGCGCCTACCTTCGCGAGGCACAACTGCTCATTCTTGATGAGCCCACCGCATCGTTGGATGCGAGAAGCGAATTCGAAGTCTTTCGCCGATTCGCTGAACTCACCGCGGGGAAAATGGCTTTGTTTATCTCGCACCGATTCTCTACCGTGCGGATGGCCGACCGCATCGTGGTACTGGCAAACGGTAAGATTGCTGAAGAAGGAACTCACGAGCAGCTCTCGATGCTTGGCGGACGCTACGCCGAGATGTTCGAATTGCAGGCTGCCAGTTACCGCTGAGACTGATTAGGTATGCCACAGAATACGCATCTGGAGCTGGTAAACGAAGAAGCGGAACGCCTGCATGAGGCCTCTGCCGGAGGCCCAGAAGAAGCCGCAGCCTTGCATTCCAAGGCTTCAGAACTAGCTCGCAGTCTAGCGTGGGTGCCCAGCCTTCGGTCTTCAAGTGCAATCTTTGAGCGCTTCCGCTCCTTGCGCGACGCCATCAACACTCAGTTCCATCCCTTCCGGGCTGCGTTGCCGCTTGACGCTGCAATCCCTGACGATTTTCGCTGGCTGCACGATAACGTAAACCTTATCGACATGGAACTGCACGGCATGGGCGATGGTCTAAAGGCGTTGAGCAAAATGCCCCACGTTGTTACGCAGGCCCGAAGAACGGCTCCCAGAGCGGTGGTGATCGCCGAAGGCTTTCTGGGGGCCGCGCAATACCGCTTTAGCGAGCAGTCATTCACATCGTACATTCTCGCTTTTCAAGAAGTCACAGTTCTTAACATGAAGGAGCTGGTCGCGCTTGTTCCGGCTCTGAAGCTGGTGTTGCTCGAAGAGATCGTGGTCCGTGCTGGCAAGATCCTCGAGGACAAGGATGGCTCCTGCAATATGGGCCTTTGCATAAGCAGCCTGCGTGAGGCGTCGCAGGCATCCTGGAAAGATGTGCTGGAACCGCTGATCCTGTTTGATCGGATTTTGCGCCAGGACCCAGTGGGCGCTTATTCGCGAATGGACTTTGAGAGTCGTGAGCTGTACCGCAAGAAGGTTGTAAAAATAGCGCAGCACAGTGATTGCACAGAAACGGAAGTTGCCAATCAGGCCTTGGCGCTGGCGCGCGAAGCCGCCCAAAGGGACGAGCCTGACCGACGATTGCGCGACCGGTATTCTCACATCGGCTATTATTTCTTGGCCGAAGGGAGGAATCTTCTTTACCGGCGAGTCCATTTCCGCCCCCGATTCCCGCAACGGGTCCAGGATTTTCTACGCAGTCATCCTGACGAGTACTACCTGCCGGGAATTGAGATTCTGACCTTCGCGATTATCTCGGTGATTGTGGTCCTCATCACCAACCGCTACAGCTCCCCAGACCTGATTTTCCTGGCCATCGTTGCTTTGCTGTTGCCGGCATCGCAAAGTGCGGTTCAGTTGATGAACTATCTGACCACTTCATTGCTGCGTCCGGAAATTCTCCCCAAGCTCGATTTTTCCGAGGGCGTTGCGGACGATTGTGTCACGCTCGTCGCTGTGCCTACCTTGCTGCTGAACGAGAAGCAGGTTCGCAGGCTAGTGGAAGACCTGGAAGTCCGATTTCTCGGAAATCGTGATCGTAATGTGCATTTCCTTTTGTTGAGTGACCTTCCGGACTCGCGCCAAACTCCTCGTGAAGACAGCCCGTTGATTGATTTGTGCGCGGAGCAGGTGCGCAAGCTGAACGACAGGTATGCGGGGGAAGGAAAAGGATCCTTCCTTCTGTTTCACCGCCATCGCGTGTACAACCCGCGAGAAAAAGCATGGATGGGTTGGGAGCGAAAACGCGGCAAGCTCATGGATTTGAACAAATTCCTGCAGCACGAGTACGACGCCTTCCCGGTCAAGGTTGGCGATCTCTCGGTGCTCTCGGGCGTGCGGTATGTGATTACCCTCGATTCCGATACGGAGCTTCCCCGGGGATCGGCTCAGCGCATGATCGGCGCGCTGGCCCACCCTCTGAACCAGGCGATCGTTGATCCCGAAAAGAACATTGTGGTAGCCGGCTACGGCATCTTGCAGCCTCGCGTTGGGGTGAGCGTGCAAAGCGCCACCAAGTCGAGGCTGGCGGCGATTTACTCCGGGGAAACTGGCTTTGATATCTATACGCGTGCGATCTCTGACGTATATCAGGACCTTTACGGGGAGGCGATCTTCGCCGGAAAGGGAATCTACGAAGTTGAGGTCCTGCATCGAGTGCTCAACCGCCGATTCCCCAGCAACGCCCTTCTGAGCCATGATCTGATCGAGGGCGCCTATGCGCGCGCCGGCTTGGCAAGCGATCTCGAAGTGATTGAGGATTATCCCTCCCATTACAGCGCCTATAACCGGCGCAAACATCGTTGGCTGCGGGGGGATTGGCAAATTACGGTATGGTTGTTCTCGCATGTTCCTGATGAGTCAGGGCAGCGGGTGCCCAACCCGATTTCCTTCATCTCGCAATGGAAGATTTTCGACAACCTGCGTCGCAGTCTGGTGGAACCCGCCATACTGGTGCTATTCGTACTAGGTTGGACGGTGTTGCCCGGACGCGCCTGGGCATGGACTCTGGCAACTATTGCGATCCTGTTCCTGCCAACCTGGTGTCAGTTTGCATTTGAGCTGATACGGGCAGCGATGCAAAAGAAATCTGCCATCGCCAGGGATGCGCTCAAAGCGTTGTTTGCGGCCAATGTGAATGTGCTCCTCAGCTTGATCTTCCTGGCGCACCAGATGTTGCTTTCCGTTGATGCCGTGGCCCGAACTCTCGTCCGGCGGTTGGTGACTCGGGAGCGACTGTTGCAATGGGAAACGGCGGCAGAAGTCGAGCTTGGGGTTCGGCGACCGACACCACTGGACGTTTATCTGGATTGGACCCCAGTCCTTGCTTTCTGCCTTGGCGCTTTGGTGTGGTTGGTGCGGCCGTGGGCGATTTTCCCGGCCTTACCCATTCTGCTGCTGTGGGCGTGCAGCAAACTGGTCTCACTTTGGCTGAACCGTCCGCCCAGGGCCCGATATCAGGCGCCTTCGGCCAAAGACAAGCGGTTGTTGCGCCATGCCGCCCTTCACACCTGGCGATACTTCACCGAATTCAGCAACGCGGAGCATCACTGGTTAATCCCCGACAATGTCCAGGAGAAGCCTTTCCGCATCGCCGCCCGGTTCTCGCCCACAAATCTCGGTTTGCTGCTTAACGCTCGGCAGGCCGCCTGTGAATTCGGCTATCTAACGGCAGACGAACTGGCAGAGCAAACCTTGCGAACTCTGGCCACGGTTTCAACTCTGGAGCGGTATCGCGGCCATTTGTTCAACTGGTACGACACGCAGACGCTGGCTCCGTTGCCTCCCAAATTTGTCTCCTCAGTGGACAGTGGCAATCTGCTCGCCAGTTTGTGGACGCTGGAGCAGGGATGCCGGGACCGATTGCGTCGGCCTCTTTTCGAGCGCAGCCTGGTGGATGGATTGATCGATCACTTAGGAATTCTGGTCTCTTTGAACGGGTTGTCGCGTGCGCAGGCTTTGGCTGTTCAGCGCAGACTGGAAAATGAGAGCTGGCTGGATGCTCTATTGAGTTTGTCAAATTCGGATCTAGAGCGAACCACCAGCAGCAATTCGAAGCATAGCGGAGACGTGAAATGGTTTGAGGAGCAGGCGCACCAACGGTTGGCGCAGATTCGTCACAGCGTCACTACCTACTGCCCCTGGCTGCTGCCGGAGTTTGCTGAAGTTCGCAGCGAACTCAACCTTACGGCCAGTGACAGCGTGCCATTAGAACGAATCCCGGCCTTCATTGACAAACTGGCAGTAAAACTGGAGCTGGGCGCAGCCGGGAATGGCAATAATAGTCATACCCGTGAGCGATTGCGCTCCCTGCTTACGGCGGCACACCTGCACACTGTTTCTCTGATTGAGGACCTAAAGAAGATCGTGCTCGACGCGGGCAAGCTGGCAAATGAGATGGATTTCCGCTTTCTCCGCGAGAGTCGCCGAAAGCTTTTATCCGTCGGATATGATGCCGGAACGTCCCAGCTCAATGCGGCCTGTTATGATCTGCTGGCTTCCGAGGCGCGCATTGCAACGTTCGTCGCGATCGCCAAGGATGACATTCCGCAAGAGACCTGGTTCCTGCTAGGCCGTGTCCAGACGAGGGACCATGGCCGCACAGTTTTGCTGTCTTGGACGGGCACCATGTTCGAATACCTGATGCCAGCAATCTGGATGCGCTCTTATCCTGACACCTTGCTGGATCGTACACGCATTGCAGCGGTGCAAGCGCAACAGGCCTACACGGCCAGAAAGCGCATTCCATGGGGAATTTCCGAGTCCTCATATGCCAAACGCGATCCCGCGGGGAACTACGGATATCAGGCATTCGGCATTCCTCATTTGGGATTGCGGGAACCGGATACAGACGCGCTAGTCATTTCGCCATATTCAACATTTTTGGCGCTGAACGTGGATCCTGTGGGAGCCTTGCGCAACCTGCGCCGGATGGCCAAGAAGGGCTGGTGTGGACGGTACGGATTCTATGAAGCGGTGGATTTCGGCTCGGGCCAAAAGGGCCCATGGCGGCACAACTACGAAATCGTGCGCTGCTGGATGGCTCATCACCAGGGCATGAGCCTTCTCTCCGTAGCCAACCTTCTGTTCGGCGGCATCGTGCAATACTGGTTTCATTCCAGCCCGCGGGTGCAGGCCACAGAACTGCTTTTGCATGAGAAGCCAGTGGCTCACGTTCGCCCCATACGTACAGGCTACGGAACGGCAGCGGCATAAGCCTCGACACCGATTCTCACTCGGCTGAAGATTACGGAACTTTACGACCATCCTTCATTCGGAGTGAATCTGGCGCGCCCAAAGAGACGGCTAATTCCTAGCGATTGGCGGCTTTACCGCCAGCCCACAAATTGAAGCTTGTTGCGGCAAAGCCGAGTCTAATGAGCACAGTGGCCTTGAAGGGCAAAGCAGGGGAGAATTCGCGTCCAAAGGCCGAACTGCGCAAAGTCCTTCCTATCATCAAGGAGCTCATTCGCCCCCGCCGGGGTTTGCTAGCCCTCGGATTTCTACTGATGGTGATAAATCGAGTCTCCGGGCTGGTACTTCCTTATTCCACGAAATTCCTGATCGATAGCGTCATTGTAAAGAAAGATTATGCCCTTCTGAAGCCTCTGGTGCTGCTCGTATTAGCTGCAACCGCCATTCAGGGAATCACTTCGTTTTCTCTTACACAACTGCTGTCTAAGGCGGCGCAGCGGTTGATTACCGAGTTGCGGCAAAAGGTACAGGCCCACGTAGGCCGGCTTCCAGTCTCTTTTCATGACGCGACCAAGAGCGGCGTTCTGGTCTCGCGCATCATGAGCGATGTGGAAGGTGTCCGCAATCTGATCGGCACCGGGCTGGTGGATCTGGCAGGCGGATTACTAACGGCAATTATCGCATTGATCGTTCTCTTCCACATCAGCGCGCTGATGACGGGACTGGCTTTTGCATTTCTGCTGTGCTTTGCGATTGCACTGCAGAAATCCTTCAGAACCATACGGCCGATTTTTCGTGAACGCGGCAAAATCAATGCTGAGGTAACCGGAAGGCTTGCGGAATCCCTCAGCGGCGTGCGAGTTGTAAAGGGATATCACGCGGAGGATCGGGAAGAGAAAGTGTTTTCTCGAGGCGTGCACCGTCTGCTGGACAATGTACTACGGAGTTTGACGGCGATTTCTGTGATGAGCCTTTCGGCCAGTCTGCTGATGGGTATCGTCGGGGCTGTGATCATGTACGTAGGTGCGCGGCAGATCGCTGCCGGTTCGCTGACTATCGGAGGATTCTTTACTTACACCTTGTTTCTCGGCTTTTTGATTGCGCCAATCATGTCGATCGTCCAAATTGGGACGCAGCTCACTGAGGCTCTTGCCGGTCTGGAACGCAGCCATGAAATCCTAAGCGAAGCCCGCGAAGATCAGGATCCCAAGCGCAGGCAGATTCTGGGTGAAATTGAAGGATATGTGGATTTCGAAAACGTCAGCTTCAGCTATGACGGCAGCCGTGTGGTGCTGAGCGATGTTTCATTTCATGCGGAACCGGGAACAGTGACTGCCCTGGTTGGGTCCTCTGGCGCCGGTAAATCGACCACGATCGGTCTGATTTCAGCGTTTCATGTGCCCAGCAAGGGAAAGGTGCTGGTCGATGGGGTTGACCTGAGCACAGTGCGATTAGATTCGTACCGCACTCAACTGGGCGTTGTGCTTCAGGAATCTTTCTTGTTTGACGGCACGATCCGCGAGAACGTCGCCTTCTCACGACCTGATGCCGGAGAAGAGCAGAGTATGCGCGCCTGCCGTATTGCGCGAGTGGACGAATTCGCTGAAACTTTCCCTGACAGGTATGACACGGTCGTGGGTGAGCGAGGAGTGAAGTTGTCGGGTGGGCAGCGTCAGCGTATCTCTATTGCTCGCGCAATCCTCGCTGAACCCAGAATTTTGATTCTCGATGAAGCGACCTCCAGCCTGGATTCGGAATCGGAAGCGCTGATCCAGCAAGGGCTTTCGTATCTGATGCAGGGCCGCACGACTTTCGTGATTGCGCATCGCCTTTCGACTATCCGCCGTGCCGACCAAATTCTGGTAATGGAACAAGGACGCATTGTCGAACGTGGGACTCACGAAGAGCTTTATATCTTGCGTGGCCGCTATTACGAGCTTTACACCAAGCAGTACGGAGTCGAGGCCAACCTGTTTCTCGCTCCTGGAGAAGGTGAAGCTGCTGTTGTAGCCGAAGGTAGCGAATCTCAAAAGCCAGCGGCCGATGAAGGCCCTGACCTGTCAGATGCTTTGCGTCTGGTGAGGGGAGACATTCGTTGATGGGAGCCGTTGCCGACAGACCCAACTCCCATTCCTCTGCGTGTGACGCCGCCCTTGCCGTTCGCACCGAGAATCTCTGCCGCCATTATCGAATGGGAGAAACGCTGATTCGTGCTGTCGACGGCGTCTCGCTCCAGATAAGGGCAGGAGAGTTTGTCGCACTGCTTGGTCAATCGGGTTCGGGAAAGTCTTCTCTGCTGAACCTGATCGCGGGTCTCGATCGTCCAACCTCCGGCTCGGTAATAGTTCAGGGAAGTGTTTTGGCTAGGCTATCGCGACAGGGCTTGGCCAAGTACCGGCTCAGCACGGTCGGCATGGTATTCCAGTCGTTCAATCTCATCCCGAGCATGACGCTGTTAGAAAACGTGGAACTTCCCTTGCGCTTCGCTGAAGTCGACCGAGAAAAACGCCAGGTCATGTGCCGCGAGGCGTTGGACCGAGTTGGCCTGGGCACGCGGCTTCGCCATCGTCCCACCGAACTCTCTGGCGGAGAGCAGCAGCGTGCCGCATTGGCACGCGCGTTGATTAATCGGCCGCAACTTTTGCTGGCTGATGAGCCAACCGGCAATCTTGACAGTCATACAGGTATGGAAATCATGAATCTTATCGGCGAGTTCAATCAGTCACTGGGAATGACGGTGGTGATGGTCACTCATGAGCGCACTCTGGCTGAACGCTATGCTAAACGCATGATCTTCTTAGCTGATGGAAAGCTGGCGGATCACAACACGGTTGCAGGATTCGAGGCAGAGCTTGCCCGCGGAGGCAAACCGTGAAGCTTTATGACGTAGCCGAGCTTGCAGTCCGCAATCTTCGTGAATCCCTCCTGCGAAATTCGCTCACGAGCATAGGTATTTCGGTTGGGGTTGCGTCGCTGGTTGCCATGCTTGCACTAGGGATTGGCCTTCAGCAACTCGCGGACCGGCGCCTGGAGAAAGCAGGATTATTCGACACCGTTATCGTGACTTCACGGCGAGAGTTTCGTAATTTCAGTCGCGAACAGGAGCAAAACGGTCCGCTGCCGGCTGAGAGTCCTTCGCTTGATGAGCCAGCCCGTCAAAAAATCGGACAACTGCCCAACGTGCTTGAGGCTTACCCCGATATCCGGTTCGTGACCGAACTGCGATATCAGGAGAAGCCACACTTGACAATGGTGGCAGGGCTCTCCTCTTCGGCCAAGGACAACGACGCATTCGATGGCATGGCGGGAAGCTTTTTTTCATCGCCTACTGTCGCTGAAGTTATTCTCCAAAAATCGTTCGCTGAACAGTTATTGGGAAAAACTCCAAGCGAAAGCGAGGCCATTAAGGTTAGTGAGCTGGCGCAGCCTTTGCTGGGTCAGCAGTTGATTATGCGTTACGCGGAACGCATTGCGGCGCCGACGCAATCTGCAGGCAATGCGGCTGGCGTGGCGTACTCCGTGGTGTCACGCGAGCAAATCTTGAAAATAGTTGGAATTTGTGATCTCGATCCAGACAGTTTGCGTCAGCAAGCCAGGGCGCGCGTATTCTTGCCGTTGCAATTCGCAGAAAGCCTGCATGTAATGCAACCTTCTGATCTGCGCGACACGACAAATGTGCTCAACGGCCAACCCACCTACACCACGGTGGAAGTGAGGGTGAAAAGTCCCAAGCTGGTTCAATCCGTCGAAGACGGCATCAAGAAGATGGGATTCAATACGTTCTCTATCGTGGACGCGACCAAGAACCTGCGGCAGTTTTTCGCCGTGCTCGATCTTTTTCTAGGAATCTTTGGCAGCCTTGCGCTGGCGGTGGCCTCGATCGGAATCGTCAACACATTGGTGATGGCCATCCTTGAACGGCGTCGTGAGATTGGCATCATGAAGGCGATCGGAGCCAGCGACACGGATGTGAAAGGATTGTTCTTCGCCGAGGCGGGGATGATGGGAATCCTGGGTGGCACAGTGGGCGTGGCTCTCGGCTGGACCATCGGACGCGTGATTAATGTAGGAGCGAATTTCTACTTGAAAAGGCAACACTTCCCTCCAGAACAAATCTGGTTTGTACCGTGGTGGCTGGTGGTTGGAGCCATCGCCTTCGCGATTGTCGTCAGCTTGCTATCGGGTTTGTATCCGGCAAGCCGTGCCGCACGTCTCGATCCCATCCAAGCTCTGCGCTACGAGTAAACTGAATTCATACTTATGCTACGAGTTCTGTTTGTCGTGTTGCTTTCCGTTGCATCTGTCGCACAGAGCCGCATAGATTGCAACGCACTGCAGAGCCGTATCGTGGGAGAAATCGTCCACTACTGCGTACTTCTACCTCCCGGGTATGACTCTTCCGCCGGTCAATCGACTCGATATCCGGTGTTGTACTTCCTTCATGGTCTGGGCGAGAACGAGCAAACGTTGTTCAAGTCGGGCGGGTGGAACCTGGTCGAAGATCTTCGCCAGCAGCATAAGATCCGCGATTTCCTGATCGTCACCCCTGAGGCCAAGGCCAGTTTCTACGTTAATTCTGCTGAAGGGAAGGTGCGTTACAGTGATTTTTTCCTGAGCGAGTTCCTGCCTTACATTGAAAGCAGATATCGCATTGGTGGCGATCAGGGGTGGCGGGCGGTTAGCGGCATCTCCATGGGCGGCTATGGAGCTCTGCGGTTTGCTTTTGCTTATCCCCGAATGTTTTCAGCCGTGAGCGCAGAAAGCGCCGCTTTGATGACTGCCACGCCGGAAGAACTCAATGCAACAATGCGGTCCGGCACGCCGTTAGGCCATCTCCTCGGATCTGTTTTTGGCAATCCGATTAAGGTTGCCCATTGGAACGCGAACAGCCCCTTTGTCCTGGCGAAGAAGAACCGTATAGCAATTGGTAAGTTAGCCATTTACTTCAATTGCGGACGGGACGACGAATATGAATTCGAGGATGGCGCCGAGGCGTTGCACCGCCTTCTTGACGCGGAAGGAATCAACCATGAATTCCGTCTTTACCCGGGGGATCACAGCGGCTCATATTTCCTGGCCCATCTCGGCGAGGTGATGCAGTTTCACTCCGAGCATTTTGCGGCTGCAAGAAAATGAAACTAAGAGTCGTCTTGAACTGCAGGGAAGCGCCGACCACCCTTTCGGCGCTACAATTTGTTGCAGGCAACTTTCACAGTCATTGGACAAGCAGATGTTCGCGGTGATGGTAGTTGTGGCGCTCATGTTAATGCTCGGTTTGCCTATGAGCAAGGCGCCTCTGCGCGCTCAGGAATCGACGCAATCTCAGCCCTCGCCGACAAGCAGTGCGCAGAATACGGCTGCGTCGACGCCTGCCGGCAGCTCGAAACCTTGTCCTGCTTCCGCAGACGCTTCTTCGACCCAAGTGGCAAATTGTCCGCCTGCGCGGGAAAAGCACAAGAAACATCACGTGTCTTCCATTACGACCTCAGGCACGGGAACGACCACTGTTGTACATAACGGAAGCACGTCAGATCCCGTCGTTGCAATCTCGCCCACGCTGACCGAGCAACAAGCCTCACAGCAGTTAAGTAAGACGAATCAGCTTCTTGCTAATGCTGACGCCAACCTGAGGCAAGTTACTGGCCGGTCACTAAGCACCGATGAGGAAGACACACTGAAACAGATTCAGGTGTACATGGAGCAAGCCAAAACAGCGATCAAGAACGGCGAAGCGCAGCGCGCCTACAATCTGGCAAACAAAGCCAAGCTACTTTCCGCCGATTTGGCCAGGCAACACCGGTAATTCATCAGGTTTCGGATTCGATCCTCAAACGAACACGGTGTTTCATTTTCCCTTTGCGCGCGCCGCGTTGACTTTAGTCAGCAAATCCTGTGCCGGCTGTTGCACCGGGCCCGGCATTTTGACAATCTCGCTCAACACCTCGCGTGCTTCGGTTACCTTGTTCAACTTGGCATAGGCGAAACCGAGCCGGTACATGGCGATGGCATAGGATTGATCGTCTCCACCCTTGAGCAGCGCTGATGCAGTTCGCAACTCGGGCACGGCGGCGGCTGTCTTGTCTTGTTTCATTAGGGCGTAGCCCAACACGGAATGCGCCGCCCCGGCCGACAATTTGCGCTTGCTGTCGGCATCGGGTGCATCGGCTTTTGCCAGGTCAATCACCTTCTGGGCATAGGACTGGGCCTTTGCCAGGCTGCCCGGTTTGGGATCTTCAACATACGTGTTTGCCATCATCAGCAGTGTGGGCAGGCTGGTTGGATTGCTGGCCAACGTCCTCTCCCCGTAGGAAATGACGCGTGGTGTATCCTTCAGCTCCGATAAGGACATCATGGCGTAAGAAGCAACTGGTTCCTGGAAGCGCGAATCGGGAAAAGCAGGAGTGAACCGCTCGATGTAGTCCATGCGCTTCTTGGCGTCGTTTTCATCGGCGATAGCGTTGAAAGCCGCAGCTTCGAGAAATTCGTACGCGCTTTTAGCCGAACTCTTCTCGTCCTCGATGTGGTTTGCGAACTCCTGATCGCTGAGGCCCTCCGGCCTTTTCTGTTTGGCGATGGAGTTGTATAGGTCACCGCCCTTTACTGCATAGTCCATCACTTTGGCATTGTCCTTCATCTGCTGCGCGATACCGGCCTGCGACACTAGAATGTCGAGGTTCCGCGGAGAACTGGCCAGCGCTTTGTCACCGTATGACAGGGCCTTCTGCAAATCACCGGCAGCTTGATAGGATTGCGAAATTTGCCAGTTCCCGTAGGCGACCGCGGCGGGATTTGCGGAGTATTTCTGCACGAACTCCTCATACATCGCCAGTTTTTTTTGCGCATCCTGTTCATTGGAGATCGCCGTTAACGCCTGATCTTCAGGTGTGCCTGCCGCAATCACGATCTTGTCTACTTGAGCAGATAGCGGCAGGGAGCATAGCAAAACCGACAAAATGTAGAGACTCACCCGCCACGTGCGTTTCATAATCGCCTCCCAACTACCGCGCGGAATCGTAGCTCTGTGCGAAGTTAGTTGCAAGCCCATAGGTTAGAACCACGCTTAGAAAGAGCAGCTGAATGCGGGTCGCTCTGGTTCCGGAAATCGCATGATAAAATTGGCCTTATTCCTGACAGGAGCCCGATTACCGAACCGCATCCATGCCCGTTGTAGCCAACGCATTGCCGCAAGAGATCAAGCCAAGGCAGGTAACTGCTGGTAAGGAAGTGGTGTCGATCATTGTGCCCATCTACAACGAGGCGCAGCATTTGGATGAACTTCTGCGGGCAATCGACGCTTCTCCCGTGGCAAAGGAGATTGTGATAGTGGATGACGGCTCGACGGATGGAACCCGCGAGAAGCTGCTAGCACTGCCTCCGAGTCAAAGAATTACGATTCTTTTCCACCAGGCCAATTGCGGCAAAGGGGCGGCTGTCCGGACCGGACTGCGGTACGCCCGGGGGGAGTACGTCCTCATCCAAGACTCGGACCTGGAATACGATCCACAGGATTATCCCGCACTGTTGGCGCCGTTAAAAGCTGGAGAGGCGAACGTTGTGTACGGTGTGCGTCCGGATCGACCGGAGCGTGGCTTGCGCTTCTATCTGGGCGCCAAATTCCTGACTCATCTTACGAATCTGCTTTACCGGGCTGGTATTCACGACGAGGCCACCTGCTACAAGCTGTTTCGCCGTTCTCTGCTGGATGAGATTCCTCTGGAGTGCCAGCGGTTCGAGTTCTGCCCCGAGGTAACCGCCAAGTTGTGTCGCCTAGGGGAAAAAATTTGTGAGGTACCCGTTTCCTACCAGCCGCGAAGCCGTGAGCAGGGGAAAAAGCTGCGGTACTCTGATGGCTGGATAGCAATGTGGACGCTGATCCGTTTGCGGTTCGCTCGCCCTGAACGGCTGCGTCGCCCACCCGAATTCGCTGAAGCTCCGCCATTTGCCCTGGCTTTCAGCCGCATGCCACCGCGGTGAATTCAAGCTCTGCAGTGCTGAAGCAGGCGGGGCCAAGGCTGGTGCCATCCAACGCCCGCATTCGATTGTTATGGATGGTCATTACCTGCTTCGCCCTGCACATCGCGGCGATCGGAATCTTCCATTTCTACCGGTTTCGGACCGAAGATAACCATTTCGGGTATGGCTGGGAGATGGGCCGTATCGGGCAGTCGATCGCCTTGGGCCAAGGCTTCAGCAGCCCATACGGCGGCTCAACCGGTCCTACTGCCTGGGAACCACCGCTCTATCCATATCTGATCGGTGGCGTATTTAAGCTCTTCGGAATTTACTCCGATGCATCTGCCTGGGTCTTGCTGTCCATCAACAGCTTGTTCACTGCGTTGACCTGCATTCCCATATTTCTGATCGCGCGGGCGACGATGGGCGAAAAAGTGGCGATCTGGTCGGCGTGGATATGGGCGCTGCTCCCTTATGCGATGTACTGGTCGGTTCATTGGGTATGGGATACAACTTTGGCGCCGCTGCTGCTAAGCCTCATTTTTCTGACCGCTCTCAGTTTGGAAGACTGGCCGGGGTGGAAGGGCTGGGCATTGTTTGGCGTGGTTTGGGGCGTGGCCGGACTGTGTAATCCTTCGATGCTGTCTTTTCTTCCGTTTTCAGGACTCTGGGCGTGGCACCGGCGCCGCAAACGCGGCTTGCCATCGGCTGGTGGGGTTGCTTTGGCGTCGCTGCTGTTCTTTCTTTGCCTCTCGCCCTGGCTGATCCGAAATTATGTCACCTTTGGCAGGTTGCTGTTCGTCCGCGATGATTTCGGCTACGAGCTCCGGCTGGGCAACTGTCCCGATGCTGACGGAAGACTTATGGCGTACCTGCAGCCCAACTTGAACAACATGGAATTGGACACTTACCGGCGCATGGGAGAGATGGCTTATGAAGAACGTTGTGAACGGCTGGCTTTCGATTGGATTCGCCAACATCCCGGTCGCTTTGCCGTAATCAGCTTAAAGCGGTTCTTCTATTACTGGAACAACACAGTCAAAGCCACTAACAGCGCGGCGCCGGTTGATTTTCGGACCGCACCTTTTCTCGCGTCTTCGATTTTGGCCATCCTGGGATTGGGACTGGCACTAAAAAGAAAAAAAAGAGGAGCGTGGTTGTTCTTGTGGCTCGTGCTCGCATATCCCACTGTTTATTACTTCGTTTTTCCGGGAGCACGCTATCGGCACCCCATCGAACCGGAATTGCTGATTCTGGCGGTATTCTTGTTCTCTGAAGCGCAGACGCGTCCAATACCCGAACTTTCGTGACAGTCGCGCTCTCTGTTTCTTTATTCTTGCAAACTGCACGACTTCAACATAACAGTTCCTAATCGTCAATTGGCGGCTACGAGTTCATCATTTAAATTTGAACGATGCGTTCCATCCTGCAGAGACGGCCTTTGCGCTTCGTCTTCGGAGCCAACGTAGTTTCCATGCTGGGCAGCGGTATGAATTCTGCCGCTATCGCCTGGTACATTCTGCAGGCCACTCATTCCGAAGTTGCGCTTGGAACTTTCGCCGTTCTTCAAACCCTGCCCGCGATGCTGATGCTGCCGTTTACGGGTGTCATTATTGATCGCGAAGACCGACGCCGGCTGGTGATGATGCTGGATGCCGCGCGTGCCGTCATCATTCTGGCCGTATCACTCCTGGCGTTTGCCCATCGAGTGAAAGTTTGGGAGCTCTACCTGATGAACACCCTGGTGGCCGCGGGTTTCTGGATGTTTTGGCCCACAATCACGGCGCTGATTCAGGAACTTACTCCAGGCGAGGAGTTCGTACACGCCAACACTTTTTTGCTGGCTGGAATTCAGGGGGGATGGCTGATCGCCGGCTCGATTGTTGGATTCGTCTACAACCATATCGGCCTGGGTGGAGTGCTGCTTATAGACTTCTCCACTTACCTTTTCTCCTTTCTCTGCTACTTTGCTGTGCGCAGGGGACGTCATGTCGTGCCTCGCCCGGCGGAAATCCATTCGGACCTGATCGCCGCGGACACCGCCCTGCAACGCTTCTGGCGTGAGATGCGCGATGGGATTCATTTTCTTCGTGGCAATCGCCCGCTGGTGCTGCTTGGACTGAGTTGGGCGCTGTTTCTGGGCGCGATGATGACCGGAGTGGTTGTGACGCCGCCTTTGAGTGACAAGATTTTCCACGCGGGCGCAGTAGGTTATGGCTGGCTAAATGCGGGATGGGGGATCGGCGCATTCCTGAGTGCCCTCTATGCACCGTGGTGCATCGCGAATCTTGGGGTGCGGCGATCGATCGGCATTTCCATGGGACTGCTGGCCATCTGCATGATGCTGGCGCCGCTTGCCCCCGTGCTCGCCATCGCGGTTCTCGCCTATGCAGTCATGGGATCAGGCCGCGGGGTCAGCGGCGTGGCCATGAATACCAGCATTATGGAACAGGTGCCGCACCATTTCATGGGACGGGTGCAGAATACGTTTTATTTCGCTGGCACGGCTTTACAGATTGCTCTGGCATTAATGGTGGGCGCTACCGCTCAAGTGAACCTGGTAGCCGGATTCTCGCTCATTGGCCTGGTGTATGCCCTGGCATTTATCAGCGCGGTCTGGCCGGTGCGAGCGGCGGTCAGTGTTCGTGCGGTTACACCGGCGGACTAAGCAGGAATGCAGAAGTCAGAATGCAGAATGCACAATTTGGAATATCGGCTGGTGCGTTCTAACTTCTGACTTTTGCGTTCTGACCTCGGACTTGTCACTTCTGCATTCTGACCTCTTACTACTGACTTTCCTGTTATTCTTTCAATTCTCTGAGGAGACCTCATGTCATCCAGTCTGGAAGGACGCACTGCCGTTGTCTTCGGAGTGGCCAACAAGCGCAGCATTGCGTGGTCGATTGCACAGGGCCTGCACAACGCTGGCGCGAAGCTGGCCATCACCTACCAGAACGAGCGCCTCGAGCAGGAAGCCAAGGACTTGATTCTTTCGCTCCCGGGAGCGCAGGCGTTCATGTGCGATGTCTCAAATGACGGAGAAATCGAGCGTCTCTTTGCTCAGCTCAAAGAGCGCTACGGCAAACTGCACGTGCTGGTGCATAGCGTTGCTTTTGCTCCCGCCGAGGAACTTAAAGGCGACTTCGTGGACACTACGCGGGAAGGTTTTCGCATCGCACACGACGTAAGCGTGTACTCATTGATAGCTCTGGCTCGCGCCGCAGCCCCTTTAATGGAGGATGGCGGCAGCATTATCACGATGACGTACTATGGCGCTGAAAAAGTCGTGCCTCACTACAACGTGATGGGTGTAGCCAAGGCCGCGCTGGAGTGCACGGTGCGATATCTGGCTTACGATCTGGGAAAGAAAAAAATTCGTGTCAACGCCATTTCCGCCGGCCCGATTAAAACTCTTGCCGCGCGCGGTATTTCGGGCTTAGGAGATATGCTGAAATCGCATGCCGAGCGCGCCCCGTTGAAAAGGAATGTTGATGTAGGCGAAGTTGGTAGCGCAGGAGTTTTTCTGGCTTCTGATGGCGCTTCCGGGATCACTGGCGAAGTCGTTTATGTCGACTGCGGCTACAACATCATGGGATTTTGAGAAGTCTTGGTCTGTTCAATCTGAAATCTTCTATCCGCGGTCTGAAATCAGGCGAATCCTGCGGTCGTTCTCCCCTACCCCCTGTAATGCAATCTCTACATCTCGTTCACGCACAAAGCGCGCAAACTTCTCGCCCCACTCGATTAGCAGGACGCTATTTTCGGCAATCAGATCATCCAACCCTAGCGTTTCCAGTTGGCGCGGCGTATCCACGCGATACAAATCGATGTGATACACGTTCACCGAAGGACCTCGATATTCATGAACCAGAGTGAATGTGGGACTGGTGACATCGTCTTGCGAAGCGGCGCGAAAGCCTTCGGCGATCCCTTTTACCAAGGTGGTCTTGCCAGCGCCTAGCTCGCCTCGCAGCAGCACCAATTTTGGCGGTGCCAGCGATGCCGCGAGCCTGCGCCCGAGCGCGATCGTCTCCTCTGGCGAATGGGTTGTAAATTCACGTATCTCCATTGCCAGACCAGTATAGCCACCGGCAGGCGGCTGAAAGATGATTGAGCATGTGGTGCTGCCTTGAGGGGTCGCGACTAGTCACTGTCGATTTGAATTGTCATCTGAGCGTAGCGAAGGATCTATGTGTTCCGAATCGTACCTGCATAGATCCTTCGCAGCTGAAGGCTCAGGATGACGGGTCCAAGTGGATCATGGAAGGATGGCTTTGATTCCCGTCAGCTCACAAACATCCACGAGTGCGGGAAAGAGATCAGAACCGTAACCCAAACAGGCATACTCGTTCGTCCAGTTCTGCAGGAGCGCTTCCATATCGCAATGGGCGGTCACGAAACCGTGTGGCCAGAAGGGAATTCCACATTCTTCAAGGCGCTTTTTCATCTCGTCCTTTGGCGGCTCGAAAATGCTGGCGCGAGTGATCACCATCTGGAATTCTCCTTTCACCCTGCCTAACCGTGCCAGAACACCCTCGCCGACTTTGCAAATCAGTTTGACGGAAAGACCGCCGGCTTCGCCCTCGGTGGGAATGCCGTGTTCGGAAAATCCAGCTGGCCCCAGCTTGCTCGCCAGAGAAGGCGGACAGGCGCCGTCGCCAATGATCTTGATTTCCTTCTTCTTCTTGTCAATGTGCTGAAGGTCGCCGTAGTACACGCGTTCTTTGCTGAGTTTGGTCAGCAGCAGAACGGTCAACGCGGTGTTAAAGTCTCCCAGAGTTGAGGTGCCATAGCCGTCCTCGAGCATCATGCTCTGAGCGAAACAAGTTGCCGAGTAGTCGTCGCCAAGGCCGGGAAACGATTGAATCGTGTAAAAGTCAAAATGCTCCTGATCTACGACTTTCTTAAGCGCAAGGTAGAGCCGCATGGAGCGCTCATTGACCAGATTCTTTTCCGGCGCGGCTCCGAACAGCCGGCGCAGCCTGGGCTGAAGATTGCCCAATTCCTTGGCAGAAATCTTTTCGGCAGCACGGATCAACTCGGCGGTGTCGCGTGAATCGATATCGACGCCGAACATTCGCATCCATTGCGATGGATCAGCGACGCCGCAGGTTTGTCCCATTCCTCTGCCGCCAAATGTGCCCATGGTGGACATGTTCAGAAAATTCTTCAGGTGAGCAGCGCGAGCGTAGCTCACAATGCGGTCTATGGCATCTTGATCGGCGCCGTAAACGAATTTGTGGGGAACGCCTATTTCCAGCAGCCCTCCGTGCATCACCAGCCCGCCAACCGGCCTCCAGCCTTGTGAACCGGGATGGGTCCAGAGAAGCACGGCCTTGCCTGTTGCCACGTAGTCGCGTATAGCCCCGACTAAATGCGCTGCCCATACCCATGTCCCGGAAAAGAGCACGACCATATCAACGTCGTCATTCGCTTTCATCTTCTTCATGGCGACGCGAGCTTCCTGTTTGCTGGCAATGACCGTGGCATGCTCCACCAATTTCAGGCCAGCTTGCGTCAATGCGCGCTTTGCCTTCTTGATGATCGCATCATCAATGAAGGGCGTGCCCATCGGGTCCTTGAGACCGTTCTTATGAACGCCATAAACAATGAATCCGACTATGGGTTGAATCACTGTTCCTCCTTTGAGATAAGTGGCATCATGCGTTCACTGGCAGCACCGGCAAGGAACGCAGCCACTGGTACTGCTTTAACTGCGGCGCGTACGCCGAGGCGAGGTCTGGGTCCGGCAAGACCGTGGCAGCCTTGCGCACTACCTGGCCGACTGCTTCGCTGATATTCCTGTACTCACCGACAGCAACCCCCGCCAGTATCGCTCCCCCGAGGCACACTGCTTCGGGACACTCCATTACATGCACACATTTTCCAGTCAAGGCGGCTCGCAGCTTTAATCCCAAACTAGACCGTGCACCGCCTCCGGTTGCGTATATGTCCTCGAAATCCCCAACCGCTTTCGCAAATACTGCGGCAATCTGCGATAGCTCGCAAGCTAATCCCTCCAGGATGGCTTTGTATATTTCGGTGCGCCCACTGCCTGGATTCAGACCATAGATGATCCCCCTTGCATGGGGATTGAAATCCGGGTTGCATGTACCAATCAGGTTGGGAGTGACGCAAAGTCCCGTTGGTCCGGAGGGAGTGTGTACTTCCAGGAAAGTGTAGTGTTCGGATTCTGATTTCTCGGCGGCAGATCCGAGTTGGCCATCCCCATCCGCGTACAAAAGATCGTGAAACCACTTCAGCATGATTCCGGAAGGGAAGTAAGCGATCGTGGCAAATTTGTCCGGCACGACATGACAATAGGAATTGAGGCGAGCGGCAAACGCAGACTCGCTAAGTATAGGGCTATCCGAGGCAGCTAGCAGGCACTCGTAGGTTCCCATCGAATCCGCGACGGGACCGGGACCGATGACGCCAAGCCCCAGGGCGGCACAAGGCTGATCGTGTCCTCCGAGAACGATTGGGATTCCGGAAGGCAATCCGAGTTGACTCGCAGAGGAAGCTTTGAGTTCGCCGGCGATTGTCCCCGCAGGAACGGCTACGGGGAGGCGATCGGACTTCAAGTCAACACAATCCAGAATGTCTTCAGCCCACCGCCGCCCGCGAATATTGAATGCAAGAAAGCGCGAAGCGAGGGAGTAGTCGACGTATGGCGGCAAGCCGAGGCGGGAGAGGATGTAGCCGATAACCGTGACAAAACTGGCAGCCGAGGAAAAAACCTGCGGCTGATGTTTCCGTAACCAGAGAATTTTTGGCACTGGGTACATGGGATGAGGTACCAAGCCAGTGTTTTCAAACAGTCGCTTGAGCCCGAATTGCTCTTCAATCCAGGCCGTTTCGCGAGTCGCCCGGGTGTCCTGGTTGAGGATTGCTGGACCGATTGCTTCACCGGCTTGGCTTATTGGAATGAACGTCTCTGCATGAGAGCTGATACATAGCGCGCGGACAGGATCACGAAGCTCTTTGGCCACTGCCTGCGTGCATGTGCAGACTGCGTCCCAGAAGCGGGCGGCATCTATCTCGGCGTAGCAAGGTTTGGGAAAATCGGGAGTATAGGCGCAGGAATGCTGCGCCAGAATCTCTCCGTCGAGCGTGAATGCAACTGCCTTACAGGCACTTGATCCGATGTCAACGGAAAGTAGACTCATGAAACCTGCCTAAGAGTCCTTGTGAGGCTGATGGTCTCGGCAATCAAACGGGTACCCGAGTATCGAGAATGGCACGCGCCTGCTTCAGAAAGGAAAGCATGTTGTTCGCCTGAAAAACGTTGCGGCCGAAGAGAACCCCGGCGGCTCCGGCTGAGACTATACCGCGAACCACCGCGAGTGCGTCCTCCTCGCGGGGGCGGCGACTGCCCCCAAGCACCAGAATCGGAACGGGGCATCCTTCGACCACATGGCGCATGGACTCGGGATCACCGCTGTAATCGGTTTTCACCGCGTCGGCGCCCAGTTCGACCGCCATGCGCGTGTGCAGGTTCAGCCACTTCGGATCGCCGGGATTCTCAACCTGTTGGCCACGAGCCAGACACTCCACGATGAGGGGAATGCCAACTCGTTCGCACTCGCGAGCGACGTCTGCGTTCCTGGTGATTTCTTTGGCTTCAAATTCGGCGTCACCGGTGCCCACGACCATGTAGGTAAGGACCGCATCTGCGCCGTGACGGAGTGCGTCTTCCGGCCGCGCAAGCAAGGAACTACGGAATTCTCCCTTTCCGTCTCGCATGACAGCCCAGACGCTTGTCCAGTCGACTCGCGCGATGAAGGGCGGAATCTCTATTTCCAGAGGTGATTGCGCAAATTGCCGGATCAAGCCGAGATTGAGCAAGATGGCGTTTACTCTGGCTTCGGCGAATCTCCGAATCTGGCCCAGAGGATCTTCGGTGCCGGGAATAGGCCCGAGCATCAGAGCATGATCAAACGCAACAACCAAAGCACGCTGGTCTGGATTGCCGAGGATGCGCCTCAGGCGGATTGTTTTGCCACAATCGCTCACGGTTCCCCCCCAAAATAGCAAGTGGTCTCAAATGATGCGAAAGCAACTCAAGATTCAACGCTCATCCTGCCTACGCGCGTGTTCCGGGTCGTAGGTGGTCTTGATCTCACCAGCAATCGTAATCGAAGCTGTGACGGCGTTCGAAGTATCATCCAGGCCGTCAACCTTTAATACGACTTTGTAAGTACCATTCCGCGTGTACGCGTGATCAACGGAGGGACCTTCGGCAGATACTCCATCGCCAAAATCCCAATGGTAGGCCAGAGGCTGTGTGGAATCCGAAGCGGTAACCGCAGAAAACTGGACAGGTGTCCCCAGTCGAGCTTCACCAGGAATTTGTAACGAGACGGTCGGAGCGCTTCGCGGTAAGGACGTGTCAATGATCTTGACCAGCCTCACGGAATGTGGCGTCTGATCCTCAATTCGCAGGCTCCCGTTGCTGAGCGCCGGTTGCCGATCACGATGGAAAACATCCGCAGCCGCGAAGGAGTCACTGGCGGTGAGCCCAAGTTCAGCGAGTTTGAATTCGTGCGAGCGTGGACTGTCAGTCCAATTGAAAACCACCAGCATGGATTGACGCTTGTCTTCGTGCAAAAGAAAGATGCTGGGCTGCCCGTCTTCGGCAGAGTAAGTCATCAAGTCCAGCGGCTTGGCGGCACGCCGCAATCGCACCATATCCAGCAGATCGCGATTACGGAGTAAGTTGACGCGGTCGGGTTGTCCGCCCAGAGTGGGCAGATCGTCGCCAATTTCGAACATGCCTCCGGCAACGGCCGAGAGCGTGATGAAAACTTCGGCATCATCCAAGGTGAGCGGTGTTCCCGACTGATGCGAACCCGGTTCGGCGAATGATCGTTCAGCGAGATTGAAGGCATCGGGATCGGCGATGTAAAAGTTGTTGTTCATGTAATACCGGGCCGCAATGCCAGGAGCATCATTTCTGTTTGTTTCAAAGGAGTGGCCGGTGTCGGTTGAAATTCGGCCGAGCTCAGTCAGGCCAACCGTGTTGAGCATCGGACTTCCATCTTTGTCGAGGAGAACGTTATCGCCCACGGCATCCCTGATAACGTGCAATCCAATCTGCTGCGCCTGGAGCGCCGTAACGTCTGGCTGATAACGGTAGCCTTCGATGGCGGTGTCGTCCATAAAATCCAGCTTGATGTAACGAACTCCCCATTCCCGGGTCATCGTCTGGTAAGTGTTGCGCAGATACTCTTTCGCTCCGGGATGAGTTGCATCCAATACATAAAGCGGATCCTGGCTGGCTTCGACAAACCCTATCTGGATCGGTTTCCCTTGGGCGTTGTGCACCAGCCATTCCGGGTGATTCTGATAAACCCAGGCTCTTTGCGAAACACGGAACGGCGCAGTCCAAATGGCGAATTTCAAGCCCAGCTTGCACAGCCGATGCCCGAATTGGCGCATTCCATCGGGAAACAGAGCCGCATTAGCGGTTGTATATTCTCCATCCGAATAGGAGTAGCCATCGTCGATGTGAAAATAGTCAAATCCTAAGTCTTTGAGATTTTGCGATAGCCATTGGGCGTTGGACAGGGCAGTTCCCTGTGAAAGGCCGAAGTAATAGGCTGTCCAGCTCCACCATCCCCATGGGGCGCCGGTGGGAATTCGTGGGTTGTAAAGCAGACGGATGGCCTCGCCATAATTCTCGAGCTGCGCGTGATAATCCTGGCTCACGGAAAAAGCTAATTTTTCGGAGGATATTTCACTGCCTGCTGCGATAGGAAGACTCAGCTCAATCTGGTCGGAAGCGGGATCTTCTCGCAGTGACTCCTTTTTCATGATTTCGGTGGTTCCGGTGGAATCGACGGTGTAGGAAGAAATTTGCACGCCGCCTGCGGAAGGCTGAGCCGTGCGCAGGTGCATGATTGTCAGCCAGCGGTCGGAGGTCAGAGTGGCCAGCAGCAGACTAAACCTGCTCTGCCGATTGTAGATTAGCTGGCTGCCGACAGCGAGGTGCAGATTACTGAGATCCTTTCCGAGATCATCTCCGCCTGAATAGGTGAGAGCTTTGCCGAGGTCAAAAATGCGCAGCGTGGGACGATCTTCGCTATAACTGTCGGAAAGCACCCGTTCGGTATTGTCCGGCGCCCCCAAATTGACGCGTGGCTCAGTTGTGACATCCATAACGCGAATGTCTTGAACGCTTGCAGGCTCATGACCTGTATTTTCGACTTGAACCTGGACAGTTCCGTAGGGCCGCTGGTCATACAACTGCAGCGTGTATTTGATGTCGGGCTTGCCGGACAATCCGCTGAACGATACTTCGAGCCGATGGCCCTCACCCAAGGCATCATGGAAGTCAGACGCAGCGACCTGATGCTTCGGATATTCGGTTGAGAAAACCCACTGGTGATTAACTTCGGCGCCCACGCGGGCCGTCAACACAGGCTCACGAAGTCCCGCTGCACGTAGTTCAAACGAACCATCCGTCGAACGTACCGCGACAGTTAACCAGCGACTCTGAAGGGGTGCGGCGGTCTCACCACTTACGATGGAAGAAAAAGGCACAATGACGACGAACATTGCAGCCAAGAGGAGTTTGCAAAATCGTTTTTTATTCATTTGCCTCCTTATGAATTACAAGCCTGGAATCCAGCGAAGGGCGTTCTTCCGATAAAGCTTTTGTAGAACTGGTTGTGGCAGCTTTAAGCCGTGAACTTGCCTGCCTTCAAAGGCAAAGGTTTCATCAGTTGCCAGAAATCTCCAATCGCGCGCATAAGTTGTCTGCCATTCTTTCAGCGATTCCGGCACATCCGCCGTGGCAGTCAAGTCAAGGTCGGTACCATACAATACGCGGTCCTGGTATTTGATCAGGAATGCCCGTACTTTCTCTGGCGGCGTAATCATCAGGTAGTCCATGCGGGCGGCGGTGTCGACGGCAAAGTTGGGGTAACGATCAAAGTGAGCCGCGATGTCGTCCAGACTTTTTTCCATGCTCCCCAAATGCACACCCACCATCCGCAAGTGCGGATTCTCGGCCAAAATGTGATCACGCGCCTTCAGGATCTCTTGCTTGGAGGGGAATCCCGGCTTGTTGTATAGGAACCACTGCGGATTTTCCTGGTAATAGGACCAGGAAGGGTCAGAGGGGTCAGGTGGTCCCCAGGCGACGTCCGGTTCGGCGAGATGGGCCATCAACGTCTTGCCATGGCGGGCGATGTCCTTGTAAATGGGTTCGAACTTGGGATCGTCGGCCATGATGAACTTGCCGTCAGCATTCTTGATTTCCATGCCAATGTTTTTCCAAATCTTTACCGCAACGGCGCCGTCGGAAAAATCTCGATTGATCTGCTTGATGCTCTCAGCCTCAAACGAGGGATCGTTGAATTTGTAGGGGTCAAAAGTCGTGCAGAGAGCAACGTGGCCCTGGCTTGAGCGCACGAGGGCCAAAGCATCTTTGATTTGTGGTTCGAGTTCCTTGCGATAGGACAAAGTGTCGTCCATCACAAGAATGTTCATCAATTTCAAGTTCAACCGCTCGAGCAAGGCCTGGAGAGCCGGATCGGTCTTGAACACATGCACGTGGACATCAATAGGACGCATCTTCGCCAAGGCCTGCAAGGCTTGTTCTTCACTGCCATTTTCTTGTTTCTGGGACAAAGCAACTGGCAAGCGAAAAAACATGCACACTGTGAGTACAAGGCTCACGCTTGCAACCATCGCAAGAGACAGGCCATTCGAAATCCTCATTCGTCGAACTCCCTCGGCGTCAGCAGAATCGGACCTCAAGGTTCCCTTACCTGTAATCAATTTTTTGCAACTCTGCTCAAGTGTTATTAGCACAAAAACCGTGCCAAAGCGTGTGACTGCGCTACACTAGCCGGCGTTGCAAACGCGTTTCGTAGCAGCCGTGGTTTGCGAACTGAATTCTCGAGGTGAATAGCGTGGCGATCGTGATGCGAATTATTCAGCGCTTTCAGACCGGCAAGAAAGTCGAATTCATGGAACTGGAAAAGCAGTTTGCCGTGCTCGAGCATCAGGGTGTTCTCCTGAAAGGGGAACGCCTGTCGCCACTGGCGAGCCGCGAGCCCGGGAATACGCTTATCTGGCAGGCCCACTTCGCCAACCTGGCGGCGGCTGAAAAAGCGCTCGAGTTTATTGCAAGCAACCCTGAGCATACGCGCCTTTACGACCAACAGAAGCAATACATGGAGGACACGTGGGTTGAGTTCTACGAGATTCTGGACTATTAGCGTTTTGGCATAGAGCGGCCTATCCGCAGTTTTCACTTGACACCACGCCGTCCGAAAGCAATAGTTATGAACCGTAATAATACGAAACCTGCCGAACCGGCGCAAATCCAGGGAGGTGGGTATGCATCGGGTCACCCAAGGTTCCGCTATTCGCGTTGCACTCGCTCTGTTTCTCGGTTGCGCTATTTTCATGCCCTGCGTGCTTCCAGGACAGGCGAGCTATCAGGCACAAATCCGCGGCAACGTGTCGGACGCGACCGGCGCTGCTCTCCCGAACGCTACAGTTACGATCACCGACGTTGGCACGAACATCTCACAAATCGCCAAGACTGATCGCACCGGCACCTACATTCTGCGGGCTCTTCGGCCCTCCACCTACGCGGTGCGGGCGGAAGCGCCAGGATTCGCGATGGTGCAGCAAAAGGGTGTCGTTCTAGCGGTAGACCAGGAGACTAGCCTCAACTTCACGTTGCGTCCTGCGGCCACGAGCACTACGGTCGAGGTGCGTGAAGCTGCTCCTCTGCTCGACACCGGCAGCGCATCTTTAGGCACTGAGGTCACGAACGAATACGTTAAAGAGATTCCGCTGCTCAACCGCAATTTCTTTGGGCTAGTCTTCCTGAATGCGGGAGTAACCGAGACGGCAGGTTCGGGAATTGCGGACAATTACCCATCGGGCACGAACTTTGTTTCCAACGGGCAGCGCAATGCAACAGCCGAGGTGCGGATGGACGGAGCCTTGATCAGCGCGCCAGAAGAGGGCGAGGGCGGGAACTCCAACGTTTTCTATGAACCGTCTGTGGAGGCGGTGCAGGAATTCAAGGTGCAGAACAACGCTTTCGCGGCTGAGTTTGGCAGCAACGGCGGTACCGTGGTCAACATGGCGTTGAAGAGCGGCACGAATGCCTTGCATGGCAGCGCCTGGTGGTTTGGACAGAATGGCGTGCTCGACGCCAACGATTTTTTCAGCAACCAGGCTGGACTTCCGCGGCCAGACCATTCCCGCAATCAATACGGCGTTTCGCTAGGTGGTCCAATCCGCAGGAACAAGACGTTTTTCTTCGTCGACATTGAGCGTGTCCTGGAGGTTGACCCCGTCCAGATTGTCGCGACCGTGCCAACGGCGGCCGAGCGGGTTGGGAACTTCTCGCAGGCGCTCATCACCGACCCGAACACTGGGAATATTGTTCCCAATTTGATTTTCAATCCGTTCAGGCTTGATGCCAACGGAAATCGCACCCCGTTTCCTAACAATACAATTCCGCAAACCATTTTTGATCCGGTCGGTGCGAAGGTTCTTAATCTATACCCACTTCCGAACCAGCCCGGCAATCCGGATGGCACCAATAACTTCCGCGCCAACACCAACAGTGACACGCGTAGCCTGCAGTTTGACACCAAGGTCGATGAGCAGACTTCCAACACCACGCACCTGGCCGCAAGGTTCAGTCATGCCCATTACACCAATGCTGTCCCTACGGTGCTCGGCGACTATGAGTTCAATGACGGAAACAACTACCTCACCAGCGTAGAAAACGGTGGACTGCAATTCGACTGGACACTCAAACCAATTTTGTTACTGAGCAGCCGATTTGGCGTCGATTATGTCCACGCGCCCGGCTTTACCAACTATCCTGCAGCAACTTCAGTCGGTTTTCCGGCCAGTCTGGACCAGGCAAACGATATTTCACGTATGCCGGGGATCCTGGTCGATTCTCCCTGGACTTCCATCTACGACCAGTGTTGCGTCGATACCAAACTGAATCACGTGCTGTACTCGTATTCTTCTTCACTGGCGTGGGCAAAGGGAAAACACAACATCAAGTTTGGCGGTGAGCAGCGCATTTTCTTCAACAATTTTCAGGAACCCAGCTATCCCAGCGGGTATTTTCATTTTGCCCAGACGGTCACCGAAAACGTGATCGGCGCCCTCAATCCCGACCAGGGGAATCCTTTTGCCGACATTCTTCTGGGAATCGGCGACTACGGCGGCATCAGCATTTACCCGATGGCCTTGAACAAGTCGAAGGAGACGGCTTTTTATACGCAGGATGATTGGCGCGTCACGCCCAAGCTCACTCTGAATCTTGGCTTACGCTATGAATGGAGCACGCCCTACAGCGAACGTTACAACCACATCGAGTTCAGCAACTTCAACGGGAACAGCGGGATTACGCTCGACTTGAGCAGCGGTGTTCCGGGGCTGCAATCTCTGGGACTTGGGCCGACACAGTTAACTGGAATTACGCTTTTCCCCACTGCTTCGCAGCGCACCGTGCCTGTCGATCGCAATAACGTGGGACCGCGCCTGGGATTCGCCTATCAACTCACCAGGAACACGGTTGTTCGCGGGGGAGCGGGAATCTATTTCGGAATGAACGTCGCCACCAACTTCCAGTATGTTGGTACCGCATTCCGCAAGGATGGGGTGGTGTATTTCACTAAGAACAATTTCAATTGTTCGACCGGAATCCGGTCCGATTGCCAGTACGCAACTTTGGAAGATCCGTTTCCCGCCGGCTTACCGGCGCCGCAAGGAGAAAAGTACGGAAAGCTGGCGGAGTGGGGATTTATAAACCAGAACGACCTGGGCACGACCGCCGCGCAGAACGCGGATATCTATCAATGGAGCTTCGGAGTGCAGCGTTTACTTCCCGGCCAGTTGGTCATTTCTGCTGACTATTCAGCGAATCACAGCACGCATCTTCCCTGGGGTGGGGCCGCCGGAGCCACAACGCGCGATCGAAATTTCATTCCTTCCCCGATCCGGCAGAAGTTTAACGACAATGGCCAGTGCAACATCGATGGCAGTGTTAATTTCAGCGACCTATACAGCTATAACAATCTCCACTGCAACGTGCCCAATCCTTTCTATTCCATGTTTGAGGGACCGACAGCAATTTTCCATGAGCCCGATTCCCTATACGACGATCCGGTGATTCCGCTCATCAATCTGTTGCGGCCGCATCCGCAGTTCAATGGCAGCTTCGAGGGACTACCCCTGCTCGAAGGCGAATCTTTCTATAACGCACTGCAAATCCGGATGACGAAGCGAGCCAGCCACTACATCAGCTTCGAAGGTGGTTACACTCTCTCCAAGGCGACTGATGACTCTTCCTCAGGCCGCAATGCGTGGGTTGGCGGGCTGGTCTTCGATAATCCTCAGGAATTAGATAACTTGAAAGCTGAGCACTCCATCGGCGCCAACGACGCTACTCACCGTCTGGCCTTGGCGATTATTGGCGATCTTCCGATCGGACGCGGGCGCTGGATCGGTAATGATATGAACCGCGTCCTTGATGGTTTCGTAGGAGGCTGGACTCTGTCCGCCATTCTTACGGAACAGTCGGGCCAACCGATTGACATCGGCATGTCGGAGCCTTCGCTCGATGATGGCAATCAACGCCCCAATGTCATTTGCAACCCCAGCAGCGGAGTGAGCGCGCATCAGTCCGCCTTGTCTGCCTCGTCGGCGAACCCTTTGAGCGTGTTCAACACGACTTGTTTCGCTAATCCGGGCTACGAGCAGCCGGGAAACGCGCCGCGGTTCTTCTCGAATTTGAGGGTCAATGGCATTCACAACATTGATATCGCGCTTGAGAAGACTTTCATTCCGCATGAAGGCATGCGGATCGAGGTACGAGGCGAATTCTTCAACTTCTTTAATACTCCGCGCTTTGCCATCCCCGACAATTTGTGGGGTGACTCGACCTTCGGTCAAATCTCGCAGACGGCAATGGGGAGTACGCCGCGACACGGGCAGCTCGGTGTGCGTTTCGAATTCTAGTTCGTGGTAAAGGGACTCGGTGAAGAGACGCACGTTTCTGAAAGCGAGCGGTGCGGCAGCCCTTCTGGCTGGTGTGGGCGGGGCGACGGCATCGGCGCGAATTCCTGTCCACAACTTCGATGGATATCCTTTTGGCGCCGGACCCCTGGTGACCGATCGACTCTACCAAGGGCCTTTTTCCGCCGATGACTATCCGAGTTGGAATGTGGTGATGGCGACCACTCCTTCCGAGGACGTCGTGTCCAACTATGGCATGGGACTGGTCACATATCTGTGCGATGAGGTAGGCCCTGGTCACAAAGACGGCGAGACTCTGGCACAGTCGCTCGAGAACCTTGTCAAGCTGCCGCTGGGCAGGAAGTTATACATCCGCGTGAATTGGAAAGACGTGCAGTCACGTCCGGGACGACTGGATTTCTGCGAACACTGGAAACTGAGCTTCGACCTGGCACGCCGGTATGGCAAGCGAGTGGGTTTCCGCGTCATGATGAGTAACCCGGATATCCCCGGTCCCGTGCTTCCCGACTTCCTGCAGCAAAAAGTTCCCTTCGTGAAGCTGGGGGAATGGCAACGCAGAGTCAGATACGAGCTGCGATATGACGACCCTGTGTTTCAGGCAGCCTTTCGCGAATTGGTTGACCTGTTGGCCCAGGAGTACGACGGCAGCCCGGATGTAGAGTATGTTGATACGTTCATGTACGGTTTCTGGGGCGAGGGCCACACATGGCCACTTCCAAATAATCCTTTCCCTGATTCCACGACCGCAGAAAACACCTTCGTCAGAATGTTTGAATACCAGGTTGACCGATGGAAAAAGACTCCGCTGGTCACTAATACCCAACCTGATTTCAGCAAAGTCGGCAATTCCGAACTGCTCGATCGTACCGTACGAAGCTTCAATTGGCTGCGCACCGACACAATCTTCATTGAGAATGAGCAGATCGAGGAGCTGAGCAATCGCCCGCCGTGGACAGCCGTCTCGGTGGAAGTCGGGATGTCGGACGGTTCTCCTGCAAGCCTCAAAACCGACGAGGGAGTTACTTACACCGACAATGTGATCCATCACGTGCAGGACGTTGGCCCCTGCTACTTTTCACTATGGAACTGGCATCGAATTCAAGCGGACCGGATCCTGAATTACTATCAGCAGTTTCCAACAGCCATTGATCTGCTGGCCCGGAGGATAGGCTATCGAGTACGTCCGTCCTGGCTATGGACCTATGAGGAAGAAGGATATCCGGGTCTGATCATAGGCTTCGTTAATGATGGCATTGCGGGGGTGCCGGGTGCGTTGCGTGTTGCCGTGACACGAGATGGTGGAAAGGTGCTCGCCAGTGGGAGCCTCGACCCCGGCTATCCGCTTCCCGGCAAGGTCCGTCAGGCGAAGTTTCCTCTCCCTAAGGGTACGGACTGGAAGGGACTGAAACTGAAGGCGGAGATCGAGGTGAAGGGGCAGCGTTATCCGGTGCGATGGGCTTGCCGCCAGGGCATGAATCAGGATGGAACACTGACACTTCGTCCGACCGTTGGACTGGGCGAAAACGACGAGACCGGGGGCGTGCCGCCCACCTAGATTTCTCAAAGACGAAAAATTCTGAGTTATTCGGACAGTTCTATGAGACTAAAGAGCGCACTCGGCGCCTACTTGCTCCTCTATCTGTCAATCCCTGCGATCGGCTCCAATTCAGTCGAGAGGAACTGGACAAACTATGTTCGCATCGGCGCCTATGGGCTGAACTCAGACAATACCGACAAAATCATTGCCGACGCCACGGCAAGCGGAGTCTTTGGCATTGAAGTCGATAATGACATCCCGGGGCGATATGAAAGCTTTGTCAATCCAGACGAAAAGCTGAAGGCAATTCACACTTTGGCGGCGAAGGCTCACGCGGCCGGCAATCGCGCGTTCGTGTACATTGCCGGGCTGGAGTGTATTACCGCGAATGCCGATAAAGCTCGGCATACGCTGGCCAAAGATCATCCCGATTGGTTGCAACGAAAAATTACCGGCGAGCCCGCCGTCTTCGGCGGGGGCACGGCATTCTGGATAAGCAAGGGAGACGAGGATGTGTGGGTAACTCCTTATGCTCCGGAGTGGCGAAAAACCTACATGCAACGAGTGCGGCAGATTGCGGCGACGGGAATTGATGGCATTTACGTTGACATTCCCTATTGGATGACGCACTTCGAAGGTTGGGAGGATACCTGGGCGAGCTTCGACGACTACACGGTTGCGGAGTTCAAAAAGCAAACCGGACTGGATGCCAGGCACGAATTGAAGCTGGGAGACTTTTCTGACTTGAATTTTCGCAAGTGGGTCGATTTCCGGATCAGAACGATTACCGAATTCATGCAGGAGATCGATCGAACGGCAAAATCAGTAAATCCTGAGATCAAGACCATCCCTGAAATATATCCGGGTATTGAAGAGTCGGCCGTTCGTGTAGGCGCGGATGTTTACAGTCTTTATCCCGTTGTGGATGCGATTGCCCATGAATATGAGTACGGCGAAGGCGACCACATGGCATCGTCGCGCTCACCGCTGGATTGGTTTTGTTACCAGGTCGGAATGCACTCGTTTCGCGCATTTGCCCAAGGCAAGGCCACGTGGATGCTGAATTATTCGTGGGATGGCGATAAGAAGGTGGATGCCCGACAAGCCATGCTCAATTTGGCTATGTCAGAAGTGATGGCGGGGGCGAACTTCTGGGATGCTCCGGGACACGTGATGGCCGGCTCGAATGATTTGCCAACGCGGAAGCGGATTTTCTCCTGGATAAGAGATCATGAAAAGACGCTGTATGCGCCGCGAATACCGATTAATCCCATCGGAGTTTATTTCTCACCGGACACGCGAAATTACTACGCGAAGGAATTTGTTGCCTCCTATCGCGGCATTCTTATTCTTCTCATGCAAAAGCACCTGGAGTTTCAAATTGTGACTCCACGCACTGCTTCAGATTTTCGGGGGAGCACTTTGATCCTTCCCGATGTCCGGATCATGAGTGACTCGGAGAAGAACCTCATGAAGGCATATGTCGAACACGGAAACACGCTGTTGATTACGGGAGAAGATGCAACCGGACTGGATGCATCAGGGAATGTTATGCGTTTTCCGAAATGTCCGGGCAAAGCTTACATGGCTTCGCTGGGAAAAAATTTTGAGGCGACTTTACCTGATCAGGAAGGCGAGTTCCTGAAGCAAGTCAAAGGTGGAAATTCTCTGCGGGTAGTTGCCTCACCCCGGCTGGCAACCTCAATTTCCAATGTCAATGGGAAGCCCCACCTGTTTCTTGCCAATTTTGCCGGGCTTCGCGGCGGAGTAAATCCGGTCCAAACACCGGAGACGGGCGCAGAAGTCACAGTTCCGGGAGTTTCGCGGGGCCAGGGGTTCTACCTCCCTTTTCTTGGAGATGTGCAAACATTGACCGGAATAGCCGATACTGCAGGCATGACTTACCGGCTACCCGCCATCGAAAAGGGTGCGATTTTTTGGTATGAGCCGTGACCGGAAAGCAATCTCAGAGCGCCGGCGTCGTCCCGTGGGATTGAAACCTTTGCCACGAAGCTTTTACGATCGCGATCCGCGCGTGGTGAGTCGTGAGTTGCTGGGCAAGGTTCTGGCACGACGAGAAGGCCGCGTTCTCCTTAGCGCGAGGATCGTAGAGGTTGAAGCGTATCTCGGAAGCGAGGATGCAGCCGCTCATGCGGCTGCCGGCCGGACCGAGCGCAACGACGTGCTATTTGGCCCGCCGGGCTACGCTTATGTTTACTTGATCTATGGCAATCACTATTGCCTCAATGTTTCGTGCTTACCGGATGGAACAGCAGGAGGAATTCTGTTCCGTGCTGCGGAGCCGCTGCAAGGAATCAAGCAAATGTCCAGGGCACGCGGTATCACCGTGAAAAGCCCGGGCGATCTGCGCCTGCTGACCAGCGGGCCGGGCCGATTAGCCGAAGCATTTGGAATCACCCGCGCACGGGACAATGGCAAAGATTTGACCAGTTCAGATTCTGACCTCTTCATTGGTGAGGATGGCTTTCGTGTGTCGCGTGTCAGCGTTACGCCACGGATCGGAATCACCAAGTCGACTGCGCTTCCGCTGCGTTATGTGATTGCGGGAAATCGATTTGTGTCCGGACCGGCGAGGCTTCGCTCAGGCGCCAGAGCCAATTGAGGGCATACGTCGAACAACCAGCCCTGAATTCACTTCCGGTAGGCGCTCCACATATCGTCGATAAACGTGTACTGCGGGAATTCTCCTTGCAGCCAGTAGCGAGTCTGGCCCTGGCGCTCCCAGTTCGCGCTGTAGTCGAAGCCGGTCTGCGCTTTAATTTCGGCGACCGCCTGGGTATCGTCTTCGGTCATCCAGCGATCTGCGTAATCAAAGAATGCTTGGTAGTTCCATACGCTCTCGGCATTGAGTGTATGAATCGCAAGCGCCTCACCCACCCAGGAAACCGACGTGCAACAACGGCGGTAAGCTTCGCCTAGTTGTTCGTTGCCATTGAGCAAAGGCCAATCGATCGGCTGGAGCTGTTCGTAAGGCCCGTACAACCCGGCGCTGACTGGCGTGCCGTCTGCGTTCACTCCGTAGTGACCGCCGTAAATCACGGTTGCGCCTTGCCAGGCCTGCTGATAGCCGCCGGGTATCCGATCGATATAGACGGTTTGCATGTCCTCGCCAAACTGGTTTGGATAGGTTGCGGATGCGTTTTTCATTCCGTCGTTGTTGAGCAGGATTCCGGCAAAAATAATGGGCAGCTTCCTGCCGCTACGATGACCTCCGAAGGCCGGCCAGCCATATCCGGCCTGTAAGCAGCCGTACAAATCAATGCCATACTGCACGAAGTAGTTCGTGAGATTGACTTTCTGATCGGCAGGGAAATCCAGCATGAGAAGAAGCGAGGCATACGAGTCGGCAAAAGCAATATGCTGGCCGTAACTCGGCATGTAGTCAGCGGGAGCGTCGAAGAGAAAGGGATTGGTGTCGATCCAAGGGCGACGGTACCAGGTTTCAAATTGTGAAAGGGGAGGGGTGCCGGACGGGTTAGGCGGCGCAAGCGACGGAAGAAGATTTCGTTGCAATGAATTTGCGTGGTAGATCGTCTGCTTTCGGTCGCAATAGGAGGGCCGGAATGCGTCTGCGGAAGGGGCTGCCGGGAGCACAGTCAGCACAGAAACCGATGCCACCGGACTCGCGCTCATATCTGTCGCCCGCATCACCTCTGGAACCGAGTGAATCTGCGACAAACTGATGGAAGAGACCAAGGCATCTCCAGGTTTCAAATTGATGGGAGGATAAGACCGCAGCGAGGCATCGAACCACCACGACTCGTCAGTTCCATCATTGAGGCGTGAATCGAAACCACTTTTGCTATTCGCCGTAGGCAGGTTCAACACGGAGCCGTTTTCATAGGGTGAGGAGGTTGTGGGAGCAGGATCTATGGCAGTAATCGTGACAGGCCCGACCACGTAGTAATCACCATTGACAAACTGGCCGGCCGTCACTGGCTGGCTGAACGTCCATGTGATGCCATCTTTCGTGATCGATGACGCGGTTACGCCAGAAGGTGGAGGGCTGGAATTTGAGGGGGAGGGACTGCCCGAGCCACCGCAAGCGGCCAGACTCAGCATCGCCAGCAGGCCACAAGATAAGATCGCCACTGTCCGATTTCGCATGGTCGTCAATGCTCGACGCGTCGCCGCTCGACCCTCGTAGCATGCAACTTCCGCCTACATTCACGTAGGTATCGAAAGGGCACGCTCATTGGGACAAGGGAAGTGCAGCAGATGGGCAGAGGGGGTGCCAGCAAATTCTCAACTCGAGCATGCGCGAGAGAGCGTCGGCGGTTCAGCGCGATTTGGGCTGCAACGTCCGACTATGGGGTGAGCAATACATTATCAATCAGGCGTGTGGCACCGACGAAAGCAGCGATGGCAAGCAGCGCCAGGCGCGTAATTTCTGTTACGGGCTTGAGTGTGTCTGGATCGACAATTTCCAGGTAATCCAAGCGTACTCCCGGTTCTTGAACCAAAAGGTTCTTTCCTGCTTCTATGAGCGAAACTGAATTGCGCTCACCCTGTTCAAACTTCTGTTGTACCTGTTGCAGCGCCTGATAGAGAATCGTTGCAGACTGTCGTTCTGGCGGGCTGAGATAGGCGTTCCGAGAACTCATGGCGAGACCATCAGGCTCGCGCACGATCGGGCACACTATGATCTCGATGGGAAAGTTGAGATCACGCACCATGCGGCGGATGATCGCAGCCTGGGCCGCGTCTTTCTGGCCGAAGAAGGCCAAATCCGGTTGCACGATCTGGAATAGCTTGGTCACGACCGTGCTCACACCGCGAAAATGCCCCGGCCGGGACCTGCCGCAAAGCTTCTCGCTCAAGCCTTCGACTGTGACATAAGTGATGGCCTTCACGGGATACATTTCTTCGACCGTGGGCGCAAAAACAAAATCTACGTCTTCTTTCCTCAGTAATTCGCAATCGCGTTCGAAAGTGCGAGGATACTTGGCTAGGTCTTCGTTTGGTCCAAACTGGAGCGGATTTACAAAAATAGAAACTGCAACTGCATCGCATTGTGCGGTGGCTGCCCGAACCAACGAGAGATGCCCTTCGTGCAACGCGCCCATGGTGGGCACGAGTCCCAGGCGTAGTCCCCCGAAGCGGGCAACGCGAGATGCAGCGCGCATGGCTTCAATAGTGGTGCGAATTTTCATGCTGTACGGGGGGAGTTCTCAAGCATTGGGCACCCAATTGATGAGCACCTTGGCTGCTTCCAGTGTGCCGGCCAAAATTGCTCGATTCTTGCGGAGCGCAACGCGATCTGCATCCGAGCTTCCCGCGCTGATTTCCTGCACGGCGACTACCCTGCCATAAGGCCAGGCGGATGCAGGCAGGGCCGCAAGCGCACTGAGCACCTGGTCAGGAGGCAGAGGACGCTCCTCGTTATTGCTCACATCCAGCAACCACAAGCCATCCTGCTTCACGAGCAGGTAAGGATTGTGCCAAGTTTTCATGTCCCGCACGTGGCCGTATTTTTCAGGGTCGGCGGGCGGGATTTGCTGAAGACGAGCCTCAGGCGTCGCGACATCTGATATCCGGGTGGAATTATGCGGCTTCGAGCAAGCCAGGAGCGCAGTGAGGCTCATCGCCAGAAAAAACAGGGTCAGAAATTTCATGACTCGCAACAAGCCGAGGAGATGCCGGCGTCAAGCCGATTATCGCCGCAGCCCTTGTTTCCGTACTAGCACATTTTCCAGCGCCTGCTGCGTATCTTTGGGCAGGTGGTAGGATTCGCTGTCGGATGGATACTGGCGCGAAAGCACATCGGTGCGGAATGCCTGAACAGCATCACTAATCAGCGCGGCGGCGTCGCCATAGCGGCGCACAAATTTTGCCGGCGGTCCGAAGGTCAGGTTCAGGATGTCGTGGATTACGAGCACCTGGCCATCACACTCGGGCCCGGCCCCGATGCCAATCGTGGGAGTCGCAACCTCGGCCGTGATCATAGCCGCGACTTCTCTTGGAATTCCTTCCAAGTAGATGCATGCCACGCCAGCGCGGTCAAGCGCCACGGCGTCACGCATAAGCTGCTCGATGGCTTGAAGCGACTTACCTTGAACTTTGTAGCCGCCCATCACGTTCACTGATTGCGGTGTGAGACCAATGTGGCCGGCAACCGGGATTTCAGCATCGATGACCCGGCGGATGAGATCGGCACGTTTGTCGCCGCCCTCCATTTTCACCGCTTCCGCGCCGCCTTCTTTTACGAAACGGGTTGCGTTTCGAAGCGCTTCGTCAGTGGTCACGTGAAATGAGCCGAATGGCATATCAACGATTAGGAAAGCATGTGTCACGCCGTGTCGCACGGCACGCGTGTGGTGCAGCATTTCGTCAACGGTGACACTGAGCGTGTTTTCGTAGCCGAGCATAGTTTGGGCGAGCGAGTCGCCTACCAGGACCACATCGATGGCAGCCTCATCCACCACCCGCGCCGTTGCATAGTCGTAGGCTGTGAGGCACGTAATCGGTTCGCGGTGAGCTTTCTTTTCTCGAAGAGAACTGACAGTGATTTTTTGACGGGGTTCGCCAATCGGCGTGAGACTCACAATATCCTCCAGTGCCCCTCCACTCATGGCGGATAGAGCCTGTATGCGTCTGGGATGACGCCTGACACATTCTAACCGCAAATTAAACGCGTGACTAGTGGAAGGCGGTCAGGGATGTGTGTACTCCAATTCGGAACTTTCCACAGGCGGAGTGCCTCAAATTCGCCTTTTCTTCGCTACAGGCGGACTATATAATGAGCGTTACTCAAACCCGCTTTCAAGAGGAGCTTCCGTAATGGCCGACGAACGAACAAAAGCGATTGACCTCGCCTTCTCGCAGATCGAAAAACAGTTTGGCAAGGGTTCGATAATGCGCCTAGGATCGAAGGAGGCGATTGTGCCCATCTCCGTGATCTCGACGGGGGCAATTTCGTTCGATGCGGCGCTCGGTGTTGGGGGCTTTCCTCGCGGGCGAGTGGTGGAGATTTTCGGGCCGGAATCTTCCGGGAAAACTACGATCGCCCTCCAGGTGATTGCGGAGGCGCAAAAAGCTGGAGGCATGGCGGCTTTTGTGGATGCCGAGCACGCGCTGGATCCGGGGTACGCCAAGAAGCTTGGCGTGGATGTTGACAATCTGCTGGTTTCACAGCCCGACTACGGCGAGCAAGCGCTGGAGATTGCTGAAACGCTTGTGCGCTCCAATGCGATCGATGTGTTGGTGGTGGACTCAGTCGCGGCACTTGTGCCTAAAGCCGAACTCGATGGGGAAATGGGCGACAGCCATATGGGACTGCAGGCGCGATTGATGTCGCAAGCCTTGCGCAAGCTCACGGGAATCGTATCCAAGTCGCGCACCTGCATGATTTTCATCAACCAGATTCGCGAAAAAATCGGCGTGATGTTTGGCAATCCTGAGACCACGACCGGCGGCCGCGCGCTGAAATTTTATGCCTCGGTACGCATTGATATCCGCCGCATCGCGGCCATTAAGGAAGGCGATCAGGTGACCGGCTCACGAACCAAAGTCAAAGTTGTGAAGAATAAAGTTGCGGCGCCGTTTCGTGAGGCCGAGTTCGACATTCTTTACGGCGAAGGCATTTCCCGTGAGGGCGATCTGCTTGATCTCGCCGCTGCTCACAATATTCTGGAGAAATCCGGCGCCTGGTTCAGCTACAAAGGCGAGCGTATCGGGCAAGGCCGGGAAAATGCCCGGCAATTCCTCAAGGACAACAAAGACGTACTAAGCAAACTGGAAGCTGAGGTACGCAAGCAGCTGGGGCTCATGCCTACCGCTCAGGCGACGGCAACCGCGCAAACCGGAACAGGTGCCAGGGTCACCACCATGCCGACGGCTGCGCCAGAGCCAGCCAAAGTATCGGGGACGAGAAGGTAACTCACATCATTTAAATCGCAAGCCGCTGATTTTCGGTGGTTATGTTCTTGCGCGCGAGACCGCGAATCACTGCGCTCTGAGTGAATTTTCCACAACAGCAATCAAACCGAACTAAGCAACACTATCCAAGCAATGGTGTGAAAGCTCATGTAGACCGCAGATTTTTTCAAAGCCTTACAAGGGCTGCACAAATTCTGGTCACCGGCTTGTGGAGGGGCTGCACTCGACTGTTCCGAAAGAACATGCGCCCGACAGTTTTTAATTGACGCCAGAAATAGAAGGCGTAAAAAGATACTCGTTCTTTGGCACGTTCTGAGGTTTTCCCGGTTGGTGCGGCGTCCGGGGCTCGAGCTAAGTCACCTTCTGCATCGCAAGATGATTGAAGGAAGGCGAGCAAGGGTCTATAGCTAAGCGCTGGTCGAGGCGAACAAGAACATCATGTCAAAGGCAGGATAGAGTTCCGAGGCGTTGAACTGGTTTATCCGGTTGGCGGTAAGCCCGGAGCCCGAGCACAATCGCAACTGATGCGAACCGCAAGGTGAGCAACGACCGCAGGTTGGCAAGGGTCTAAAGCGAGCTACTGGCCGAGACGAATAGGTTCCACACCACCTCGGGACTCTTTATTTCTGGCTTTTAGCCGCTAGCTTCTAGCTCCTGGCCCCGGTGCCTTAGTTCTTCACTTCGGGTCAAACTCTCTACGCCGCCGATTTCCCCTCTTTCTGACACCGGGATTTTCGGCCTCCAGCGCCTGCTTGCCTCCAGCGGGGTCATTGAGGGTCAACCAACCTGACATCTCGCTACTCTGGGCAAGGGGAACCGGCCTCCAGTCGATTACGTACCTGTAGCTATGGGACGGCATTATCTGGCTCACGTTCGCCGTAACAACGCGTCAAACGAACGGATGATTACGGGCGACCTTATCCGCGACGTAGTTCGAACGTTATGGGCGCACAAGTTGCGCACATTTCTGACCATGTTTGGTATCGCCTGGGGGATTGTGTCGATTGTGCTGATGGTAGGAGCAGGCGAGGGGCTGCGCGTGGGCCAGGCCAAAGTGGCAGAGACCTTGGGCAAAGACGTCATGATCGTCTTTCATGGCCGCACCAGTCTGCAGGCGGGCGGAACGCGGGCAGGACGCACTGTCCACTGGGAAGATCCTGACGTGCCCGTGGTGCAGGCAGAATCGCCCGATTGCGAATACGCCATTCCAGAACTGGAGCAGGAGGATGTCCAGATTCACAGCAATTACAACAATGCGGCTTTCCTGGTGACGGGTTCGCTGCCACAGTTTGCGATTATCCGCAGCCTGAATGTCGGGCAAGGCAGGTTTTACAACTGGGATGATCAGCGTGAAGGCCGCCGCGTGGCATTCCTGGGCAGTGATGCAGCGAAGCAGTTGTTTCCTGGCCGCAATCCGGTGGGCGAAAATTTATATCTCAACGACTTCCCATACACGGTTATCGGAGTGATGGCCATGAAGAAGCAGGATTCCAGTTATGACGGCTGGGATGTGAACAAGATTTTTGTTCCTTTTGCAGCAATGCGGCGCGATTTTCCCGACAAACCGCCCGGCACTCCGACCACTTTTGATCAAATGCTGGTGACGCCAAAATCCGTGGAACAGCACAACGCCTGCAAACATGAGGTGCGCGCTGCGCTTGGACGCATGCACCGCTTCGATCCTAATGACAAAGAAGCATGTCCCATTTGGGACACGGTGCAAGAGGCGCAGGCGTTTCGCGCGATGACTGACGGGATGAAGTATTTCCTCGGGGCGGTGGGAATTGTAACCCTTCTTCTTGGCGGTCTCGGCGTAATGAACGTGATGATGGTGGCGGTGCGTGAGCGGACCCGCGAGATTGGGGTGCGCAAGGCGATTGGCGCGCCTGCTCGCACCATCCTGAAGCAATTTTTCTTTGAGGCGCTGCTGATTGCGTTTGTCAGCGGCAGCGTAGGCCTGGGAGTTGCGTACGGCATGTGTTATCTGGTGAACCTGCTGCCGATGCCGGATTTCTTTGCGGGCCTGTTGCCGACCTGGACGTCGGGGATTCTGGCTTGCTTGCTGCTGGCGAATGCAGCGGTATTGGCCGCACTCTATCCGGCGCGCAAAGCCGCATCAATAGATCCCATTGAGGCGCTGCGGTTCGAAGCCGGGGGATAGCGCGCTGAACGAGTTGCGCTCGGCTAACGCGTGAAGTCTCACATGGTTCAAGAAGATGCTGACTGAGATCATCCGCGAAGCGTGGATTGCCTTAAAGCGCAATACCACGCGTAGTCTCCTGACAATGCTGGGGATTGTGTGGGGAATCGCAACCGTCACCTTGCTAATCGCCTATGGCAACAGCTTTCGCCACATTCTGGTGAGCAGCTTCGATGCATTCGGGAAAAGCGTAGTGATCTGCTGGCCACAGCAGACGAGCGAGCAGCCAGGCGGGCAAAGGGCCGGGAAGAAGGTCGTCTTCGAGCAGGCTGATCTGGAAATGGTGAAAGAGACTGCTCCGCTGGTGAAACATGTCTGCCTGGAAACCGTGCGCCGGCCTGGCATCGCCTACGGCGATCGCATGGTGGGCACAGCTCCGGTGCGCGGAGTTTGTCCGGCCTATGGGGAAATGCGGAACGAAGTGCCCTTAGAAGGGCGCTGGATCAACGCGAGTGATTTTCTGGAGCGCAGGCGTGTGATTTTCCTGGGTGGACGTTTGCGTGAGCAACTATTCAGCGGACGACCGGCCGTAGGCGAGACGGTTTTGGTTGGAGGCGTGCGGTTCACCGTGATCGGCGTGATGGCGCGCAAGATTCAGCTCAGCAATTATTTCAGCAGCGATGATGAATCGTCGTGGATACCTTATAGCGCCGCAGGAGATGTGTGGGATACGCGCTACGCCGCGGTGATGGTGTTTGAGCCGATCGCCCCGCAATTTGAAAAACAAGCAATGGCGCAAGTCCTGGCAGCGGTGGCAATGCGGCAGCAGTTTTCTCCGACGGACAAGAAAGCAATTCAGATGTTCGGCCGTGATGAGTTCCGGCCGATCATTAATGCCATAACCATCGGGTTGCAAGTGCTGCTAACTTTTATCGGAACTCTGACGCTGGGTATTGGCGGCGTGGGCGTAATGAACATCATGCTGGTCTCGGTGGATGAGCGCATCCGCGAGATTGGCCTTCGCCGCGCGCTGGGCGCTCGCAAGCGGCATATCAAATTTCAGTTTCTGGCTGAGACTCTGCTGATCATGTTGTTAGGTGGCGCCATCGGGGTGCTGCTCTCATATGGCATTGCGGCAGCGGTGGGCACGGTGCCGCTGATGGGGGCGCTGTTCGAGGACGAGTCGGGCAAAGCCGATATCCATCTGCAGATCTCCCTGATGACCGTGACGCTGTCCACGCTCGTCCTTCTGCTGGTTGGGGTAATCAGCGGAATCATTCCCGCGATGCGCGCTTCCAAGCTCGACCCGGTAGAAGCGCTGAGGTATGAATGAGGGCTTAGGTTGAGAAACGCCAACGTGTGGCTCATGCTGAAGAGGAAGTGGAGCTTTGCACATCGCGCTATTGCCTGGGCTGGCCTGGCGTTCCTTCTGATTACGTTGGGATCAACGACTGCTGGATATGGCCGCGAGAGAGGGCCACGCGTCGAGGTGGTGTGCCCAGCACCTCCCATCCCAGTAACGATAAATGACAGACAGGTGCTGGTATACGAGCTCCATGTCACAAACTTTGACACGATTCCGTTGACCCTGGAGCGCGTGGACATATCTGGTAATGCGGACAGCAGTGGCGTGAACATGACTCTGTCCAATGAAGAGCTATCGGCGGACATGATGCGGGTTGGCGAAGCTATGGTCATGGATAGCTCCAGTCATCAAGCAAAAGATTCACGCACGATTGAACCCGGGGCCCGCGCCGTAATTTTCTTGTGGGTGGAGATGGCGGTGCGGAAGGCAGCGCCGGCCAGCCTGAGCCACCGCATGGTTTTCTCAAGCCTGCCGAATGGAGAGAAGCCGAAACAGACAACACTCGAGAATTTTCAGGTGCCAGTCAGCAACGAAAATGTACCGACTTTGGCGCCGCCGTTCAACGGTGGCACGTGGCTCGCGGGTAGCGGACCATCGAACAAATCAGACCATCGCCGGGCAATTACGGCGATTGACGGGCACATTTATTCCGCTGAGCGTTTTGCGATTGATTGGGTCAAAGTTGGTCCCAACGGCGATTCTCGCCATGACGGCGCAACCCGCAACGAAAACTGGTGGGGCTGGGGCGAACCGGTTCTGGCTGTGGCGGACGGCGAAATCACCGAGATAGTAGACGGAATTCCCGACAACACGCCGCGCACTCTACCTCCGGTAACGCTCGACAACATCGCAGGTAACCACGTTATCTTGAAGATCGCTGCTAATCGATACGTCACTTATGCGCATCTGCAGAATGGAAGCATCAAGGTCCGCTTGCACGATCGTGTTCAGAGGGGAACTACACTCGCGCTTCTCGGAAACAGTGGTAATACAACTGGCGCCCACTTGCACATGCAGGTGACCGATCGAAACTCGGTGCTTGAAGCCGAAGGTGTGCCGTTTGTATTCGCGAGCTTCACATACCACGGCCCCGGCTCCGAGTACGAACTCGATAAACACCCCTCCATTCCCTGGTCGAATTCTATTCCACCCGAAAATGCGGTGGTTGAATTCCAACCCGTGAGCAAGTAGCTTTTTGTGGAACAGCTCGCACTATAATTCCTCCATGAGCATGATTGAGCAGATTCAAAAGGACATCACCGCCGCCATGAAGGCACGCGATGAGCAAAGACTGTCCACCTTGCGCATGGTGAAGACGGCTCTCAAGAACCGCGAAATTGAGAAGATGGCGCCGCTCGACGATAAAGAGTCGCAGCAGGTGCTGAGCACTCTGATCAAGCAGCGCAAGGAGTCGATCGAGCAATTTCTCAAAGGCGGTCGAAAGGAAATGGCAGATAAAGAAGCGGCCGAGATGACGCTGATTGAGACCTATCTGCCGCAGGCGGCCAGCGAAGAGCAGATCGTGGCGGGAGTGCGCACGGTCATCGGAGAAATGAATTCCCCGACCATGAAGGACATGGGAACAGTCATGAAGAATGTCATGGCGCGTTTTTCGAGCGCGGGAGTTCGTGTGGATGGCAAGCTGGTCAGCGAAGCGGTAAAACGGGAATTGGCCCCGAAATAATTCGCCTATTTGCTTCTCTGCAGCTCGCGATAAGCTTCGCTCTTGGAGATTCCCATTGCTTTGGCGAGTTTCTTGAGCGCAGCTTTTTCGTCGAGCTTTTCTTGAGACATGATTCGGTCTAATCGTTGCCGAATGCTGCTATCCGCAGGTGAAGCGACATGGGCGGTATCTTCGGCTTTTCCGATCAGCAGAGTGATCTCGCCTTTAACATCACCACGCGTCTTTAGCACCTGAAGTGCTTCATCAACTCGTCCGCGAAGAAATTCTTCGTGACGCTTGGTTACTTCCCGTGCGACGACCGCGTGGCGATCGGCGCCAAGGACCTCGACAATATCCTCGAGAGCATCTTTAATGCGATGGGGCGCCTCGTAAAAAACCTGGGTTCGCGGAGAATCTCGAATGGTTTCCAAAAACTTGCGCCGCGCGCCGCGCTTTGCGGGTAAGAATCCGCTGAAGCGGAACGAATCGGTGGGCAGACCGCTGGCGACCAGCGCGGCCAGAAACGCCGAGGCTCCGGGAATGGGAATTACTGGTATGTGATGCCGGATGGCCAGCGTGATGAGCCGAAAACCTGGATCCGAAATACCGGGCATACCGGCATCGGTCACGAGTGCGATGCGCGCCCCCTGCTCGAGTTCAACTACCAATTCGGGAGCGCGCGTTAGCTCATTATGTTCATGATAGCTGGTGGTGCGGGTACCAATCCGATAGTGGTTGAGCAGCTTTTGCGTCTGGCGGGTGTCTTCGCATGCGATCAGGTCGGCGGATTTCAGAACGCGCAGGGCGCGCAGCGTAATGTCCTCAAGGTTGCCGATGGGCGTGGCCACAAGATATAGACCGGGAGCTACACCGGACTCTGAGCTGGCGCTGTTGGTTGGCTGTGCGCTTGCCATTGAGGGGAGTCTATCACTGCCGCCGTACCCGCATCGTAGATTGACGGGCTGCAGCGCAGTCCCTAGAATCGAAACAGAAATTCCGCAGAGGTCCATGCCACTTTACGAATATCAGTGCAAGAAGTGCCACCATCGCTTCGAACGCATCCAGAAATTCTCCGATCCTGAGGTTAAGAAGTGCCCGGATTGCGGAGGGCCGGTAGAGCGGCTGTTGTCGCCGCCCGCGGTGCAGTTCAAGGGATCGGGTTGGTATGTGACGGATTACGCCAAGAAGCCGGCTGCCCCACCGTCGAGTGAGGGCTCTTCGGCGAAAACGGAATCGGGAACGAAAAAGGAAGAAAAGCCCAAGGCCGAGCACCATAAGAAAACCGAAAAGAAGTAACTGTCAGCGCCAACTCACGTTGTAACCCAAAGCGAAGAGAATCTGGTTCTCGAATTCATATTCAAGAATGTCACGAAAGTTAACTTCGGAGGATTCCCACGAAGCGGCGTATCTGACGACGGCGGGATCATAGTGCGAGTAGGCGGTCGTGTAACGCACGTTGCAAGGTTGAGGACAAAGAATTAAGCCAGTGGGGTTGGGCCGATAGATGCCAGTTGCCGCATCCAGCACGGCGGAGGACACATCGTTTTGCGGCGCAACCGTGAGCTGATGGGGCATGAAGCTGAGTGCGCGCGGATCGCCGGGAAGGATGTCGGGCGGAGCAGCCGTTTGTAGCGGGTTGAGATTGATGCTACTGGCTAGGTTATTCTGAGCGGCGGACCAGATGCTCCAAAGCGCAGCGGTGGAATGCCTGGTCTGATTCACGAAGCCGACCGGCGCTGTCGCAGTTCGAGTGCCGGCGCAGCCAAGCAACAAGACGGTCAAAATCAAAATGCGCAGACCCCGGCCCACCTCTCACCTCTGAAGAACCTATCGGCAGACGCTGAAAATTGTTTAGTGCTACAACCTGTAGGTGATCCGGGGGAGCTAGCAACAACTACTCAATGAAGGGCGGCGCTGATCAGTCTTTCTGCGTCGGCGCTTCACCGATCGGCGCAGCGTATACTAGCACCGTCATGAAGTTAGGGAAATGGCTCGGCTTGGCAGTCGCTGCCGTGATTTTGGCCGAAGGGGTGTGGGGAATTCTTGTTTCTCTGACCCGGAGCTTGCTGCTGCCCCTGCTGGCGAGGGCTTTGGGCGGAGATCCTCATTCGCCGCTGTATCTGGGGCCGGGCGACATCAATGTACCCGACTTGTTTGGCTCGATTCTCCAGCTATGTTTGGCGGGCATCATTTTTCTTGCAATAAAGTCGTGGGCGGCCAAAGAAGAGACCGTGAGAAGTTTACGCGTGAAGAAAGTTGCTGAGCGAGCCGTGGCACCGGTAGCTCTTAACCCTGCTCCCTATGCACCCATACCCGTCGCAGCGCAGCCAGCGAAGGTCCCAGCGGCGCCTGCCCCGACCAATGCCACGGAACAAGTGGCGGCGCCAACCCCGATCGGTGTCGCCGCTCCAGTGGCGGTGCCTGCTGCGCCGATACAAGCGAAGCCGAATGTTTCAGGGCCCGACAGACCCGCAAAGCCTCCAAAGCCGGCAAAACCTGAAAAGCCACGAGAGGTTTACTACAACATAGTGGGCGAGCCAATCAACCCTACAGAAGACGACGATTAGCGAAGGACACTTGCGCCTTTAGGAATCTCCTGAAAAGAAGGGCACTTTGTCCTGATCCGAGCTCTACTTTTTGGCGGTTTCGGTTTTGGCGTACTTGCGACGGAATCGTTCCACGCGCCCTGCGGTATCCACCAGTTTCTGTTTGCCAGTGAAGAACGGATGGCAGTTCGAACAGATTTCAACGTGGATATCGCCCTTATGGGTGGAGCGAGTGGTGAAGCTGTTGCCGCACGCGCACATAACGCGGACTTCGTGATAAGCGGGATGGATAGCTGCCTTCATGATTTCCAGAACCTCATGCGAACCATTTGATTCTAAAGGATGGTCTTTGGATTCAGCAACGCTATGGCTGTTGCAGCTCCACCGACACCAGACGCACTTCGCTAGTGAAGGTCCCGGTGGCGCGGGAATAGGTCACAAAGATGGTTTTTCCTCCACCGAGGTCATATTCGGGGTGGGAGTTGTGCGTCGTAGACGTTGCCGGAGGTCGGTTGCATCGCGACAAATGCGGTAACCTCACGCGACCAAGGCCCTTCCGGACTGGGCGAGGTGCGAATGACAACGTCCTGGGAAAAGAACGGGCTGTAAACCGCGACGTAAGTTTGCAGGTAGTCGTTCCAGGAAACGCTCAGAATATTGGCCTCCGGAATAACCGAGATGGCGTCGCCTACGTTCGATGACCAGGTCACCCCGCCCGCGTAAAAAGTCCAGGCACTGCGATCAAGCACGCTGCTCGGATCCATTCTCGCGAGCCTGCATCCTGCATTGGAGCTATTGCCAGGGATTCCACAGCCGTAAATATAGAGCGTTCCGTCACGAATGAAAGACGCCGAACCGAATGCGGGTTCATTTTGATTGAACATGAGATCGGGATGATTCGCCACAATGGGTGGATTGAAGTTGGGCCGCTGCGGCTGTTGAGTGAAATCGTGCCACACGGCAACAGAGACCCCTGCGCCGCGGAAGTTGAATGCTCCTGGCAGGGCATAAACAACCATGTAAAAGACCAGCGCCTGATTGCTGCTCGGATCCGGTACCAGCGAAGATGGCCACAATGCCCATCGCGCCCCACAAGGCTGCACCTGGCACGGGTTGCCATTGTGGGCCTGGTTGAAGGCATATTCTGCCGGTGTCTCGACCAGAATCATGCTGGGCGCACCAGATGGGTCCAGTCGTTCGTGGAAGCCGGCAATGCCACCTTGCGCGGTCAGGTCGGTTGTGTACGACCACGAGTCACTAATGAGCGTGCGGCCATCTGCATTCGGTTTGGCCAGGAAGGTGTCCCCATAAAGCCACACCGAATAGCCCTGAAAGACTGCGCTGTATGCCCCATCCCTGCCAAGGATGTCAGGGTTGGTTGGGATGGTTCCGAGATCGGTTGCGCTCACTACCTTTAATGCCAGTGGCGGACCTGGATTCGAATTGCATGCGGCCATCGCAAAAACGGAGAGCAATCCAAGGCATACGCGAAGGGGTGAGAAATCGGAAGCCTTAGGGAACTGCATACGCCCGAAAATAAGGCCAAGAATTGGTAGCGGCGGTTGGACTCCTGCTCTCATTACGAACAAATTCAGGTTGTAATGTTAGGGAACAGCGGATTGTAAAGCATGGTGTCAGGGTGGCGTTTCAAATCGTTTTCAAAACGCCACCCTGATTTCTTGTCCATGACTTCCAGCTGCGCTCAGGTTTTTCGCAGGCTTCCTAGGATTTGCGTAGCCTCGATCTGGTCCTGATCACCAGATGCTGCGCTATGGCTGCGCTCTAAAAGCTTCGAAAACCCTTCCGCCGAGATCAAGCGAGTTCAAAGCGATCGAGGTTCATCACTTTGTTCCACGCCGCCACGAAATCCTTCGCAAACTTCTCCTTCGAGTCCGCGGACGCATAGACTTCCGCGAGGGCGCGCAACTGGGAGTGGGAACCGAAGATCAGGTCGACTCGGGTAGCGGTCCACTTGACCTGGTTCGTCTTGCGGTCGCGCCCCTCGTACACGGCTCCAGAGCCATTGGATTCAGTGGACGGCTGCCATTGCGTGTGCATGTCGAGCAGGTTGACGAAGAAGTCGTTGGTTAGCGTCTCCGGCCGCTTGGTGAAAACGCCGTGCCTGGACTTCTCCACATTTGCACCCAGGACGCGCAGGCCGCTGACAAGCACCGTCATCTCAGGCGCCGTCAGCTTAAGCAATTGCGCCTTATCCACCAACAGCTCCTCAGGCGACAGAAGCTGCTTGCCACGGACATAGTTGCGGAACCCATCAGCCTTCGGTTCGAGCGGTTCGAAGGACTCGACATCGGTTTGTTCTTGCGACGCATCCATACGCCCCGGTTTGAATGGGACCTTCACGTCGTGCCCGCCGGCCTTCGCGGCTTTCTCGATCGCCGCACATCCGCCGAGAACAATCAGGTCAGCCAGCGAAACCTTCTTCCGCTTATTGCCGTTGGACTGTGAAGCGTTGAACTCCTTTTGAATCACCTCCAGCTTCCGTAGGACCTTTGCAAGTTCGGCGGGCTGGTTCACTTCCCAATCCCTTTGTGGCGCGAGACGAATGCGCGCGCCGTTTGCTCCACCGCGCTTATCAGAGCCGCGGAACGTTGATGCCGACGCCCAGGCGGTGGTGACCAGTTGGGAGATCGACAGTCCGGATTTGAGGATCTTAGCCTTCAGTGCAGCAATGTCCTTGTCCCCGATTAATTTGTGATTCACAGCAGGGATCGGGTCTTGCCACGGCAGGTGTTCCTTCGGAACGAGCGGGCCGAGATAACGCACGATTGGGCCCATGTCGCGGTGCGTCAGCTTGAACCATGCCCGGGCAAAGGCGTCCGCGAACTGATCCGGATGCTCGTAGAAGCGCCGTGAAATTTTTTCGTAAGCCGGGTCGAGCCGCAACGACAAATCCGTGGTCAGCATAGCTGGCGCATGACGTTTTGACCGATCGTGTGCGTCCGGGATCGTACCGGCACCCGCGCCATTCTTCGGTGTCCACTGATGGGCGCCGGCCGGACTCTTGGTCAGCTCCCAGTCGTATTTGAACAGGTTCTGGAAGTAGTTGTTGCTCCACTTCGTGGGCGTCGTGGTCCAAATGACTTCCAGGCCGCTGCCGATCGTGTCATCGCCTTTGCCCGTGCCAAACTTGCACTTCCAGCCAAGGCCTTGCTGCTCGATGGGAGCGGCTTCCGGCTCTGGGCCCACATTGGCCACATCGCCCGCGCCGTGAGTTTTGCCGAAGGTATGACCGCCGGCAATCAGCGCGACCGTTTCTTCGTCGTTCATTGCCATACGGCGGAACGTTTCGCGAATATCCTTGGCCGCCGCGATGGGGTCCGGCTTGCCGTTTGGCCCTTCCGGATTCACATAGATCAGACCCATCTGCACGGCACCAAGCGGATTCTGAAGATCGCGGTCGCCGCTGTAACGCTCGTCGGCCAGCCACTTACCTTCGGGGCCCCAGAAGACGTCCTCTTCGGGCTCCCAGGTATCCACACGCCCGCCGCCAAAACCGAACGTCTTAAAGCCCATCGACTCGAGGGCGACGTTGCCGGCGAGAATCATAAGATCGGCCCAGGAGATCTTGCGGCCGTATTTCTGCTTGATCGGCCACAGCAAGCGGCGCGCCTTGTCGAGGTTGATGTTGTCCGGCCAGCTATTGAGCGGCGCGAAACGCTGCTGGCCGGCTCCGGCACCGCCGCGGCCGTCGCCGATGCGGTACGTGCCTGCGCTGTGCCACGCCATGCGAATAAACAGGCCGCCGTAGTGGCCAAAGTCGGCCGGCCACCAATCCTGCGAATCCGTCATCAAGGCATGAAGGTCCTTGATCACAGCATTCAGGTTGAGACCCTTGAATTCCTTGGCGTAATCGAACTCCTCGCCCATCGGACTAGACAGGTTGGAGTGCTGGTGAAGAACCTGAAGGTTCACCTGGTTCGGCCACCAGTCACGGTTCGTGTGTGTGGGAGTCGCGCCCGCGAACGGGCATTTGGTTTCGGTTGACACGTTTTGCTCCTGCTTGACGAGTTCTGTTTCCATAAGTTCATCCTCCAAGAAAGACTGCGATGAAATACAAAACCATTCTGGCTTTCCGGCTCGGGCAAATCACCGGCCACACTTTGCCGATGCGCGCCATTCATCCGGGAGCCACACACTTGCAAGACTTAACGGAAAGCGCGGCGCGGAGCGCATTTCGTGCAGAGCCCACGGAAAATCAACTGACATTCGCGAACAATTCGCTTACCGAGAGAGCGCGCGGCCGGCCTAGGCACGTCGTACCACTCCATGTCCTCAACATTGCCACAGCGGTCGCAGATGAAGTGGTGGTGCCGCATGCCTTCCAGATCGAATCGCCCGGCGCGGCCCTCGACGGCCACTTCACGCACCAAGCCTGCCTTCACCAAGTCCCGCAGATTGTTATACGTGGTGGCTCTTGAAGAGCGGGGATCCACGCGATTCACGGCTTCGAAGATTTCCGCAGCCGTTGGATGTCCCTTATGGTCCATCAGAAATGCCATCACGGCGTAGCGCTGCGCAGTGCAGCGCAAGCCGCTGCCCTCCAAGGAGCGTTTAATCGCGTCGGCATCCATAGCAAAGCTTAGATTATATCTAATCTGATATTTTGTCTAGATTTATGCTGTTCCCGGACGGCGCGAGCTGGTGAATGGATTGGTGGCGGCGGTTGGACTCGAACCAACGACCTACGGATTATGAGACCGTCGCTCTAACCACCTGAGCTACACCGCCACTGTTTAACAGTCAACAAGTTACGTGTTACCTTCGTGCCATTTACTGCACGCTGGCTGCACGATAGAATTCTGCTCATGGCTGGAGGGCAGCATGGGCCGAATCCAAACAGGTTACGTGTACGAGGCATCTGGAGCACTTTACATTCGCTACTGGACTACTGAGATTGTAGATGGAAAACCGCAACGCGTGCAACGCTCGGAGTACTTATGTGACGTGGACGAGAGGAGGTACATTAGCCGCGTCAAAAAGAAGGGTGAAATTCGGCTCGTGCTCTCATCCGGCGCGAAGCTGGCACGCAACGAGTTCATGCAGCGAATCAACTCGCAGAACGCTACACGCCGCCCGGGGCAGGACATGCCGATTGTCGCTTTCTGGGAGACTCGATTCCTGCCGTACTGCAAAGAAATTGTCGCCCTCACTGGTGAGCCGCGCCGGAAACCGAGCACGATTAGCGGCTACGAACAAATCTGGAATCAACACCTGAAACATCATTTTGGTGAGACGACGTTGCAGGAATACGAGCCATCGATGGGGATGGAGTTTTTGCAGTCTTTGACCGCGACACAAAACAAGACCACGCTGAAACACATCAAGGCTCTCGGGAGTTCAGTTTTCAAGCGGGCTGTCATCGAGCGACGAATCAAGATGAATCCGTGGCATGAGGTGGAGATTCCAGATGATGCCATTGAGCCGGAGCCGACTGAGCATTACACACTCGAAGAGGCCGAAGACCTTATCTCTGCGCTCAAGGAACATGTTGACTGCCAGCTAATCCTTGCACTGTCCTGTTTCCTCGGATTGCGGCCTGGCGAGATTGCTGCGTTGAAATGGGAAGATATCGACGGCGACTGGATACATATCCGGCGCTCGGTTGTTAACGGGGAAATCGGTACGCCGAAGACAATTGAATCAACGGCTCCGATTCCGATCATCGATCAAGTCAGAGTCCCACTCGAATTGTGGCGTCAGAAATCCGGGAAGTCATCTGGATGGGTATTCGAATCACGTAACGCAACGCCTATTGACCTACACAACCTCATTGCCCGCGTTATCAGGCCACATGTCGAAGGCCCGGCGTTTAAGAGGAACAGGAAGTCGATGCGCTGCGTCCGCTGCGGAACTGTTCCTGAGGCATCGGGTGTACGCTGGAAAGAACTTTATGCGGGCCGTCGTGGTGCTGTGACCGCAGTCATCGAGGCCAACAACGGAAATCTAGCGATGGGGCAAGCCCTGCTCCGGCACAAATCGCAAGTCACTACCGCAACTTTTTACAAAAAGCAGATTACCCCACGAGCGTTCAAAGAAGGAATGAAACTGCTGCAAGCTGCAGCCAATCGGGGTGACAAATGAAAATTCGCGTGGCTGTAACAGGCGAA